>Ga0097678_1000661_pt1 | contig 48209 bp, 38 predicted proteins | sample ThiBiot_500_plan_2_FD_72847 | JGI IMG/M metagenome (GOLD analysis project Ga0097678, IMG submission 72847) | Wastewater bioreactor microbial communities from Cape Town, South Africa - Thiocy_expt_500_plan - 1398105537976 (version 2) (version 2) ...
GGACATTGCCTTCAAGTGCGGCCAGGCGCTGGAGCATGCCCAGCGCCAGGGGCTGGTGCACCGGGACATCAAGCCGGCCAACATTCTGCTGTCCGAGCAGGGTGAGGTGAAGCTGGCGGATTTCGGCACGGCGCTGTCGCTGCGCAGCGAGGCCACGCAGATCGCCGGCCTGGTCGGCTCGCCCTCCTATATGTCGCCCGAGCAGGTGCGCGAGGAGGCGCTGACGCACCACAGCGACATGTTTTCCCTGGCCGTGGTGGTGTACGAGCTGCTCACGGGCCGCCGCCCCTTCGATGGCGAGACCGACTTCGCCACGCTCTACCGCATCGGCCACGACGAGCCGGTGCCGCCCAGCCTGTTGCGCCCCAGCCTGCCGCCAGGGCTGGACCTCTGGCTGCTGCGCGCCCTGGCCAAGCCCGCGGCGCAGCGCTATGCCGGCTGGGACGACTGGTGCGGTACGCTCATGACCCTGGCCCGGGGCCTGCCGCACCAGCACACGCAGGACACCGACTCCGAGCGCTTTGCCCGTCTGCGTGCGCTGCCGTTCTTCGCCGACTTCCACGATGTCGTGCTCTGGGAGCTCATGCGCCTGGGCAAGTGGCGCCGCCTGGAGCGCGGCACCGTGCTCATGCGCGAGAACACCCCCGGTGACTCGTTCTGCGTGCTCATCGAGGGACAGGTGGCCGTGAGCCGCCAGGGCTGGCACCTGAGCACGCTGGGGCCCGGTGTGACGCTGGGCGAGATGACCTACCTGCGGCCGGACAAGCGCCTGCGCACCGCCACCGCCGTGGCCGAGACCGACGTGCTGGTGCTCAAGATCCGCAACCCGGCATTGCGCGAGGCCTCGGAGGACTTGCAGTCGCGCTTTGACAAGGCCTTCATCCGCCTGCTGGTCCAGCGGCTCATCGCCACCAATGAGCAACTGGCGGAATGGGAGATCGTGGCCGCCCCGCGCGCGCCCGAAGGTGCCGGAGATGCTATCGAATAGAGAGCTGGCAGCGCTTGATCTACAAGCGCTGCAGGCCTTATTTTCTTGAATTTTCGGTCCGCGGAGCCGCGCTCAGAAGTCCAGCACCAGCGACACATGCGCGCTGCGTCCCGGCTGGGTGTAGGCGTCCTTGACGGCGGACGACGCGGTCTGGCCGTACACATCGGGCCAGAGCCAGTACTTGCGGTTGGTCAGGTTGCGCAGTGCGACGTTCAGGCGCAGGTCCTTGCGCAGGCGCCACTGGCCGCCCACGTCCAGTGTGGTGGCCGCCGGGGGGGCGAACTGCACGCCGTCCCGGGCGTTCATGATGGCCGTGCTGTCGATGTCCGCGGATTTCTTGGCGGCGTGGTGGCGCAGATCGGCGAACAGGCTCCACCGCGCTGTGTCGTATTTCAGGCCCAGCGTCCATTGCGCCGGATCGACCGAGTTCAGCGGCTTGCCGGTGCTGCGGTTGGTGCCGCGCGCCATGCCGTAGGAGAAGTTGCCGAGCATGCGGCCGCCAGCGACCACGCCCATGTCGTAGCTGCCCTTGAGCTCGAAGCCGTGGATGCGCGCGCGCGCGATGTTGACGGCCTGGAACAGGCGCTGGTTGCCCACCTGCTGGATGAACTCGGCATCCACGATCAGGTTCTCGTAGTGGTTGGTGAACGCCGTGAGGTCCAGGTTCAGGCGCTCCATGCGCCCGCGCGCGCCGATTTCCAGGCCGCGGCTCTTTTCGGGCTGGAGCTGCGGGTTGGGCTGGATGATGACGCGCGTGCCCGCAGCAATGACCTCGAAGTGGTCGTTGAGCTGGCCTGGCTCGGGGGCGCGAAAGCCCGTCGAGTACTGGCCGAACAGGCTCCACGTGGGGCTGGCGCGGTACAGCACGCCCAGCTTGGGCAGGGCCGCCGACTTCGACAGCGACTGGCCCGGCTGTGCGGCCGGCGGGTAGTAGCCCTGCTGGCTCGTGACATCGATGGCGAAATGGTCCAGGCGCAGGCCGGGCGTCACCGTCCAGTCGCCATGGACGGATTCGTTCTGCACATACAGGGCGCTGGTGGTCTCGCGCGTGTCCGGGAAGCGCTTGAGCGGGAACTGCTCGGGCGGCAGCGGCGCCACGCCGTCGTACAGGTTGCTGATGCGGTTGCGCACATGGTCCACGCCGTAGACGATGCGGTGCGTCCAGCCGCCGGCGCGCACGATCTTGTCCGCCTGCAGACCGAACTGCCAGGCGCGCTCGCGGTAGGTGTTGTCGCGTACCCGGTGCGTTCCGCTCAGCAGGTCGCTGGTGCCGATGCGGCGCGCATCCGCGTCCTGCATGGCCACGATGGCGCGGACATGGTCGGCCCAGCCGGCGTTGATGCCGAAACGGCCATCCCAGGCGAGGCGGTCGCGCTGGCCGGAGTAGGCGGAAGATTCGTTCAGCACGTCGCCGGGCGCCGAGGGCCGGGGGGTGCGGCTGGAGAGCAGCTCCACGTCCGAGCGCCGGCCCACATGCTCCAGCGTGAAGGTGTGGCGCTGGGCCGCGCTGGGGCGCAGCACGATCTTGCCCAGCAGGGCCTGGTTGCGGTCGTGCTGGGGGTTGGCGGTGGTGCGCAGGCTGTTCGGCGCGTCGTTGCTGCCCATGGTGTCCATGGCATGGGCCCGGCGCTCGGTGGCCGTGAGCATCCATTGCACGCTGTCGCTGGCCTTGCCGGCGATGGTGCCGGCCACGGACGCGCCGTCGTCGTCCCCGCTCCAGCCCGCAGCCACGCGTCCGCCCAGGGTCTTGCTTCCCTGGCCCGGGCCGGTCGCCAGAAAGTCGGCGGGCTCGAAGGTCACGAAGTTGACCACGCCGGCCAGTCCGTCCGAACTGTAGAGCGCCGAAGCCGGGCCGCGCAGCAGTTCCACGCGCTTGAACAGTTCCAGCGACAGGTATTCGCGGTCGAAAATCGCCGAGCGCGAGACATAGCTGCGCGGCATGCGCACGCCATCGACCGTCATGAGCACCCGGTTGCCGCCAATGCCGCGGATGTTGATGCCCGTATTGCCGTCGCGCGCGAAGGCGGAGGAGGCCGCCCCCACCGCCAGCCGCGCCGGCGCGTTGCGCACCGAGGCGTTGGGCAGGTCCTGCAGGGCCTGGCGCAGGGTCTGGCTCTGCTGCTCGCCCAGGGTCTTGGCGTCGATCACGTCGATCGATTGCGGCAGATCGTCGGCGGCCTGGTCGCGGGTGGCACCGCTGACGACCACGGTCGGCAGCGTCGCGTGGGCCCGGGTCTCGCTGGCGGTCTGGGCTTGCGCCGTACCCATGTGCAGGCAGGCCAGAACCACGGAGGCACTGAGCGCGCGCAGCGCGCCGGGTGCGGCGCAGGGGCGCAGAGTAAGAGGTGTCGAATGCATGGAAGAGCAGTGGCAAAAGCGGCGTGTCAGCCGACGGTGCGATTATGGGAGGGAGTGTGGTTGCAAAGTTGCATTTCAGGTTCGGATTTGCTTTGGATCAAACAATACCCTTATCTGTAGTAGGCATAATGAACCAACACCCGCTGGACCATGTCGTCGCAGCCCGCAGCGGGTAATCCCTGGGAGGGGTTTACAACCCGGGCAGCGGCATAGAAGGAGTCTTTCCATGACAACCCGTAAGCTGGTGAGCCTCGCGGCGCTGGCAATGTCCACCCTGGCACTGACTGCCGTGGCCCAAGAGAAGAAGGGTGAGGTCGTCTCGCCCACCGAACTGAACTACCAGGCCGGTTCTTCTCCTCTGGCGGATGTGCCCATGTACCAGAGCACGAACCCCAAGGCGCCCAAGATGACGCAGGCGGAGTTCGACCGTGCACGCCAGATCTACTTCGAGCGCTGCGCGGGTTGCCATGGCGTGCTGCGCAAGGGTGCGACCGGCAAGCCGCTGACCCCCGACATCACCCTGGCCAAGGGCACGGACTACCTGAAGGTGTTCATCGCCTACGGCTCGCCTGCCGGCATGCCCAACTGGCAGACCTCCGGTGAAATGGATGAGGCCACCGTGGACCTGATGGCCCGCTACGTCCAGCAAGACCCTCCCACACCGCCCGAGTGGAGCCTGGCAGACGCCAAGAACACCTGGAAGGTCACGGTCGCCCCCAAGGACCGTCCGACCAAGAAGATGAACAAGTACAACATCGAGAACATCTTCTCCACCACGCTGCGTGACAGCGGCGAAGTGGCGCTGATCGATGGCGACACCAAGGAAATCATCAACATCGTCAAGACCGGCTATGCCGTGCACATCTCGCGTGTGTCGGCCTCGGGTCGCTACCTGTTCGTGATCGGCCGCGACGCCAAGATCAACATGATCGACCTGTGGATGGAAAAACCCGACAGCGTGGCGGAAATCCGCGTGGGCCTGGAAGCACGCTCGGTGGAAACCTCCAAGTTCAAGGGCTACGAGGACAAGCTGGCCATCGCTGGTGCCTACTGGCCGCCCCAGTTCACCATCATGGACGGTGACACCCTGGAGCCCAAGAAGATCATCTCCACCCGTGGCATGGTCGTGGGCACGCAGGAATACCACCCCGAGCCTCGCGTGGCCTCGATCCTGGCCTCGCACTACAAGCCTGAGTTCATCGTGAACGTCAAGGAAACCGGCAAGACGCTGATGGTGGATTACTCCAACCTGAACGCGATCAAGATGACCGAGATCGAGTCGGCGCCATTCCTGCACGATGGTGGCCTGGATGCATCCAAGCGCTACTTCATGGTGGCTGCCAACAACAGCAACAAGATTGCTGCGATCGACACCAAGGACGGCAAGCTCGCCGGCCTGACCGAAGTGGGCAAGATCCCCCACCCCGGTCGTGGCGCCAACTTCACCCACCCCAAGTTTGGCCCTGTGTGGTCCACGGGCCACCTGGGTGACGAGACCATCTCCCTGATCGGTACCGATCCGAAGAAGCACAAGGAATACGCCTTCAAGGAAGTGGCCAAGCTCAAGGGGCCTGGCGGCGGCGCGCTGTTCGTCAAGAGCCACCCCAAGTCCAAGAACCTGTGGTCTGATGCGCCTCTGAACCCCGATCCCGCCATCTCCCAGTCCATCGTGGTGTATGACATCAACAACCTGGACAAGGGCTACAAGACTCTGCCTATCGCCGAGTGGGCCGGCCTGAAGGACGATGGTGCCAAGCGCGTGGTGCAGCCGGAGTACAACAAGGCGGGCGACGAGGTCTGGTTCGCTGTCTGGTCTGCCAAGAACAAGGAGAGCGCGATCGTGGTCGTGGACGACAAGACCCTCAAGCTCAAGAAGGTCATCAAGGATCCGCGCCTGATCACCCCCACGGGCCACTTCAACATCTACAACACACGGCACGACGTGTATTGATGTGCAGTGCGGACTGCATGGCCCCGCACGGGTCTGTGCAGTCTCCCATGCAAAAAACCGCTGCAAGGGCGCGAGGCCTTGCAGCGGTTCCTTTTTGGGGGAGCGGGCGCCGGGCCCGCAGAGCTTACTTGGTGCCGAAGATGCGGTCGCCCGCGTCGCCCAGGCCGGGCAGGATGTAACCGTGGTCGTTGAGCTCGCGGTCGATGGCGGCGGTGTAGATGGGCACGTCCGGGTGGGCCTTCTGCATGGTGGCCACGCCCTCGGGCGCAGCCAGCAGGCACACGAACTTGATGGAGCGCGGCTGCAACTGCTTGAGGCGCGCCACGGCAGCGGCCGCCGAATTGCCCGTGGCGAGCATGGGGTCGACCACGATGATGTCGCGCTCGTGCATCTCCGAGGGCATCTTGAAGTAGTACTCCACGGGCTGCAGCGTGGCCGGGTCGCGGTACAGGCCGATGTGGCCCACGCGCGCGCCGGGCACCACGTTGAGCATGCCGTCGAGGAAGCCGTTGCCGGCGCGCAGAATGGACACGAGCACCAGCTTCTTGCCGTCGATGACCTTGGCCGTCATGCGCTCGAGCGGGGTTTCGATCTCCACCTCCTGCAGCGGCATGTCGCGCGTGACCTCGTAGGCCATGAGCGTGGAGAGCTCGCCCAGAAGGCGGCGGAAGCTGTTGGTGCTGGCGTCCTTTTTGCGCATCAGGGTCAGCTTGTGCTGCACCAGCGGGTGGTCGATCACGTGGACAAGGCTCATGGTATCGGGCTATTCAGTGGAGAGGGCAGAGTAGGGCGGCGCGGTGTGTGCGCCTCGCGTTAGTCTGCCAGAAAGCGGGCATAGCGCGGCAGGTCCACGTTGCCACCGCTGAGGATCACGCCCACCCGCAGGCCGCGCAGATCCAGCCCGGGAGCCTTGCCCACGGCGGCATAGGCCAGCGCCCCCGTGGGTTCGATGACGAGCTTCATGCGCTGGGCGAAGAAGCGTATGGCCTGCACCATGTCCGCGTCGCTGGCGGTGACGATGTCCTCGGCCTCGGCGCGGATGATGCCGAAGGTCTGCGGTCCCAGCGCCTGCGCCTGGGCGCCGTCGGCAATGGTGCTGCGCGGCAGCGGAATCTGCACGATGTGCCCGGCACGCAGCGACTGCTGGGCGTCGTTGGCGCTCTCCGGCTCCACGCCGTACACGCGGCACGCTGCCTTGGCGGCCTGCACGGCCAGCAGGGTTCCGGCCAGCAGCCCGCCGCCGCCCACGGCGACGAGCAGGCTGTCGAGCCGCGGCACTTCCTCCAGCAGCTCCAGGGCTGCCGTGCCCTGGCCGGCGATCACCTGCGCGTGCTCGGCCGGGGGCACCAGCGTCATGCCGCGCTCCAGGGCCAGGCGCTGGCAGATGGCCTGGCGGTCCTCTGTCAGCGGGTCGTAGGTCAGCACCTGGGCGCCGTAGTCGCGGGCCGCCGCCATTTTCGAGGCCAGCGCGGTGTCGGGCATGAGCACCAGCGCCGGCATGTCCAGCAGCCGTGCGGCCAGGGCGATGGCCTGGGCATGGTTGCCGGCGGAGAAGGTGATCACGCCGCGCTCGCGCTGCTCATCGGTGAACTGGGCCAGGGCATTGAAGGCGCCGCGGAACTTGAAGGAGCCCGTGCGCTGCAGGTTCTCGCACTTGAAGAAGAACTGTGCGTTGTGCAGCTCGTCGGCGGTGCTCGAGCGCAGCACCGGGGTGCGGTGCACCAGGCCCTTGAGGCGGCTGGCAGCCTGAAGAACATCGTGCGGCGCAGGGGGCGCGGGGGCGAGCGGGAGGTCCATGGCGTCGGGGCGCAGGGCGCGGGGCAGTTGCCTATGGAGGCATCTTAGTCCGGCCCGGCGAATATGCAAACTTTGGCCCGCTAGCGCCCTGGAACAGGGCGCTGTGCGCTATCAGAACCATAGCCTGCGGGTGCCGTCCGGGCCCCGTGGATTCAATCGCCACCGCCACCATCGCCACCGTCGCCACCGTCGCTGCCGTCGCCATCCGCGCCTGCATCATGGCTGCTGCCGTCCGCACTGCTGCCCCATGGGTGGTGGCGCTCCATGCCGCCAAAATCCGCCGCATGCCCGCTGTAGCCGCCATCGGCGAAGCTTGAGCCATAGTGCCAGGCCTGCGGTGCGTGCGGGGTGGGCGTGGCGGCGGGGTGCGTGGCGTAGCTCACGCCGTCCGGCAGGCCCAGTTTGGCGTCCAGGGCGAAGAGCAGCGGCAGGCGGCTGGGCTGGCGTGGGTTGATGGATTCGTCGCAGCACGCCCAGTACCAGGCGCGGCGCAGGCCGTCGTTGTAATGCGCCTTCTTGCCCAGGGTCTGGGCCGGGGAGTGTGCGGGCACATGGCCCAGCGCCGTGCGGCACCAGGCGCCGTAGGCCGGGGTGTGGCGGGTGAAGGCCTCCCACAGCACATCGACGGCGCGCGACGGCACGGCGGTGTACTGGCCGCGGCTGCGCAGACAGGCGATGAAGAACTGGCGCAGTGCACGTTCGGCCAGTTGGGTGTCGCGCGCGCTCAGGTGGGGGTAGATGCGGCGCAGCGCGCGCCCGAGCGCATGGGGCAGGGGGCTGACGCGGATGAACTGCTCGCGCACGGCGTCGGCCCAGTGCCGCAGCCCCAGGTAGGCGAGCACCGTGATCAGGGCGTAGACCCCCCAGCGGGCTTCGGGCGGCGTCCCCGTGGCCAGCGCGCCGAGCAGGGCCAGGGCCCAGGCCAGCGCGAGCGCGGGCAACAGCCAGCGGGCACTGCGCAGCAGCAGCCATTCGAAGACGGTCACGGCAGTGGCCGGCTCAGCGCTTGCGGCCGCCGAAGATGCTGCCCATCACGCCGCGCAGGATCTCGCGCCCCAGGGTGGTGCCCATGGTGCGCACGGCGGACTTGGCCATGGTCTGCGCCAGGCCGTCGCGCCGCCCGCCACGCGGGCCGGTGGAGCCGAACAGCACGTCATTGAGCCCGCCCAGCAGGCCGCCGCCTTCTCCGGCCGGCGCAGCGCTGCCCGCCGCCGTGCTGGTGCCGCCCGGTGCGGCCGTGGCGGGCGCCTGGGCGGCGCGGCCCTTGAGCTTTTCGTAGGCCGATCCGCGGTCCACCATCTTCTCGTACACACCGGCCACGAGCGAGCCGGCCATCAGCGCCTGGCGCTGCTGCGGCGTGATGGGGCCGATCTGGCTGCCCGGGGGCAGCACATAGACGCGCTCGGTCACGCCCGGGCGGCCCTTGGCGTCGAGCAGGCTCACCAGAGCTTCACCCACGGCCAGTTCGGTGATGGCGGCCTCGATGTCCAGGCCCGGGTTGGGGCGCATGGTGGTGGCCGTGGCCTTGACGGCCTTCTGGTCGCGCGGGGTGAAGGCGCGCAGTGCGTGCTGCACGCGGTTGCCGAGCTGGGCGAGCACGCTGTCGGGGATGTCCAGCGGATTCTGGGTCACGAAATAAACACCGACGCCCTTGGAGCGCACCAGGCGCACCACGAGTTCGATGCGCTCGACGAGCACCTTGGGCGCCTCGTTGAACAGCAGGTGCGCCTCGTCGAAGAAGAACACCAGCTTGGGCTTCTCGGGGTCGCCGATCTCGGGGAGCTGCTCGAACAGCTCCGACAGCATCCACAGCAGGAAGGTGGCATACAGGCGCGGCGCGTTCATGAGCCGGTCGGCCGCCAGGATGTTCACCACGCCATGGCCGTTGGTGTCGGTCTGCATGAAGTCCTGGATGTCGAGCATGGGCTCGCCGAAGAATTGGTCGCCGCCCTGCTGCTCGATCTGCAGCAGACCGCGCTGGATGGCGCCCACGCTGGCAGCGCTGATGTTGCCGTACTCGGTGGTGAACTCCTTGGCGTTGTCGCCCACATACTGCAGCATGGCGCGCAGGTCCTTGAGGTCCAGCAGCAGCAGGCCGTTGTCGTCGGCGATCTTGAACACCAGGTTGAGCACGCCCAGCTGTGTCTCGTTGAGGCCCAGCATGCGGCCCAGCAGCAGCGGGCCCATGTCCGACACGGTGGCGCGCACCGGGTGGCCCTGCGCGCCGAACACGTCCCACAGCGTGACGGGACAGGCCTGCGGTGTGGGCAGTTCCAGTCCACGCTCCTGCAGCACGGCGGCCATTTTTGCGGGGATGCTGCCGGCCTGGCTGATGCCTGTGAGGTCGCCCTTCACGTCGGCCATGAACACCGGCACGCCGATGCGCGAGAAGTTTTCCGCCAGGGTCTGCAGCGTCACCGTCTTGCCCGTGCCCGTGGCGCCGGTGATGAGACCGTGGCGGTTGGCCAGGCCGGGGAGCAGGTGGCATGCGGTGGAGGCGTGCTGGGCAATCAACAAGGGTTCGGCCATTGGGGGTTTCCTCGGGGGCGGTGTGCGGGCAAAAGTAAAATCCTGCCCAGTAGATTAAATCAATACGAAGGACATCCCATGGCCGGACACAGCAAATGGGCGAACATCCAGCACCGCAAGGGGCGCCAGGACGAGAAGCGCGGCAAGATCTGGACCCGCATCATCCGTGAAATCACCGTGGCCGCACGTGCGGGCGGCGGCGACCCTGCAGCCAATCCGCGCCTGCGCCTGGCCATCGACAAGGCCAAGGCCGCCAATATGCCGGCCGACCGCGTCAAGTACAACATCGACAAGGCCACGGGCAACGCCGAGGGCGTGAGCTACGAGGAAATCCGCTACGAGGGCTATGGCATCGGCGGCGCTGCCATCATCGTGGACACCATGACCGACAACCGCGTGCGCACCGTGGCCGAGGTGCGGCACGTGTTCTCCAAATACGGCGGCAACATGGGCACCGAGGGCTCGGTGGCCTTCCAGTTCAAGCATTGCGGCCAACTGGTGTTCGCCCCCGGCACCAGCGAGGACAAGGTCATGGAGGTGGCCCTGGAGGCGGGCGCCGAGGACGTGGTCACCGACGAGGACGGCGCCATCGAGGTGCTGACCGCGCCCGGCGACTTTGAAGCCGTGAAGAATGCCCTGGAGGCCGCAGGCCTCGCGCCCGAGGTGGCCGAGGTCACCATGCGCCCGGAAAACACCATCGAACTGGCCGGCGACGACGCCGCACGCATGCAAAAGCTGCTCGACATGCTCGAAGACCTCGACGACGTGCAAGAGGTCTATCACAACGCTGCCCTATGAACCCCCACGCTTTGCACTGTGTGTCATCGCTGCCCCCGAAGGGGGCCCTCAGCCTCTCTGAGGCGGCTCGTCGGAAGCTGATATGAAAATCCTCGTCATTGGCGGCGGCGGCCGTGAACACGCCCTGGCCTGGAAGCTGGCCCGGTCCCCCAAGGCGACCCAGGTGTACGTGGCGCCCGGCAACGGCGGCACCGCACGCGACCCCGATCTGGAGAACCTCCCCATCACCGACGTGCGCGCACTGCGCGAATGGGCGCAGAAGGAAAAGATCGGCCTGACCGTCGTGGGCCCCGAGGCGCCGTTGGCCGCCGGCGTGGTCGATGAATTCCGCGCCCACGGCCTGCGCATCTTCGGTCCCACCAAGGCCGCCGCGCAACTGGAGAGCTCCAAGGCCTTCTCCAAGGCTTTCATGCGCCGCCACGGCATTCCCACGGCCGACTACGACACCTTCACCGACCCGGCCGCGGCCCATGCCTTCGTGGACCGCCTGGGCGCGCCCATCGTCATCAAGGCCGACGGCCTGGCGGCCGGCAAGGGCGTGGTGGTGGCCATGACCCTGCAGGAGGCCCACGACGCCGTGGACTTCATGCTGGTGGACAACAAGTACGGCGTGGCGCACAACGAGGGCGGTGCGCGCGTCGTCATCGAGCAGTTTCTCGAAGGCGAGGAGGCCAGCTTCATCGTGCTGTGCGATGGCAAGAACGTCTGCGCCCTGGCCACCAGCCAGGACCACAAGCGCCTCAAGGACGGCGACCAGGGCCCCAACACCGGCGGCATGGGGGCGTATTCGCCCGCGCCCGTGGTCACGGCCGACGTGCACGCCCGCGCCATGCGCGAGATCATCCTGCCCACCATCCGCGGCATGGAAAAAGACGGCATGCCCTACACCGGCTTCCTGTACGCCGGCCTGATGATCGACGCCCAGGGCCACCCCAAGACGCTGGAATTCAACTGCCGCATGGGCGACCCCGAGACCCAGCCCATTCTGATGCGCCTCAAGAGCGACCTGGTGGACGTGCTGGGCGCCGCGGTGGACGGCAAGCTCGACCAGGTGGCGCTGGAATGGGACCGCCGCACCGCGCTGGGCGTGGTCATGGCCGCGCACGGCTACCCCGAGGCGCCGCGCAAGGGCGACGCCATCACCGGCCTGCCGCACGACCAGGATGACGCCATGGTGTTCCACGCCGGCACCGCGCTGCAGGACGGCGTGCTGCGCACCAGCGGCGGCCGCGTGCTGTGCGTCACGGCGCTGGCCGACAGCGTCAAGCAGGCCCAGCAGCGCGTCTACGACGTGGCGCGCGGCATCCATTTCGACGGCGCGCAGTACCGCCACGACATCGGCCACCGCGCCGTCAAGAACCCATGAGCGCGGCCCCGCACAGCGACGCCGTGCCGCGCGTGCGCGCCTGGCTCATGGACCTGCAGGCGCGCATCATCGCCGCGCTGGAAGGTTTGGAGGGCGAGGGCGGCGCGCGCGCCGTGACCGATCCCTGGCGCAAGGAGCCCGGCGAGGCGCTGCAGGGCGACGGCATCACCCGCATCATCGAGGGCGGCCGCGTGTTCGAGCGCGCGGGCTGCGGTTTCTCGCATGTGCGCGGGCCCAGGCTGCCGCCCTCGGCCACGCAGCACCGTCCGGAGCTGGCGGGCGCGCCGTTCGAGGCCATGGGCGTGTCGCTGGTGTTCCACCCGCGCAACCCCTACGTGCCCACGGTGCACATGAACGTGCGCATGATCGCCGCCGGCCACCCGGGCCAGGCGCCCGTGTGCTGGTTCGGCGGCGGCATGGACCTGACGCCCTACTACGGCTTCGAGGAGGACGCGGTGCACTTCCACCGCACCTGCCGCGACGCGCTGGCGCCTTTTGGCGACGACAAGTACCCGCGCTTCAAGCAGTGGTGCGACGAGTACTTCTATCTCAAGCACCGCGACGAACAGCGCGGCGTGGGCGGCGTGTTCTTCGACGACTTCGCCGAGCTCGGCTTCGAGCAGAGCCTGGCCATGACGCAGGCCGTGGGCGAGGCCTTTCTGGGCGCCTACCTGCCCATCGTGGAGCGCCGCCAGGACACGCCCTATGGCGAGCGCGAGCGCGACTTCCAGCTCTACCGGCGCGGGCGCTACGTCGAGTTCAACCTGGTCTGGGACCGGGGCACGCATTTCGGCCTGCAGTCGGGCGGGCGCACCGAGTCCATCCTGCTGTCCATGCCGCCGCAGGCCGCCTGGCAGTACCGCCGCAGCACGCCCGAGGGCTCGCCCGAGCACGAACTGCTGCGCCGCTTTCTGGTGCGGCGCGACTGGCTGTAGGCCATCTGCTATAGTATTGATAGCTTCTGGCGCTTGCTCTGCTTGCCCTGGGGGCCAAAAACACCCCAAACCCCCAACGGCGCGCATGCGCAACACCTGCGAAGCATTGCCCTGGTGAGCCCTGGCAATGCGCGCTATATTGACCCCATCACTTCACCCCCACCGCCTGATGACCACTACCATTTCCTCGGAATCCGCCGCCAAGAAGAACGTCGCCAAGCTCCAGCGCGCCATCGTCGACGGGCTGGAAGATATCAAGGCGCAAGACATCCAGGTCTTCAACACTGAGCACCTCTCGCCCCTGTTTGAGCGGGTCATCGTGGCATCGGGCACCTCCAACCGCCAGACCAAGGCCCTGGCCGCGAGCGTGATCGACAAGGTGCGCGAAGCGGGCTTCCCCAAGCCGCGCGTGGAAGGCGAGGACAACGGCGAGTGGATCATCGTGGACTGCGGTGCGGCCGTGGCCCATGTCATGCAGCCTGCCATCCGCCAGTACTACCGGCTGGAGGAGCTGTGGGGCGAGATGCCCGTGCGCCTCAAGCTCGGCGCGGCCAAGCCCGTCGCGGCCAAGAAGGCGCCCGCCAAGGCGGCCGCAGGCACGGCCCCCGCCGCGAAGAAGGCGACGGCCAAGAAGGCCCCCGCCAAGAAGACCGCTGCCGCCAAGACCGCGGCAGCCCAGACCGCGGCCGCGCCCAAGGCCCCGGCCCGGCGCGCAGCCCAGTCCGCGGCCCCATCGGCCGCCAAGCCGGCCGCCAAGCGGGCGCCCAAGCCCGCAGCCGGCGCTCAGGCCAAGCCCGCAGCCAAGGCGCCCGCCCGCAAGGCCGCCTCCACCACGGCACGCAAGACGGCCGCCCCGCGCGCCGGCAGCACCGCGGTGCAAAAGCTGGTGGTCTCGCCGCGCAAGGCCGCGGCCCCGGCCAAGACCGGCGCGGCAGCCAAGGCGCCCGCGCGCAAGGCCCCGGCACGCAAGAGCGCCGCCCCGCGCTGATCCCCGGGGAGCCCAGGCACCATGCGGCTGCTCATCGTCGCCGTGGGGCAGCGCGTGCCTGACTGGGCCGCCAGCGCCTACGAGGACTACGCCAAGCGCTTCCCGCCCGAGCTCAAGGTCGAGCTCAAGGCCGTGAAGACCGAGCCGCGCGGCTCCAAGACACTCGAAACCCTGCTGGCGGCCGAGCGCGAGCGCATCACCGCCGCCATTCCGCGCGGTGCGCGCACCGTGGTGCTGGACGAGCGCGGCACCGCCCTCACGACCAAGGCCCTGGCCGCACGGCTGCAGGCCTGGCAGCTCGAAGGCGACGACGTGGCCCTGGTCATCGGCGGCCCCGACGGCACGGACCCCGGCCTGCGCCAGGCGGCGCAGGAGCGCATCCGCCTGTCGGACCTGACCCTGCCGCACGCCATGGTGCGCGTGCTGCTGATCGAGCAGCTCTACCGCGCCTGGTCGCTCAATGCAGGGCACCCCTACCACCGCGAATGACCGGCGCTGGCCCTATCGGGGAAACTCCTGTATTCATAGCTGCTGGCGCTTGCTGGGCAAGCCCTGGGGCCTGATTTGACCCAAAATACCGCCATGCCCGAATTCATCTACCTCGCCTCGCAAAGCCCCCGGCGCAGCCAGTTGTTGGACCAGATCGGCGTGCCCCACCGGCTGCTGGTGCCCAATGCGCCGGGCGACGTGGCCGAGGACACCGAGGCCCTGGAGCAGGTGCTCCCGGGCGAGGCGCCCGCCGCCTATGTGGAGCGCGTCACCGCCCTCAAGCTCGACGCCGCCGTGCAGCGCCTGGCGCGCCGGGGCCTGGCGCCCGCGCCCATTCTGTGCTCGGACACCACCGTCGCCCTGGAAGGCCGCATCTTCGGCAAGCCCGAGAGCGCGGACGACGCGCGCAGCATGCTGGCCCAGCTCGCGGGGCGCGAGCACCGCGTGCTCACGGCCGTGGCCGTGCAGGCCGGGGCGCAGCGCTTTGCGGCGCTGTCGGTGTCGCAGGTGCGCTTCGGCACGCTGAGCCCCGCGCAGATCGACGCCTACGTGGCCAGCGGCGAGCCCATGGGCAAGGCGGGCGCCTACGGCATCCAGGGCGCGGCGGCGGCCTTTATTGCGCACCTGAGCGGCAGTTATTCGGGCATCATGGGGCTGCCGTTGTACGAGACGGCCTGCCTGCTGCGCAGCGCGGGCTATTCCATCTGAACACCATGCAGCAAGACATCCTGATCAACTGGTCCCCGCAGGAGACGCGCGTCGCCGTCGTCGAGCACGGCGCCGTGCAGGAGCTGCACATCGAGCGCACGCTCGAGCGCGGCCTGGTGGGCAACGTCTACCTGGGCAAGGTCTCGCGCGTGCTGCCGGGCATGCAGTCGGCCTTCGTCGACATCGGCCTGGAGCGCGCGGCCTTTCTGCACGTGGCCGACGTGTGGCAGCGCCAGGAGGGCGGCGAGGCGCCGCCGTTCGCGCGCCGCAACGACCCGCCCGTGCCCATAGAAAAGCAGGTGTTCGAGGGCCAGCCGCTCATGGTGCAGGTCATCAAGGACCCCATAGGCAGCAAGGGCGCGCGCCTGTCCACGCAGATCAGCATTGCCGGGCGCCTGCTGGTGTTCCTGCCGCAGGACGACCATGTGGGCGTGTCGCAGAAGATTCCGCTGGCCGAGCGCGACGCGCTGCGCGCGCGCCTGCAGGCCCTGGTGGGCGACAAGGCCAGCGGCGGGGGCGGCGGCTTCATCCTGCGCACCAACGGCGAGGACGCCAGCGACGCCGAGCTGGCCGAGGACATCGCCTACCTGCGCAAGACCTGGGCGCGCATCCGCGAGGCCGCACTGCGCCAGAGCGCGGGCTCGCTGCTGCACCAGGACCTGGACCTGCTGCAGCGCGTGCTGCGCGACCTGGCCTGCGAGCACACGCAAAGCATACGCATCGACTCGATGGAGCAGTTCCAGCGCCTGCGCGCCTTCGGCCAGGAGTTCATGCCCCAGGGGGCGGCCAAGCTGCAGCACTACAAGGGCGAGCGGCCCATCTTCGACCTCTACGCCATCGACGAGGAAATCACGCGCGCGCTGGGCCGGCGCGTGGACCTCAAGTCCGGCGGCTACCTCATCATCGACCAGACCGAGGCGCTCACCACCATCGACGTCAACACCGGCGGCTACGTGGGCGCGCGCAACTTCGATGACACCATCTTCAAGACCAACCTGGAGGCGGCGGGCTCAATAGCCCGCCAACTGCGCCTGCGCAACCTGGGCGGCATCATCATCGTGGACTTCATCGACATGGTGCGCGAAGACCACCAGCAGGCCGTGCTGGCCGAGCTGCGCAAGCACCTGGCGCGCGACCGCGTCAAGACCATGGCCGGCGGTTTCTCGCAACTGGGCCTGCTGGAGATGACCCGCAAGCGCACGCGTGAGTCGCTGGCGCACATGCTGTGCGAACCCTGCCCCTGCTGCCAGGGCCGCGGTGCCGTGCGCACCGCGCGCAGCGTGGCCTACGACATCCTGCGCGAAATCCTGCGCGAGGCGCGCCAGTTCAACCCGCGCGAATTCCGCGTGGTGGCCGCGCCCCAGGTGGTGGAGCTGCTGCTCGACGAGGAGAGCCCGCACCTGGCAGGGCTGTCGGACTTCATCCGCAAGCCCATCTCGCTGCAGGCGGACACGGCGCTGGGGCAGGAGCAGTACGACATCGTGCTGCTGTGAGCACCGCGATGGTGGTGCTGACTGCCGCCATGGATTGGGTGGGCAGGATGCAGGTTTTCGGACGGGGGAATGGGGTGCGATGGACTGATGGGCGGCTGCAGGCTGACCGCGGGCATTTTGCTGATGGTCAGCGTCTGCCGGAAACGGAAACTCATAAGCACGCCCTGACTTGTGCGCGCCAGGCCCGGCAGCATCAGTCCTGGATTTGCCCCATCAATCTCTGATCAGTTCACGAATTTGGTCTCGGTATTTATTTTCATCGCCGCTTTTGTAGCCGCGATTGACATAGCGGATCTGGCCCTTTTTATCGATCAGCACAGTCGTCGGCATGGCATCAATGCCAAACAGCCGGCCGGCTGTGCTTTCAGGGTCGAACAGGATTGGAAAAGTCAGCCCCAATTCTTGGAGGACTTTTTTGGCATCCGTGCTGTCCTCCTCCACATTGACACCAAAGAGCATGAAGCCGGCGCGGTGGTAGCGCTGGTACATCGCGTCCAGAAGCGGCATTTCCATGCGGCAGGGGCCGCACCAGGACGCCCAGAAATTCAACATCACGACACTGCCGCGCAAGGCTGCCAGACGTACCTCCTCTCCGCTGCTGCTCATCAGCGTGAAATCCGGCGCGGCTTGGCCTACCAGGTCAGGGGAACTGCCCAGGACCGGGCCGTTGATCGGCTCACCATCGTCGCCACCGCCACAGGCGGCCAGAACCGCCACCCATGCGGCGAAGAAAAATCGCATCCATGTTCTCATTGACAGTCCCTCCTTGGGCTCTGCATTGTCCTCCGACCGGCGCGCTGCTGTCGCTGCCATTGTCGGCAGAGGCAAACTGAGCCGCTGCGAGGTGCCGACGGCAACAACGAGGCGGCTCAGCAGGGGGTACGCGATGGCTCCGTGCCGGCCAATGGCCGCAGGACGTCCGCTGGTGGTCGGACGCGCGGCTTTCCGCCCATCGAGGCTGGAGACGCGGCCGAGCGCGGCAGGTGCCAGAATCACACCGGCAGCGCTGCCCGCCTCCATACGATTTCCTGACGCAGGCGCCGTTAGGCTTGCACCATGGACACCCACACCCTCTCGCGCAGCATCCTCGCCCTGCTGGCCTGGGCCATCGCCTGGGTCGCGATGGCCGGGCTGGAGGGCCGGCTGGACCTGGCCAACCTGGCCATGCTGCTGGTGCTGGCCTCGGCGCTGTCCGCCCTGTGGCTACCGGGCTGGACCAGCATGCTGGCCAGCGCGGTGGCGGTGCTGGCCTTCAACTGGTTCTTTGTCCCCCCCAAATTCGCCTTCACGGTGGATCTGCACCAGAACGCGCTGCTGCTGGCAGCGTTGTTGCTGGTGAACTGGATCATCGCGGGCCTGGTCATTCGCCAGCGCCGCCTCGCCGCGGCTGCGCGCACCGTGGCGGCCCGGGAAGCGCGGCTGCGCCAGTGGGGCGACACGCTGCGCGACGCCAGCGACCCGGCCGCCCACGCGGCGGCGCTGCGCACCGCCCTGCAGGAAGCCACGGGGAGCGCCGTGGCCGTGTCGGTGCTGCGCGCGCTGGGCAGTCCGCCTGAAGGCGCCGCCGTGCTGCTGGTGGGCGCGCCGGACGACGAGCAGAGCGCCGGCCTGGCCCTGTGTGTGCGCGATGGCCGGCCCTTGGGCGCGGGCAGCGGTCGCTACGACGAGCTGCCCGACGCCTACCTGCCCCTGCGCGGCCGGGGCGTCACCCTGGGTGCTGCACTGGTCAGCGGTCTGGCCCAGCACCCGCAGGGGCCCGAATTGCGCCCCCACCTGCAGGCGCTGTGCGACCAAATGGGCAGCGCCCTGCACCGCTCGCTGATCGCGGCGCAGGAGCAGCAGGCCCGCGATCAGGCGCAACTGCAGGCCACCCGCAATGCCCTGCTGGCGGCGATCTCGCACGACTACCGCACGCCGCTGGCCACCATCATGGGCGCGGCCTCCGCCCTGCAGGAGCAGGGAGAGCGCATGGACGGTGCGCAGCGCCAGCGGCTTGCCGCCGGCATCGTCGAAGAAAGCGAGCGGCTGGCACGGCTGACCGACAACACCCTGCAACTGGCGCGGCTGGATGCACCGGCGGTGCAGTTGCGCTGCGACTGGGAGTCGGCCGAAGAGATCGTCGGCGCGGTGCTGCGGCGCGCCCGGCGCCGCCCCGAGGGCGCGCGCGTGCGCGCCTGGGTGGAGCCCGATCTGCCCTTGCTGTGGTGCGACGCCATCCTGGTGTCGCAGCTGCTGGACAACCTGCTGGACAACGGCCTGAAGTACAGCCCGGCCGATGCCCCGGTGGAGCTGCATGCCACGCGTGACGGCGAATGCCTGGTGCTGGCCGTGAGCGACCGGGGGCCCGGCATCGCGCCGGCCTGGCAAGAGAAAGTGTTCGAGGTGTTCCAGCGCGGCGACACGGACCCAGCCGCGCCCCATGCGGACGCGGGTCGGGGTGCCGGTGTGGGCCTGGCCGTGTGCCGCGCCATCGCCCGCGCGCACCGGGGCGAGCTGCTGCTGCGCCCGCGCGCCGAAGGCGGCTGCCGTTTTGAATGCCGGCTGCCGCTGCGCGGCGCAGGCCTGCCGCCACCGTCGGCGCCGGCGGCCCCGGAGACCCCGCCATGAGCCGGCGCATCCTGCTGGTGGAGGACGACCGGGTGCTGCGCAGCGCGCTGCGCGAGGCCCTGTCCATCGAGGGCTACGCCGTGCGCACGGCAGCCAGCCTGGCCGACGCCCGCGCGCAACTGCAGCACCTGCCGCCCGGCGAGGCCATCGACCTGGTGCTGCTGGACCTGGGCTTGCCCGACGGCGACGGTCAGGCGCTGCTGGCCGAGCTGCGCCGCGGCAGCCCCACGCCCGTCATCGTGATCTCCGCCCGCGAGGCCGAAGGCCAGAAGATTCGCCTGCTGGACGAAGGGGCCGACGACTACCTGGTCAAGCCTTTCGGCATCGGCGAGCTGCTGGCGCGCATGCGCGTGGCCCTGCGCCGCCGCGGGCGCACCAGCGAGCCGGCCTTGCTGCACTACCGGCACGGCCCGCTCACGGTGGACCTGAAGACCCGCCGCGTGCGGCGGGCCGATGCCGACGTGCACCTCACCCCCACCGAATATGCCCTGCTGGCGCGGCTGGTGCGCCAGGCCGGCCAGGTGGTCACGCACCGCCAGTTGCTGGCCGATGTATGGGGTGCCGAGCACACCGAACAAACCCACTACCTGCGCCTGTACATGGGCCAGCTGCGCGCCAAGCTGGAGTCTGACAGCGCCGACCCGCAGCACCTGCTGACCGAGCCCGGGGTGGGCTACCGCCTCGCCGAGCCGGACGCCAGCGACTGAATGCGGCGCGGAGCGCTTATGCCATCCTGATGCGTGGCGGCGCATCCTGGGGGCCTTGTGCATCCACGGAGCTTCCATGCAGCACCCCGGCACCGCCGCCCAGCCCGGCGCGGCTTCCCCCATCGGCAGCCAACAGGGCCTCGCAGCCCTCACGCTGGCTGCCATCGGCGTCGTCTATGGGGACATCGGCACCAGCCCGCTCTATACCGTCAAGGAGATCTTTGCGCCGCACACCGGCGTGCCGCTGGATGCGCTGCATCTGGTCGGCGCGGTCTCCACCATCTTCTGGGCGCTGATGCTGGTGGTCACGCTCAAGTACGTGGTCCTGATTCTGCGCGCCGACAACCACGGCGAAGGGGGCGGCCTGGCGCTGACCGCGCTCGCCGCGCGCGCCGTGGAGCAGCGCCCGACCCTGCGCCGCGGCCTGCTGCTGCTGGGTGTGTCCGGCGCCACGCTGTTCTACGGCGACAGCCTGATCACCCCGGCCATCTCGGTGCTGGGCGCCATGGAAGGCTTGGAGGTGCTGACCCCGGTGCTCACGCCCTGGGTGGTGCCGGCCACCGTGGCCATCCTGATCGGCCTGTTCCTGATGCAGCGCTTCGGCACGGCGGTGGTGGGGCGCTTCTTCGGGCCGGTTATCGTGCTGTGGTTCACCGTGCTCGGTGCCGTGGGCGCCTGGCACATCGCACAGGAGCCGGCCATCCTGGCGGCCCTGAATCCGCTGTGCGCCTGGGGGTTCCTGTCCGCGCGCGGCTGGCAGGTCTTTGCGGCGGTGGGTGCCATCGTGCTGGCCCTGACCGGCGCCGAGGCGCTGTACGCCGACATGGGCCACTTCGGCCGCAGACCGATCCAGATCGCCTGGACCGGCCTGGTGCTGCCCGGCCTGGCGCTGAACTACCTGGGCCAGGGCGCGCTGCTGATGCGCGACCCGGCGGCGATCCAGAACCCCTTCTACCGCCAGTTCCCCGAAGCCTGGCTGCTGCCTGCGCTGGTGCTGGCCACGCTGGCCGCCATCATCGCTTCGCAGGCGGTCATCTCCGGCACGTACTCGCTGACCCAGCAAGCCATCCAGCTGGGCTTTCTGCCGCGCATGCGGGTGCGCTACACCAGCGCGCGCGAGAGGGGGCAGATCTACATGCCCAGCGTCAACTGGGCCCTGCTGGCGGGCGTGCTGGCGGTGGTGCTGTTCTTTCGCAGCTCGTCGGCGCTGGCCAGCGCCTACGGCATCGCGGTCACGCTGACCATGATGATCACCACCGTGCTGACCTACTTCGTGGTGCGCGATGGCTGGGGCCTGCCAGCGCCGGTCGCCATCGGCGCCACGGCGTTCTTCCTGGCCATCGACGCGCTGCTGGTCGCCGGCTGCGCCATCAAGTTCCTCGACGGCGGCTGGTTCCCGCTCACGCTGGGCCTGCTGCTGTTCGTGCTGATGACGACCTGGCGGCGGGGGCGTGAGCTGCTGATGGACAGCATCCGCCGCGACGGCCTGCCGCTGCAGGACTTCATCGACCAGCTCGATCCGCGCAGCGTGCACCGCGCCGAGCGCACCGCCGTGTACGCGGTGGCCGACCCCGATACCGTGCCGCAGGCCCTGCTGCACAACCTCAAGCACAACCAGGTGCTGCATGCGCGCAATGTCATCCTCACGGTGCGCTTTCACGGCGAGCCCTGGGTGCCCATGGAACGCCGGGTGGACGTGCAGGCGCTGGGCCACGGCTTCTGGCGGGTGCAGGTGAACTACGGCTTCATGAACACGCCCGACATACCAAAGGCGCTGGAGCTGACCGCCGCGCACGGGCTGGCGGTGCCGCTGTTCGAGACCAGCTACTTCCTCAGCCGCGAGACCGTGGTGCCCACCCCAGGCGGCGGCATGGCCCACTGGCGCGAGAAGCTGTTCGCCACCATGAGCCAGAACGCAGGCGGCGTGGTGGAGTTCTTCCGCCTGCCCGGCAACGCGGTGGTGGAGCTGGGCACGCGGGTGCCGATCTGAGGCCACGGGGGAGGAGGCGAGACCGTGAAGCGCCCCCCGCAGCCAGCCGCCCCATGCCTCACTCCGCCAGCGCCTGCAGCAGCTCGGTCTCGATGGCGATCTGCTGCGGGGCGTCCTGCAGCTCGGCGCCCTGGATCAGGAAGGTGTCTTCCACGCGCTCGCCCAGGGTGCTGACCTTGGCCAGTTGCACGCTGAGCTTGTGGCGCGCGAGCACGCGGGCCACGAGGTAGAGCAGGCCGGCGCGGTCGCTGGCCGAGATGCCCAGCAGCCAGCGCTGGGCCTTTTCGTCGGGGCGCAGGGTGACGCGCGGGGTGATGGGAAAGCTTCTGACGCGGCGTGACACGCGCTTGCGCCCCGGCTCGGGCAGGGGGCCCTGCTGCTGGATGGCCTGGCTGAGGTCGTTCTCCACCATGTGCGTGAGTTCGCGGTAATGTCCCTGCAGCGTCGCGCTGACGACCTGGAAGGTGTCGAGCGCGTAGCCGTTGTGCGCCGTGTGCACGCGCGCGTCCAGGATGGAGAAGCCCGCGCGGTCGAAGTAGCCGCAGATGCGCGCGAACAGGTCGCTCTGGTCAGGGGCGTACACCAGCACCTGCAGGCCTTCGCCGGCGAGTGACTGGCGTGCACGCACCACGGGCTGCAGGGTGCCCACGTGGCGCGAGAGGTGGCGCGTGTGCCAGGCGATGTCGGCGGCCTCGTGGCGCATGAAGTAGCTCACGTCCAGCGTGTCCCAGAGCTTCTTGTGCGCCTCGAAGGGCAGGGCGCTGAGCGCCAGCAGCACCAGGGCCTCGCGCTTGCGCGCCTCGACGATGGCCTCGGCATCGGGCGCGCGCCCGCCCAGCACGCGCAGGCTGGCGCGGTACAGGTCTTCGAGCAGCTTGCCCTTCCAGGCATTCCACACCTTGGGGCTGGTGCCGCGGATGTCGGCCACGGTGAGCAGGTACAGCGCCGTGAGGTAGCGCTCATTGCCCACGCGGCGCGCAAAGGCGGTGATGACGTCGGGGTCGGAGAGGTCCTGCTTCTGCGCCACCTGGCTCATGGTGAGGTGCTCGCGCACCAGGAATTCGATGAGCTGGGTATCCTCGCGCGCCACGCCGTGCTGGCGGCAGAAGCGCCGCGCCTCCATGGCGCCGATCTGCGAGTGGTCGCCGCCGCGCCCCTTGCCGATGTCATGGAACAGCGCGGCCACGAACAGCACCCAGGGCTTGTCCCAGCCGCCCGCGAGCTGCGAGCAGAACGGGTACTCGTGCGCGTGCTCGGCGATGAAGAAGCGCCGCACATTGCGCAGCACCATGAGGATGTGCTGGTCCACGGTGTAGACGTGGAACAGGTCGTGCTGCATCTGCCCCACGATGCGCCGGAACGGCCACAGGTAGCGCCCGAGCACCGAGGTCTGGTTCATCAGCCGCATGGCGTGCGTGATGCCCGTGGGCTGCTGCAGGATGCGCAGGAAGGCGGCGCGGTTGACCGGGTCGCGCCGGAAGGCCGCGTCCATCACGCCGCGCGCGTTGTAGAGCGCGCGCAGCGTGCGCGCCGAGAGGTTCTGCAGCCCGGTGGAGCTTTGGTAGAGCAGAAAGGTCTCGAGGATGGCGTGCGGGTCGCGCTGGTACAGGTCGTCGCTGGTGACTTCGATCAGGCCGTTCTTGTCCAGGAAGCGCGCGTCGATGGGCTGCGGGGCCTGGGTGGGCGGATTGAGCCGCTCGTCGATGTTGAGCAGCAGGATCTGGCTGAGCTGGGTGACGGCCTTGGCGGCCCAGTAGTAGCGGCGCATCAGCGTCTCGCTGGCATGCATGGGCAGGCGTGCGCCCTCGGGCGTGTGGGAGCGGTAGCCGAAGGACTCGGCCACGGCGGTCTGCAGGTCGAACACGAGACGGTCTTCGCGCCGCCCGGCCAGCAGGTGCAGGCGGGCGCGGATGAGAAACAGCAGCGCCTCGTTGCGCCGGATCTGGCGCACCTCGAACGGCGTGGCCAGGCCGCTGGCGGCCAGTTCCTCCCAGCACCGGCCCAGGCCGGCAGCGCGTGCCAGCCACAGGATGATGTGCAGGTCGCGCAGGCCCCCGGGCGACTCCTTGCAATTGGGCTCCAGGGCGTAGGGCGTGTTCTCGTGCTTGGTGTGGCGCTGCTGCATCTCCAGCGTCTTGGCGACGAGGAAGGCGCGCGGGTCGATCTGCGCGGCCAGCGCGCGCTCGAAGTGGGCAAACAGCGCGGCATCGCCGCAGATGCGGCGCGCCTCCAGCAGCGAGGTCAGCACCGTGACGTCGCGCGCGGCCTCGTCCAGGCATTCCTGCGGCGTGCGCACGCTCGAACCGATCTCCAGCCCCGCGTCCCAGCAGTCGCGGATGAAGGCCTCGACCTGCCCGCGCACCGCCTCCTGCTCCTGCAGCCCGGCAGGCACGAGCACCAGTACGTCGATGTCGGAATGCGGGAACAACTGCTCGCGCCCGAAGCCGCCCACCGCCGCCAGCGCCAGGCCGCCGGGCAGGCCGGCGCGCTGCCACAGGCGGGTGAGCAGGCCGTCGGCCAGGCGCGCGCACTTGCGCAGCAGCGCGTGGATGCCACGCGTGGACGAGCCCGGCTGCAGCAGGGTGGCCAGCAGCGCGGCCTGCTGCTGGCGGTAGGCGTCGCGCAGGGCGTGGAGCTCGCTCAGGGGCATGGCGCCATCTCCCTGCCGCGCGGGCTCAGGTGGCCGTGGCCTGCACGAAGGAAGGCAGGGGGGGCGAGCCGCTCGACAGCGTCAATACCTCGTAGCCCGTGGGGGTGACTGCGATGGTGTGCTCCCACTGCGCCGAGAGGCTGCGGTCCTTGGTGACGATGGTCCAGCCGTCGTTGCCGAATTCCTTGATCTCGCGCCGGCCGGCGTTGATCATGGGCTCGATGGTGAACACCATGCCGGGCTTGAGCTCTTCGAGCGTGCCGGGGCGGCCGTAGTGCAGCACCTGGGGCTCCTCGTGGAACACCTTGCCGATGCCGTGGCCGCAGAACTCGCGCACCACCGAGTAGCCATGCCCCTCGGCGAACTTCTGGATGGCGTGGCCGATGTCGCCCAGGCGCGCGCCCGGCTTGACCTGCAGGATGCCGTGCCACATGGCCTCGAAGGTGATGGCGCACAGGCGCTTGGCGGCGATGGAGCATTCGCCGATCAGGTACATGCGGCTGTTGTCGCCGTACCAGCCGTCCCGGGTGATGACGGTGACATCCACATTGACGATGTCGCCCTTCTTGAGCGGCTTGTCGTTCGGGATGCCGTGGCACACCACATGGTTGACCGAGGTGCACAAGGAAGCCGGGTAGGCCGGGTAGCCCGGAGGCTGGTAGCCGATGGTCGCCGAGCGCGTGCCCTGCTGCGCCATGCATTCGGCGCCCAGGCGGTCGATTTCTGCTGTGGTGATGCCGGGGCGGATGTGCGGTGCGATGTAGTCCAGCACTTCCGAAGCGAGGCGGCAGGCCTCGCGCATGCCGGCGATGTCTTCGGCGGACTTGATGGTGATGCTCATGGGCGAATTATCCCATCGGCCCTTTGGGCTTGCAGGGCGCGGGGCTGTGGGCCCGGGCCCGCCCGGTAAAATGGCGGGCTTGCCGGGGCCCCGCCGCTCCGTGCGTCCCTTGCCTCTCCCAGCTTCTCAGGCCGCCACCGTGACCTTGCACAAGATTTCCTTTGCGGGGGGCAATGCCCTCAGCGCCTTCCGTGCCCAGCAACTGCAAAGCGCCCTTGCCGCCATCCACCCGCGGATCAGCGGCGTGGCCGCGCGTTTCGTGCACCTCGTGGCGCTGGATGCCGCCCCCACGCCCGCGCAGCACGAGCGCCTGGCGGCCCTGCTGAACTACGGCGACCCCTACCAGGGCCCCGAGGACGGGTTGCTGCTGGTCGTCACGCCGCGCCTGGGCACGGTCTCGCCCTGGGCGTCCAAGGCCACGGACATCGCACGCAACTGCGGCCTGGACGTGCACCGCGTGGAGCGCATCACCGAATACCGCCTCACGCTCAAGAGCGGCCTGCTCGGCGGCCAGCCGGAGGTCTCGCCCGGGCAGATCGCGCAGATCGCCGCGCTGCTGCACGACCGCATGACCGAGTCCGTGCTGGCCAGCCGCGCCGAGGCCGAGCAGCTCTTCACCGAGCTCGACGCCCAGCCCATGGAGCATGTGGACGTGCTGACCGGCGGCCGCGCGGCGCTGGAGGCCGCCAACCGCCAGTGGGGCCTGGCCCTGGCCGACGACGAGATCGACTACCTCGTGCAGGCCTTCACCGGCCTCCAGCGCAACCCCACCGACGTGGAACTGATGATGTTCGCCCAGGCCAACAGCGAGCACTGCCGCCACAAGATCTTCAACGCCCAGTTCACCATCGACGGCGTGCCGCAGGAGAAGTCCCTGTTCGGCATGATCCGCCACACCGAGCAGGTTTCGCCCCAGCACACCATCGTCGCCTACGCCGACAACGCCTCCATCATGGAAGGCAGTCAGGTCGAGCGATTTGTGGCAAAAATGGGCTCTGACGCCCATGGAATAAGCGCAAGCAGCTACCAAAAAGAGAGCGCTACGCACCATGTGCTGATGAAGGTGGAAACGCACAACCACCCCACGGCGATCTCGCCCTTCCCCGGCGCCTCGACCGGTGCGGGCGGCGAGATCCGCGACGAGGGCGCCACGGGCCGCGGCTCCAAGCCCAAGGCGGGGCTCACGGGCTTTACCGTCTCCAAGCTGTGGGGCGGCTGGAGCGACCAAGCCGGCGGCAAGCCTGCGCACATCGCCAGCCCGCTGCAGATCATGACCGAGGGCCCGCTGGGCGGCGCGGCCTTCAACAACGAGTTCGGGCGGCCCAACCTGGCGGGCTACTTCCGCGAGTACGAGCAGGAAGTGGGCGGCGTGCAGCGCGGCTACCACAAGCCCATCATGATCGCGGGCGGGCTGGGCAGCATCGACGCCACCCTCACGCACAAGATCGCCTTCCCCGCCGGCACGCTGCTGGTGCAGCTCGGCGGCCCGGGCATGCGCATCGGCATGGGCGGCGGCGCCGCCAGTTCCATGGCCACGGGCCAGAACGCGGCCGAGCTGGACTTCGACTCCGTGCAGCGCGGCAACCCCGAGATCGAGCGCCGCGCGCAGGAGGTCATCAACCACTGCTGGGCGCAGGGCGCGGACAACCCCATCCTCGCCATCCACGACGTGGGCGCGGGCGGCCTGTCCAACGCCTTCCCCGAGCTGACCAACGACGCCGGCCGCGGCGCGCGCTTCGACCTGCGCGCCGTGCCGCTCGAGGAATCGGGCCTGGCGCCCAAGGAAATCTGGTCCAACGAAAGCCAGGAGCGCTACGTGCTGGCCATCGCGCCAGCGTCGCTGGAGCGGTTCCGCGCCTTCTGTGAGCGTGAGCGCTGCCCCTTCGCCGTCGTCGGCGTGGCCACCGAGGAGCGCCAACTGGTGCTGGAAGACCCCGCGGCGCAGGCCGCCGACCAGAAATACCCGGTGGACATGCCCATGTCCGTGCTGTTGGGCAAGCCGCCCAAGATGCACCGCGACGTGCAGACCGTGCAGCGTCCTCTGGCGCCCATGGACTTGACCGGCGTGCCGCTGCAAAAGGCCGTGATCGACGTGCTGAGCCACCCCACGGTGGCGAGCAAGCGCTTCCTCATCACCATCGGCGACCGCACCGTGGGCGGCCTCACGCACCGCGACCAGATGGTCGGCCCCTGGCAGGTGCCGGTGGCCGACTGCGCCGTCACCCTGGCCGACTACCAGGGCTTTGCCGGCGAGGCCATGGCCATGGGCGAGCGCACGCCGCTGGCCGCCCTCGATGCCCCGGCCTCGGGCCGCATGGCGGTGGCCGAAGCCATCACCAACCTGCTGGCGGCGCCCATAGCGCTGCCGCGCGTCAAGCTCAGCGCCAACTGGATGGCCGCCTGCGGCGAGAGCGGCGAGGACGCCGACCTGTACGCCACCGTCAAGGCCGTGGGCATGGAACTGTGCCCGCAACTGGGCATCAGCATCCCCGTGGGCAAGGACAGCCTGTCCATGCGCACGCAGTGGAAGGATGGTGACGCGCAGAAGAAGGTCGTCTCGCCCGTGAGCCTGATCGTGAGCAGCTTCGCCACGCTGCAGGACGTGCGCGGCACGCTCACGCCGCAGCTCGACGCCACCGAGGAAGACACCACCCTGGTGCTCATCGACCTGGGCAAGGGCCAGTGCCGCATGGGCGGCAGCATCCTGGGCCAGGTGCTGGACCAGGCGGGCGACACCGTGCCTGACCTGGACGACGCGCAAGACCTGGTGCGCCTGGTGAACGCCGTGAATGCGCTGCGCGCCAAGGGCCAGATCCTGGCCTACCACGACCGCAGCGACGGCGGCCTGCTCGCCGCCGCCGCCGAGATGGCCTTTGCCGGCCACGTGGGCGTGGCGCTGAACGTGGACATGCTGGTCACCGAGGGCGACGGCATCAGCGACAGCCGCATGGACGCGGGCGACGCCAAGAACTGGGCCGCCCAGGTCAACGCGCGGCGCGACGAGCTCACGCTCAAGGCGCTGTTCAACGAGGAACTGGGCGTGCTGCTGCAGGTGCGCACGGCCGAACGCAACGAGGTCATGCAGGTGTTGCGCGCGCACGGCCTCTCCCGCTGGAGCCACTTCGTGGGCAAGACGCGCCCCGCCTCCAGCACCATGGACGTGGGCAAGGGCGAGTTGCAGGTTTGGCGCGACGCCAAGGCCATCTTCAGCGCCCGGCTCGAAGACCTGCACCAGGTCTGGGACGCCGTGAGCTGGAAGATCTGCCAGCAGCGCGACAACCCCGCCTGCGCCGACGCCGAGCACGCGGCCGCAGGCCAGGCGGCCGACCCCGGCCTGCATCTGCACCTCACGTTCGACCCGGCACAGGACGTGGCCGCGCCATTCCTGAACCTCTCCAGGCCCAGGGTAGCCGTGCTGCGCGAGCAGGGCGTGAACTCGCATGTGGAAATGGCCTACGCCTTCACTGCGGCGGGCTTCGAGGCGCACGACGTGCACATGACCGACCTGCAGAGCGGCCGCGCGCGCCTGCAGGACTTCCAGGGCATCGTCGCCTGCGGGGGCTTCAGCTACGGCGACACGCTGGGCGCGGGCATAGGCTGGGCGCGCTCCATCACCTTCAACCCGGTGCTGGCCGAGCAGTTCCAGGGCTTCTTCGCACGCCAGGACACCTTTGGCCTGGGCGTGTGCAACGGCTGCCAGATGTTCGCCGAGCTGGCCGACATCATTCCCGGCGCGCAGGACTGGCCGCGCTTCTCCACCAACCAGAGCGAGCGCTTCGAGGCCCGCCTGTCGCTGGTGGAGGTGCTGGAATCGCCCAGCCTGTTCTTCGCCGGCATGGCCGGGAGCCGCCTGCCCATCGCCGTGGCGCACGGCGAGGGCTACGCCAACTTCAAGTACCGGGGCAAGGCCGACAAGGCCATCGCGGCCATGCGCTTCGTGGACAACGCGGGCGCGCCCACCGAGCAGTACCCGTTCAACCCCAACGGCAGCCCCGGCGGGCTGACGGCGGTGACCACCGCGGACGGCCGCTTCACGGCCATGATGCCGCACCCCGAGCGCGTGTTCCGCAACATCCAGATGAGCTGGACGGACGGCGACCCGTCGCAGTTCAGCCCCTGGATGCGGCTGTGGCGCAATGCGCGCAAGTGGGTCGGCTGAACTTTTCTAGATCTATTCCACTACAAAAACCATAGCTTCCAGCGCTTGATCCACCAGCGCTGGAGGCTATTTTTGTTCATAATCGGCGCTTCCCCCGATTTCAGGAGCCCCCATGGCCGGAGCCAGTCTGCTGACGCTGCTTGACGACATCGCCACCATCCTCGACGACGTGGCTTTGATGACCAAGGTCGCCGCCAAGAAGAGCGCCGCCGTGGCCGACGATGTGGCGGCCATGACCAAGGTGGCCACGCAGAAGACGGCAGGGGTGCTGGGCGACGACCTGGCGCTCAACGCGCAGCAGGTCACGGGCGTGCGGGCCGACCGTGAGCTGCCCGTGGTCTGGGCCGTGGCCAAGGGCTCCCTGGTGAACAAGGCCATCCTGGTGCCGGCGGCGCTGGCCATCAGTGCGTTCGTGCCGGTGCTCATCACGCCGCTGCTGATGCTGGGCGGCGCCTTCCTGTGCTTCGAGGGCGTGGAAAAGCTGGCGCACAAGTTCCTGCACAGCCAGGCCGAGGACGAGGCCGAGCACGAGAGCCACGCGCAGGCCAATGCCAACCCGGCGGTGGACGTGGTGGCGTTCGAGAAGGACAAGATCCAGGGCGCCGTGCGCACCGACTTCATCCTCTCGGCGGAAATCATCGTCATCGCGCTGGGCACGGTCGCGTCCGCGCCCTTCCTGCAGCAGGTGGCGGTGCTGGTGGGCATTGCCGCCCTCATGACGGTGGGCGTCTATGGCCTGGTGGGCGGCATCGTCAAGCTCGATGACCTGGGCCTGTGGCTCAGCCAGAAGACCAGCAGCGCCGCGCAGGCCCTGGGCCGGGGGCTGCTGGCGGCGGCGCCCTGGCTGATGAAGTTCCTCTCGGTGGCCGGCACGGCCGCCATGTTCCTCGTGGGCGGCGGCATTCTGGTGCACGGCATCGCGCCGCTGCACCATGCCATCGAGGCCGCAGGCGCCGCCGTGGCGCAGGGCGCGCTGGGTGGCCTGTGGCAGGCACTGGCCACCAACGGGCTCAATGGCGTGGCCGGCATCGTGGCGGGCGCCCTGGTGCTGGGCGCCGTCACCCTGCTTCAGAAACTGCGCAAGCGCTGAGACAGCGCTGCGCAGTCGGCCACCGGGTCAGGGCAGGGCGGGGTAGTCGGTGTAGCCGTGCGGGCCGGTGCCGCCGTACACGGGGGCGTCGGCAAAGGGCTCGTTCAGCGGCAGGTTGTCGCGGAAGCGGCGCGGCAGGTCGGGCGTGGTGATCATGGCGCGGCCAAACGACACCATGTCGGCGCGGCCGCTGCGCAGGGCGTCGACGGCCATTTCCTTGGTGTAGCCGTTGTTGACCATCCACACGCCGGAATACAGGCGGCGCAGCGCCTCGTAGTCGAACGGGGCGTTGTCGCGCGGGCCGCCGGTGTGGCCTTCGACGACGTGGATGTACACCGGGTGGAGCTTCTCCAGCTCGCGCACCACGTGCTCGAACAGCGGCTGCGGGTTGCTCTCCGACGAGTCGTTGACGGGCGAGACCGGCGAGAGGCGGATGCCCACGCGGTCGGCGCCGATCTCCTGCGTCACGGCGGCCATCACTTCGAGCAGGAAGCGCGCGCGGTTCTCGATGCTGCCGCCGTACGGGTCGGTGCGGTGGTTGGAGCCGTCGCGCAGGAAGGCGTCGATCAGGTAGCCGTGGGCGCCGTGGATTTCCACGCCGTCAAAACCGGCCTCGATGGCGTTGGCGGCGGCCTGGCGGAAGTCGTTCACCACGCCGGCGATCTCGGCCGTCTCCAGCGCGCGCGGCACGGCGCAGTTCACATAGCCCTGGCCCACGATATAGGTCTTGGCCTTGGCAGCGATGGACGAGGGGGCGACCGGTGCCTGCTGGTTGGGCTGGAAGGCGTTGTGCGACATGCGGCCGGTGTGCCAGAGCTGCAGGAAGATCTTGCCGCCCTGGGCGTGCACGGCGTCGGTCACCTGCTTCCAGGCGGCGATCTGCTCGGGCGTGTGGATGCCGGGGGTGTGGGTGTAGCCCTGGGCGGTGGGAGAGATCTGCGTGGCCTCGGCAATGATCAGGCCCACGCTGGCACGCTGGCGGTAGTACTCGACCACCATGTCGGTGGGTTCGAGCGCGTCGTTGGCGCGGCTGCGCGTGAGCGGGGCCATGGCCATGCGGTTGGCAACGTTGATGCGGCCCAGCTTGAGGGGCTGGAATAGGGCGTCGGTGGCGAAGGTTTCTGCGGGGATACCCATGGGGGCTTACTCCTTGGTGGTGGGGGGAATGCCTGCCGCGGGTGCGGCGGGCTGGAACAGGTGGTCGAGCACCAGGGCCATGCTGGTGTGCAGCGGGGCCGTGGATTTCTCGAGCTTCATGCGCAGCAGGGCGCCTTCCCAGGTGTCCCAGACCAGGGCCGAGAGCACGGGGGCGGGCAGGTCGGCGCGGACCTCGCCCGCCGCCTGGGCGCGTTCGATCATGCTGGCCAGGCGCTCGCGCCAGGCCAGTTGCGCCTGCAGCAGGCCTTGGCGGCAGGCCTCGCTGGCCAGGGCCATTTCGGCGGCGAAATTGCCCACCAGGCAGCCGGCCTGCAGCTCCTTGCGCTCGTGGTAGGCCATCATTTCGGCGAACACGTAGCGGATGGCGGCCATGGGCTGGGCGGGCGCGGCGGCCATCATGGCCTCCCAGGAGCGCTGCAGGTGCTCGGCGTACTGCTCGATGATGGCCACGGCAAACACTTCCTTGCTCTCGAAGTGGTTGTAGAACGAACCCTTGGGCACGCCCGCGTGGTCGGTGATGGCCTGGATGCCGGTGGCGTTGTAGCCCTGGCGCGAGAACAGGTCGCGGCCTGCCTGGGTGAGGCGCTGGGGGATGTCGGTCTTGTCTGCGGTGCGGGCCAAGGGGAAATAATATGACCAGTCGTCTTGATATGCAATAGCGGGGAGCGGGGCGGCTGTAACCGAGATGACAGGCCGCTCTGGAAAGCACCCGGCGTGCCGGGATGCGCGGCCGCAAAATCCCCTAAGCCGAATGTGGTTGATATGAATCAACCACTGCGACTAGGGTTAATACCAATGATTGATGCAGGGCAAGAAAGACCACAGTCAAAGTAGGCCTAATGGCTGCACGGGGGGCGTCCCCGTGAAACCTGATTGAAACCACCATGAAAAAGAACTTGCTGGCTGTGGCCGTTCTCTGTGCTCTGACTTCTGGTGCTGCGCTGGCGCAGCAGTCGGAAGGCCCCTGGATGGTGCGTGCCCGCGCCGTGCACCTGGACAGCGCCAACAAGGACAGCACTCCCCTGGGTCTGTCGATCAACAACAAGACCATCCCCGAAGTGGATGTGTCGTATTTCTTCACGCCCAACGTGGCGGCCGAGCTCATCCTCACCGTGCCGCAAAAGCAACGGCTGAGCGCGGGCGGCGCTGCCATCGGCTCGTTCAAGCACCTGCCGCCCACGCTGCTGCTGCAGTACCACTTCAATACCGCCGGCATCAAGCCCTATGTGGGTGCGGGCCTGAACTACACGCGCTTTTCCAGCGTGAAGGCGCCCCCGGGTGTGGACATCGAGCGCAACAGCTTCGGCGCGGCGCTGCAGGTGGGCGTGGACATCCCGCTGCAGAAGAACCTGTACCTGAACTTCGACGTCAAGAAGGTCTTCATCCAGACCGACGTGAGCGCCGCCGGCGCAAAGCTGGGCACGTTCAAGGCCGACCCGGTGCTCGTGGGCGTGGGCCTGGGCTGGCGCTTCTGAGCGACGCCGCTGCGCTCCGCAGCGTTTTTCATCCTCTCCAAGGTACTTGATGGCCGGCGCCGCGTGCGCCGGTCTTTTTTTGTGCGCCGGCTGCGCTCAGTTCACCACGGTCAGGGTGAACGGCCACACATAGGCCTGCAGGGTCACGTACAGGCCCACCAGGCAGGCCAGGGCGATGGAGTGGAAGAACACGTAGCGCAGGATGTCGCCCTCGTGGTCGAACCAGCGCGTGGCGGTCGACGCGACCACGATGGACTGCGCGTCGATCATCTTGCCCATCACGCCGCCCGAGCTGTTGGCCGCGCCCATGAGGTTGGGCGAGAGGCCCAGTTGCTCGGCCGCCACCTTCTGCATGCCGCCGAAGAGCACATTGGAGGCCGTGTCCGAGCCCGTGAGCGCCACGCCCAGCCAGCCCATGAGCGTGCCGAAGAAGGGGTAGAGCACGCCCGTGTTGGCGAACGCCAGGCCCAGCGTGGTGTCGGTGCCCGAGTAGCGCGTGAGCGTGCCCAGCGCCAGCATCAGCACGATGGTGAGCAGCGAGTACTTCACCAGCCACAGCGTCTTGAAGAAGGTGCGCACGATGGCCAGCGGGTTGTACTTCATGACCAGCGCGCTCACGATGGCCGACAGCAGAATGCCCGTGCCGGTGGCCGACAGCAGGTTGAGCGTGTAGACCGCGCCCTCCTTGGTGGGCTTGGCCACCACGGGCGGCACCTTCTCGATCAGGTTGTGCAGGCCCTCAATGGGGAAGGCCGGCGCGAAGAGGCCGTTGAGCCAGGCCTTGACCGCCGGCAGGCCCCAGAGGAACACGAACACCGAGAGGATGATCCAGGGCGTCCAGGCGGCCACCAGCGCCTGCGTGCTGTGGCGCTTGACGGGCTGGGGCGGCTTGGCCTCCGCCGCGCTGGGGTCGTGGCCGCGCAGCGAGGGCGAGGTCCACACCGTCTTGGGCTTCCACACGCGCAGGAAGGCGACCAGGCAGACCATGGAGACGATGGCGGCAATGATGTCCACCAGCTCGGGCCCGATGTAGTTGGACACCAGGAACTGCGGAATGGCGAAGGACACGCCCGTTACCAGGATGGCGGGCCAGATCTCCCACATGCCCTTGCGCCGGCAAAGGCCCAGATCAGCCAGAACGGCACCATCAGCGAGAAGAACGGCAACTGGCGGCCGATCATGGCCGTCACCTCCATGAGGTCATAGCCGTGCACCTTGGCCAGCGTGATCACCGGCGTGCCCAGGGCGCCAAAGGCCACGGGCGCCGTGTTGGCGATCAGCGAGAGGCCCGAGGCCGCCAGCGGTGAAAAGCCCAGGCCGATGAGGATGGCCGCCGTCACCGCCACGGGGGTGCCGAAGCCCGCCGCGCCCTCGAAAAAGGCGCCGAAACAGAAGGCGATGAGCAGCAACTGGATGCGCCGGTCTTCCGTGATGCCCGAGAGCGAGTCCTGCAGCACGGCAAAGCTCCCGTTCTGCTCGGTGAGCTGGTGCAGGAAGATGATGTTGAGCACGATCCAGCCTATGGGCAGCAGCCCGGTGAAGCCCCCCAGCATGGCCGCACGCCCGGCCATGCCCACCGGCATGCCGTAGACGAAGACGGCCACGAGCAGGGCCGCCGCCAGGCCCATGCCCGCCGCAATGTGCGCCTTGATGTGGAAAAAGCCCAGTGCCGCGAGCATGACCACCACGGGCACGGCCGCCAGCAGGGTGGACAGGAACATGCTGCCGAGCGGGTCGTAGATTTGCTGCCAGGTCATCGAATGTCTCCAAAGTCTTGTGGTGGGGTGCGCCACAGGCCATGCCACTGCTGCGTGCATGCATGCGCCAAGGCACCTGCCGGACTGTAGAAAAACAGGGGCTTGCGTGGTGTGAAATGCCTTCTGCCGATGCGTGAAGGTTTTTCATGCATGCGAAAAATGCATGAAGGCCTGGCTATCCGCCGGTGGTGCGCCGGGGTGTGCAGGTGCCCGGCAAGGCCTGCCCGGGCCGCAGGAGCATCAGGCCAGCACGATGCGGTTGCGGCCTTCGGTCTTGGCGCGGTAGAGGGCCTCGTCGGCGCGGCGCAGCAGCGTCTCCGGGCTGTCGTTGCTGCCGGGCAACAGGCTGGCGACGCCTATGCTCAGCGTGACCTCGCCCAGGGGCGATTCAGGGTGCGTGATGCGCAGGGCATGCAGTTCCGACTGGATCTTGTGGCCGATCTCCACGACGCCGGCCCCATCGGTTCCCGGCGCGAGGAAGGCGAATTCCTCCCCGCCATAGCGGGCGACCAGATCGGTCGTGCGGTGCACGCTGCGCGCCAGGATGCGGGCAATGCCGCGCAGGCATTCGTCGCCCGCCAGGTGGCCCAGGCGGTCGTTGAAGGGCTTGAACCAGTCCACGTCGAGCAGGGCCAGCGTCAGCGGCTGGCACGAGCGGCGCGCGCGCTGCCACTCGCTTTGCAGCACTTCGTCGAGGTGGCGGCGGTTGGCGATACCGGTCAGGCCATCGGTCATGCTCAGGGCGGCGAGCTGGCGGTTGGCCACCTGCAGGGCGCTGGTGCGCTCCTGCACGCGCTGCTCCAGTTGCTGCTCGGACTGGCGCAGGCTTTCGATGAGCTCGTTCTGCGTGGCCAGCAGCTTCTTCTGCATGGCCGAGCGCTCGCGCCGCATCTGGTTGAAGCGATCGGCCAGGGCAAAGGCCAGCAGCACCATTTCCAGGGCCGATCCGACCTGCATGGCATTGTCCGTCAGCCCATTGGTGGGCAGCAGGCCCATGGCACGCGCGGCATTGGTGATGGCGCCCAGCGCAAGCAGCAAAAAGGCCGTCATGAAGAAATAGGCCGTGCGCTGGCGCCGCCACACGCCCCGCAGGCCCACGGCCACACCGACCAGCACGGCGCCCAGGTACAGCACGGCAGCGGTCTGGATGAAGGTCTGGCCCGTGAACAGGAACACCAGCGGGCTGACCACGAAAAACACCACCAGAGCGCCCAGCGCGCGGTCCCAGCGCGCCAGGGTGTGCGCGGTATCGAGCATGTGGCGCATGAACTGCAGCCCGGCGGCGATGGCCAGCGAGTAGCCGAAGGTGGACGCCAGATCCGACGCCAGGGGGGCATCCAGGCGCAAAAATTCTTTCACCAGGCCGTTTTGCGCCGCCACCGCAAAAGCGGTAAAGAAAGCAAAACACACGTAGAAGAGGTAGATGCGCTCGCGCATCCAGGTGAAGATCAGCAGATTGAACAGCACCATGGCCGTGGCCATGCCCAGGTACCAGGCCTGCACGATGTAGTCGCTGCGTTCGTGGGCATGGAAGGCGCCGGGCTCCCACAGGTGCAGCGGCACGATGAAGGCCGTGAGGGATTGCACGCGCAGGTAGTACGTGCGCTCGGAGCGCGCCTCCAACTGCAGCGGGAAAACGAAATAGCGGTGCGCGTAGGGGCGCGAGGCAAAGGGCGTGGCACCGCCGGTGACCACGCTGTGCACGCTGCCGTCCGCGTCCACGCTGTACAGCGCGACGTGCGACAGGCGCGCATAGGCCACTTCGAGCAGGCGGTCGATGGGCGCATCGCCCGGGTGGGCCAGGGTGATGCGAAACCACCAGGCCGAGGGCGTGATGCCGAAGTTGAAACCATCGGTCCCCGCCAGGCCGGCGGAAAAGCGAGCGGCCTGGGCGGGCTCGCGCACCTCAGCGAGTGTGAGCCGCCCGCCCCGGTCTTCCAGCGCCTCGACCCAGGGCGCCAGCAGCAGCGGCGCCTGGCCCGCCGCCCCGCGGGCATCCACGGGCGCTGCGCGCGCGGGCAGCGCGCAGGCCAGGGCCAGGAGCCAGGCCAGCCAGGACCACAGCGCTGGCAGAGATGGCCGCTGAAGCATGCGTGGCGCGCGCAGGTGGCTGGTTCAGACCTTTTCCAGCGCCTGGACCAGGTCGGCCTGCAAGTCCTTGATGTTCTCTATGCCAATGGACAGGCGCACCATGTTTTCGCTCACGCCGGCCTTGGCGAGCTCTTCCGGGTTGAGCTGGCGGTGCGTGGTCGAGGCCGGGTGCGTGGCCAGGGACTTGGCGTCGCCGATGTTGACCAGGCGGGTGAACAGTTGCAGCGCGTCCAGGAAGCGGGCGCCAGCGGCGCGCGGGTCGGCGTCGCTGCTCTTGAGGCCGAAGCTCAGGATGCCCGAGGCGCGGCCGCCCAGCAGGCGCTGTGCCACGGCGTGGTCGGGGTGGTCGCTCAAGCCGGCGTAGCGCACCCATTCCACCTTGGGGTGGGTTTGCAGGAACCGGGCCAGCGCCAGCGAGTTGTCGCAGATGCGGTCCATGCGCAGCGGCAGGGTCTCTATGCCCTGCAGCGTGAGCCAGGCGTTGAACGGCGAGAGCGCTGCGCCCATGTTGCGCAGCGGCACCACGCGCGCGCGGGCGATGTAGGCGGCCGGGCCCAGGGCCTCGGTGTAGACCACGCCGTGGTAGCTCACGTCGGGCTCGTTCAGGCGCTTGAAGCGCTCCTTGTGCTGGGCCCAGGGGAACTTGCCGCTGTCGACGATGATGCCGCCGATGCTGTTGCCGTGGCCGTTCATGTATTTGGTGAGCGCGTGCACCACGATGTCGGCGCCGTGCTCGATGGGGCGGCACAGGTAGGGGCTGGGCACGGTGTTGTCCACGATCAGCGGCACGCCGTGGTCGTGCGCCACTTTCGCCAGCGCGGCGATGTCGGTCACGTTGCCCAGCGGGTTGCCGATGGATTCGCAGAACACGGCCTTGGTGCGCGCGTCGATGAGCCTGGCGAAGCTGGCCGGGTCGCGCGGGTCGGCAAAGCGCACCTCGATGCCTTGCTGCGGAAAGGTGTGGGCGAACAGGTTGTAGGTACCGCCGTAGAGCGTGCTGGCCGAGATGATGTTGTCACCGGTTTCGGCGATGGTCTGGATGGCCGCCGTGATGGCCGCCATGCCCGAGGCCATGGCCAGCGCGGCGACGCCGCCTTCCAGCGCCGCGACGCGCTTTTCCAGCACGTCGGTGGTGGGGTTCATGATGCGGGTGTAGATGTTGCCCGGCACCTTCAGGTCGAACAGGTCGGCGCCGTGCTGGGCGCTGTCGAAGGAATAGGCCACCGTCTGGTAGAGCGGCACGGCAACGGCGTGCGTGGTGGGCTCGGGCGTGTAGCCGCCATGGACGGCCAGGGTTTCGAATTGCATGGATGAAATTCCCTCAGTGTGTGAATGCGCCTGGACCCTGCCAGTGGCAGGCCCAGGCCGCATTGTGCATGGCGCGGACGGCGAGGGCTTCGAATCATTGGTCATGTGCTTATGGGGCACAGGGCCTGCGCGGTCCCCGCGGCGCATCCCTGGCGCTGCGCGGTGTTGCGACCGGCGCGCGCAGCTAGCGCGTGAATGCTGCAAATTGTAATAAGGCGGTCTGCGGGCCGTTGGTGTTAGCCACGCACGCAGGTGTCATTTGCTATTAAAAATATAGCTACTAGCGCTTTTCTGGTAAGCGATGGAGCCCATTTTTGCTTGAAATTCTGAGGGGTTCAGTGCGCGGCCTGCGGGCGCGCGCGGTAGAAGGTCAGCGGCTGCGCCTGGTTCAGCACTTGGCGCTTGATCTTGCCCACCACGTGCATTTCGCAGGGCTTGCAGTCGAAGCGCAGGGTGAGTTTTTCCTTGCCGTTGATGAGCTGCAGCGGCTCGGCACGGATGGTGCCCTGCACACCCGTCACGCCCTTGGCCTGCTTGGGACACAGGCTCATGGAGTAGCGCACGCAGTGCTTGGTGATCATGAGGCTGACCTCGCCTTCCTCCTCGTGGCTTTCGTAGGCGGCGTCTATCACCTGCACGCCGTGGCGCGCGTAGAAGTCGCGCGCCTTGTGATTGAACACGTTGGCCAGGTAGGAGAGCGTGTCCTCGGGGTAGGGCACGGGCGGCTCGACGGGCGTGGCGCGCGGCAGGCGCGCCAGGCCGGCGGCGCGGGCAGCTTCCAGCGCGGCGAGGGCATCGCGGCGCAGCGCGTTGAGGCTGGAGGCGGGCACGAACCAGGGCTGCGAGAGCTGCAGCGCGATGTCGTGCACGGCAAAGAGGCTGGCACCGAAGCGCCCGAGCTGCTCGCGCAGGCTGGCCTCTGCCTTGGCGGCATCCTGAGCCGCCTCATGGGGCAGGGCGGCCTGGGCCGTGCCGGTGAAGCCGTCCTCGTCGGTCAGCGTGAGGGCGAAGCCGTCAGCCGTCTCGGCCAACTGCGCCCACAGGCCGATGCGCCGGTCGCTGGATTTCTTCTCCAGCGTGCGCACCCAGTCCATGTCGCGGTTGCGATTGACCTCAGTGCCCTTGCGCAGGTCCTTGAAACCCTCCATTGGGTCCTTGGGGAACACGCGCCACTGCCGGCCGCCGCGCGGCGACACGGGCTCGGCGCGGTTGATCTGCAGGCCCACCAGCTCTTTCTGCAGGTCGTAGTAGCACAGGCCGTCGCCGTTGTGCAGCACGGTGGCAGGGTCGCTCATTTCCAGCTCGACGAAGTTGGGCCCCAGCTTGGTCACCCAGCCGATGGCCTGGCCCGGGTTCTTGGGCGTGTCGAAGGCGCCGATGTCTTCCTTGCGGCCGTTGACGAAGTAGTCGGTGAACTCGCGGTTGAAGTTCTGCAGCGGGTCGGGCGTGAAGGTGAAGGTGGTGCGGCCGCTCGATGCGCGCGCCAGCGGGTCGGCCGAGGCCTCGCGCTCGTCGAGGATCTCGTCGAGCAGCCTGCGGTAGTGGGCGGTGATGTTCTTCACGTAGCCCATGTCCTTGTAGCGGCCCTCGATCTTGAAGCTGCGCACGCCGGCGGCTATCAGAGCCCGCAGGTTGTCGCTCTGGTTGTTGTCCTTCATCGAGAGCACATGCTTGTCGTGTGCAACGATGCGGCCCTGGGCGTCCGTCACCTGGTAAGGCAGGCGGCAGGCCTGGCTGCAGTCGCCCCGGTTGGCGCTGCGGCCGGTCTGGGCGTGGCTGATGTAGCACTGGCCGCTGTAGGCCACGCACAGCGCGCCGTGGATGAAGAACTCGATGGCGCAGCGCTGCGGGTCGGTCGCGGCGCGCACGGCGGCGATCTGCTGCACGGTGAGCTCGCGCGCCAGCACGATCTGCGACAGGCCGGCGTCCTGCAGGAAGCGCGCCTTCTCGGGCGTGCGGATGTCGGTCTGGGTGCTGGCGTGCAGTTGGATGGGGGGCAGGTCCAGTTCCAGCAGGCCCATGTCCTGGATGATGAGCGCATCAGCTCCGGCGTTGTAGACCTGCCAGGCCATCTGGCGCGCACCCTCCAGTTCGTCGTCGCGCAGGATGGTGTTGAGCGTGATGAACACGCGGCTGTGGAAGCGGTGGGCGTGGGCGATCAGGCGTTCCAGGTCGCGGATGTCGTTGCCCGCCCCGGCGCGCGCGCCGAAGGCCGGGCCGCCGATGTAGACGGCATCGGCGCCATGGTTGACGGCCTCGATGCCGATGGCGACATCGCGCGCGGGAGAGAGCAGTTCGATCTGGTGGGGCAGCAGGGACATGGGGCGGGATTATCCTGTGCCCCTGCAGCGCCCGCTGGCGGGCGGCTTTAGCCGAGCGAGGCCATGGCCTCGCCCATGCGGATGGGACGGCCAGGCGCCCAGTCCGCTGCAAAGGCCAGCGCGCCTGGCGGAAGCAGCAGCACCACCGTGGAGCCCAGGAGGAAGCGCCCCATCTCCTCGCCCTGGCGCAGGACGATGTGCTGGCCGGCGTAATCCCAGTGGCGCAACTGCCCGGGGCGCGGCGGGTTGACCGTGCCATGCCATACGGTCGCCATGCTGCCCACGATGGTGGCGCCCACCAGCACCAGCACGAACGGCCCCCGATCGCCCTCGAACACGCAGACCACGCGCTCGTTGCGCGCGAACAGCCCCGGCACGCCGCGCGCCGTGGTCGGATTCACGGAAAAGAGCGCGCCGGGCACATACACCATGCGCAGCAGCCGCCCCGTGCAGGGCATGTGGATGCGGTGGTAGTCGCGCGGGCTCAGGTACAGCGTGGCAAAGTGCCCTTGCTGGAAGGCCGCCGCCAGTTGCGCATCGCCGCCGACCAGGGCCGTGGCCGAGTAGTGGTGTCCCTTGGCCTGGAAGATCTGCCCGTTCTCTATGGGTCCGCACTGGCTGATGGCGCCGTCCACCGGGCACACCAGGTCGGCCTGGGCGAGCGGGCGCGCACCATCCCGCAAGGGGCGGGTGAAGAATTCGTTGAAGCTGGCGTAGCTCGCCGGATCGGGGTTGGCGGCTTCGGACATGTCCACGCCGTAGCGCTGCACGAAGCGGCGGATCAGTGCCGTGGTGAGTGCCCCGGCACGCGCCGAGGCAATGCGCCCGGCGGCGGCGGTCAGGGCCTGCTTGGGCAGCAGGTATTGCGGCAATACGGCAAGGCGGTCGGACAAGGGCAGACTCGTAGGGAGTGTAGGGAGCGCGCCATTCTATCGGTGCGTGCACCAGGGCCGCATCGCAGTACAATAAGCGCGCTCCAACAGCGCGTTGCCTGTTGTTTCGGAGCCGTCTCTCCCGGCATTCGTTCTGAATTGCGCCCCGGGTGCAGCGAACCCCACAGCCCGCAATGCTTCTGCCACCCGGCCTGGCAGGTCCGGCGTGGTTTGCCGTGGGAACCCTACGCAAGATACAGGCGCTGTTGACGGATCGCATCCACATTCAGAGATTGACAACATGGCAAAGGAAGAACTCATTGAAATGCAGGGCAGCGTGACGGAAGTGCTGCCCGACTCGCGCTTTCGCGTGACGCTGGACAACGGTCACCAGCTCATCGCCTACACGGGCGGCAAGATGCGCAAGCACCATATCCGCATCCTGGCGGGCGACAAGGTGTCGCTCGAACTCTCACCCTACGATCTGACCAAGGGCCGCATCATCTTCCGCCACCTGGCAGGCCGCGGCCCGGGCCCGGGCGGAGCAGGCTCCACGTCCGGCCGCTGACGCCGCATGCCCTAGCCCGGGGCGCAGCGGCAAAATATCGTGCCGCTTGCCCGGGGAGGGTGCGCTGGCCGGGTTAGAATGCCAGCTGTCGGAGCGTAGCGCAGCCTGGTAGCGCATCTGCTTTGGGAGCAGAGGGTCGCGAGTTCGAATCCCGCCGCTCCGACCACCATGAAAAAGGCCTGCAGAGGTGTCTCTGCAGGCCTTTTGTTTTTGGCCCGATGCCTTCGTCCGGGCGGCGGGACCCGCTGCCCGGACGGTGTTGCAGAATCGGCTCTTCGAGGAGAAGCAATCGTGGAATGCTGCAAGTGTGTGACGCCGCAGGAGCACCGTCCTGCCATGGACATCTGATGCTCGCCGCACGTCTTGGCACCGGTGCGCGTGCGGATGGCGTGGATGCCCTGCGGGGGCTGGCCATGGTGTGGATGACGGTGTTCCACTTCTGCTTCGATCTGAGCCATTTCCGCTACTGGCCGCAGGATTTTCTGCACGATCCGTTCTGGACGCTGCAGCGCACCGCCATCGTGAGCCTGTTCCTGTTCTGCGCCGGCCTGGGGCAGGCGCTGGCACTGGAGCAGGCGCAGGGCTGGCGGCGCTTTGGCCGGCGCTGGCTGCAGATTGCGGCCTGCGCGCTGCTGGTGTCGCTGGGGTCCTGGCTCATGTTTCCGCGCAGCTACATCCATTTCGGGGTGCTGCACGGCATGGCGGTGATGCTGGTGCTGGCGCGGCTTTCGGCGCCCTGGGGGCGCTGGCTGTGGGCCGCGGGCGCAGCCGCGCTGGCCTTGCCCGTGCTCGCGCAGTGGGCCCTGGCGGGGCCGCTGGCGGATATGGCGCCGGTTTTTCAGGGCAAGGCGCTGAACTGGCTGGGCCTGGTGGCGCGCAAACCCTACACCGAGGACTACGTGCCCGTGCTGCCCTGGCTGGGCGTGATGTGGTGGGGCCTGGCCGCCGGCCAGTGGCTGCTGCGCCGTCACAGCGCCTGGCTGCAGCGCCCGGTGCCCCGGGCTGCGCGCCCCCTGGCCGTGCTGGGGCGCTGGAGCCTGAGCTACTACATGCTGCACCAGCCGGTGATGATCGGCCTGCTGCTGGCCGCCGGCTGGCTGCTGGGGCAGCAGCGCTGAGGCCGCAACGAAAAAACGCGGCACAGGCCGCGTTTTTTCGGGGGGCAAGGGTGCTTACTCGACCTTGGCCTTGGCGCGCAGGTCTTCCTGGAACTTGGCGAGCTTTTGCTGCTGCAGTTGCTGCGAGACTTGGGGCTTGACGTCTTCGAGCTTGGGCAACTGGGCTTCGCGCACGTCGTCCAGGCGGATGATGTGCCAGCCGAACTGGCTCTTGACGGGCGCCGAGGTCTTGCCCTTCTCGAGCTTGACCATGGCTTCGGTGAACTCGGGCACGTAGCTGCCGGGGGCTGCCCAGTCCAGGTTGCCGCCCTGGGCGCCGGATCCGGGATCCTTGGACTTCTTCTTGGCGATGTCCTCGAACTTGCCGCCCTTCTTGATCTCGGCGAGGATGGCCTTGGCCTCTTCTTCCTTCTCGACCAGGATGTGGCTGGCCTTGTATTCCTTGCCGCTGTTGGCGGCGACGAACTTGTCGTACTCGGCCTTGATTTCCTCGTCGGAGACGGGGTTCTTCTTCTGCTCGTCGGCAAACAGCTCGCGGATCAGGATGGTCTGGCGGGCCAGCTCCATCTGGGCCTTGTAGTCGGGCGAGGCCTCCAGGCCGCGGCGCTGGGCTTCCTGCAGGAAGATCTCGCGCGCGATGACCTCTTCCTTGATCTGGCCTTCCATTTCGGGCGTGACCTTGCGGCCCGAGCGCTCGACCTGCTGCTTGAGCGTTTCAGCGCGTTCCTTGGGAACGGGTTTGCCATTGACGATGGCGAGGTTCTGGGCGTGCACGGGCAGGGCCATGGCGCCGGTCAGGGCTGCGGCCACGAGGCCGGACAGGAGCTGTTTTTTCATTCGGTATCCGTGGACAAGAGAGAGGGGGTCAGAGAATCTCAATGGCAATGGCGTGCGCACCACGGTCAATGAAATCTTGCAGCGCATCATACACAAGGCGGTGCTGGCGCACGCGCGGCAAACCGGTAAACAAAGGTGAGGCGATGCGCACGCGGAAATGCGTGCCAAAACCCGTGCCATTGGCGCCGGGATGGCCTTCGTGCTGCCAGCTTTCATCGAGTACCTGCACGGCAGAGGGTTGGAGCTTTTCCTGCAGTGCGCGTTCCATGGCGGGGGCGGTGACGGCGTGGTCGGTCATGCCAGGGGATCCTTTGCGTTGTCCGGGGTGTCCTTGATGTAGCGGCTCAGGTACAAGGCCTGGGCCACGACGAAGACCAGCATCAGCCCCAGGCCGCCGAACAGCTTGAAGTTGACCCAGGTGTCGGTGTCGAATTCATAGGCCACCCAGAGGTTGAGCGCGCCCATGATGGCGAAGAACAGGATCCAGCTCCAGTTCATGGCGCGCCAGGCGGGCTCGGGCAGCTCCATCTGGCTGCCCATGAGGCGCTGGATCAGGTTCTTGCGGAACACGAGCTGGCCCACGAGCAGGGCGCCACCCATCAGCCAGTAGAGCACGGTGGGCTTCCATTTGATGAAGGTCTCGCTGTGCGCCAGCAGCGTGGCGCCGCCGAAGACCACGATCACGCCCAGGCTGAGCCACTGCATGGGTTCGATGCGGCCATGGTGCAGGCGCAGCCAGACCATCTGCACCACGGTGGCGGCGATGGCCACGCCCGTGGCCACGTAAATGCCCCAGAACTTGAAGGCGACGAAGAACAGCAGGATGGGAAAGAAGTCGATCAGCAGTTTCATGGGGTTTCCGGGGTGAAGTCCAGTGCAGCGGAGTTCATGCAGTAGCGCAGGCCCGTGGGGGCCGGGCCGTCGGGGAAGACGTGGCCCAGGTGCGCGCCGCATTGTGCACAAACGGTCTCGGTGCGCAGCATGCCATGGCTGCGGTCGGTGTGTTCGGCAATGGCCCCGGGCACGGCCTGCGAGAAGCTGGGCCAGCCGCAGCCGGCGTCGAACTTGGTGGCGGAATCGAACAGCTTGCTGCCGCAGCAGATGCAGTGGTAGCTGCCGTGGGCCCAATGGCCCTCGTAGCGGCCGGTGAAGGGGCGCTCGGTGGCGGCGCGGCGCGTGACCTCGAAGGCGCCGGGCTCGGCGTTCTTGCTGCGCAGCAGGTCTTGCCACTCGGCGTCGGATGTGGGAATGCGAGGGGTCATGATGAGCAACTGATGGACAGGTGGGCCGCCCAGTCGGGCGGAAAACCGGTGCGCGCCTCGTGGCCGGGGTGCTCCTCGCAGGGGCGCTGCAACAGGTGTTGGAGCGTGTGCAGCTCGGAAAAATCCCCTTGCTGCGCAGCGCGGATGGCCTGTTCCGCGAGGTGGTTGCGCAGCACGATGGCGGGGTTGTTCTTGAGCATCAAATCGGCGTCTGGCGCTTTTCCAGCAAGCGCGGCGTGCTCCTTGAATAATAGCAGCCAGCGGTCCAGGCGTGCGCGGTCGGCGAACAGGTCGCGCACGGGCTCGAAGTTTGCGTCCGCGACGGCGTGCGACAGGCGGCGCCAGAAGATGGGGTAGTCCACGGCATGGTCGGCCAGCAGGTGCAGGATGCCGTCGATCACCGCGCTGTCGCCCGCGTGCGCGGCGCCCAGGCCCAGCTTGGCGCGCATGCGCTGCATGAAGTGCTGCGGGTACGGCGTGCGGTAGGACTCCAGCGCACCCATGGCGATGGCCGGGTCGCCGATCAGCGGCTGCAGGGCCTGGCCCAGGCGGTACAGGTTCCACAGCACCACGCCGGGTTGCTGCTCATAGGCATAGCGCCCCTGGCGGTCGCTGTGGTTGCAGATGTGGCCGGGGTCGAAATGGTCCAGGAACTGGAAGGGCCCGTAGTCGATGGTCAGGCCCAGAATGCTCATGTTGTCGGTGTTGAGCACGCCGTGGCAAAAGCCCACGGCCTGCCACTGCGCCACCAGGGCGGCGCTGCGCTCGCTCACCGCCTGCAGCAGCGCCGCGTAGCGGTTGCCCGCGTGGCCGCCGCAGTCGGCCCCGTCCGCGCACTCGGGGTAGAAGCGCGCGATCACGTAGTCGGCCAGTTGCCGCAGTTCGTCGAACTGGCCGCGCGCCGCGAAATGCTCGAAATGGCCGAAGCGGATGAAGCTGGGCGCCACGCGCGTGACCACGGCGGCGGTCTCCACCGTCTCGCGCTGCACCGGCTCGGGCGAGCCGCAGAGGTACAGCGCCCGCGTGGTGGGGATGCCCAGAGCGTGCATGGCCTCGCTGCACAGGAACTCGCGGATGCTCGAGCGCAGCACCGCGCGCCCGTCGCCCATGCGCGAGTAGGGCGTGAGCCCGCTGCCCTTGAGCTGGATTTCCTGCGGTCCGTGCGCCGTTTGCACCTCTCCCAGCAGCAGCGCGCGGCCGTCGCCGAGCTGGCCGGCCCAGACGCCGAACTGGTGCCCGCTGTAGACGCTGGCCAGCGGCTCGCCGCCCAGGGGCAGGGCGTTGCCGCTGAAAAGCCGCAGCGCCTCGTCCGACTGCAGCCAGGCCGCAGGCAGGCCCAGTTGCTGCGCCACCGCGGGACTGCTGGCCACGTGGCAGGGCGCGGGCAGGGGCCGGGGGGGCAGGCACGTGTGGAACGCCGGCCCCAGTGCGGCAAAGCTGTTGCTCCAGGACAGGCCGGTGTCCACGGTGGGCAGTGGGGAGGAGGGCGCAAGCATCGCGGCATTGTCCCGCAGGGCCGCAATGCGCACGCGGCGCAGGGCTATCCGGTGGCGGGCGGGGTGGCTGCGGCGGGCGCCGCCTCGGCCGGGGCTGCGAGCAGACGCTGGCGGTACTGCCCCGGCGGCATGCCGAACCAGCGCTTGCAGGCGCGGAACAGGTTGCTGGTGTCGGAAAAACCGAGGCGGTCGGCCACGTCGGCGATGCTGTGGCGCTCGTTGGCAAGGTACTGGAGCGCCAGCTCGCGACGCGTGTCGTCCAGCAACTGCTGGTAGCACACGGATTCAGCCTGCAGACGCCGCTGCAGGGTGCGGTCCGTCAGGTGCAGGCGGGCCGCCACGTCTTCGCGGCGCGGCTCGCCCAGGTGCAGGATGCGGGCGATCTCGGTGCGCACGCGCGTGCTCGCCAGCGTCTGGCCCAGCAGATCCAGCTCGGTCTCCACCAGGCGTTCGTGCAGCGCCCAGAGGCTGGGGTTGTGCGTGGGTATGGGGGCCCGCAGGTCGGCATCGGAGAGCAGGAAGCGGTTGGCTGGCTGGCCAAAGCGCGGCAGCAGGCCGAAGGCCTCGCGGTAGCGCGTCTCGTGTGCCACGGGGGGCGGGGTGACGAGCTCCACGGCCAGGGGCATGAGCTCGCGGCGTGTGAGCCAGTTGCACAGCGTGAGCAGGGTGAGCACCGCGTATTCCACGCGCTGGCGCGGGATGGGCCGCGTGGCGCCGATGTGGCTCAGCACCAGCCAGTGGCCGCGCGGGTCGCTTCGCAGGGCAAAGGTGGTGGCATCCGAGATCACGGCCATCTGGCGCTCGAGCTGGCGAAAACCCGTCAGCAGATCCGGGCCGGACGCGAGCGCGTAGCCCACGAGATCGACGTTGCCAAAGCGCGCCGTGAGGTTCCGGTCCAGGCCCAGCGCGCCATGGCCGCAGCGGGCCACGGCCAGTTCCCACAGCAGGCTCACGCGGTCCACGTCCACGCGGGTGTGGGCCTGCTGCAGGGCCTGCAGGTCGATGCCGGCCTCGGCGCACAGCTCCGCCGCGGGCAGGCCTTCGGCGGCAAACATGTCGGCGACGCCGCGCACCCAGGCGGCGGAACTCGTGCGCGGTGTCACGCAGGGCCTCCGGCATCAGGGAGAACACTAGGTTGGCGCTCTGAAGTCACTGTTTTGGCACTGTTGCGATAGCGGCAAATGGTGGCGGGGTTCGCACAATCGGCGGCGCGGCCGGACGCACAGCGCGTGCGGCCCCTCGGCAGGGGGCCGGGCATTCCACAAAAAACCCCGAGGAGACAAACATGGCTGATTATCTTTGGTGTGGGCGCCGCATGCTTGCCATGCTGGCCGCCGTTCTGGCTGCCGGGTGCGCGAGCACCGGCACGCCGCAGGCACAGCCCGAAGTGCGTGCCACCCGCTACGGCCTGGTGCGCGGCGTGGACGACAGCGCCGCCAGCGGCACCTATGCCTGGAAGGGCATCCCCTTTGCCCGGCCGCCCGTGGGCGATCTGCGCTGGC
>Ga0097678_1000831_pt1 | contig 40435 bp, 37 predicted proteins | sample ThiBiot_500_plan_2_FD_72847 | JGI IMG/M metagenome (GOLD analysis project Ga0097678, IMG submission 72847) | Wastewater bioreactor microbial communities from Cape Town, South Africa - Thiocy_expt_500_plan - 1398105537976 (version 2) (version 2) ...
GTATCACCCTCTTTCAGTTGCTGACGGGAACGCTGCCGCTGCGGGGTGCGTCCATGACCGAGCTGATGCACAAGATTGCGAGCGTGGAGGCTCCCGATGTGCGGCAGCTGCGCCCTGAACTTTCAGCGGCTGTGGCCAAGGTGGTGGCGCTGTCGTTGCAAAAGCGCCCGGAGGCACGCTATCAGACCGGGCGGCAATTTGCGGCGGACCTGCGGCAGGCCTTGGCGGGCGACGCGCAATCCAGCCCTGAGGCAGTCGTCTATGATGCGGACCGCGATGCAACAGGGCAAGAAATGGCGGATTTTCAGGAAACCGTGATGGAGCCCCCCGCCGTGCGGGGTGCGGCAGCCCCGCCGATTTCGGGCGCCCCATGACGCACGCCTCCACATCCATGACCTACGAATTCACTGCGCGGACCGACAAGGGCCGCGTGCGTTCCAACAACGAAGACGCGGTCGCCGTTGACCGCGATGCGCAGGTCGCGATACTGGCCGATGGCATGGGCGGCTACAACGCGGGTGAGGTGGCCAGCGGCATGGCCACCACCTTCATTCGTACCGAGATGGCCCGCTGGCTGGCCCAAGCGGGCGCAAGTCCCCAGTCCACGGACGTGCGCCGGGCGTTGGAAATCTGTGTCGAGAATGCCAACCACGCCATTTTGGGGGCGTCGCTCTCCAATCCGCAGTACGCGGGTATGGGTACGACGCTGGTGGTGGCGGTGTTCCATGGCAGCCGCCTGATCCTGGGGCATATCGGCGATTCGCGCTGCTACCGCCTGCGCGATGGTGCTTTGCAGCAAATCACGCGCGACCATTCCTGGTTGCAGGAGCAGGTCGATGCAGGTCTGCTGACGGCACAGCAGGCGGCCCTGTCTTCCAATCGCAATCTGGTGACGCGGGCCTTGGGTGTGGAGCCCAATGTGCTGATGGAAGTCAACGAGTTCCAGGTGGCGCCGAATGACCTGTTCCTGCTGTGCTCCGACGGGCTCACCGACATGGTGTCCGATTCGGATCTGGCGGAGCTGGTACGGGCGCCCATGCCTTTGGAAGAAAAAGCGACACTGCTCATTGACACCGCCAATGCCAACGGTGGTCGTGATAACGTGAGCGTGCTGCTGGTGCAGGCTGCCGCAGGAGGCAAGAAGCGCGGCCTTATGTCCCGATTGCTAGGGGCCTCTTGAACGGCCCGAACTACAACAATTCATCACATCAGGAGTGGATCATGCCGAGAATGATCGTTTCAATCGACGGCGTTGTTATCAAGGAAGTGCAGCTGACCAAAGAGCGGACTACGCTGGGTCGGCGCCCATACAACGACATCGTGATCGACAACCTTGCGGTGAGCGGCGAACATGCGGTGCTCCACATGGTGGGACACGATGTGGAGATTGAGGATCTGGGCAGCACGAACGGTACCTACGTGAATGCCAAGGCCGTCAAGCGCCAGGAGCTGCGCAATGGCGACACGGTCGAGGTGGGCAAGTACAAGATTCGCTTTTTGCAGGATGCCGAAGGTCAGAATTTCGAAAAGACCATGATCTTCAAGCCCGGCATGGTGCCGTCGGCAGTGGCCGCCGCCAGGCCCGCGCCAGCTGCCCCTGCGCCCGCTCCGATTTCAGCGGTGATTCGTGTCATGTCGGGCGCTGCAGCGGGGCGCGAGGTGTCCCTGCAAAAGGTCGTGACCACCATTGGCAAGCCTGGCGTGGCCGTGGCATCCATCACCAAGCGGCATCAGGGTTTTGTTTTGGCCCATGTGGAAGGGCCTGAAATGCCCCTGCTCAACGGTGCGGCCATTGGTGCTTCGCCCGTTCCTCTCAAGCACGGCGATCGCCTGGAACTGGCCGGCACCGAAATGCAGTTCGAACAGACCTGATGCCTGGCACGGGCCCGCGCCCTGGCCGCGGGCCTCTGTTGACCTGAATCTTCTCTCCTTGCGCGCGGACCCATGCTGCAGTCCCTGTCGCAACTGTTCCGCCGACGCTGGCGGCGCATTGCAGTCACGCTGATACCGCTGGTTTTTGCACTGCTGCATGTGGCCGATGTGCTCCACCTGCAGGTGTTGGAGAGACTGGACAACATCATCTACGACACCCGCCTGCGGGTGACCATGCCTCGAACGCTGGACGAGCGCATCGTCATTGTCGATATCGACGAGAAAAGTCTGGGGCGTGTGGGCCAATGGCCCTGGCGCAGGGACAAAATGGCCGCGCTAGTGCGCGAACTGTTTGAGCGCCAGCAAGTGTCGGTCATCGGGTTTGACGTTCTGTTTGCCGAGGCCGACGATAGTTCGGGCCTCTCGACGCTGCAAGAGCTGGCGCGAGGCCCTCTGCGCAGCCAGTCGGCCTTTCAGGAGCAACTGAAACGGCTGGCGCCATCTCTGGACTTCGATGCCCTTTTTGCGCAGTCCCTGCGCGGGCAGCCCGTGGTACTGGGTTATTACCTGTCGGGCGAAGACCGCGACGGCATCACGAAAGGCATGCTGCCGGACCCTGCTCTTCCGTTAGAGCGATTACGGGGCCTGCCGCTGGGAGCAACCACCTGGCGCGGCTATAGCAGCAACATCGAGGCGCTGACCCGCGCAGCGCCTGCTGCGGGGTTCTTCAACTCCATCACGGACGAGGACGGGGTCGTTCGCTCCTTGCCGTTGTTGGCCGAGTACCAAGGGCAGTATTACGAGTCGCTGGCGCTGGCCATGTTCCGCACAGCCATCGGGTTGCCAGAAATCCATCCGGGCTTTGTGAACCCCATACCGGTTGGGACGCATGATTTGCTGCAAAGCATCGTGTTGCGACAGGACGGTCGCACGCTGGCGCTCCCTGTAGACCAGCAACTGGCCACCCTCATTCCTTATCGGGGACCGGGAGATGCCAAAGGGGGCTCCTTTCGGTACCTCTCAGCGTCGGACGTTCTGGATGGCGTGCTCCCACCGGGCCAGCTCAAGGATCAATTGGTGCTGGTTGGATCCACCGCGCCTGGCTTGCTCGATTTGCGTGTGACGCCGGTGGGCAGAACCTACCCTGGCGTAGAAACCCATGCCAACGTTTTGTCGGCATTCCTGGATGGCAAAAGCATCGTCCGGCCCGACTATGCCGCCGGGTTCGATGTGCTGCAGCTCCTCTGCGCAGGGCTACTTTTGGCGGTGGCATTGCCGCTCTTGTCTGCATCGTCTGCGGTTTTGCTGAGCGCTGGCGTGGTTTCTACGCTCGTGGGGCTGAACCTGTGGATGTACATTGCGCAAGGTTTGGCGTTGCCGCTGGCGACGGCGGTGGTGATGTCCATGCTGGCCTTTGCGCTCAACATGGCCTACGGTTATTTTGTGGAAAGCCGGTCCAAGCGCGAACTCGCAGCGCTGTTCAGCGCCTATGTGCCTCCAGAACTGGTGGCCGAAATGGTCAAGCAGCCGGAGCACTACAGCATGCAGGCCACCAACCGGGAGCTGACGGTGATGTTCTGCGACATGCGCGGCTTCACCGCTATGTCCGAGCGGATGGAGCCTTTGCAATTGCAGGGGTTGTTGAATGAAGTGTTCAGCAAGCTCACCCATATCATCCGCAGTCACCGAGGCACCATCGACAAATACATGGGCGACTGCGTCATGGCGTTTTGGGGGGCTCCAGTGGCCACGCCTGATCATGCACAACTGGCAGTGACTGCGGCCCTGGAAATGTCGCAGGCCATCGGGCAGATCAACGCCAATCATCGCCAGCGTGGCCTGCCCGAGATCGGAGTGGGCATTGGGCTCAATACGGGCGTCATGTGTGTGGGCGATATGGGCTCGGACATCCGGCGCAGCTACACGGTCATCGGGGATGCGGTCAACCTGGGTTCGCGCCTGGAGGGGCTGTCCAAACACTACGGCACGTCGATCGTGGTGAGTGAATCTGCCATGCAGCTCGCCCCTCAGTTTGTTTGGCAGGCCATGGATCGGGTTCGCGTCAAGGGCAAGGCGCAGGCCGTACCGATTTACCAGCCTATGGCGCCCCGGGATCAGCTACCCGCCGAACTCGCCGAAGAACTGGTGGTATGGGAGGGTTTTCTGCGAGCCTATGCAGCGCAGGAATGGGCACAATGCGACAAGCTGATGGCGCAGTTGCGAGTGCTCAGGCCTCGTTGCACTCTCTACGAGTTGTATGCTGCACGGGTCGAAGGCCTGCGTGGGTTGCCTTTCAATCCGGACTGGGACAGCGCCACCAATTTCGACACCAAGTAGAAGGCTCTACATGAAGGTTCGCGTGCTGGGATGTTCCGGCGCTATTGCCAAGGACTGTCGCACGACATCGTTCTTGATTGGTGACAGCATCTTGCTCGATGCCGGCACCGGCGTGGGCGACCTGACGCTGGAAGAGATGGGCAAGATTGACCATGTGTTGCTGACCCATTCTCACCTGGATCATATCGCCGCGTTGCCCCTGATGCTCGATTCCGTGTCATCGCTGCGCACTGGCCCGGTGCAGGTACACGCGTTGGCTGCCACCATTGGGGCGCTTCAGGCGCATGTGTTCAACAACGTTATCTGGCCAGATTTCAGCGCTATACCATCTACTGCATTCCCGTTTCTGCAGTATCGAGCTTTTGCATCTGGTGATTTATTGAGCATCGCGGGTGTTCAGATCGAAGTGCTACCAGCCCACCATACCGTCCCAGCTGTAGGCTTTGCCGTGCGAGGCGATACCGGCTGGTGGGTTTTTAGCGGTGATACCGAGCGCAATCCATCGTTCTGGAATCGCATCAACACATTGGCGGTGGCTTGCTTGGTGATTGAGACGGCTTTCAGTAATCGTGAGCGTGACCTAGCGCGCCGTAGCTTGCATCTCTCTCCGGAGGCATTGGCACAGGAGCTGGAACACATTCCCGTGGCTGACCGTTACCCCATCTACATCACACACACCAAGCCATCCGAGACCTCACTCATCATGGACGAGATCAAACGGCTCGACTGCACAGGAAACACACCTTACAGGCCGCGCGACATTCGTTGGTTGAGTGCGGGGCAGACGATGGATGTCTAGCGAAAGTGCTTCTGGGCATGACAATACTGGGTGACAAAAATGTAATTCCGAGAGTGATTGAGACTTGATCTTCGAGTAAAAGTCATGTCGATGCACGGCAGCGTTAAGTAGATCGGCCAACTCATACTTAATTGAGGTCGTTTCGGGGCGTTCACTAAATATTAGGTGACTCCTAAAGGCCTGCCAGTTTGCGGGCAGGAGGGTGCCTCTACTTGCTATCTGGATTTATGTCAGCTGGGTGGAGTCGTCTTCCGTTTCAATAAGCAGGCACAGCAATTGCATAGTTATTGGGCATTTGCAACTTTCCTAGGAGTTTTTCATGAAGCGTTCTATTCAAAAGGGTTTCACCCTGATCGAATTGATGATCGTGGTTGCGATCATCGGCATTTTGGCAGCTGTAGCGTTGCCTGCCTATAAGGACTACACGGTCAAGGCGCGTATGTCTGAAGTGGTTCTTGCTGCTTCTCAGTGCCGCACTACCATCAGCGAAACCATTCAGAGCATGAACCCCACGTCGACGTTGTCGGGTACCAATGCCTTCGGTTGCGATGCGACTAACCCCACCAAGATGGTGGCATCGATTACAACCGATGCAGTGACTGGAACAATCACTGTTGTGCCGCATGCCAGCAATCTGGGTCAAGCCACTGCTTTTGTCGCTGCTAGCGATTACATTACGCTGACACCAAAGAAGGACAGTGCAGGTGCAGCTTACGCTTTGGGTACTGCCACCACTGGCGGCCAGGGCACCCAAGTGTACGAATGGATTTGCAAGGGCAATGGTGCTGCACTCAAGTACTCGCCAGGTTCTTGCCGCTGATAGCGGTCTCGATTCGGCATAACTTATGATTCGCGAAAGGGGGCTTCGGCCCCCTTTTCGTTTAATTGCTCTACGCGCCGTGCCAATAACCTCCGATTCGTCATATCGCCCCGCCCGCTGGACAGTGCTAGCCGCCTTCGTGTTTGCGCTGAGTTGGCTGCTGCCCAACCACCACGAGCCCTGGGTGGATTTTTATTCCGACGCCTGGGCCGCTCTTGTGCTTTGGTGTGTGGGGGCCGCGGTGTTTTGGCGCAGTCGGCTGCTGACTCGCATGACGTGGCACACGCTGCCGATACTGGCGTTAGGCTGCGTTGCCATCGTGTGGGTGCAGTACACCGTCGGCTTGGTGGAGTCTTTCGGTGTCGCGTGGATTAGTTCCCTGTACCTTCTGGGTCTGATGCTAGCGCTGCTGACGGGCACTGCGTGGGAGCGATGGCAGCCGGGACAATGCGCCGATTTCCTGTTCATCGCTGTGCTGGTTGGAGCATCGGGCTCGTTGTTGATTCAGGTGCAGCAGTGGTTGCTCCTTGATCCAGGGCAGCTTTTCTGGCTGTTTATTCCGCCGCCGCCATCCCGCTTTCATGCCAATCTGGGTCAGCCCAACCAGCTGTCGAGTCTGCTGTGCCTGGGAGTGCTCGCTTGCGCTTGGCTGAATGGCCGCGGGCGCCTACCGGGCTGGCTGGCCTGGGGCTGGGCTGTAATGCTGGGGGTGGGGTTGGCGCTGACAGATTCGCGCACAGGCTGGGCTATTGTGCTGGTGGTGTTGGGCGCGCTGCTGGTGTGGCGGCGGCGGCTGGCCATTCCGCGGCCCTTGCTGGTGGGAGCCTTTGCCTGGGCCATTGTTTTTGCACTTTGCGTGGTGGCACTGCCGCATGTCAACCTCTGGTTGGGGCGGGCCAACGAATTACAGGAACTGCGTGGCGCCTCGACGCTGCACTTGCGGCTCGAGTACTGGGCCAAGGCTTGGGATGCCGTGCTGCGCCAGCCTTGGTGGGGTTATGGGTGGATGCAGGCCAGCCTGGCGCAGTTCACCCCAGACCCTTATCAGATGGTGACCGGCGGCACGCTGCGCCATACCCACAACCTGGTGTTCGACCTGTTGGTTGAACTGGGCCTGCCGCTCGGATTGACCGTCTGCACGCTGCTAGTGCTGTGGGCGGTCAGCGCAATGCGCCGAGTCGAACGGATGGAGCAGCTATGGATGTTGCTATTTGTCGCCGCCCTAGTGGTGCACGCGCTGCTAGAGTTCCCGCTGCATTACGCCTACTTCCTGCTGCCGCTGGGTCTGATGCTGGGAGCACTCAATGTGACGCTAGCCTTCCGCCCGCTGTGGACCACCTCCGGTTGGTCGGCTGTGATCGCGTTGGCGCTCTCGGCTGGAGCCCTGACCGTTACTACCCGTGACTACCTGCGCATCGAGGATGATTTCTTCTCGTTGCGTTTTGAGCACCAGCGGCTGGCCCGGCCGGCGCCGCAAACAGCGCCTGAGGTGGTGGCGCTCACGCAACTGCAAGACATGGTTTGGCTCGCACGCGTCGATCCTGTGCGATCCCATACGGAGCAAGATCTCGACCGTGCGCGCCGAACGACCATGCTGCTGCCCAGTCTGATGGCCAAATACAAATTGGCTTCCATGTATGCGTTGGCTGGCCAGCCGGAGCGTGCGCAATACTGGGTCGTGGTAATGATCCGGATGAACCGGTTGGACGCGCGAGCCGTTCGCAACCTTCAGCGCCTATGGCAAGAGCAGGCCGCGATTTACCCTGCCATGGCTGAGGTGACGTGGCCCGTATAAAAATGGGCCGTCACTGAAACCGATGGGGATAACTATGTGGGCCGCTCAGCAGTCGTCCGATAGCAGGTGTCCTCGCTGCGAGGAATGACGCGGCCGCCCCCAAGGGGACTAGCGGCCGTTCGGTATCCTGCCCACCTCAGCCCTGCGCTGCTTCGGCCACAAAACTCCCTGACTGGCCTCCATGTTTTTCCACAACGCGCACATCACTGATGGACATGGCCCGATCCACCGCCTTGCACATGTCATAGATGGTGAGCAGAGCGATTTGCACAGCGGTAAGCGCTTCCATCTCCACGCCCGTGGGGCCAACGGTTTCTACAGTCGCAGTACAGAAAATGCTTGAAGCGCCTAATTTTTGGTCACTAAATGCTTCGAATTTAATAGCAACTCGGGTCAAAGCCAGTGGGTGGCAAAGCGGGATTAAGTCGCTGGTTTTCTTCGCGGCCATGATGCCGGCGATTCGAGCAATGCCAAGCACGTCACCCTTTTTGGCGTTGCCAGCTTCGATGATCGCCAGTGTGGCGGGCAGCATTTCGATGCGGCCGCTGGCGATTGCGATGCGATGCGTCGCGGCTTTGGCCGCTACGTCAACCATGTGGGCTTGGCCTTGGGCATCAAAGTGGGTGAGTGCGGACATGGGTCGTAACTGGGAGAATAGGTGGGAAACATTTGGGATGCAGGGCATCATACGTGCATGTGGATCCGCAAATGCCCCCCCGCAAAGCCTTCGGCCGAGGACGCCGTTCTGCATCAGCATGTCGAGCAGAATTTTTTCCAAGCGCCCAGCAGGATTGCTTGCATAGCCGCATTCTTGATAGCGACAGGCATTGCTGGTGCGTTGCAGGCTGCTGCTCAGCCCACACTCCCCACCCTTGGCGACACCAGCGACCTCACCACCAGCGCTGAGCGTCGCTTGGGCGACCGCATCATCCGCGAGCTGTACAGAGACCCCGACTACGTCGATGATCCGGTCGTGGTCGACTATGTGCAGGGGATCTGGCAGCCTCTCCTGTCTGCGGCCAAGTCACGTGGTGAACTCAGTGCCGAGCTGGACGAACGCTTTGCCTGGGAGATCCTGTTGGGACGCGACCGCACTGTGAACGCTTTTGCCCTGCCCGGGGGATACCTGGGAGTGCACCTGGGTTTGATTGGTGTGGTGGCCACACGTGATGAACTGGCTTCGGTACTGGCCCATGAGTTGAGTCATGTGACCCAACGCCACATCTCGCGGCTGATCACGCAGCAGAGCAAGCAGACGCCGCTACTGCTGGGGGCGATGGTGTTGGGGGCGCTTGCAGCCAGCAAAAACCCGGGCGCCACGCAGGCCCTGGTCGTGGGTGGTCAGGCTTTGGCCATGCAGAACCAGCTCAATTTCTCGCGGGACATGGAGCGCGAGGCGGATCGCATTGGCTACGGGCTCATGGCCCCTGCAGGCTTTGCGCCCCAGGGCTTTGTGAGCATGTTTGAAAAGCTGCAGCAGGCCAACCGGCTCAACGACAATGGATCTTGGCCCTATTTGCGCAGCCATCCGCTGACCACAGAGCGTATGGCAGACATGCAGTCGCGCATCCCTCCGGGTGTAGCGTCTGCGCCGGGCGCCTCCATGCAGGCTTCCAGTGAGCATGCCATGGTGGCAGCGCGGGCACGTGTGTTGTCCAACCCTGGGGTTGACACTTTGCGCCAATGGATTGCGGAGCCCAAGGGCTCAGGGCTTCAGTCACAGCCGCTGCCGCGAAGGGCCGCCGCGCTGTATGCGGCGGCGCTGGCGAGCAGCCAGTTGCGTGATGCTGCCAATGCGCGCCTGATTGCTCGCCAACTGGACGACTTGGTGCGACAGGATGCCGCCGCTCACCGCCTGGCACACCTGTTGATGGGGGAGATCGAGCTGGCGGCGGGCGATGCCTCTGCAGCCTTGGCATCCATGCCAGAGGGCAACAACGCACGCAGGCCAGAGTTGGTGCTGCGTACCCAAGCCCTGTTGCGCGCCAACCGGCCCGCGGATGCCGCGCAGGCCTTGCAAACCTGGGTGGCAACCCACCCCAAGGATGCGACCGTGTGGCAGCTGCTGGCGTCAACCTGGCAAGCGCAAGGCCTAGCGTTAAGGGCGATTCGTGCAGAGGCCGAAGCGCAGGCCGCGCGGTACGACTATGCTGCTGCGGTAGACCGGTTCAAGGCCGGCCAGGAGATGGCCCGCCGAGGCGGACCTGCGGTGGACCACATCGAGGCTTCCATCATCGACACCCGCTTGCGCGCGATGGAGTCACTTCTTCGCGAACAGGCCGCCGAGCGCTGATTCGATGATCACGCCGAGCACCGAGTAGATCAGCGAACCCAGCAGCGCAGCGCCAAACCCTGCGACATGGAAGCCATCCAGCACGCTGGCCGCTGCCCAGAACATGAGCGCGTTGATGACGAAAAGAAAGAGCCCGACCGTGACGATGGTGACGGGCAAGGTGAGCACGACCAGCACCGGCCGCAACACCACATTGAACAGGCCGATCACGAAGGCCGCGATCAGCGCCGAGGTGAAGCTCTTCACCTCCACACCGCTGTAGATGTAAGCCACAAACAGCAGCGATGCAGCGCTGAGTAGCCATTTCAGAAGAAGTCGCATGGCCGGAGAATAGCACTGGCCTGCATCAGTGCCATCGCTGGATGTGGCGAGCTTGCCCTCCTCAGCGGATTATTCGAGCGCCAGCACCCACAACACGCCAAAGCCGGTGAGCACGCTGCCCAGCGTGCCCGACAGTGACGACCAGCGCCCGTCCAGACGGCCGGCGGGCTGCACGGGCTCGGACTTGGGGCGACGTGCATCCACCACGGGTGCGGCCACTGCGCCACCGGCCTCTGCCTGAATTTGGGCCGTGAGTTCGGCCAGCGGGCCCTTGGCCACTACCGTGGTCACAGCGCCCAAAGGTGCATGCAACGTCGGGACAATTTGTGCGAACAGCTTGTCCGCCCATTTGGTGCGCCAGTTCTCACGGGTGCTGTGGCTCACCCATTTGCTGACGCGGTGGGTCATGCGGGGTGCACACGCTACCAGCACCCAATGGGTGTGTGCGCTGGCGGAGCGCCCGCACAGGGGGGCGAGCACTTGCTGCGCGTACGCTGCGTCGTCTACATACACGATGACTTTGTCCATACCCACCTCCAAGTGTGCGGCAGGCCACAGGGGCGCGGTATGGCCCCCTGTGCTGCCTCAGATGCAATGCAATCCGCGTGAAACGGTCGGGTCAGTGCCCAGCCGGTGCAGAGCCGGCACTGGCGCGGCGAGCCAGGATGATCTTGCCCGCCAGCAAAACCAGCAGCGCGCCAGCCACACTCGCCCCGTACTTCACGACATCGGTCACTTCGCCGGTCACGCTATCGACGGGCATCTTGAGCATCCACTGCCACTTGTCGGGGTTGGCGAGCGCCGGGTCGGTGACCAGCATGCCGCCCGCAATCCAGCCCAGCAGCATGCCGCCCAGCGTGATGATGAGGGGAAACCGCTCCATGAGCTTGATGACCAGCTGACTCCCCCAGACGATGATCGGGATAGAGATCAGCAGACCCAATACCACCAGCAGGAACGAATGGTCGCCCGCATTCTGGGCCGCGCCGGCAATGGCGATCACGTTGTCCACGCTCATGACCAGGTCGGCCACGATGATGGTCTTGATGGCGGCCAGCAGCTTGTCGCTGCCTTGCACGTCGCCATGGCCTTCTTCATCGGGGGCCAGCAGCTTCACGCCAATCCACACCAGCAGCAGCGCGCCCACGAACTTGAGGAAGGGGAGTGCCAGCAAGGTCATTGCGAAGGCGATCAGGATCACACGCAGCACGATGGCGCCGGCCGTGCCCCAGATGATGCCCTTGGTGCGCTGTGCGGGAGGCAGTTTGCGGCAGGCCAGGGCAATGACCACGGCGTTGTCGCCCCCCAGCAGGATGTCGATGATGATGATCTGGCCGAGTGCGAGCCAGAATTCGGGCGAAGCCAAAAAGTCCATAAATTCCTCAATGTCAGTGGCGCGAAACGAGGATCCTGGCGCCACTGTAGCGCCGAGTCCCCCGCAGGGATAGGGGGCTTTGGGTGACCTGGTCAAGGAAGGCTTGCCCCAGACAGGGGTGCGTCGGCAAGCGAAGGGACGGCCTTGATCAGCCCACGGTGGGCCCATCAAAGGTCTTGCTCAGTTCCACACAGGCTGGTTGTGTGTGAACCCGGATTGCCGGAAGCATGGCTTCGTATTGACGACAAATCCGATGCCTTGCGCTGGCTCGGCCCGAATGATGGCGGGTCGGCTTGCAAGGCGGGAGCTACTCCCCTTCGAGACAGCGATTGGAACATCCCCGGCGTGGCAGCGCAAGGGCTCGGGCGTTGTGGTTACTGCGTATGTCTGTGGGGCTTGTGAGGTGGATGGGGCGGGCAGACGATGGATACCACCACTGCCAGCGTCCCTTGTGGCGGACCGCTATGATCCAGCCCCCCTTCTCCTGCTGTACCGCTGCGCTTCTGCCCTCTCGCCCCGTTCCCATGGCTGCCATCCACATCACCGACATCGAAGCCGCCATCAATTACTGGCGCCACCGCGCGCCTGCATCGGCCGAGGGGCTGGGCCTGGCGCCTGAGGTCCAGGCCCTGGGGGAGGTTTACGCGCTCATGGTCTATGGCCACACCACGGAGATCGACGAGGACAGCCTGCCTCCCGCCGCCATGGCCGCATGGCAGAGCTGGTACGACACGACACCCGACACGCCCTGCATCGCCATTTGTTCCACCAGCCAGGGCGACGATCTGTGCAAAGGCTGCGGACGCACGTTCGACGAGGTGCAATTCTGGCTCTCGTTCACGCCAGCAGAAAAGCGGGGGGTGTGGCGTCGCATCACCCTGGAGCACTCGGCCTGGCGGTTCAACCGGTATGCCGAGCGGGCGGCCGAGGGGGTGACGACCCCGGGCGCCGCCAGCAGCAAGGGGGTTTAGCGCGTGGCGGGCTATGCGTCGGCCCGGCAAACCGCTAAGGTGGTGCCATGCAGCGTCTGACCCAAGCCCCGAATATCGCCATCGCGACCCTGTGGGCGGACCTGCTGTGCGAGGCAGGTATGACCGCCTCAGTTCAGCGCCAGTACCTGAGTGCCGCTGCGGGCCACCTGCCGCCCGACCAGTGCCTGCCCGAGATCTGGCTGGACCATGAAGAGCATGTTGCCGGCGCCCGGGCCTTGCTGCAGGAGCTGCAAGACCTGCCACAGCGCCACTGGGCCTGCCGCTGCGGCGAGATGGTGGAAGGCGGTTTTGAGCAGTGCTGGAATTGCGGCGCGTTCATGCCCCGCGACTGACGACACAGGACTCGTTTGCTATATATTCAATAGCTACTGAGGCATGTTGCACTAGCGCTAGTGGGCACTTTGGCTCAAAACCCCCTTACTTCCAGCGCACCGGCTCCACATGCACGCTGCCCTGCGTGCTGCTCAGGGTGATGGCCCCTTCCTGCACGGTGGCCTGCAGCTGCATGCTGCGTTCGGCCAGTTGCGCCAGCGCCTGGGAGGCTTCGGTGGGAATGCGCCAGACCTGCAGCTTGTCCAGGCGCGAAAGCTTGCTCTCAATGCCTTTCCACCAGATTTCTGCGGCGTGGTTGAAGCAGTAGACGATCACGGAGTCCGCCTTGCTGCAGGCCTTGGTGAGCGGCTTGTCCTCGGGCTGGCCCACTTCGATCCACAGGCGTTTGCGGCCCGTGAAGTCGGTGAGGGACGCATCCGGGTCGTCCGGGTCCGACAGGCCCGCGCCAAACGCCAATGTGGCGTCGCCATTGCAAAGGTCGTTGAGCTGGTGCGCCTGCATGGCCAGGGCCGCCAGCCGCACCATCATGCGCTCGTCCGTCTCGCTGGGGTGGCGGGCCAGGGTGAGGGCATGGTCGGCGTAGTAGCCGTGGTCGATGTCGGCGATCTGGAGGTTCGCCTTGAAGATGGTGGATTTGATGGCCATGGATGTATCAAAAACAAGAGCTGCCAGTGCAAGTGGGTGCTTGCTTTGGCAGCTCCAGAGGTTTTAAGTGCCCACGCGATAAGCGCGGGCAGCTATCATTTTTATACGCGGCGTGCCAGCTCAGCCGCCTTGCCCACATAGCTACCGGGCGTCATAGCCAGCAAGCGGTCTTTTTCAGCCTGGGGAATTTCCAGCGACTGGATCAGCCCGTGCAGCGCCTCAGCCGTCACGGTCTTGCCGCGGGTCACTTCCTTGAGCTTTTCGTAGGCGCCCTGCACGCCAAAACGGCGCATCACGGTCTGGATGGGCTCGGCCAGCACTTCCCAGGCGGCGTCCAGGTCTTCGGCCAGGGCTTCTTCGTTGATTTCGAGCTTGTTCAGGCCCGTTAGCAGCGAAGCGTAGGCCAACGTGGCGTAGCCCAGGGCGACGCCCATGTTGCGCAGCACGGTGCTGTCGGTGAGGTCGCGCTGCCAGCGGCTGATGGGCAGCTTTTCGGACAGGTGCTTGAGCAGTGCGTTAGCCAGTCCAAGGTTGCCTTCGGCGTTCTCGAAGTCGATGGGGTTGACCTTGTGCGGCATGGTGGACGAGCCAATTTCGCCTGCCTTCAGGCGCTGCTTGAAGTAGCCCAGGCTCACATAACCCCAGATGTCGCGCGAGAGGTCGATCAGGATGGTGTTGGCACGCGCCACGGCGTCGAACAGTTCGGCCATGTAGTCGTGCGGCTCGATCTGGATCGAGTAGGGCTGGAAGGTCAGGCCCAGGCCCAGGGGTTCAGGCGTTTCGATGACCTTCTTGCTGAAGGCTTCCCAGTCAAACTCGGGCCAGGCGGACAGGTGGGCGTTGTAGTTGCCCACGGCGCCGTTCATCTTGCCCATGATCTTGACGGTGGCGATCTTCTCGCAGGCCGTTTGCAGGCGCATCAGCACGTTGGCCATTTCCTTGCCCACGGTGGTGGGGCTGGCCGTCTGGCCGTGCGTGCGGCTGAGCATGGGCACGTCGGCAAACGCGTGGGCCATTTCGCGCAGCTTGAGCATGATGCGGTCCAGGCCCGGCAGGATGACCTGGTCGCGGCCCGAGCGCAGCTGCAGTGCGTGGCTGGTGTTGTTGATGTCTTCGCTGGTGCAGGCAAAGTGTACGAATTCGGAGGCCTTTTCCAGCTCAGGACGGGCTTCGAACTTGCTCTTGATCCAGTATTCCACGGCCTTCACGTCGTGGTTCGTGGTCTTCTCGATCTCCTTGATGGCGGCGGCGTCAGCCTCGGAGAAGTTCTTGACCAGGCCCAGCAAGTAAGCACGCGCTCCGGTGGTGAGGGGCTTGAATTCAGCAAAACCTGCGTCCGACAGCGCAATGAACCAAGCCACTTCCACCTGCACGCGGCGGTGCATGTAGCCGTGTTCGCTCATGATCGGGCGCAGGGCGGCAAGTTTGGGGGCGTAACGGCCGTCAAGCGGCGACAGGGCGGTGATGGTGGACAGGCTCATGGCGCGCCATTGTAGGCGGGGCGGGTTGGCGGGGTTTGTGGGGGCGGCGCATCAGTCAGCCTCACGCCGGGTCGCTGTCGATAGAATCAAACCCGAATTGTTCAGCATCCCCGCGCACTGGAAGACACACCATGAAATTGATCGGAGCCACCACCAGCCCCTACGTGCGCAAAGTACGTATCGTGATGGCTGAGAAAAAGCTCGACTACCAGTTCGTGCAAGAAAACGTCTGGGCAGACGACACCCACATCTCCGCATCCAACCCGCTGGGCAAGGTGCCCTGCCTGGTGATGGAGGGCGGCGAGGCCGTGTTTGACTTGCGCGTCATCGTGGAATACCTCGACACCCTGTCGCCCGTGGGCAAGCTCATCCCCTCCCAGGGCCGCGAGCGCGCAGAGGTCAAGACCTGGGAGGCCCTGGCCGACGGCGTGATGGATGCCGGTATCCTGGCCCGCCTGGAGGCAACCTGGGTTCACCGCAAGGACAGCGAACGCAGCCAGGCCTGGATCGACCGCCAGTTGCTCAAGGTGAACGATGGTCTCAAGTCCATGAGCCAGGGCCTGGGCGACAAGCCCTATTGCAGCGGTATCCACCTGAGCCTGTCCGACATTGCGGTCGGCTGTGCTTTGGGCTGGCTGGAGTTCCGTTTTCCCGAGATCGCTTGGCGCAACGAATACCCCAACCTGGGCAAGCTGCTCGACAAGCTGATGCAGCGCCCCAGCTTCGCGGACACCAAGCCTGCCTGACCTGTCGCGGGGCCACTGAGAGGCTCCGGCGAGCCCGTCCTGCCGCAGAGTGCGGCGGGTCTTTGTGCCGTTCGACCCTCCGCTTGCCGTATGCTCCCGGGCGTATGAACGAGATGGTTCAAAACCCACCCCCAGGCGCTGGTACCAGGGCGACCCGCCAGCGCGCCGCACGCGAGGCCGCAGCCACCCCGGGCGCCGACCGGGTGCGCGTGAACGACCCGGACCGCACCATGGCCAACATCCTGCAGGTGGCCACGGCAGAGTTTGCGGACAAGGGCCTGGCAGGGGCGCGCATCGACGAGATTGCGGCACTGACCAGCACCAGCAAGCGCATGATCTATTACTACTTCGGTAGCAAGGAAGGTCTGTACGTGGCGGTGCTGGAGGATGCCTACCGGCGCATCCGCCGCATCGAGTCCGAACTGCACCTCGAAGACCTGGCGCCCGAGCAGGCGCTGCGCACCCTGGTCGGCTTCACGGTGGACTACCAGCTCGCCAACCCCGACTTCATCCGCCTGGTGATGAACGAGAACATGCACCGGGGCGAGTACATCACCCAATCGGCCACGATCCAGGAACTGAACATCCCGGTCATCCATGCCGTGCGCGACGTGTACCAGCGCGGCGTGGCGGCGGGCGTTTTCCGTCCGGATGTGGACCCGGTCGATCTGCACATGTCGATCTCGGCGCTGTGCTTTTTCAACGTGGCCAACCGCCACACCTTTGGCGCGATCTTCAAGCGCTCGCTGGACACGCCTGCCGCCACGGCGCAACGCCGTGAATCGATCATTGAAATGATCGTGCGCTTTCTGCGGCCCTGATTCACATTTCTCCGACGCATTGCGCGCCTTGACCGTGCGGTGCTCCCGGACATCGGAGCCGGGGGCGCTCTGCGTCTGGCGCCGTGCGTCCCTGCATTGCGGCCATTCCCGCACGGCCCGACCGCCGCCCACGAGCAGGGTTTGCACCTAGATCAAATACTAACCAGTTCGTACAAAATTTAAAAACAGCAACCGATAACGACTGGAGACACCATGATTGCATTGGCCGACCGCTGGCTTGGGCGATACACCCGCGCACTCGACATGCTTTCCGGCCTGTGCCTGGCCATCATGGTGGTGCTGGTGTTCGGCAACGTGGTGCTGCGCTACACCATGAACTCGGGCATCACGGTGTCCGAAGAGCTGTCGCGATGGCTGTTTGTGTGGCTGACCTTTATGGGAGCCGTGGTGGCTTTGAGGGAGCACGGACACCTGGGTACCGACCTGCTGGTGTCCCGCCTGCCTGCGGTGGGCAAAAAGGTCTGTCTGGTTCTGGCGCAGGTCGCCATGCTGTATGTCTCCTGGCTGCTGCTCAAGGGCAGCTGGGCGCAGATGGTGATCAATGCCGATACCGAGGCGCCGGTCACGGGGGCGTCCGTGGGCATCTTCTACGCCAGCGGCGTGCTCATGGGCGGGTCCGCCATTGCCATCTTGCTGCGTGATCTGCTGCGCACGCTGTTTGTGCCGCTGAACGACAACGAACTGGTCATGGTGCAGGAAAGCGAAGAACTCGCAGCGCTGCAACACCGCACGGAAGACGCCAGTGCCACCCCTCCCTCGGCAGGCCCGCGCCGCTGATCCCCTTTTTGCACTGGAACGCGCACCATGACCGTCACCATCTTCCTGGGCTCCCTGTTGCTTGCCATGGCGATCGGCGTCCCCATCGCTTATGCGCTCCTGATCTGCGGTGTGGCGCTCATGTGGCATCTGGACCTGTTCGACGCGCAGATCCTGGCGCAGAACGTGATCAATGGCGCCGACAGCTTCCCGTTGCTGGCCGTGCCTTTCTTCATGCTGGCGGGCGAGATCATGAATGTGGGCGGGCTGTCCAAGCGCATCGTGAAGCTGGCGCTCACCGTGGTGGGCCATGTCCCCGGCGGCCTGGGCTATGTGGCCATCATGGCGGCTGTGATCCTGGCGGCAGTGTCGGGCTCAGCCGTGGCGGATGCGGCGGCACTCGCGTCGCTGCTGCTGCCCATGATGGTGGCGGCTGGGCACAACAAGGAGCGCTCGGCGGGCCTGATTGCCTCTGCCGGGATCATCGCGCCGGTGATCCCGCCGTCCATCGGTTTTGTGATCTTTGGCGTGGCCGCCAACGTATCCATCAGCAAGCTGTTCCTGGCGGGCATTGTTCCTGGCGTGCTGCTGGGGCTCTCGCTGGCCGTGACGTGGTGGTGGCTGGTGCGGCGCGAGAACGTGGCGCCGCCCAAGCGCGCCACGCGCGCCGAGCTGCTGCTGGCGCTGCGTGAGGCCGTGTGGGCCCTGGGCCTGCCCATCATCATCCTGGTGGGCCTGCGCATGGGCGTATTCACGCCGACAGAAGCCGCTGTGGTGGCCGCCGTCTACTCGCTATTTGTCGCGATGGTGGTGTACCGCGAGTTGACCCTGCGCCAGCTGGTGGAGATCTTCCAGACCTCTGCACGCACCAGCGCCGTGGTGATGTTCCTGGTCGCTGCCGCCATGGTGTCTGCCTGGCTCATCACCGTGGCCGATCTCCCGTCTGCGGTCATCGGCATGCTGGAGCCTTTCATGGGCAACCAGACGCTGTTGCTGATCGCGATCATGGTGCTGGTCATGGTGGTGGGCACCGCGATGGATATGACGCCCACCATCCTCATCCTCACGCCCGTGCTGATGCCGGTGGTCAAGGCAGCCGGCATTGACCCGGTGTACTTCGGCGTACTGTTCATCATCAACAACGCCATTGGCCTCATCACACCACCCGTGGGCACCGTGCTCAACGTGGTGGCCGGGGTGGGCCGCATTTCCATGTCGCAGGTCACTCGGGGCGTCATGCCGTTCATGGTGGCGCAGTTCATCGTCATGTTCCTGCTGGTGCTGTTCCCGTCCATCGTTCTCGTGCCCTTGCGCCTGCTGGGGGGCTGAGCCCTTCCGCACCTACCGTTTCTGCCTGCCCAAAACCCAAGGAGACCATCCCATGAAGCTGCTCAAAACCCTGCTCGCCACGGCCCTCATCGCTGCATCGCTGCTGCCCGCCGCGCACGCGCAGGAGCGCACCATCAAGTTCGCCTTCCAGAACCAGAAGGACCACCCGCAGGCCCAGGGCGCGCAAAAGTTTGCAGACCTGGTGGCAGCCAAGACCAACGGCCGCATCGCGGTGAAGCTCTTCCCCGGCGGCACGCTGGGCGGCGACCTGCAGACCGTGTCGGCGCTGCAAGGTGGCACGGTGGAGATGACGGTGCTCAACGCCGGCATCCTGTCCGCCCAGGCCAAGGAATTCGGCATCTACGACTTCCCCTTCCTGTTCGCTACGCCCCAAGAGGCTGATGCCGTGACCGACGGCCCCTTCGGCAAGAAACTGCTCGACAAGCTGCAGGCCAAGAACCTGATCGGCCTGGGCTACTGGGAGCTGGGCTTTCGCAACCTCACCAACAGCAAGCGCCCCATCACCAAGGCCGAAGACATTGCGGGCCTCAAGATCCGCGTGATCCAGTCGCCCATCTACATCGACATGTTCAACGCGCTGGGCGCCAACGCCGTTCCCATGCCGTTCCCCGAGCTGTACACCGCCATGGAGCAGAAGGCCGTCGACGGCCAGGAGAACCCGTTCTCCACCATCCTGTCGTCCAAGTTTGCGGAGGTGCAGAAATACCTGACCGTCACGCGCCACATGTACAACCCCCAGGCCGTGATCGTGAGCAAGAAGTTCTGGGACAGCCTGAACCCTGCAGACCAGAAGGCGCTCACCGACGCCATGGCCGAGGCCACCACCTTCCAGCGCGGTGTGTCGCGCGTGCAGGCCAACGTGGCGCTGGAAGACCTCAAGAAGGCTGGCATGCAGGTGTCCGAGTTCTCGCCCGCTGAGCTGGACAAGCTGCGCGCCAAGGTCAAGCCCGTGGTCGAAAAGCACAGCGAAAAAGTGGGCGCCGAGACGGTGAAAGAGGTCTACGCCACGCTGGCCAAGCTGCGCGGCGGCAAGTAAGCCCCACGCTGTCCTCCTCGCACGGCCGCCCATGGCCTGGCCACGCCCGGCCGTGCATTCACCCCGCATTCCGCCCGCCCCATGAGCACCCAGCTGCTTGATCCCCCGGTCACCACACCCATGTCCACCATGTCCTCCACAAGCCCCCGCAAGGTGCTGATCGGGCTGATCGGTGCCGGCATCCAGAAGTCGCTGTCGCCCGCGCTGCACGAAGAAGAAGCACGCCACCACGGCATGCGCCTGCACTACCAGCTCATTGACCTGGACCGCTCGGCGTCCTCGGTGGAGCATCTGCCCACGCTGTTGTCGGCGGCGCGCATCATGGGTTACGCCGGCTGCAACGTGACCTACCCCTGCAAGCAGGCAGTGATCCCGCACCTCGACAGCCTGTCCGAAGAAGCGCGCGCTATGGGCGCCGTGAATACCGTGGTTATCCGTGACGGACAACTGGTGGGGCACAACACCGATGGATCGGGCTGGGCCTGGGGCTTTACCCGCGCGCTGCCCGGCGCCGACCTGCGCCGCGTGGTGCTGCTGGGCGCAGGCGGTGCGGGCGCTGCAATTGCACACGCCGTGTTGCGCCTGGGCGCCGAGCACCTGAGCATCGTCGATGCACAGCCCGAGCGCGCAGCGCAACTGGCGGCCGACGTGAATGCGCTCTACGGCGCCCGGGCCGAAGCGGCTGACATCCAAGCGGCCATGGCACAAGCCACCGGCCTGATCCACGCCACGCCCACGGGCATGGACAAACTGCCCGGCCTGCCGCTGGACGTGGCGCTGCTGCGACCTGCAATGTGGGTGTCTGAGGTGGTGTATTTCCCGCTCGACACCGCGCTGGTGCAGGCCGCGCGCGCACTGGGCTGCCGCGTGTCGGACGGCGGCGGCATGGCCGTGGGCCAGGCTGTGGGCGCGTTCGAGCTGTTCACTGGCGAGGCGCCCGATGCTGCACGCATGGACGCGCATTTCCGCCGCCTGGTCAGTACCCGCTGATGCCAACGCCCGCAGCAAACCACAAGGAGCCAAACCCATGAGCACGCCGATGATGGCCGCCCGCGAAGCGCTGGGCGAACTGCCCAACCCCCTGGGCCTGCAGGGCGTGGAGTTCATCGAATACGCCACCAGCCGCCCGCAAGCGCTGGGCCAGGCGCTGGAGCGCATGGGCTTCCAGCCCGTGGCGCGCCACCGCTCGCGCGAGGTGCTGCTGTACCGCCAGGGCGACATGAACATCATCGTCAACGCACACCAGGATTCCGAGCGCACGGGCCTGCATGCACCGCCTACGCTCACCGAAGCCCCCGTGCTGGCCGCCGTCGCATTCCGTGTCGGCAACGCCGCCGCAGCGTTTCGCCGCGTGCTGGAGCTGGGCGCATGGGCCGTGCACACCGAGGTTGAGGTGATGGAGCTGAACATCCCCGCCATCCACGGTGTGGGCGCGAGCCGCATCTACTTCGTGGACCGCTGGAAAGAGTTCTCCATCTACGACGTGGACTTTGTGCCCATTCCCACCGTCCACCCGCGCCCGCCCGCACTGCAAGGCCTGCACCTGTTTGGCGTGGTGCAGTACATCGGCCTGGGGCGCGCGGCGGACTGGATTCACTTCTACAGCGAGCTGTTCGGCTTTGCCGAGCTGGCGCCCAACCAGTCGTTTGGCGTGCTCACCCATGGCCGCATCCTGTCCAGCCCGTGCGGCACATTGCACTGGCAACTGATTGAGCCGCAGGTCGATGCACTGGATGCCGACCCCGAGGAGCTGCTGCAGCGCGTGGCCTTTGGCACGCCCGACGTGCTGGCCACCGTGAATGCACTGCGTGCGCGCGGCGTGGAGTTTGTGGAGTCGCCCACGGGCGTGCACACCGGCACGCGCGGCGCCCTCACGCGCGCCGATGCGGCCTCGCCCAGCTTTGAGCTGGTGCTCGACGCACGCTGAGCCTGGAGACCGCCCATGCGCCGATCCACCATGCAACGCAACGTCGCCGATTTCGGCATGGACACCATCAGCCTGGCCGGGCCGCTGGAGGCCAAGCTCGCCGCCGTCCAGGCCGCAGGCTTTGGCCAGATCATGCTGGCCGCGCGCGACATCGTGGGCCACCCTGCGGGCATCGAGGCCGCTGTGCACGCCGTGCGCAACAGCGGCCTGCGCGTGACGGGCTTTCAGGTGCTGCGCGATTTCGAAGGCCTCTCGGGCCACCTGCACAGCTACAAGGTGGACATTGCCAAGCAAATGATCCTGATGGCGCGCGACCTGGGCGCGCCCGTGCTGCTGGCTTGCAGCTCCACATCGTCACACGCCACGGCCGACGCCGACGCCATTGCGCGCGACCTGCGCAAGCTGGCCCTGCTGGCGCTGCCGCACGGCATTCGCGTGGCGTTTGAAGGCCTCTCGTGGGGCCGCCACATCAACGAGGTGCACCAGGCCTGGGCGGCTGTGGAGCAGGCCGACTGCCCCAACCTGGGCCTGGCCATCGACTCGTACCACCAGTTCGCCACGAGCACGCCGCTCTCGGCCCTGGAGGATGTGGACCCGGCCAAGATCTACTTGGTGCAGCTCTCGGACTTCATGTGGCAGGAGACGCGCACGGTGCAGGAGCGCATTGAGACTGCGCGGCACTTTCGCGTGTTCCCCGGCGAGGGCGTGCACAGCCAGGCGCTGGCCGAGCTGGTGCGCACGCTAGACGGCATGGGCTACCAGGGCGACTACAGCTTCGAGGTCTTCAACGACGACTACCAGCAGCTGCCGCTGCCCTATGTGGCGCAACGCGCATGGAACAGCGCACTGTGGCTGGCCGAAGGCGTGTTGCAGCGTGCCGTGCCGCTGCCGGGGCACCCGCGCATCCGCGCCGTGGGTTGACGGCCCGAACCGTCAGCTATTGGCGCGCTTTTTGAGCCAGCGCATCAGTGCTCCGACCACGGGCAGCTTCTCGTACAGCTCTTCGGCGGCATCCCAGTAGTCGCGGTGCAAGGTCACCTGGCCCTGGGCGTCCAGCACCAGGTGCGAGGCGCCGCGCACTGTCTGCGTCACGCCCTTGTGGAAGTCCTTGAAGGCGAACAGAAAGTCCCAGGTCAAGAAGCACTGCTGCCCCTGCACCACGCGGCCCGTGACCACAAAACGCGGCTGCTCCAGGGCCTCGAACATGTGGGCAAAGATGCCCTGGATGGCAGGCACGCCCACCACCTCGTTGAACGGGTCCTTGAAGCGCGCCTGGGGCGCGTAGAACTGGCCGATCGTCGCCACATCGGCGGGCGACAGGTTTTCAAAAAACGCAATGACGCGCGTGACGGCTTCTTCGGTAGCGGGGGCGGTGTAAGGGGGTTGCATGGAAACTCAGAGTCCCGTGAACTTGCGGACGGCTGGAAAGTACCACCGGTACGGCAGCAGCCGCAGCAGCTTCATCACGCGCGTAAAGCGCTTGGGGAAGTGAATATCGAACTGCCCGCGCGCCCAGCCCTGCAGGATGGCGTCGGCTGCCGCTTCGGGGGAGATGAGCGCAGGCATGGTGAAGTCGTTGCCCGCCGTGAGCGGCGTGGCCACAAAGCCGGGGTTGATCACGCTCACGCCCAGGCCCAGGTCGTGCAGGTCCAGGTACAGCGCCTCGGCCAGGTTGATGAGCGCGGCCTTGGTGGGCCCGTAGGCCAGGCTCTTGGGCAGGCCCCGAAACCCCGCCACGCTGCTGATCAGGCTCACATGCCCAGGGTGCCCCGTCTGGGCCGCAGTGAGCATGGCGGGCAGCACGGCGGCCAGGACATGCAGTGCGCCGTTGTAGTTGATCTGCTCGTGGCGCAGCATCACGGTCAGGTCGAAGTCGGTCGCGCGCATGTCGCGGTAGTAGCCCGCGCAGTAGCACACCAGATCGGGCGCGCCGTCCGCCAGCACCTGCGCGGCGGCGGCTTGTACCTGGGCAGGTTCAGCCGTGTCAAAGGCCAGCGCCGTGCTGCCGGGGTGCTGAACCACAAAGGCGTTCAGCGCATCGCTGCTCCGGGCCGAGACGATGACTTGCGCGCCGCGCGCATGCAGCGCTGCCGCCGTGGCCCGGCCAATGCCGCTGCTGGCCCCGATGAGCCAGGCCCGGCGGCCTTTCCAGTCGCGCAAGGGAGGGTTGAGTTTCATGGTGCGCGCTTGGTGAAGGACAAGGTGATCTCGCCCAGCCGCACGCCGAACTTGCTCATGGTGGCGCGGTTGAGCATCACGCGGTCGTCGATGAGGTACATCCAGTCGTCCAGGTCCACGTTGTAGACCTTGCCGTCCACGGGCAGGGCCAGCGTGTAGTTCCAGCGGAAGGCGTTGCCGCGCGTCTGGCCATTGGCCGTGCCCACCACATCGTCGGCGGTGCCGGTGTAGCGGCCGTCGGCATGCTTCGTCAGGCGCCAGATGCGGCGCTGCGTGGTGCCGTCGGAATAGGTGAAGGCTTCGTCCAGCACGCCCTCGTTGCCCTTCCAGCTGCAGTCCATCACCACGGTGAAGCGTTTGACGATCTGGCCGCTGCGGTCCTGGAAGATGCCGTATGCGTCGATCTTGCCGTTGAAGTACTGGGCCAGGTCCAGCACCGGTTTTTCGCTGGCGTAGCCATCGAGGTTCTGGCTGGCGCAGCCGGACAAAACCACAGGTGCGGCCACGGCGGCGGAGAGGAGAAGGCGTCTTTGCATGTTGGGCATCCCTTGAAAAATCAGGCACTGGCCGCGCCGCGCGCAGGCCGAAGCACCAGCCAATACAGCGCCGCCGCTGCCAGCAGCTTGAGCGCGCAGGGCAGCACGGCGTAGGCCAGCCCCAGGGTGTGCAGACCGTCGTCGCTGCGTGTGCCTGGCGTGTAGCCCCACCAGCCCAGCAGCGGCAGCGCCAGGCCTGCGGCCAGCGCCAGGTTGAGCTTGGTGGCAAAGTTCCACCAGCCGAAGTACGCGCCCTCGTGCTGGCCGCTGTCGCCCTCGGCGGCAATCACGCCAGCCAGCAAGGCGCTAGGTAGTGCCAGGTCGGTGCCAAGGGCCACGCCCGACAGCGCACAGACGATGAGGAATGGCACCACATCGCCCGCACCCAGGAACGTAGTCCACACGAACACGCCAATCGCCAGCAGCATGCCGGCCAGCCAGGTGCGCGCCAGGCCCCAGCGCGCCACGGCACGCAGCCACAGCGGGATGGACAGCGCCGCGCAGACGAAATAAGCGGCCAGGAACATCGGCTCCTGCGCGGGCGGGGCCTGCAGGCGGTCCTGAATGAAGAACAGCACCAGCGTGGCGGGGATGGCGCTGGCAATGCCGTTGAGCATGAACACCGCCAGCAAGCGGCGGAAGGCGGGCCGCCCCCAGGGCCGCCACAGGCTGGCACGTTGGGGCGGGCGGTACACGCCGGCCACGGCGCCTGTGTGGCCTGTGGGGCGCGGGGCGCGCGTCCATGCCCACCAGCCCAGCAGCAAGGTGAACGCAAACACGCTGAGCATGACCGGCAGGCCCAGCAGTGAGGGCAGCACCGAGGCCGTCACCACGCCCACCAGCGCTGCGCCCTCGCGCCAGGCCACGATGCGGCCGCGCTGCAGCTCGTCGCCGCCCAGCCGCGCGCCCCAGGACTGATGCGCAATCCCCAACTGGCTGTAGGCGGTGTAGGTGATGAGCAGCGCCACCAGCGCCCAGGCGATGAGCGCGTCGGCCCCGCGCACCTGCGGGAAGAACAGGCTGGTCAGCCCCAGTGCCAGCACCACGGCAGACACCGCGCCCACAGCCAGCACGGCGCGCACCGAGCGGCCAAAAAGGTAGTCCGACAGGCGGCCCAGCAGCGGGTCGGACACCGCATCAAACAGCCGCGCCGCCAGCAGCACCGACCCCAGCGTGGCCAGTGGCATGCCGAACTCGCGGGCGTAGTGGTTGGGCAGCAGCACATACAGCGGAAGTGCGACGAACGCCAGCGGCATGCCCAGCAGCCCATAGGCCAGGCCTTGGCCGGAGCGAATGGGCGAGGTGGTGGTCATTGCTGCCCTTGGCCCGCCGTGCGGGTGGCGGCGATCAGCTCTTGCCGCAGCCCGGGCTCGGAGGTCTGCGGCGACAGCCAGATGCCGAAGAACAGGCGCGAGAACTCTGCGTCGGGCACCTCGCCCACCACACGCCCGCCCATCTTGAACACGGCGCCCGCGCCGGGCTGGTACAGGCCCAGCAGCCGGTCGCCCGCCTTTACATCTGGCAAGGCGGCGGCCAGCGCCTGCTGCCAGCGCGCGGCCTGCTGGGGCGTGAAGCTGCCGACGCGGCGCATCTCCTCGATGGAGCGCTTGGCGATGGCGTCGGCCGAAAAATCGCGGTGGTAGGTCAGCTCCAGCGCCAAGGGGTGGGCCGCGTAGTTGTCGGCGTCAAAGCCGGGCTGCACCCACAGCCGCGCGCGGTAGATCTCAAACCCCAGAAAGCGCAGCACGCCCTGCCCCACCAGCCGCGCGCCCGACAGCGGGGCTGCAGCGGCGGCGCTGGCCTCTGCCACCTGCGCCAGCGCGGTTTGAGGTCCAAAAGCCATCAAAGCGCTAGTGAATATTGCGGTAATAGCTATGTTTTTCATAGCAATTCTCGGTTTTTGATCAGTCCTTGACCAGCGTGTACTGCACCAGGTCGATGTTGCTCATCGCAAACGCCGCTTCGCAGTACGCGAGGTAGAACTCCCAGATGTGCATGAAGCGCTGGTCAAAGCCCAGCTGCAGGATCTGCGTGCGCTGCGCCAGAAAACGCTCGCGCCAGCGCTTGAGGGTTTCGGCGTAGTCCTGGCCAAACGCGAACTCGTCCACCACGCGCAGGCCCGCCGCCTCGGCCTCGCGGCGGAACTCGCGCGGGCAGGGCAGGCAGCCGCCGGGGAAAATGTATTGCTGGATGAAGTCGGTGGAACTGATGTAGCGGTCGAAAAGGCTGTCGTCGATGACGATGCTCTGGATGCAGGCCTTGCCACCGGGCTTGAGCAGGCGGTTCACCGACTGGAAGTAGGTGGGCCAGTATTCGCGGCCCACGGCCTCGACCATCTCGATGGAGCAGATGGCGTCGTACGGGCCGTCCTGGATGTCCCGGTAGTCCTGCAGGCGCAGGTCGGCACGCTCAGCCACCCCCTGCTGCGCCATGCGCTTTTGCGCAAACGCGAGCTGCTCGGTGGACAGCGTCACCCCCGTCAGGCGGGCGCCGAATTCGACGGTCGCCATCTCGGCCAGCGCGCCCCAGCCGCAGCCGATCTCCAGCACCCGGGAACCGGGCTCCACCCCCGCCATGCGCAAGGCGCGGCGCACCTTGGCGTGCTGCGCGGTGCGCATGTCACCGCCCGCATCGCCCTCAAACCAGGCGGACGAATAGTTCATCGTGTCGTCCAGCCAGAGTTCGTAGAACGCATTGCCCAGGTCATAGTGGGCGTGGATGTTCTTCTGGCTGTTGGCGCGGGTGTTGCGGTTGAGCAAATGCTTGATGCGGTACAGCAGCCGGCCCGCCCAGGTGCCGTAGATCACGCCTTCGACCTGCTGGCGATTGGCGATGAAGAGCTTGAGCAGGTCGGTGAGGTGCGGCGTGGTCCAGTCGCCCGCGATGTAGCTCTCGGCAAAGCCGATGTCGCCGGACTTGAGTGCGGCGCTGCACACGTTCCAGTTCTTGAGCGTGATCGCGGCCGAGGGGCCGTTGCCGTGGCCGAAGTGTTGCAGGGTGCCGTCGGGCAGCTGCACTGTGAGATGACCGTGCTGCAGCTTGTGCAGCAGCTTGAGCGCCGTGCGGGCGGCTGCAGGGGTGCCGGCGGGCAGGGCTTGGGCAGAGCGGGGGGCGGTGGTGGAGTTCATGGCGGTCTCGTTCGTCATGGAAATCAACGGGTCACAGCGGCGGCGGGCGCCTCGGGCTTGCGGTGGAAACGCACACGCTTGAGCCAGAGCTGCAGCGCGTGCCAGTGGATGCGGGCAATGATGGCCAGCGTCATGGCGGGGTAGCCCCACAGTGCCTGGCGCAGGGTCTCTGGGGTGATGGCCTGCAGGGTGCCGCTCACGCTGGTCTGGATGAGGGGGCCGGTGTCGTCGTCGTGGTCGATGCGCACTACGGTGCGGCCTGCGTCCTGCGCACCGGCCTTGGTACTGGCCTCAGTGCGCATGAAGCGGAAGCGATAGCCGCCGCTCACCTCGCAGAAGGGAGACACATGGAACACCTTGCGCGCCCGCTGTTCCACGCCATACTGCGGCGCGTCCAGCAGGTAACAGTGGCGCTCGCCAAAGGTGTTGTTCACCTCGACCACGATGACGCGCAGGGGGCCGTCCGCACGGTGGCAGTACCAGAAGCTCACGGGCTTGAAGGTGTAGCCCAGCACGCGGGGGTAGCAGTGCAGCCAGACCTCCCCCGTGGCGTCGGTGATGCCTTCGGTGCGCAGCAGCTCGTCCAGCCACGCCAGCGCCCCGCCCTGTGCCGCGCTGCGGCCGTCACCGTGGTCCACATCATGGAAGCTGATGGCGCCGCTGCGGTTCACCGCCAGCGGCGTGTGTGTGCCGCTCAGGCTGCGCATCGGCAGCATCAGGAAAAACGTGGGGTAGGCAAACGCGTGCCGCCGGGGCCGCAGCCGCGTGTGGCGCACCTGGCCGAAGCCAATGAGGGGCGCTGCGGATGGGGCCGGGGCGTGGCTCACGCGGCCTCCGCCAAGGGGGCTGGCAGGGCCGCCCGCAATTGTTCGGCCACGGCCAGGCCGGATTTCAGCCCGTCCTCGTGGAAGCCGTAGCCCGTCCAGGCGCCGCAGAACCAGGTGTGCTGCTGCCCCTGCAGTTTGCCCACCTGCTGCTGCGCGCGGATGGCGGCCATGTCGAACACCGGGTGGGCGTATTCGTAGCTGCCGATCACGTGCTCGGGCGCAATGTCACGCACCGGGTTGAGCGACACCACCACGGGCTGCGCGAACGGCACGGGCTGCAGTTGGTTGATGAGGTAGTGCAGGCACACGCGGGCCGACTCGCGGCTCTTCTGCTGGGCGCGCTCGTAGTTCCACGCGGCCCAGGCGGCGCGGCGTTGGGGCAGCACCGACGTATCGGTGTGCAGCACGGCGCGGTTGGCCTGGTAGCGGATGGCGCCGAGCACGGCGCGCTCCTGCGTCGTGGGCTGGGCCAACAGCGCGAGCGACTGGTCGGAATGGGTTGCCAGCACCACCTTGTCAAAGTGTTCGGTGCGGTCTGCGGTCACCACACGCACACCGGCGGCATCGCGCTCGATGCGGCGCACGGGGGTGTTCAGGCGCTTGTCGGCAATGCCTGCCACGATCTTGTCCACATAGTGGCGCGCGCCGCCAGATACCGTCCACCACTGCGGCCGGTTGCTCACCTGGATCAGGCCATGGTTGTGGCAGAACCGGATCATGGTGGCCACGGGGAACTTCAGCATCTGGTCCGTGGGGCAGCTCCAGATGCAGCCCAGCATGGGCAAGAAGTACCAGTCGCGGAACGCGTCGCCAAAGCGGTGCTCGCGCAGGAAGTCACCCAGGGGCTGCATCAGCGCGGCCTCGGCCTGCTTTTCGGCAATGCGCGTGCACAGCTTGTTGAAGCGCAGCAGGTCGCGCAGCATGCCCAGAAAGCGCGGGTTGACCAGGTTGGAGCGCTGGGCAAAAACGGTGCTCAGGTTGGTACCGCTCCACTCCAGGGCTCTGCCGCCGCCCAGGGCGGCGGGCACCTGCACCGAAAACGACATGTCGGATTTGGCCGTCTCCACGCCCAGCTCGGCCAGCAGGCGGATCAGGTTGGGGTAGGTGCGCTCGTTGAACACCAGAAACCCGGTGTCCACGCCGTGGGTGACTGGGGTGCCCGACGCATCGGGCAAGGTGACATCGACGGTGTGGGTGTGCCCACCGAAGTAGTCGCCCGCCTCAAACAGCGTGATGTCCGCCTGGCCGCGCAGCTGGTGCGCGACGGAGAGCCCGGAGATGCCGGAGCCGACGATGGCGATTTTCATGGCCGGCCCCCTCTGGCCGGCGCCTGGAATAAAAAGGTTGCGAAGCGTCCCGAAACGAATAAGAGAGGGAGGGAGGAGAAGCGCTCCAGGAGGTCAGTCGGAACCCAGGGGCCCGAAAGGCTTCGCAACGTTAAAACTGTACGCCGCGCAATCGTCTTGCGCAATGGATAGAGTGGGGCCGCTGCGGCGAAGTTCCAGAGGGCGCCTGTATTTTTTTTCAAGAAATGTAAAGAAGTCATGGCGCTTACCGGGGAGTAGGCAGGGCGAGCTGCTGTTCGATGGCACGCACCAGGCCCTTGTTGTCCGGCCCGGTCAGGCTGGAGTAGTTGTCCACCAGCTTGCCGTCGCGGCCCAGCAGGTACTTGTGGAAGTTCCAGCGGGGCGCCGTGCCCGACAGCTGGGCCAGCTGCTGGTACAGCGGCGAGGCCTCCGGTCCTTTCACGCTGCTCTTGGCAAACATCGGAAATTTCACCCCGAAGGTGTTTTCGCAGAAGTCGGCGATTTCCTTGTTGCTGCCTTTTTCCTGGGCAAAGTCGTTGGACGGGAAGCCCAGCACCACCAGCCCCTTGTCCTTGTAGCGGGCATACAGCTCTTCCAGCCCCTTGTACTGGCCGGTAAAGCCACAGAAGCTGGCCGTGTTGACCACCAGAACCACCTTGCCGCTGTACTGGCACAGCGACTGGGGCTTTTCGTCCTGCAGGCGCGGGAAGGTGTGCTGCAGCGTGGCCGGGCATCCGGCAGGCGCGTCGGCCGCCTGGGCGGCGGGCGCCAGCAACAGCCAGGCCCCCAGGGCGGCGGCGGTCGAGAGGAGTCTTGTCAGGCGGTTCATAGGACTTTGGGCAGTGAGTGCAGCCAATTTAACCATTTCATCATTTTTTGTCCACATGAGTTTTTATTTGTACTGAATGGTTTACGTGGCGCGCACCCGTTTGGATTCAGATTTCGGGAGGAAACGGGACGCGGGGGGCAAAAAGCGGCCGCGCAGTGCCACCGGCGCCGGCCCGTGGCCCGGTAGGGAAAGGAGGGGATACAGCGTCAGCCCCAGTGACGGACGGCAGGAGGCACGCATGGGCAACGCCCCATGCAGGTATCAGGGGGAGCTGTGGCCCGCAGCTGACAGCGGCGGAGCATGGAGCCGGGGGGGGGGCGGCGCCCTCCCGGGCGTCAGACCATCTGCAGCAGGCGGTCCAGCGACAGGTTGACGCGCACGTCCTTGAACGCCACCACGCCGGTGACCTTCCAGGGCGGCATGCCCGTGTCGCGGGGGATGGGCTCGCCCGTGGCCATGCCGTCGCGGTTGGTCACCACGGCCACGCGGGGGGTAGTGGCGGTGGTGCCCCGGCGGATGACCACGCCCACTTCACGGCTGGCCAGGCGCACAAAGGCACCCGGCGGGTAGACCCCCAGCGTCTTGACGAGGGCGGCCCCGGCCTCGTCCACCTGGTGTTCTTCGTCGTAGTAGCTGGCCTGCATGGCGGCGGTGACGGGCATGGGCAGCCGCGCCGCACGGGGGGCCAGGCGGGCGCCAAAAATGTCGGCACGCTGCAGCAGGCGCGCCATCTGCTGGGCTTCGGTCTTCTTGGACAGCGGCCCGGGCGTGCGGTGGTGGTGGCAGCGCACGGCCTCCAGCCACACCGGGTCGGCCACGCCCAGGTGGCGCAGCAGCGCCTCGGACCGCGCCGCATGGTCTTCCACGGCCGCGATCTGGGTCGCGGTGAGGGGCTGGGTCTGCAGCACCAACTGGTCCTGCAGCTCGGTCATGGCGATGTTCATGCTCAGCGCCGCGTGCCCCAGTTGCTGCACGCGGCTGCTAGGCCAGCGCAGCATCTCGCGGGCGACCACCATGCACACGCAACTGACCAGCATGGAGTGGGTGGCGCTGTACATGCGTGTTTCCTGGGCCGACAGGTAAATCAGGCCCAGCAAGGTGGCGTCGGGGGTCTGTTCGCAATGGCGCGCCAGCTCGTCGTGCAGCGCCTGGAAGCGCCCGCCGAAGTCGCTGGGCGACGGAGAGCGCAGCAACTGCGTGGCGCGCAACTGCAGTTCGGGCCAGTCGGGCAGGGTCTTGCCTGCACGCTCGGCGGCTGCAGCGGCGGCCTGCTCGCCCGCCGTCATCTTCATGGCGGCGATTTCGCCCAGGTTGGTGTCGGCGATCAGCATGCGCTGCAGCTGCGCCAGGTAGGCGCGATGGCTGCCGCCGGATTCGTCGGTATCCACGCACAGCTCGCGGCCCCGTTCGACCAGCTTGGCCAGCTCGTCGCGGGTGCGGATCACATAGCCTTTTTGCGCCAGCAACACGCCATCGGCCCCCCGCAGCACAAAAGGCAAGGGGTGGCCCAGCTGGATGGATTCGATGTTGAGGCTGACGAGGTTCATGGTGCGCGTTGCATTATCCGACGGCTACCCCCCGCCAAAGCCCGCGCAACCCCCGTGATTGCCCTGCTTTTTGGGCTCACGCCGGGGGGCGCGCCAAGTGCTGGCGTCAGGGGGCGGAATGCGGCGCTGAGGGTGCCGTGGCCGTGGCTGCGGGGGCCGCCGGTGCGCCCGGGGCATGGCGCCCCCCGCGCAGGCGGCGGGCCAGCCGCCCGAACCCCTGTCCCAGGTCATCTACCCCGGTGAACACCGCCGGAATCACCAAGAGGCTCAGCAGCGTGGAGGTGATGAGCCCGCCAATCACCGCCACCGCCATCGGCGAGCGAAAGCTCGCGTCGGCCGCACCCAGGCCAATGGCGATGGGCAGCATGCCCGCGCCCATGGCCAGCGTGGTCATGATGATGGGCCGTGCGCGCTTGTGGCAGGCATCGATCAGCGCCTCGAAACGCGTCATGCCGTGCTCGCGCCGCGCCAGGATGGCGTATTCCACCAGCAAGATGGAGTTCTTGGTGGCAATCCCCATGAGCATGATCAGCCCGATGAGCGAGGGCATCGAGAAGCTCTTTTGCGCGATCAGCAGCCCCACAAACGCCCCGCCCAGCGACAGCGGCAGCGCCGCCAGGATGGTCACCGGGTGCAGGAAGTCCTTGAACAGCAGCACCAGCACGATGTAGATGCACAGCACGCCGGTGAGCATGGCCAGGCCAAAGCTGGCAAACAGCTCGCCCATCATCTCGGCGTCGCCAATCGTGATCTGGCGCACACCCGGCGGCAGGTTCTGTATGGAGGGCAGCGCCTCCACCGCCTTGGTCACGTCGCCCAGCGGCTGGCCCGAGAGTTCGATCTCGAAGTTCACATTGCGTGCGCGGTCATAGCGGTCCACCACGGCCGGGCCGCCGCTGAACTCCAGCGTGGCCACCTGGCCCAGCATCACCGGGCCCTTGGCGCCGGGCACGGGCAGACGCTCCAGCAGTGACAGGTCCTTGCGCGCATCGTCCTGCAGCTTGACGACGATGGGCACCTGGCGCGCAGCCAGGTTGAGCTTGGGCAGCGACACGTCGTAGTCACCCACCGTGGCAATGCGCAGGGTTTCAGCGATGGCGCTGCTGGTCACGCCCAGGTCGGCGGCGCGGGCAAAGTCGGGGCGCACGGCGATCTCCGACCGCACGAGACTGGCGGTGGACGAGATGCTGCCCAGGCCCGGAATGGTGCGCAGGTCTTTCTCGACCGCCAATGCGGCCGTGGTCAGCGCCTGCGGGTCGTCGCCCGTGAGCACCAGCACGTACTTCTCGCCCGAGCCACCCAGGCCCACCTTGCTGCGCACGCCGGGCAGCGTCTCCAGCGCGGCGCGGATCTTGTTCTCGATGCCCTGCTTGCGCGGCCGGTCGCCGCGCGGGGACAGCAGGATGGTCAGCGTGGCCTTGCGGGTTTCGGTGCTGGCGCCGCCCATGAAGGGGTCGGTGCCGGCCGAGCCGCCGCCGATGGTGGTGTACACACTCTGCACATGCTCCACCTGGGCGATGCGCTGGCGCGCGTCTTCGGCCACGGCACGCGTCTGCGCCAGCGTGGCACCGGGCGGCAGCTCCAGGTACACCTGCGTCTGCGAGTTGTCGTCCGGCGGGATGAAGCCCGTGGGCAGCAGCGGGATCAGCGCCAGCGAGCCGATGAAGAACGCCGCCGTGGCAATGAAGGTCATCCACCGGTGCTTGATGCACCACGCGGCCCAGCGCAGGTACACCGTCATCCAGCGTGGGTCCTTGTGGTCGCCCACGATCGGCTTCAGGATGTAGGCCGCCATCATGGGCGTGAGCAGGCGGGCCACCACCAGGCTGGCAAACACCGCGAGCGACGCCGTCCAGCCAAACTGCTTGAAGAACTTGCCCGCAATGCCGCTCATGAACGCCGTGGGCAAAAACACCGCGATCAGCGTGAAGGTGGTGGCGATCACGGCCAGCCCGATCTCGTCGGCCGCCTCCATGGCCGCCTGGTAGGGCGTCTTGCCCATGCGCAGGTGGCGCACGATGTTCTCCACCTCCACGATGGCGTCGTCCACCAATATGCCCACCACGAGCGACAGCGCCAGCAGCGTGATCACGTTGATCGAGAAGCCCAGCCAGTACATGCCGATGAACGCCGGGATCACCGACAGCGGCAGCGCCACGGCCGATACAAACGTCGCGCGCCAGTCGCGCAGGAACAGCCACACCACCAGCACGGCCAGCAGGGCACCTTCGTACAGCAGGTGCATGGAGCCGTCGTATTCCTCCTGCACGGGCTGCACGAAGTTGAAGGCCTCGGTGATCTCCAGGTCGGGGTGCTGCGCGCGCATCTCCTGCAGGGCCGCCTGCACGGCAGCGCCCACCTCGACTTCGCTCGCGCCTTTGCTGCGCGCCACTTCAAAGCCCACCACCGGCTTGCCGTTGAGCAGCGCCAGCGCGCGGGGCTCGGCGATGGTGTCCGTCACCGTGGCCACCTGGTCCAGCCGCACATGGCGGCCGTCCGACAGCGCCAGCGTCAGGCCCGCCAGCTCTTGCGCCGACTGCACCGTGGCCAGCGTGCGCACGGGTTGCTCGCTGCCGCCCAGGTCGGTGCGGCCGCCAGCGCTCTCGGTCTGCACCAGCCGCAGCTGGCGCGACACATCGGCCGCCGTGGCGCCCAGGGACTGCAGCTTGACCGGGTCGAGCGCCACATGCACCTCGCGCTGCACGCCGCCCACGCGGTTGACGGCGCCCACGCCACGCACGGTGAGCAGCTTCTTGGCCACGGCGTCGTCCACAAACCAGGACAGCGCCTCATCGTCCATGCGGGCCGACGCGATGGTGAAGGCCAGCACGGGCTGCGCAGCCAGGTCCATCTTGGTCACGATGGGGTCGCGCACGTCGCCCGGCAGGTCGCCGCGCACGCGGGCCACGGCCGAGCGCACGTCGTCCAGCGCCTCCTGCGTGGGCTTCTCCAGCCGGAACTCGGCGGTGATGGTGGCGCCGCCGTCCTGCACCTTGGTGTAGATGTGCTTGAGGCCCTGCAGCGTGGCGATGCTGTTCTCGATCTTGCGCGCCACGTCGTTCTCCAGCTGCGCGGGCGAGGCGCCGGGCAGTGCCACCGTGACGGAGATCGTGGGCAGGTCGATGTCCGGGAAGTTCTGCACCTTCATGGCGTTGAAGGACAGCAGGCCGCCGAAGGTCAGCAGCACAAACAGCATCAGCGCCGGTATGGGGTTCTTGATGGACCAGGTGGATACATTCATCGGGAATGCTCCTTAATTGATAGCTGCTGGCGCATGATCCACTAGCGCTACAGGCGTTTTTTGCATGAAATGCTCGCTGGAGGACTGCTTGCCCGCCGCTGGCGTCGCCGCAGGGGCCGCCACGCGCACGAGGTCGCCATCGTTCAAAAAGCCCGCACCGCGCACGGCGACGGAGGCTCCGGCGTCCAGGCCCGACAGCACCTCGACCCGGTCGGCCACGCGGCGGCCGGTCTGGACCTTGCGCATCTGCACGCGCTGGTCGCCGCCCACCACAAACACGTACGAGAACCCGTCGCGCACCACCAGCGCCTCCTGCGGCACGGTGAGCGCGTCGCTGCTGCCCAGCGCGAAGTCGCCCCGCGCAAACATCCCGGCTCGGAAGTCCGCATTGGCGGGCAGATCCACGTAGACCAGCGCATTGCGCGTCTGCGGGTCCACCGTGGGCGCGACCATGCGCACGGTGCCCTCGGCCACGGCGCCGCTTGCTGCGGTGACGCTGACTTTGGCGCCGGGCTGGATGCGCCGCAGCTCGGTGGACGTGACCTCGGCGCGCCACTCCAGGCGGCCCTTGCGCACCATGCGGAACAGCTCTGTGCCGGCACCCACCACCGCGCCCACCGTAGCGGTGCGCGCCGAGATCACGCCACTGTCAGGCGCCACCACCTGGGTGTATTTGAGGCGCAGCTGCTGCGCGTTCAGCGCGGCCTTGGACGCCTCCACGCGGGCCTTGGCGGTTTGCTCGGCAGTGGTGAACTGCTGGATCTGCTGCTGGCTGAGTGCGCCCGTGGCCTGTAGCGAGCGGGCGCGATCGGCATTGGCGGCAGCTTCGGCCGCATTGGCCTGGGCTTCGAGCAGGCTGGCGCGGCTCTGGGCCACATCGGCCAACACCGTGTCGGCCGAGAAGGTGGCCAGCACCTGCCCGGCCTTGACCACATCGCCCACGTTCACACGCACGTCGGTCAGGCGCAGGCCGTTGCTCTCGGCCCCAATGCTCGCCTCTTGCCAGGCCGCGATGTTGCCGTTGGCGGCCAGGCGCAGCGGAACCTGCATGCGCTGCGGCTGCGCCGTGCTGACGGTGAGCGCAGGCCGGGGCTGGCCCGCCTTGGGTTCATCGGCGGCACGCGATGCACCCGAGAAAACCAGCGCACCGCCCGTGGCCAGCACGCAGGCGGTGATCACGGCGAAGGCGGTGGGGGAAAACTTGAAGGAGAAGGAGGAGTGTTGCATGTGCATTTGTCCTGAAAAATTCATATCCGCTGTGCATGGTGTTGGGCGCAGCCCACTGCGCTTGAAACCGGCGATGCGCAGACGAGGCGCAAAGCGCCTCAGGGGGTGTCTCATAGCTTCCATCCGCCGCCAGCGGCGCGGTACAGCGCAATCCAGGCGGTCTGGCGCTCGTGCTGCAGCGCGATCAGCGCGTTGTCGGCGGCCAGCGCCGTGCGCCGGGCATCTTCCAGCTCCACCAGGCTGGCCAGGCCGCCGCGCCAGCGCGCCTCGGTCGCGTCGAACGACGCGCGGTAGCCGTCGGCGGCAGTGCGCGCGCTGGCGCTGCGCTCGGCTGTGCTTTGCAGGCGCACCAGGGCTTGCTCGACCTCGCTCACGGCCTGGCGCACCTTGGCCCGGTACTGCGAGGCGGCCTCGTCGTAGCGGGCCTGCGCCGCATCGGTCTGCGCAGCGCGGCGGCCACCGTCAAAGAGGGGCACGCTGAGCGCCAGCGGGCCGATGGTCCAGGTGTTCAGGTCGGTGGTTACGCCCCCCGTGCGCACCTGGGCTGCACCCACGCTGCCGCTGAGGGTCAGGCGTGGGTAGCGCTGGGCCTGGGCGCTGGCGACGTCGGCACTGGCGGCCGCCACTTCGCGCTCGGCGTTGTACACGTCGGGGCGCTGGGCCAGCACCTGGGCGGGCAGTGCGCCCACGGCAAACAAAGTGTCCGGGGCCGCAGCCACCGGCTGGGCCAGCCGGGTGCGCAGGGTGGGTTCTTCCCAGCCGGTGAGCGCCACCAGGGCCTTGACTTCCACATCGCATTGCATGCGCTGCTGTGACGCGCGGGCCTGGGCTTCGGCGGCGCTGGCACGGGCCAGTGCGGCTGTGGCGGGCGCCGTGAAGCCCGCGCGCTCGCTCAGCTGGGACAGGCGGGACGTTTCACCACGGGACTGAGCGTCGCGCTCCGCCACCTGCTGCTGGGCCAGGCAGGTGCGGATGCTGCTGGTCTGCTGCGCTACTTCGGCCGCCACGCTCACGCGCGCCTCGTGCCACAGGGCCTGTGCGCCCGTCAGCCGCTCATCGGCCGCAGTTTTGGCGGCGCGGTTGGCGCCAAACAGGTCCACCTCCCAGCTCGCCTGCAGTCCGGCCTGCGAGGTGGTGGCTACGCGGGCCAGCTGGTCATTGAAGCCGCGGCTGGCGCTGGCCTGCGCGTCGAGCGCGGGCAACAACGCCGCCCGACTGCCCACCTGCGTGGCACGGGCCTGCGCAATGCGCGACTGGGCCTGCGCGATGCCCGGGCTCACGGCCTGGGCGGCGTCGATCAGCTCGACCAGCAGCGGATCTTGCAGCTGGGTCCACCAGCGGGCCATGTCCGTGAGGGAGCCCTGGTGCGGCAAGGGGGCCTGCCAGCCCATGGGTACGGGTGTTGTGACCTGGGCTGGGGGTGCGGTGGTGGAGCAGGCCACGAGTGGCAGGACCAGTGCCAGCCACAGGGGTTTGTGTGAGATCAGTCGCATGTGCAAGTCACTCTGGGGTACGGGAAGAGGAGGCTTTTTTGGCGGACGCAGCAGCGCGGGCCGTAGCGCGGCGCTGGCGCTCCCCGTCCACCATGAACTGGGCAAAGTCCACCAGCCGTGATGTGGTGGCGGCCAGTCCCCGTGGCGTGGCGGTGAGTCCGGGGCGCACCGCCTGCACCACGTCGCGGCCCACGTAGTACTGCAGCGCCAGGGCGGTGATGGCCATGGCCAGGCGGTGTACGTCGTCATCGGCAGTTTTCAGGCCGAACTCCTTGCACAGCAGGCCCACGAGCGCGGCGTGCGCGGGCTTGATCTCGCACTCCAGCTCCTGCTGCCACAGCCCGGTCGGGTCCAGCATTTCGCGAAAGTGCAAGCGCATGCACAGCTCGACCAGATCGCCTTCGTGCAGCGGTTGCATGAAACTCTGGATCAGCAGCTCGATGAACGCGGGCAAGGTGTCCGGCCAGGCATCCACGGCGATGGGACTGCCCATGGGTTCGGTGAACGCCGCACGGTACAGCCCGTTCTTGTCGCCAAAGTAGTAGCTGATGGAGGCCGGGTTGACCCCCGCCGCCTGGGCAATGTCGCGGATGGATGCCTTGGCAAAGCCGTTTTCGGCAAAGAGGCGCAACGCTGCGTGCAGCAGTCGTGCACGGGCCTGCGGGCCTTCCGTGGGCGGTGGAGGGGGCATGGAAGGCCGTGGTGGCCTGGAGGGTGAATCTGGCATGGAGCCGGATTACAGCACTTTTTAATCAAACGATTGATTAAATTTTTGTTTCAGAAAATGTCGAAGGTGTTTCTGCTGTGTCTCTGCCCGTGCGGAGCGGTTGTTTGGAGCGGGGTCTGGGCAGATCGGATGGAGGTTTTGCACCATCCGAATATAGGGTGTTGAGGGGGAAGGCGACCCCTCCAGAAGTCGGCCGTCCCCTGCGCTGCGCGCCCGCTGATCAGGCTGATGCGGCGGCAGAGCCGAAGACCGCTGCCCACAGCGCCAGCACGGCATCGCGCTCGTTCTGCAGTGCGGGGGGCGTGACCTGGGTGGGCGCCTCGTCCAGGCGCGCCACGTGCTGCACCCGGCGCAGTTCGCGGTACGCGTCGGCGGCTGCGTGGCCCACACCGGCAGGCAGCAGGCCCACTTGCTCGGCGCGCTGCAGCAGCGCAATGTTGCCCAGGTTTCCTCGTAATTCGGGGTGGGCGGCAGACTGCGACAGCACCAGGTACTGCACGGCAAACTCGGCGTCCACCATGCCGCCCGGGCTGTGCTTCACATCGAAGCGGCCGGCGGGCGTGGGGTGGGCCGAGCGTACCCGCTCGCGCATGGTCACGATCTCGTCTTTCAACGCCAGCGGGTCGCGGGCGGAGGTGATCACGGCCTCGCGCACGGCGTCGAAGCGCTCGCGCAAGGCCTCGCTGCCCATCACAAAGCGCGCACGGGTCATGGCCTGGTGTTCCCAGGTCCAGGCGGTGTTGCTGCCGCGTTGCTGCTGGTAATTGGCATAGGCCTCGAAGCTCGTCACCAGCAGGCCGGAGTTGCCGTTGGGCCGCAGGGCCGTGTCGATCTCGTACAGGTCGCCCTCGCCCGTCTTGACGGTCAGCCAGTTGATGAGCTTGCGCACAAAGGCCGCGTACACCTCGGGGGCGCGCTCATCGTCGTCGTCGAACACAAAGACGATGTCCAGGTCGCTGCCGTAGCCCAGCTCCTTGCCGCCCAGCTTGCCGTAGCCAATGATGGCGAACTGGGGTTCGTCGCGGTGGCGGTTCTTGAGGCGGCTCCAGCACCACTGGCTGGTGATGCGCAGCACGCTATCGGCCAGCGCGCTCAGGTCGTCGGCCACCTGCTCGACGGTGATACGGCGCTCCACATCGCGCGCCAGGGTGCGGAAGGTCTCGGCATGCTGCGCACGGCGCAGCAGGTTGAGCAGGGTTTCGTCGTCATCCTCGCCGGTAGAGCGCAGCGACGCCAGGCGCATTCCCAGCTCGCGTTCAAAGTCGGCCACCACAAAACGTTCAGACAGCAGCGCATCGCCCACCAGCTCGTCAATCACTCCGGGGTGTTGCAGCAGGTAACGCGCGGGCCACTTGGCTGCGCCCAGCAGGTGCAACAGCTGCTCGTGCACCGAGGGCCGCTCCAGCAGCAGCGCCAGATAGCTTTCGCGCCGCAGCAGCGGCTCCAGCCAGTTGGCTAGGCGCACGGTCGCCTCTTCGGTGACGCGTCCTTCCTTGAGCCACTGGGCCGTGCGCTGCACCAGGCGGAACAAGCGCGCGCGCGCTTCGTCACGCAGCCCGGCCACGCGCGGATGGTTGCGCCACTCGGCCACACGCTCGCGAAAGCCTGGTGGCAGTTGTTCCAGCAGGCCTTCCAGTTCCGGGGGCGGCGGTGCCGCTGCCCGGGGGCCACCGCA
>Ga0097678_1000992_pt1 | contig 34929 bp, 28 predicted proteins | sample ThiBiot_500_plan_2_FD_72847 | JGI IMG/M metagenome (GOLD analysis project Ga0097678, IMG submission 72847) | Wastewater bioreactor microbial communities from Cape Town, South Africa - Thiocy_expt_500_plan - 1398105537976 (version 2) (version 2) ...
AATCACACCACGAAGTTCTTCATTCGTGAATTCCTGCATCACTCTTAACCTGAAATTCTGAGATTTATTCGAGTGAATTACACCAAATTCTCCCGGAAATTCGTGATCTAATTTATCAAAAATCAAATCGGCGTGCTTCTTATTATTGGCAAAAATCAGGATTTTCTCCAGATTGTCTTCTGTTTTCAGAAGATGAATCAACAAATTGAGTTTTGTATTGAAGTTTTCTACAGGAATTGCAGTCTGTGCAATTTTCTCCAAAGGTGTACCTGATCTTGCCAAAGAAATCTCAATTGGAGAAGCAAAATACTCATTCAAAATTTCATCCAAAGCTTCGGTCATTGTAGCAGAAAAAAGAATATTCTGTCTCTTTTCCTTCATCATTTCGAAGATATGCGTCAGTTGCGGACGGAAGCCAAGATTCAGCATTTCGTCAAACTCATCGATGATTAATTTGCTTACTTCTTTCAAGGAAATGGCATTATCAATCGACAAATCCATGACACGACCTGGTGTTCCAACCAGAATATCACATCCGTCATTGAACAGCAATTTCTGTGTATTGATATTCTTTCCACCATAAACTCCGATAACTCTTGCAGTAATATTTTCCGTCAGCTTTTCTAAAACTTCGGTTACCTGAACCACCAATTCTCTTGTCGGAACAAGAACCAAAACCGTTGGATTCCCAGTTTTGTTGTATTTCCAGGTTTTGAGAACAGGAAGCATGTAAGCCAAAGTTTTTCCCGTTCCGGTCTGTGCAATTCCCATTACATCACGCCCGGAAAGAATGGGTTTCAAACTCTTTTCTTGAATCGGAGTTGGTTCAAAAAGGTTGAGGTCAGCTAAAACATCAAGAATTTTTTCCGGTAAATCGAAATCTGCAAAAGTGGTTTTATTCATTTTGCAAAGATAAGCTTATTTTTTTGTTGATATTATTTCTGATTTTCTCTCAGGATAATTCTGAAAGTTGTGCCTTTTCCAACTTCAGAATGGGCAATTCTCACATCACCTTTATGATACTCGCTGACAACTCTTTTTGTCAAAGAAAGCCCTAATCCCCAGCCACGTTTTTTGGTAGAGAATCCTGGTTTAAAGGCATTTCTGATCTGTTGTTTAGTCATTCCACTGCCTGTATCAGTCACATCGATATAGATATTTTTGTTCTTTTTGTAAAGAGACAATTCCAATTTTCCTTCGCCTTTCATGGCATCGACTGCATTTTTCACCAGATTCTCAATCACCCAGCTCATCAGAATTCTGCTATGTGGAATGAGAACAGGCTCATAAGTTTTTCTGAGAGTAAATTCTACTCTTGTGGAAATTCTCTTCTTCAAGTAATCATAATTCTGCTGAACAGTTTCGTTGATATCAAGGTCATTAAGTTCAGGAATAGAACCAATTTTGGAGAATCTTTCGGAAATGGTTTTCAATCGGTTGACATCCATTTCCAGCTCTTTGACGCCCAAACTGTTTTCATCTTCGAGCTTCATAATCTCAACCCAACCAATCATTGATGAAAGTGGTGTTCCGATCTGATGCGCCGTTTCTTTCGCCAAACCAGCCCAAACAAAGCCTTCATCCGTTTTTTTCAAAGTTCTGAGAAACCAGAAGGAAAAAGCCAGATAAGCTCCTACAAATAATGCTAAGACATAAGGATAATAACGGAAATAATTCAGTAAATCTGAGTTATCATAATAGATATATTGATTTTGACCTGACGGTAATTCTACAACGAATGGATCGTAAGAATTCTCCATTTTCCGAATCAGATTCTTTAATTTCAAAGTATCCTGTTCTATTTCTGCCGGGATATTGGCTTGGAATATTGGCGTCTTGTTTTTATCCGTAACAACAATCGGCAGATTGGTATTATCCTGCATTACAGCAAGATACAACTCCTGAATTTTAGGATCAGCAGAAATATCATCATCTGTGTATGCTTTAAGAGCTGTACCAATAAGATTGATTTTCTGAATCTCCTGTTTACGAAGCTGATCAATCATCAGGAAAGAAGAAATTGCAATTCCAAAAACAATAGCAGTCAATATAAAATATACGACCCAGCTATTGATACGTTTCAGAAAATTAAATCCTTTCATTATTGCTTATAAAACGGCAATTTAGGAATTTATTATATAAAATCAGACGTTAGATCTTAGTCATTAGATATCAGATCAAAAATTCCAAGATTAATACTGATATTTGTATTAGAGTAAATTAACAAAATGATAACGATTCAAAATAATAGACTTAAAGCCACACTTAATGAATTGGGTGCAGAATTGATTTCACTCATCAATCTCGAAAACGAAGATGAAATAATGTGGGAAGGCAATCCTGATTTCTGGGGTGGTCAAAGTCCTGTCCTTTTTCCAACAGTTGGCGCTTTGAAAGATGACAAATACATTTTTGAAGGTCAAACTTATGAATTGCCGCGTCATGGTTTTGCAAGAAGAAGAGTTTTTGAAGTGAAAGGATTTTCTGAAAATGAAGTTGTTTTTGAATTAAATTCTGATGAAGAATCTTTGAAAATCTATCCTTTTGAATTCAGTCTGGAAATCAAATATACTTTGACAGAAAATAAACTGACAGTTTCTTACAATGTCAAAAACCTTTCTCAAAAAGAAATGTATTTTTCTCTTGGAGCGCATCCGGGATTTGCAATCGACACAGAAAATGGATTAAATTATAACGATTATGAAATCGCTTTTTCTGATGATGAAAAACTGGAAATCCATCCTTTAGTTGATAACCTGATCAGCAATGAAACGCAAACCATTAAATTTTCTAATAAAACACTTCCTTTATCTTACGAATTATTCTCAAAAGATGCTTTGGTAATGACAAACATGAAAAGCCGGGAATTGATTCTAAGAAACAAAAAGAATCATCATAAGATTACTTTCACTTTTTCTAATTTCCCCTATTTCGGAATTTGGGCAGCAAAAAATGCGGATTTTGTTTGCCTGGAACCTTGGCAAGGAATTGCAGATCTGGAAAATCACAATCAGGAACTGACAGAGAAATTTGGGATTTTAAAATTGGAAAAGAATCAAGATTGGAAAGCTGATTGGGCTGTTAAGATTGAACAATTTTTATAGCAAAGTCACAAAAAATCCCTTCAGAGTTTCAAACTCTGAAGGGGTTTCAATCTTATAAAGTCTCCTTCAGCCAGTCAAAGAATTCTCTCTGCCAAACCAAACCGTTTTGCGGATGAAGCACCCAATGGTTTTCGTTCGGGAAATAAAGGAATTTTGTTTTAAGGCCTTTTAATTTAGCCGATTGAAAAGCTTGTTGACCTTGCTCATAAGGTACCCTAAAATCTATTCCACCTTGAATAATCATTATTGGTGTATTCCATTTATCTATATGATTAATTGGATTATACTTTGCATAAGCTTTTTGCATTGGCTTGAACCAATAAGACCCTTTTAGATCCCAATTTGCAAACCAAAGTTCTTCAGTTGTACCATACCAAGACCTCATATCAAATAATCCATCATGTGCGACAAAAGTCTTGAATCTATTCTCGTGAACACCAGCCAGCATAAACACAGAATACCCTCCGTAACTCGCACCAACAGCTGCCACTCTATTTCCATCGACATACGGTAAACTTTTCGCGAAATCGGTTGCTGATAAATAGTCTCTAATTGGCTGTCCTCCCCAGTCTCCACTGATTTGTTCATTCCATTCAACGCCCCAACCTGGCATTCCTCTTCTGTTCGGCGCCACCACTATGTAACCGTTTGCTGCCATCAAAGCGAAATTCCATCTGGTGGAGAAAAATTGTGTCAATGCAGATTGTGGTCCACCTTGGCAATAAACCAACGTTGGATATTTTTTATTCGGATCAAAATTTGGTGGATAATGGAACCAAACGCCCATTTCTTTCCCGTCGGTGGTTTTCACCATTTTCAGTTCCGATTTTCCTTGAACTAATTTTGAGTAATTATCTTTATTAATATCTGTAATCTGTTTCAAAACTGAACTTTTCAAATCAACTTCAAACAAATCCGCATTATGATTGATATCGGTTTTTGTAACCCAAAGTTTTCCTTTGTTCTCCAAAACAACATCATTAATGTCAAAATCTCCTGTCGTCAATTGTTTTACGGTTTTGGTTTTGACATCAACAGAAAACAACTGTTTTGTTCCTCGAAAAGCTGAAGTAAAATAAATTAATTTTGAATCCGAAGCCCATTTTACATCGCCGGTTACACTTTCGTCCCAGGTTTTGGTAAGATTGGTTTTAGCTTTGGATTTCCAATCCATAATGATGATGTCGTTTTTGTCTGCTTCGTAACCGTCCCTTTCCATTGAATTCCAAAGCAGGAATTTTCCATCATTACTGAATTTCGGATTCACATCGTAACCCATCATTCCTTCAGTTAAATTCGTACTTTTTCCGGAAGCCAGATTATATGCGAAAATATCTGTATTGGTACTTTGAGCGTATTCTGCACCAGATTTTTCCTTTGTCACATAAAGCAATTCCGAAGAATCCGGACTCCAGACAAAATCCTCGGCGCCACCAAATGGTTTCTGAGGCGAGTCAAAAGCTTTTCCTTCCAACAGATCTTTTGCTTTGTCCGCGGATTCTGAAACATTAGCCACAAAAACGTGATTGTAAGAACCTTCGTTCCAGGCGTCCCAATGACGATGATTCAGGTCTGTATAGATTTGAGCCGTTGTTTTTGGCAGATCTTTATATTTATCTTTTCCTAAAATATCTTGAACTTTTACTGCCTTGCTAAAAGCTACTTTTTTACCGTCAGGAGAAATCACAATGTTATCAACTTCTCCTATATTGTAGAATTCTGTCCAAGTTTTTCCGGAATCTTTGGATTGAAAAATCTTATTATTCTCAAGTGCATAAATTCCGTTTTTGTCCCATTGGATCAGGTTTTTCTTTCCTAAATCAATTTTTACAGATTTTCCAGAAACATCAAGCCAGAAAGCTTCTGAATTGGATTTTTCGGTTTTAAGGTCGGTTTTGCTGATTTTATAAATCAGAGAAGAATTGTCCGGAGAAACGGACTGAACACCTAAGCGGTTAAGTGTCCACATGATTTCCGGTGTCATTACCTGTTGTGCGTTCATCATAAAAGGCGCTGCGATTGCTACAGCAAGAATCTTTTTTAATTTCATTATATAAGTAATTGATTTTGAAAAAACTCGGACGAAGTTATTAAATTATTATGTAAATTTGAGGATAACCAAAAAACTAATTCTATGAAAAAACTTTTACTCTTTTCCTTAATCACTTTTTTTCAATTGACATTTGGTCAATTTGAGAATCTTCCGCAAAAAACGGTTTATTTCAAACCACCAACGAACTGGACCAATGTCTGTTCTTACATGAATTTCATTGATCCAATTGTGACAATCGATTTTTTTCCTCCGGGTAATCAGATGACGGCTGCTTGTGAGGGTTGGTACAAAACAACTTATGCTTTTTACAAAGCAAATATTGATTTTAATAACTGTAATGCTTTTAATGGGGTTATATTTCCTAATTATGAAAACTATACACTAGTTACAGAAGACACTATTTTCTACGATTATTCCGAAGGACCAATTTCTAATCCGCCGGCTTGTTTGCTAGCTGTCAATGATCCTTCAAAAAAAGTGGCGATTGTAAAGATTTTCCCTAATCCAGTTCAGGATTATGTGAATATCGAATCCGACAAGAATTTTGTTGCTTACGAAATCATCGATGAGTCAGGAAAAATGGTTGTAAGCAAAGATTTCAATTCATCTAAAATTGATATTAGCAATTTGAAAGCAGGGGTTTACTTCATCAAACTAAAATCACTAAGCAATGAAACGAATGTTGTGAAATTTATTAAAAAATAAGTTTTCGTTTATTGATTTATAATCCATATATTTGCGCTTCAAAATTATTATTTAAGACGATACTATGAGCACAATATTTACGCTGTTTATGATTCTAATTATCATTGCTAGCATTTTATTAGTTATCATCATCATGGCGCAAAATCCAAAAGGCGGTGGTCTTTCCGGAACGTTCGGGGGAGCTTCTTCTGCTACATTCGGGGTACAGAGAACCAATGATTTTATGGAAAAAGCAACCTGGACTCTTGGAACAACTATTGTAGTTTTGATTTTGTTAAGCATTATCCTTACAGGAAAACCTTCACAGCCAGCTCCAACAATGCCAACGCCGGTAAAAACTGAAGCTCCGGTAAAAACGCCTACAAATAATGCTCCTGCAACTCAGGCACCAGCTACTAAGTAATTAAAATATTTATAAAAAAATGCTTCCAAATTTGGAAGCATTTTTTGTTTATATGATATCTATTCTTGCTCTATTATTAGTTTTTTCGCATCAATACATTTAGAAATCAAATGATGAAAGCATTCTGCCATATCATCCGATGCCCGGCAAATTGCATTTTCCAGCATATTTCTTACCTGTCTCTCCGTAACAGCAGCCTCTGTCCAGCTTTTACCCGATGTATATGAGTTGAGAATAAAAGGCATAATCCTGTCGATCGCACAAGCAAAAATGGCGTGCGGTGTTGTTTCTTCTTCAAACTCGATCCAGAGGTTATAAAATTCTTCGGCGACCGGTTGATCCAAAATACCGAAATTTTTTTTTGCAGCCAATTTTTCTCTTTCGAATTTACCCTTCATTCCTTCTTCATCAAAAAGAAAAGTATCGCCGGCATCAATTTCTACCAAATCATGAACTGACAACATCCTGATGACTCTCAATAAATTGATTTCTGCATTGTTTTTTGCATAGGGAAAAAGGATCTGAGCCAGAATGATAATCTGCCAGCTGTGTTCTGCCGTGTTTTCTCTTCTGGAGTCATCAGCATTATAATTTCTTCTCTGAACATTTTTCAAGGCATCGACTGCAAGGATGAAATCTATTTCTTTCTGTATTTTCATTATTCTTTGTAATAATCTTTGATTTTATATTTTTTTGATTGACTTGCCCATTTATTGTTGATGAGATTTCGGGTTGTGACTGTTACATATTCTCCATCCATTGCATCTTCTTCCATTTCGTAAACTTTCTGCAGGCCTTTCTTCGGAACAACCGTATATTCTGTTGTGATATGCCAGCAACATCCAGATTTGGCAAAAGTTATAATTCTTTTTCTTTTGTGATCTGTTTGGAACATTCCTAGATTCTCGTAAGCTAAAGCCGTTAATTCATTACTAAGAACAAATTGTTTCCTGGTGGAGTTGTAAACATAAACATCATAAGACGGTCCACCATAGCCGCTTTGGTTTCCATTCCTGATCGCTAGATCTTCCGAACCATCAAAATTGAAATCATCAAAAATCAAAGGACTCTGCTCATTGTAAAGCTGAATGATGTTGACGCTTGGTTTCTGGTTCTGATTGAGATAAAAATAAAGATCTTCCGATGTCAATGTCTGAAAAATCTGTTTCGATCTTTTATCAATTAATTTGATTATGCCTTCTCCACTGCAGGTATCGCCTTCACAGCTTTTAACAGACATCTGTACATCAAATCTTTTAGAACCGTCTTTAATCTCAAATTTTGCCTGTGCAATATAGAACTGAGCGAAGATGATCAACGGAAAGAGAACAACTTTTTTCATTGATTTAATTTATAGTTCGGTTCCGGATGTTATTTCGTAAGGTTCTTTTCCTTTTTCAAAAATCCTCGTCAATTCTGAACCTTCCACTGTTATTTTATTATTAATTCTTCTGATCCAATTGCCCTCTCTGAGTCCTATAACCTTGATATCATTCTGGGTGAGAAATTCTTTGATCCTGGTTTCTCTGGTTTCTCCGTTGTGTCTGATCTCAGGATTCGGGTCCAGGTAATGCGGGTTAATATTGAAAGGAACAAGCCCCATACAGTCAAAGCTTGGCGGATAAACGATAGGCATATCATTGGTTGTTTTCATATTGATGCCTCCGATGTTGCTTCCTGCGCTGCAACCTAAGTATGGTTTTCCTGATTCTATATTTTGTTTAAGGACGTCCATCAATCCTAACTCGTGCAAAGTTTTCACTAAAAGAAAGGTATTACCTCCGCCTGTAAAAAAAGCTTGTGCTGAATTTACAGCTTCTTCTTTATTGGTGAATTCGTGAAGACCTCTGACACTGATACTGATGGACGAGAAAAATTGTCTTGCCTTTGCGGTATAATCATCATGTGAGATCCCGCCCGGTCTTGCAAATGGAATGAATATCAATTCATCAATTCCATCAAAGAGATTCCCGAGCTGCGGTTTGAGATATTCTAAATATTGTCCGCCAAAGAGTGTGGATGTGGATGCCAGAATGATGTTCATATTGATTGTTGATTGTTGATTGTTGATTGCAAATTTCGGGAAATGTTTTTTTAATATTGGAAAACTCTATTGCAAGTTTACACTAAATTTCAAAAATATCATTCTTAAAGTGTAATAATAGAAAACAGTATAGAAAGAACAGAAAACTATTTGGTAACCATAGAAAATTTTGTTAAAACAAGATAAGACTATACTGTGAGAATATAAAACTAGATTGAAATAATATAAAATCACATCGCTATAAATGAAAAATATATTGTAATAATATATAACAAAACTGCAGAAAGTTAAAACTAAATTAATGCAATATAAAACTATATCTTCAGAACTGAGACCGAGATTACAGAAATGTCCACCGTAATACAGACTTTATTTCAAAAAAACCTGCAGAAGATCTGCAGGTTCAAAAATTTTTGATTTGATATGAAGAAAAAAGAAATTTTCTAATTTGAGATATTTTATAATCCTGACCATCCATTAGCCCAAGCTGGTGTAGATGTACCATTACCAGCACCTGTTGCATTTGTATTTTCGGTATATGTACCGTCAGCAGCAGGCTGCGCAATAGATCCCGATGCAGAAGCTATCGTAACCGCTTTAGCTCCGACATTATCAAACTTAATATTAGTAAATTTACCTTTGCCATTCAGATTAGCAATAGTGGTATCATGCTGAATAGTTATAGCAGTTGCCCATCCTGAAAACACAGCATTATCAATAGTCGCCCCTGTACCTACACGGAAAAGATTAGTTCCAGCACCTTCATTATCAGTTGTAGTGTAACCTATAAATGTAACATTCTTTAATGTTGGATTAGACATTGGAGAAGCAGTCTGATTATTAGAGTTATTATCAGCTTCGATTCCCCTGTTCCCAACCGTTGCGGAATTTCTTTTACCATAAATATTTGTTGCTGTTCCGCTCCAACCTTCTGTCCAGTCAAAAGCATCATCATCATTATTGATTGACAAGATATTACTAACGTTTACTGTACCTCCAAAAAATTCAATACCATCGTCTGCACCATCTATAACTGCCACTCCCTCTATTTTAGTTCCATTACCTACACCAAAAAGAGAAAGGCCGTTGTACTCCTTCGTATCACTAAATCTGGCACCTGCCCAGCGAATCTGTGTATAAGTAATAGAACCACTATTGTCATCTGCTGCGGTTCCGCCGTATGGCAAGCTTCCACCAACTTCGGATGCTGCAGTTGTACCAGCATTGATTGGTGCTCTTCCACAAATTACGATTCCACCCCAATCTGCTTTCTTAGGTGTTGAGGAAGATGATGTGAATATTACCGGATTGGAAGCCGTCCCATTAATAAAAATCTTACCACCTTGAGCTACTGCAACATAAGTATCTGTACCACCGGAACACAAAATTTTCGTTCCTGCAGGAATCGTAAGTTCTGCTCCATTGTTTACAATTACAGCACCAGTCATTTTATAAGTAGTATTAGCGTCCAGAACTAATTTATCTCCTGATTTGAGAGCTACTTTAAAGTTATTAGGGTCGATAGATACATTACTTGGATTAGGAGTTATGGTTGTATCCTCATCCGAAGAACAAGAGTTCGTGATTGTAATAGTGGCTAATGATAATGTGCAAAGTACCAATGCACTTGAGATAAACTTTTTCATTTTTAATTTACTTTTTAATTATTATTATTTAGAATTTGTAACCTACATTTACACCGATGACCTGCCCTCTTTTAAAGTTATAGGTTTCGGAACTTTTAAGATTTTCCTGCATTCTTCTAATTTCAGGGTTCAAAATATTTTTAATAGAAATACCTAAATCAATATTATTTTGAAATCTTAATTTTGCAGTTAAATCAAGCATATTAATTGGTTTTTGAATAATATTTCCAATCTGATTTGTACTTATAGAATATAGGTAACTGCCCACATATGAATAGGATGCAACCACATCCATTTCTGCTCCACTGCTCCACTTGTGATTAAGGCCTAAATTAGCATTTGCTACTAAGTCTGCAGCTCCCTGAAGTTTATCTTCTTTAACATCGAAATTAACTGCAAACAAACTATTGCCCGAAATATTATCATAAGTATCTTTTGCTACTTTATCTGCGTTGAGCTGCGCTTTGGAGTTCATGTATGTTGCGTTCAGAAAAGTATAAATCTTGGAACCAGAACCAAAGCTCAATAAGTCCTTTCTTATTTCTGCTTCCAAACCATAAACATAAGCCCAATTCCCTGCATTCAGATAAGAAAAATAAGGATCTGAAGAATTAATGAATGTTCTGGATATCGGATTCTGGATATATTTTCCAAATCCGGTAAGTGAAAATACTTCTCCTGACTTGGGAAAGTACTCCCATTTTATATCCAGGTTATTATTGTCTGAAGGTTTCAGATAATAATTTCCTTGAGTTGTTTCTGTGACATCAATATAAATATAGGGTGCCATTTCCTTCAACTGAGGCAAAGTATATGTCCTGGAAGCTGATAATCTAAGATTTTGCTTATCATTGACCGAATATTTCAGATTAAGAGCCGGCAGAAATTTATTGTATAGCTTTTGTATATTATTAACAGGTGTATAATACTGAACACTCCACTCAATATATTGACTTACCCTGTCGTATCGGACACCTAACTGTGCTGTAAATTTATCCGAAAATTTATAATCTATATTTGCAAACCCTGAATTAATATCCTGGTCGCCGTTGTATATAACAGGTTTAAGTAATCCTGCCTCTCCAAAGTTACTTGTGATATTGAAAAATCCTTTCGCATAATTATATATATTGAAGATCGAATCTAAGTTATTCGGATCTGCAACTACAGCTGGCGGTGCAACCTGATTATCCCATTTGAAATCCATTTGCTTTGAAAAAAATGTTCTCTTTTTAAATCTTCCTTGGTAACCGACTGATATTTTCGACTGATCTTTTAAGTTATAATTAAGTGTAATACTTCCAGTATATTCTTTATCATCAAGATTATCAAAATAGCGGTTATTCAGACCTGATTCTCTGGAAACTGTATATTTTCCGTCATTATCATTTCTTACTAGGGTATTTGTAATCCTATCTGGTCTCTGACTATTAAGATAGTTATATCCTGCAATCCAGTTTAATGAAAAATCCTTTCCTATACGATGATCTCCTCCTAATTGATTAACTACAGTATTGGTTACTTTATAATCTGCTCTTCTTACATACCCCCCGAAATTTTCGGCATAATCCCGAATATAACCTTCATATATTTTAGCTTCCTGGTTTGTAGAATGTATATAGTTTGTAATCCATTTTAATTGATGATTCGGATTGATTCTATAAAATAAATTCAATAATCCTGTAGTGTTAGTATTGTATGAATATTTCTGGACTTTATTAAAGGCTTTAAAAACTGTTTCTTGTCCAAACTGACCTTCTGTTCCTTCTTTATAAGTAAAATCATTATTAAAACCTGCATAAGCAAATGCATTAAGCCTTCCCTGATCTCCAATTTTAAAGGATTTGCCCGCTTGTAAGTTAAGGCCGCTATTTATAGGCATCAACATAGATGGTCCAAAAGCATCTTTAAAATCCCAGCTTGTTTTATAATTGTAAGAATTTAGTGCATTAGCTGGGACTTTTTGAACTTTAGTTCCAAAAAAGTTAGTGCCGTCTTGTAAATAGAATTTGTCAGCTTTTGAATTTTGTAAGTTATATCCACTATCCATTCCCAAAGTGATATAGCCTTTACCAGAATATTCTTTAGAAACAATATTGATATTAGCTCCTCCAAAATCCCCCATCAATCTTGGATTGAATACTTTCTCAAGTGAGATATAATCGATAATATCCGTCTTAAGTAATGACAAATCAATGTTTTTATTTTCTGGATCATCAGATGGGATAACAAGTCCATTAAGAGTTGTCGCATTGTAACGATCTAATAAACCTCTTACGGAAATGGTGTTTCCACCTTCTTGTTTTACTGTCCCCGTAGCTTTTGTAACAGCAGTTGCCACATCTCCGACACCTTGTTTGGATAACTGAGCTGCTCCTACCCGCTCAATCACTTCAACAGATTTTTTCTGAGCCTGGATGATATTCGACTCGCTGCTTTTTTTTGTGTTACCGATGATCTTAACTTCGTCGATTTTCTTTTCACCCTTCAGAGTATCCTGAGTGTTTTGTGCCAACAAAAGAGACATTGGCATACAAAGAAACAAAGCACTGATGCTTATTGTTTTTACTTTCATTTTTACTTTTCTTTTTTCTTCGTTGCCAAAGAAATGATATGAAAAGCAATCCGAATGTATAAGAATTTTTAAATATTCTTTAATTAAGCATTACGAAAATCCAGATTATGTTAAATCAACTTTAACAGGTTAATACTTTTTAAAAATCTGTTCATTTATTGTTAAATTTGCAATAGATAATTTTATCTGCCAATTTTATTAAAACTTAACAAACAAATGAAAATCAACACATTGAAAACTTTAACAGTTATTCATATTTGATTTTTACCAAAATTTGAACTTAAATGGACTTAACTCAGGCAATAGAAACTTTACAATGTGGCGGAACCATACTTTACCCGACTGACACCATCTGGGGAATCGGCTGTGATGCGACCAATCCGGAGGCTATCAAAAAGATATTCGACATCAAGAAAAGAGAACCCAATAAATCCCTTATTATCTTAGTAGAGTCTGAGAAAAGATTACAAGATCTGGTAGATGTTCCGGAAATGGCCTGGCAAATCATCGATCTTAGTGAGAAACCGGTAACCATTGTTTACGAAAATCCCAAGAATCTTCCCGAAGAATTATTAGCAGAAGACGGAAGCATCGGAATCCGAATCGTAAAAAACGATTACTGCAAAAAACTGATTTCAAAACTTAACAAACCTCTCGTTTCAACATCAGCCAATCTCAGCGGACAAAAGTCGCCGATGAAATTCAGCGATATCTCGGACGAAATCAAGAGTGCAGTTGATTATATTGTAGAAGATTTTCATGACAAGGTTTCGGAGTTTTCCGGCTCATCCGTTATCAAAGTCTGGAACAATAACCAAATCAAAATCCTCCGCGAATAAAAAAACCGGCGGATGACCTTTTGCAAGACCATCCGCCGGAAAAATAAACTATGAAAAAAAACTACTTTTTGTATTGACCATAATCACAAAAAGAATACCGCATCTTTTTTCATAGCAAAATGTCTGATTCTTAGCTTTTCAAACGAAATCAAAAGACAAAAAGTCTTGATTTTCAAAAATTTGGGGTGTATCTACATATTTTTCCCGACAGCTTTTCCAAATCAAAAAATATGTAGATTGCGCCATCCGCTCATATCTTTTTCGTCGGCTCGCAAGCCGACAACAAAGGATAACCACTACTATCGCTTACGCAGCTTCGCATAGTAGAAACTTTTCCCAAAAGAATTATCTTTGCAACAAATAATAAAACAAGAACTCCAATTACATTATTTACTAAGTAAAACGGCTTTGCGTACTTAAAAGCAGTTAGTAGTTTAAATGAATCTTTGCGGACTTTGTTAAATACTCATTTTTGAACTAATAAAATGTTTATCAACCTCAACCAAAATAAAAACCTCAAACTTTTCAAAATTATTTCTGAAGTGGCCGACAGAAACGGACAGTCTGTTTTCGCAGTAGGCGGATTCGTAAGGGATCTTCTGATGAAAAGAAAAGCATCAACCGACATCGATTTCGTTACAGAATCCAGCGGTATAGAACTCGCTGAAAGTATCGCCAAAGAGATTGACCCAAAAACAAAAGTGGCGGTTTTCAAAACTTATGGAACGGCAATGTTTCGTTACAAAGAGCTGGAGTTGGAATTTGTTGGCGCAAGAAAAGAAAGTTACAGCGAGGATTCCAGGAAGCCATCTATCGAAACCGGAACTTTGGAAGACGATCAGAAACGCAGAGATTTTACCATTAATGCGATGGCGATTTCTCTTAACAAAGATAATTTCGGTGAATTGATTGATCCATTTGGTGGAATGCAGGATTTGTCCAACAAAACCCTGAGAACACCGCTGGAACCTCATCAAACTTATTCCGATGATCCTTTGAGAATGATGAGAGCCATCAGATTTGCAACTACATTGGATTTTGATATTGAAGACAATTCTCTAAAAGCTATTAAAGAAGAAGCAGAGCGAATGAAAATCGTTTCGATGGAACGTGTTATGGTTGAGTTCAACAAAATAATGCTTTCCGACAGACCTTCAAAAGGGTTGAAACTATTGGAAGAAACCGGGCTTCTGAATTATATTCTCCCGGAATTGGTTGCTCTCAAAGGCATCGAAGACATCGACGGACAAACACATAAAGATAATTTTTATCACACATTAGAAGTAGTTGACAATATTTCGGAAAATACAGATAAGCTTTGGCTTCGTTGGTCAGCATTGCTTCACGATATTGGAAAAGCACCGACCAAAAAGTTTGTAGAAGGAACAGGCTGGACATTTCACGGTCACGAATTTGTGGGTTCAAAAATGATAAAATCTATTTTCAAACGACTGAAACTGCCACTAGGAGCAGAACAAAAATATGTAGAGAAATTGGTAAGAATGCACGCCAGACCCATTGCCTTGATTACGGATGATGCTTCTGATTCTGCATTGAGGCGATTACTTTTTGATTCCGGAGAAGATATGGAAGATCTTTTCACGCTTTGCAAATCGGACATCACGACCAAAAATTATTCAAAGCAAGCTCGCTTCAAAAAGAATTTCGAATACGTTGCACAAAAGATAAAGGAAGTGGAAGAAAAAGACCAGGTCAGGAATTTCCAGCCACCCATTTCCGGAGAAGAGATTATGGAAATGTTTAATCTGAAACCGGGAAGAGAGATAGGAATTTTAAAAGAAAAAGTAAAAGAAGCGATTCTTGAAGGAGAAATCAAAAATGATAAAAATGAAGCGAGAGATTTTGTGATTGCTGAAGCGGAAAAATTAGGATTAAATTTGGTTTGATATGAATAAGACAGAACTAATTAAACTAATCAATCAAAAACTTTCCGAAAAAATCCAAAATTTCGAAAAACTGATTGTTGAAACCCGAGCTTCTAACAACGACATAAAAAGTTCTATGGGCGATAAATACGAGACTGGAAGAGAAATGCTTCAACAGGAGATCAATAATCTACAGGTTCAGCTTAATGAAGTTTTGAAGCAACAGGATTTTCTAAAAACCATTCCTGTGAAAATTTCTGACAAAGCTGAAAAAGGAGCCATTGTAAAAACAGAAAGAGGTTTGTTTTTTATCTCAGTTTCTTTAGGCGAAATTACTTTTGAAAACCAAAAAATCATTTGCATTTCTCCGGAATCTCCATTAGCAAAAGCAATGAATGGAAAAAGAAAAAACGAAACCTTTTCAATAAACAACATCAATCAAAAAATTGAAAGTATCTGCTAAAATTTTCCGTATTTTGTAACACATAATTATAGCTCACAATGCAAAACTACCTAGATCTACTTCAGCATATTTTAGATAACGGAACTGATAAGACCGACAGAACCGGAACCGGAACACGCAGCGTTTTTGGCTACCAGTTACGTTATGATCTATCGAAAGGATTTCCTTTGGTCACAACTAAAAAGGTTCACTTGAAATCTATTATTTATGAATTGCTTTGGTTCATCAAAGGTGATACGAACATCAAATATCTGAAAGACAACGGTGTTTCTATTTGGGACGAATGGGCAGATGAAAACGGAGATCTTGGGCCGGTTTACGGCGCACAATGGAGAAGCTGGAACGGTGCCGACGGAAAAGTGGTTGACCAGTTTTCTGAAGTGATTGAGCAAATTAAAAAAAATCCGGATTCCCGCAGGTTAATCGTTTCCGCCTGGAATGCTGCTGAGATTCCGAATATGGCTTTAGCACCTTGCCACGCCTTGTTTCAGTTTTATGTAGCAGATGGAAAATTGTCGCTTCAACTTTACCAAAGAAGTGCTGATGTTTTCCTGGGTGTTCCTTTCAATATTGCGAGTTATGCTCTTTTACTGATGATGGTAGCGCAAGTTTGTGATCTGAAAGTTGGCGATTATGTTCATACTTTTGGCGATGTTCATATTTACAATAATCATTTTGAGCAGGTTCAGAAACAACTTTCCAGAGAAACAAGACCTTTACCCACAATGAAACTGAATCCCGAAATCAAAGATATTTTCGATTTTGATTTTGAAGATTTTACTTTGGAGAATTATGACCCGCATCCGGGGATTAAAGCGCCGGTGGCGATATAAAAACCAAGTGGGATTTCCCCACTTTTTTTGTAACAATTCTTTAAAATCAAGTACTTATAACACTTAAAATAAACATTGATATAAAAATTCGTAAGAATGAAAAAAATATTCATCGCGGCACTTTTCTTAGGTGCAATTTTTAATTCCAATGTTGCTTTTGCACAGACAGAAACTTCCGGCAGAACTGTTCCTTACAGAGCAACACACACCAAAACTACAGAACTGAAACATACCAAACTCAAAGTCAGTTTCGATTATCAGAAAGAACAGATGAACGGTGAAGAATGGCTGACAGCAAGTCCTTTCTTTTACGCAACCAACGAATTGGTTCTTGATGCAAAAGGAATGTTGATCCATGAAGTGGCTTTGGACAAAAATGGTTCTAAGTCACCGCTTAAATTCGATTATAAAAACGATGTTCTGAAAATCACGCTTGATAAAACTTATCAAAAAAATCAGGATTACACTGTTTATATCAAATACACTGCCCGTCCCAATGAGGTAAAACAGGAAGGAAGCCTGGCAATCAGTGACGCAAAAGGCCTTTACTTTATCAATGCTCAAGGCAAAGATCCGGATAAGCCAACACAAATCTGGACCCAGGGAGAAACCGAATCTTCATCTGCCTGGTTTCCGACCATTGACAAATCCAACCAGAAAACTACACAGGAAATCTATATGACCGTTCCTGATAAATACGTTACCCTTTCTAACGGAATTCTGAAAGATTCTCAAAAGGAATCAGGAAATATGAGAACGGACCATTGGGTAATGGACAAGAGACATTCAACCTACCTTTTCTTTATGGGCGTTGGGGAATATGCAATCGTAAAGGACAAATGGCGAAATATTCCTGTAGATTATTACATCGAGAAAGAATATGAACCTTATGCAAAACAAATCTATGGCAACACGCCAGAGATGATTGAATTCTTTTCTAAGAAATTAGGTTACGATTATCCTTGGGCAAAATATGCGCAAATCTCCGGAAGAGATTATGTTTCCGGCGCTATGGAGAATACAACTGCAACACTCCACGGAAGTGATATTTTGCAGAAGCCAGGACAGTTAATCGATGAAAATAAATGGGAGGACACTATTGCTCACGAGTTGTTTCACCATTGGTTCGGAGATTTGGTAACAGCAGAAAGTTGGAGTAATTTGACGGTTAATGAATCATTTGCCAATTACTCAGAATATCTCTGGAACGAATACAAATATGGAAAAGACCAGGCTGATTACCATCAAATGGAAGATGTGAATCATTACATCCATAACCCGGGAGATTTCAAAAAAGATCTGGTGAGATTTAATTACGCTTCCCGTGAAGATGTTTTCGATCTGGTTACTTATCAGAAAGGTGGCGGGATTCTTCATATGTTGAGAAATTATCTGGGTGATGATGCATTTTTTGCCGGAATGAATGATTATCTTAAAACCTACGAATATCAGAATGCCGAAGCTCATCAATTAAGATTATCATTCGAGAAGGTATCGGGAAAAGATCTGAATTGGTTTTTCAATCAATGGTATTTCGGAAGCGGGCATCCAAAACTGACTTATACTTCAACCTTCGAGCCTGTTAAAAAACAAGTTACTGTTGTCATCAACCAGTCCCAGGATCAGCCTTTCGAGTTTCCTTTAGCCATTGATGTGTATGATAATGGAAAACCAAAGCGTTTCAATGTTTGGGTAGATGCAAAAGCAAAAAACACCTTCATTTTTGATTCTTCTAAAACACCTGATTTGATTAATATCAATGCGGACGGAATTCTGGTTGCAGATATTACCGATACCAAAACACCGGAGCAAAGCCTTCTCCAATTCACAGGATCAAAAGAATATAAAAGCAAATCTATCGCTCTGAGCACCATCAAAGAAGACGCTGCAAAAAATCCTGCCGGAATCAAGTTGCTGGCTGCAGCGCTGAAAGATCCATTCTTCAGAATCAGAGAGCAGGCATTGGAGCAAATTGATCTGACAATCCCTGACCAGGCAAAAGCTTTAACTGTAGAAGTTGAAAAATTAGCTTCAAATGATCCGAAAACTTTGGTTCAGGCAGCTGCGATCTCAGCTTTGGCAAAAACTAAAAATGCCAAGTACAGTCTGGTTTACGAAAAAGGACTGAATGCCATTTCTAATGCCGTAAAAGGGGCTTCATTAGCGGGAATAGCTGAACTGGATCCTTCCAAAGCAGCAGCATCTTTGGATAAAATTGATTTGAATGGCGCATCGGAAGATCTGATGTCGAAACTGCTTCCACTCATTGTCAAGAATAAAATCGAAAAACAAATGCCGGCTATCGGGACAACTGTTGCCTTCTACCCTTTTATCAAGTTTCAGGATCCTGTACTTGGTAAATCTGCAGAGGAAGGATACAACTGGATCATGTCATCCGACAACCTGGAAGCAACAGAGAAAGTAACCAAAGTTTTGGTTCAGGCTAAATCTCAAATGCCGGACAACCCGCAGATCAAAATGATGATCAGCCAAATGCTGAAAGACGGGCTGAACAAGAAAATGGAGGTGTTGAAAAACAATCCTAACAGCCCTACAATTAACCGTCAGATTGATGCCATTAATAAATCTATCGAAGCTTTTAAATAGAAATTAGAATAGAGATATACTTCAGCTGTGTTCAATATGACAATTCTGTCATCTTACAACATCCTGAAGCCTTATTAGATCGACAAAGCCATCTCAATGAGATGGCTTTTTTATAAAAAGTGATTTGAAGAATAAATCCCGCAGACCAAAATAGCAAAAAACACAAATGATGATGACAAGTATCCGCCAACCAATACTACAAGATCTACGGGAAAATAATAAAAAATCTAAAAACACTTAGCCCTTCTTCTGGAATGTTGCCAGCTTCAAGGCATCTTTTATCATTTTTCCGGGGCGGAATACCGCTTTTACACTTTTGATATTGGCAGCCGTCACCTCTTTCTCGGTTTCTGCACCCACACTGGATCCTCCGGCTTGTAATGTGAAATACTCTCCTACATAGACAATCTTGCCATCTGCGATATCCTGCGCAATCTTCTCGAAAGTACTTTCCAGAACGGCAAGGATATCGGCTTTTGAAACCGTGGACATTGTGCTGGCATGTTTGGCGAGATCGGATAGCGTTGTTTTACCATCACCTACGATATTAGCATAATACTTTGCAGGTGCATCCAGATTTCTTGGGTTTTTACGGGCAACCGTGTTGAATTTAATAGACATTTTTTTGCGTTTTTAAATTAAAAATTAAATTTTATTGATGTGATAAAAGTATAAATTTTAATTAAACAAAAAAGCAAATTTTATTAAATATTTCAACTTGTAGATAAAAATCTACAAAATTGATTCAAAAACATCAGGTGCTTTTGAACAAAACAACTTGATCTTTTTATTAAAACAACTTGACCTTTTTGATAAAACATCAAGTTGTTTTTAACCACCTGTGCAAACGCCCTGTTCATCGGACTTGCAGAAGGGTGTTTTTTGACCTTTTATTCATGTAATTTCTGATAACAAACAAGACGAGCCTGCCTGACTTTAATTAGATAGCATCAATGTCCAAGTCAGGGTTGGTAATCCGTTTCAAAATCACTTTCCGAAGGCGCTCCTCGTGCTCATCACCCCATTGTCCTATCGACGCAATGACGGGGATTAAGGTCATTCCGAACTCGGTAAGGCTATATTCCACTTTCGGGGGCACTACAGGATAAATCGTTTTTGTGACCAGCTCGTGATCCTCAAGTTCCTTCAGCTGAACATTTAAAACCCTGCGTGACGCATCCGGGATTTTTCGCTGCAGCTCACTGGGTCTTTTATGGCCCTGATGAATAAACCAAAGCAAACGGATCTTCCATTTGCCATACAGCACTTCACCTATTAGGTCAAGTCCACAATTCAGGTTCGGAATTATTTTTCTCTCATACATATTGCAAAATTAAACGTATGTCTCATTTTGCGCAATAGGGGATCAATTTATCCCTATTTGAATCGTAAGTCCGTACTTGTGCAAACTGTTTTTATAACTCAATTTTGCCATATAACAATTGACAGAAAAATGGAACATTTTAATTTTAACAACGAACTATCAGGTCAGATTGCCCTGGTAACCGGAGGCACAAAAGGCGCAGGAAGAGCTATCGCAGAAAGGCTTTTACAAGCGGGAGCAACAGTAATCATCTCGGCAAGAAATGCTCCTGACGATGGAAACAGCAATCTACATTTTGTTGCTGCCGATCTAAGCACAGCGGAAGGAACCAATAAAGTTATCGATGAAGTACTTACAAACTATGGAAGATTAGATATCCTGGTGAATAACCTTGGCGGATCATCCACACCTGCAGGCGGTTTTGCCGCACTCAGTGATGAAGATTGGGAATCTACCCTAAAGGCCAACCTTTTGGCTCCAGTCCGTCTGGACAGAGGATTTCTGCCGCAGATGATCGATCGGAAAAGTGGCGTCATCATCCACATTGCTTCCATTCAGGGAAAACTTCCGCTTTATGATTCAACTTTACCTTACGCAGCTTCAAAAGCAGCATTGAGAAACTACAGCAAAAGCTTATCGAACGAAGTTACCCCAAAAGGCGTTCGCGTCCTGACTGTATCACCTGGATGGATCAACACAACTGCATCCGAAGCATGGCTGGGTGAAATTGCGAGAAATGCAAACACAACTCTAGAAGAAGCACAACAGGGTGTAATGGACGCACTGGGCGGAATACCTTTCGGAAGGCCTGCCGAACCGAAAGAAGTAGCTGAATTAGTAGGCTTTCTTGTGTCACCAAGAGCCGGCTATCTAACTGGAACTGAATTTGTAATCGACGGCGGCACAGTACCAACCATTTTATAATCTTAAAAAACAGAAAATATGGACTTACCAAAAGTAATCACAGAGTTAGTAAAAACACAGAATAGCTTTGACAGTGTCGCCTATGCCCAATGTTTTACAGATACAGCCATAGTATTGGACGAAGGGAAGACGCATACAGGCAGAAAAGAAATCGAACAATGGATCGATAATGCCAATAAAGAATATAAAGCCACTATGGAACCGTTAGAATATGACGAAAAAGAAAGTATTCTATCGGCGAAAACTATGGGATCGTTTCCGGGAAGTCCTATTGTTTTGAAATATCATTTAAAATTCGAGGACGGACTTATCCAGTCGCTTAAAATTACCAGCTAGTGTGTAATGATTACTCTAGCAATTATAAACCGGTTTATCAATAGTTGATAACCCGGTTTTTTCACAACTCTTTCAACGGATCCCAAAAGAGTATTTTAAAATCTTTAATCTTCCAGTTTTCCTGCACCACAACATTTTCTTTTTCCAATCTTTCCCGGAACGAAGGAACCGATAATTTCCCTGAACTGCTAATGACCCTGTGTGCCGGAACATCTTTGGGACATCCGCCCATCGCATTGCCAACGTGGCGGGAATGATTGGGATAGCCAACTGCTTTTGCAATAGCACCGTATGTGGATACCCTGCCTTTAGGGATCAGTCTTGTAACTTCGTAAACCTGTTGCTTGAATAGATCGTTCATTGTTAAAATTCTAGAAGTTTAAGCTTTAGCTGCACAGCAAAATTATCTTTAAAATTATTGTTGGCATAATGCCCGACTCTGTAAAAGAAACCTAAATTAAATCGGGAACTGAGGAAATTATTATATTCCAACCCGACCTCCTGATAAAGATGATCCAAAGGTGAAAACTCAAACTGATGATACTCCGGATTTTTCATATTACCAATCACCCCTTTATAGATAAAATCGAAGCTGGACGTGTTCTTTCCGAAACTTTTGAAATACCAGGGAATGCGGTGCGTGATAAAATACCCGGCAAATTTATCATTGAAATATTTTCCTGCAGTCATCGTAGCAAATCCAAGATATGTCGTGAAGTTGAAATTGGATAGAATGCCGGTATTCTTATTAGAATCCAAACCGCCCATCTCGAAGGCATGCCAAATCGGTGCTTCGCCAAGATAATAACCGCCATAAACTCTTGTCCCGGTATTTCCTAAAATAGTTCTGAACTGATGTGTGTACAGAATGTCCAGTCTGCTATAATTGAAATCGCCGCCGAGAGTTTTATAGCCTTGTTCATAGTTGAAATAAACTTCGGGGAAATTCTGATCATAAGTATATTTGCCGGCAGGCGTCATAATATTTTTGCTGTTCGGAGAGAATTTGATCGTCGCCAACGAGCTGAAGTTATCAAATCGACGGGACTGATTCATAAACTGATAATCGAACCCTGCTTCCTCCGTTTGTCTATTAGCAGAGACATTCAGCGTCAAAGAATTAGACAAATCAATCTGGTAACCAACACGAAAACCGTCGTATTTGTAATATTTATCGTTTTGAATAGACATCCCGGTATTGTTGATCGTCATCTTCATATTCCAAAGATTCTGACTGAATCTCCCCGAAGCGGCTACATCGTGGAAATATTCGACTCGGAAGAAAGAATTTCTTTCCAGAGTTGTCCGGAAATCGATTCCTGCGCCATATTTCCAATCCCTGTCTTTGAAGCCGTAAGCCAAATAAACATCTGGCGAAATGTAACGGTTAAAACGCTCATTCATCTTAAAACCAGCGCCTAATCTGAAACCTTCGTAACGGTTATACTTGGTTTGCAAAGGATCGATATCTACCATCCCAATGGTGAATTTCCCCCTTAATAAAGCCGTTAAAACTTTGACTTTGCTGTCCAATGTATATTTTTTTCCGATACTGTCAATCTTCACATAGGTCTGCTTTTCCCTGGTGGTGAGACTGTCGGTCCTATATTGATCCAATAATGATCCGTCCACATTCTGAACACCCATCGTATAACCTTTGAACTGTGACGCTTTGAACTCGACAGGTGTCTGGAAATCAAAATAATCGGCTTTCATATAAGCATAATTTCCAAATCTTTTGGTTTTGGACAATCGTTCTTTTTTCTCCTCAGCCGTTTCATTATCTTTCTTTTTAACCGTCGAAAATTCTGATGAACCCATTTTGATTTTAAGGTTCTCGGTCTTCAGAAACCATTTGTTTTGAATCGGAATCCAAACCGAAGTGATGCTTCCGTCTGTTCTTACTTTGCTATTACTCTCGATTTTTTTGATGGCATAAGTTTCTTTGTCGATGTACAGATAACCGTTGTATTTTCTACGGTTAACAGGCACTTTATAATCAACCTGTCGAAAACGGATGACGAAATTATCCCTGCCATCAATCTCGATGGAGTCTGTTAAGAAATATCTGTAAAGACTTCTGTTTTCAGGAAGGATTTCTCTAGGGATTTTATCTCTGTTGGATCGCAGAGCCAGCATCTCATAAACCGGATTTTTCAAGCCCGAGATTCTGTTATCCAGAATGTTGACTTTCTCACCATATTGTTTAGAATACAAAAACTGCATTGCACGCTCCCAAAGAAACATCTTGCTATCCTTGATGATCGACATCATCTGTTCACCTTCTATCGAATCTTTTTTCTTTTTATCTCTCTGGGAAAACTCACGATTCGGAAGCTTTGATAATGAATCTTCTCTTGCATCTATGAATTTTCTGTACTCTCTGATGCTGTCCTCATCCACATCGTAAGACATTTTTTCATACGACTTGTAGGAATAAGAATCTAATGCATTAGGAGAATTATCTTTGAATCTTCTGAAAACTTTATCTATGATTGCCAAAGCTCTCGGGTCGCTTTCGTTGGAAAGTGTTACGCCTTCTATCTCGTGGGTTTTGGCGTTTTCTCTGTCCAGTTCCAATTCCATTATTTTGTCAACAACAACTTCATCTCCTATAAACCCGTTGATTTCTACATCAACCTTGGAACATTTGGTTGTGAAAGCTGCCACACCTTTCTCATCGGTCTCTGTTATGTATTGATTATTACAATAGACTTTCGCGCCTTTGATCGGCTTATGATTGTCCGCTCTATAAACACTCAGCGTGCTTTGAGAAAAAACAATTGAGAAACAAAACAGAAAGGTTAAAGAAAAGATTTTGTTCATAGTTTAGTTTTATTAAGTAGTCAAAAAATTATCGTTATTGTTACGATATTTCTTCTTTCTAATTTACAAATTAATTTATTACAACAAATTACCTTATACAATATCAAGCCAAAGTCTATCTTATAAAGAAAAAACCGAACATTTTTCAACATTCGGTTTTATTGGTTTTAGTTTAAATTTAATTTTTATTGAAGTTCGAAGTAATTAAGATTAGCATTTCCAGCTTCAAAGTACAATCTCAATTTATTTTCTCCTTTTACCAAGTTGATGTTATTTACAGAAACTGTTTTCCAAGCTTTTCCTGTTGGAACTAGTTTTATACTGCCCAAATCATCGCCATTTTCTGTTTTGATGACCAATTCTGAAGCTTGAGTAGATTCATTATTATATCTGATGTTCAATTTATACTTCTTAGCCAGATTGCTATTCACAGTATATTGCAGCCACTCTCCTTTTTCAGTTTTCCCGACATAATATTTGTTGGTGATTTTATCATTACAAGCGTAGATATCAACGCCGTCATTTCTCATTTTATTTCCGGAGTTCCATTCTGTATGAGTTCCATTACTCACCCAAAGGTTTTGGAAATCGTTATCAGAATAAGCACTTCCAAATCTTCCCAAATCATATTCCGTAGCAAAGATTCTTCCCGGGACTGTGTGGTTTTTGTAAGGTTTTGTACTCTCATCATTTACCTGGCGAAACAATGCATCGATGACATCTTTTTTAACCTCTACATTTTCCATCTTGTAATTGTCAGCGATTTTCATCAAAGCTTTTTTAGCAAAATCTTTAGTTGGTTTAGTTCCACCATTTTTCCAGTAATTAAGTAATTTTTGATAATCCGGAGTGATTTTCACATTGGTTACACCGGCGATATTGTCAATCTTTTTCATTGGCCAATAAGCGTAACCGATGTTATTTTTTAATAACAATTGATTCAGTTCTGTAAACCAAACGTTGGAATTTTCTCCGGTTTCGCCTAACCAAGCTGGAACATTTAGTTTTTCTCTTAAATCGATAATATTCTGGATGGCATCTTGAGAATTAGTTGTCCAATATTTGTGGAAACTTAAAACTAAATTATCATCCCAAAGTTTCGGTAAACCATTATAATTATTTCCCCATCCATTACCTTCCAGAATGATAATGTGCTTTTTATCGACCTGGCGAATGGCTTCCGTAATATCTTTCTGAAGCTTCCAAAGTGGTGCATTAGACATCTCGTCCGTTCCGTTTGGGTTTTTCCCAGTAAAGCCATAATTAGGTTCATTTATCATATCATAGCCTGCAATCCATTCTTTATCTTTATAACGTTCTGCCAGTTTTTTCCAAAGCGCGACTGTTTTTTTCTGATTCTCTTCGCTTTGCCAAAGATTAGGTTTTGACTTGTCGTTATCCGAGATATTGGCATCGTTACCTTGACCTCCGGGCGCTGCATGAAGATCGAGAATCAAATAGATTTTGTTGTCCTCGCACCATTTCAAAAGGTTATCCGTCATTTGGAACCCTTCTTCCAACCAAGTATTCTGTCCTTTCACAGGCTCTTTCTCGATTGGTAAAGTATAAAGATTATAATGCATCGGAAGTCTTATAGAATTGAATCCCCATTTTGCTAAAGAATCGATGTCTTTTTTGGTAATTCCGTTTTTGAGATAAGCTTTGTAAAATTTGTCTTTTCCATCTTCACCAGCTACTTCTGCAATCTTTTCTTTGATTTGATATTGAGGTCCTGCAAAATCCGCAGTCTTCAGCATATAACCTTCCTGAAGCATCCAACCGCCCAGTCCGAGACCTTTCAAATAAACATTTTCTCCTTTAGAATTGACAATTTTTTGACCTTGAGTCTTTAAAAAGCCTTGAGCTGTCCCAAATTGAGACAATAAAAGTGTGCAAAACACGGCAGTTCTTAACATAATTTCATTTTCAACTAATATAAAACTATTTTCTCAGTGGACAAATGATTTTGAAAAATTAAGTTTTTTCCAAGGATAATTGAAAAATGATCGGATATGATTCACAGATTATTTTTATAATTATCCGATAGCTGGTAATGTTTCTCGCAGATTTGCAAATTGAGCGGAAGAAAATCTGCTAAATCCGCCAAATCTACGAGCGTAATTACATTATGCAAAACAAATTAGATTATCCGAACTTCATATTTTGAATTCTAACCGCATTGAGAATCGCCAACAACGCAACACCAACATCTGCAAAAACGGCTTCCCACATATTCGCCAAACCGCCGGCGCCTAAAATCAGGACAACCACTTTGACTCCAAAAGCCAAACCGATATTTTGATAAACAATTTTCTTGGTGGCTTTCCCAATCTTGATAGCGGTTGCAATTTTCGAAGGCTGATCTGTCTGAATCACAACATCCGCTGTTTCAATCGCAGCATCGGAACCCAGTCCACCCATTGCGATGCCAACATCACTCAAAGCTAAAACGGGCGCATCGTTGATTCCATCACCAACGAAAGCGACAACTTCTTTCGGATTGCTTTTAAGATTTTCCAATTTCTCAACTTTGCCTTCCGGAAGCAAGCCGCCAAAAGCAGAATCGATTCCTAGTTTTTTAGCAATATTTTGAGTAAGAGAATCTTTATCTCCGCTTAACATCATCGTTTTTATGCCATTATTTTTCAGATTGTTGATAGCCGATTCCGAATCGTCTTTTACTTCATCAGAAATTGTGATGTAACCTTTATATTCGTTATCAATGGCTAAAACTACTGTTGTCTCTACAATTTCTTCCAAAAATTCCGGATAATTGACATTAAAGGTTTTCAGCAGTTTTGTATTTCCGGCAAGAATCCTTTGCTGCTTAATAACCGCCTTGATTCCTTTTCCGGAAAGCTCCTCTACAGATTCGGGAATCTGATCAGAAGGATGAAACTCTGAAACGGCTTTTGCAATTGGATGCGTAGAATGGCTCTCTACAGAAGATAAAATGGATAGAAAATCTTCTTTCGAAATGTTCTCCGGAACAATATCCTGAACTTTGAAAACCCCTTTCGTCAATGTTCCGGTTTTGTCCATTACAACCGTTGTTACATTCGCAATAATATCCAAAAAGTTGGAACCTTTGAACAAAATTCCGTTTCGGGAAGCAGCGCCAATTCCTCCAAAATAGCCTAAAGGAATAGAAATCACCAAAGCACAAGGGCAAGAAATCACGAGAAAAACCAAACCTCTGTAAAGCCAATCTCTGAAGATATAATTCTCAACAAAAACATAGGGAACAAGCGTTACCAAAAGTGCTAAAACGAAAACAATTGGCGTATAGATCTTTGCAAATCTTCTGATGAATAATTCGGTTTTGGCTTTTCTGGAACTTGCGTCCTGAACCATTTGGAGAATTCTGACAATCGAGCTGTTCACAAATAATCTGGTAGTTTCAATCTCAATGACTTGGTCAAGATTCAGCATTCCGGCAAGCACTTCTTCGGATTTTTGAATTGACGAAGGTTTGCTCTCACCTGTTAAAGCTGATGTATTGAGACTTGCTTTTTCAGATAACAAAATCCCGTCTAGTGGAATCTTCTCTCCTACTTTCACCTGAATTTTTTCTCCGATTTTGACATCTTCCGGAGAAATGGTTTTCCAATTTCCATCCCGGAAAACCGTAGCTTCTTTTGGACGAACGTCTAATAATGATTTGATATTATTTCGAGCTCTATTAACAGCGGACTCCTGGAACATTTCACCAATTGTATAGAACAGCATCACGGCAACACCTTCGGGAAATTCGCCAATAGCAAAAGCACCAATTGTTGCAATTCCCATCAAAGAAAACTCATTGAAAAAATCTAACTTTCCAGCTAATTCAAAAGCTTCCCGGAAAACTGAAAATGCTACCAGAATGTATGAAATAAAATACCATCCAAATCTTAACCAAACGTTCTCAGTAAACCAATCGGCTTTGATCCAGAAATCCAGAATCAGTCCTGAAAAAAATATAACCAGACTTACAATCAATGCTATTTTTGAATTGCTGTGAGAATGGTCGTGGTCATCGTGATTATGCTGATGAGTGTGTTCCTTTTTGTGATCTGTTCCGCAACATCCGCTGCTACAATTCGCCATAATTTGTAATGTTTCTAAACAAAGTTAAGATTTTTAATGGATGTGGAATCCAATATTGACAGTGAATTTTATGACAAATGCTGAATCTGGCGAAGCTGCGTAAGGGATAGTAACGGAAATCCTTTTTTGCGCCGGCCTTGCGGTTGGAAAAAAGATTGGCTCCGCCGAACCACTACGTTAGGTTTGCAGTGGATAGCCCGAGCCGAGCCGCGGCCAATGCCGTGGCAAGGGATACATCCAAAAAAGTAAAATTTAATTGACAGATTGTATTGCAGTTATGAAAATTATTTTTATTTTTGCAACCTGTTAATCAACCTCTGACGAAGGACGTGAATGTTGCTTAGCTTGACAAAACAAATTTTTTTTATAAAAAATGGATTTATTAAAGTACGTACAGGACAAGTACATTACGAAAAAAGAATTCCCAGAATTCAAAGCCGGTGACACCATCACGGTTTACTACGAAATTAAAGAAGGTCAGAAAACCAGAACTCAGTTTTTCAAAGGAACTGTGATCCAATTGAGAGGAACTGGAGCTACAAAAACTTTCACTATCAGAAAAATGAGTGGCGATGTTGGTGTAGAAAGAGTTTTCCCAATCAACATGCCTGCACTTCAGAAAATTGAAGTTAACAGACAAGGTAAAGTTAGAAGAGCTAGAATCTACTACTTCCGTGATCTTAGAGGTAAAAAAGCAAGAATCAAAGATAAGTCTTATACTAAGAAATAATCTTGAGACTTTCTCAAAAATACAAAACCAGCAAATTGATTTGCTGGTTTTTTTATAAATAAAAGCCTACAAATTTGTAAGCTTTTATTTTATTTAGATTACTCCTAATTTTTTTCCCACTTTTTCAAAAGCGGCAATGGCCTTATCCAGATGCTCTCTGGTATGAGCTGCAGACAGCTGAACTCTGATTCTGGCTTTTCCTTTCGGAACAACAGGATAAAAGAACCCGATCACATAAATATCTTCCGCTAAAAGTTTCTCCGCCATTTCCTGTGCTAATTTAGCATCGTATAACATTACCGGAACAATAGCAGCATCGCCGTTTGGAATATCGAATCCTTTAACTTTCATTTCTTTTCTGAAATATTCTGCGTTTTCCATGACTTTATCTCTTAAAGAAGTGTCGCCGAAAATCATATCCAAAACTTTGGAAGCGGCACCAACAATTCCCGGAGCTAATGAGTTAGAAAATAAATAAGGACGAGAACGTTGTCTCAACATATCGATGATTTCTTTTTTTCCTGAAGTAAATCCACCCAATGCACCTCCTAAAGCTTTTCCTAAAGTTGAAGTAATGATATCTACTCTGCCCATAACACCATTAGCTTCGTGAGTTCCACGACCTGTTTTTCCGATAAAACCTGTTGCGTGAGAATCATCAACCATAACCAAAGCATCATATTTATCTGCCAAATCGCAAACCCCTTTTAGGTCAGCCACGATTCCGTCCATAGAGAAAACACCGTCCGTCACAATGATTTTGAATCTGTGATTTTTTTCAGAAGCCGCAATCAATTGTGCTTCCAGATCTTCCATATTATTGTTTTTGTAACGATACCTTGCAGACTTACATAACCTTACTCCATCAATAATAGAAGCGTGATTCAGCTCATCGGAGATAATTGCATCTTCTTCCGAGAATAATGGTTCAAAAACGCCTCCATTGGCATCAAAACAAGCGGCGTAAAGAATTGTGTCTTCCATTCCCAAGAAATTAGAAATCTTAGCTTCCAAATCTTTATGAATATCCTGAGTTCCACAGATGAAACGAACCGATGACATCCCATAACCGTGAGAATTAATTGCATCTTGTGACGCTTTCATCACTTCCGGATTGTTGGACAATCCCAAATAATTGTTGGCACAAAAGTTCAGAAGCTTTTTCCCACCAACTTCTATCTCAGCACTTTGTTGCGATGTAATGATTCTTTCTCTTTTGAAAAGTCCGTCGTTTTCTATGTTTTTTAATTCGTTTGTGATGTTCTCAAGGAATTTTTTTGATATCATTTTTATTGATTTTCGATTTTAACAAAAATAAAAAAAGCACCGTAATAAAGTGCTTTTTTGAATGTTTTTATTTTTTATTCCTTTATAATTTTGATAGTCTGCTGATTAAATTTCAAAATATAAGCTCCTTTAACGAAAGCCGAAATATTGATCTCTGAATCCGGGTTCGCAATTCCGTTTTTAATTAGTTTTCCGTCTATTGAGAAAATCTCATAATCGGTTGATTTTTCTAAACCTGAGATCTTGATAAAAGATTTTGCAGGATTTGGATAAACGTTATTACTTTTTTGATTGATGTCACTTACGGCAAGATTATTATCTTTTGTAACTGTAGATCCTTTTGTCAATATCTGCCTGTCATAATTAAAGCTAACATTAGTAACGTCAAAACCGACATCCTGAGTAAAATATTGATTATTAGAAGTATGATCCAAGACAAAATAAGCTGTCTGTCCGCCAGAACCGCTTACCCTGATCGGTAAAGGCATTTCATAAAAAGCAACTGTTGGAGAGCTGGTCGTCTGACCAACCAGAAACGTTAGTTTTTTGGTATTTGTATTTTGAGTCCATCTTATCTGATATATTGGGTAGCCTTCTCCAAAAATCCAGTCATTAAAAAATTCGGTAAAATTTTTTCCTGTAAAAGAGGTGGCAAAATCCCTAAAGTCAGTTGTTTTCACATAATTATAAGCAAAAGCAGGATTATTCTGATAAGCATTTAACAAGGCATAAAATTGATTGTCGCCAAGAACCCATTTCATCATCCTAAGAACATAACCACCTTTACCATAAGATAACCTTCCATTAAAAATCCTGTTAAAATTCAAATCACTATCCGGGATGTAAACACTTCCACCAGGATCACTTGTGATAAAATCAATTTCGTTGGACAAAAAAGTCTGAAATTGTGATGTAGTCATTAGCAATGTTTCATTTGTCAAATGTTCGCCAAAAGTTGCAAAGCCTTCATTCAGCCAGATATCATTCCATGCGCCGCAAGTTAATTTATCTCCAAACCATTGATGCGCCAATTCGTGTGCAATCAATCTTTGGTTGAATCCTCCCATTGATGTCATTGTTGCGTGCTCCATTCCGCCACCCCAATTAAACTGCATGTGTCCATATTTTTCGTTTCTGTAAGGATATAAACCAAAATGATCTTCAAAGTTTTGCATACATGTACTTGTCCAATTCAGTGTTGATTGTGTAGAGGAAGTAGCAAAACCGGGATAAACGTAGTTAAGAAACGGAAAAGATCCATTGGATGTCGTGATTGTAGAGTTCAACTTAGTATAATTAGAAATTCCTAAAGCAAAAAGATAAGCCGGAATCGGATAATTGGTCTGCCAATAAGTGAGTTTTCTTCCGTTTCCTAAAATAGTCTCAGACATCAGTTTTCCATTAGAGCCAACTGTGTATTCAGCGGGTGTGGTAATTTTGATATCCAGCTTTTCAATTTTATCATTCATGCTTTGCTTTGTCGGCCACCATTCTTTTGCACCAAAAGGTTCTGATAAAGTTGCCAGAACAGGATCTCCTGCAGTTGTGAAATCTGCGACAAAAGCATCTGAACTTCCATCCGGAACTCCGCTGTATGTTATTGATAAAGAATCTGTTGTTTGAGCAGAAAGAGCTGCCGGAAAATTAATTTTGATTTCATCGGTATTCAGTTGTTGGAAAGCCAGATTCTGTCCGTGATATTTTACATTAGAAACTGTCAGATTATTAGCCAGATCAAAATAAATATCAGATGAATTCTGCAACATTTTGAAATGAGAAGTCACAGTTCCTGAAACATACTGCTGTGTAGGGTCTAAGTCCAGTTCCAATCTTACATATTGCAGATCATAGTTCAAAGTGTTAGGATTAATATTGACATCTAAGGCGGATCTGGATGCAGATTTTTTTTCAGATTCTATTAATTCCTTTCTTTCGTTATCAAATTGCCCAAAAACAGAATTAATTGTCAGTAAAACCATTAACAATCCATATAATTGTTTCATTTTATTTAATTTTATTCAAAGCTACAAAAAAAACTCATCCCGAAGAGATGAGTTTTTAAATTATAAATCATTGATTATTACAAATCTAAAGTCGGATCCAGCAACTGTTCCATTCTGTCTTTTACCTGATTCACAGATCCAGAAAATTTATTGATCAGCAAAGAAAAAACGAGTGTTTTGTTGCTTCTTGTTTTGATGTAACCTGCCAGACATTTTACACCATTCAGCGTTCCTGTTTTTGCAAAAATCTGTCCATTGGAATTGACCATAAACATATGCTTCAATGTACCAGATTGTCCGGCAATTGGCAAAGATTCAAAATATTCTTTATAATAAGGTGACTTCATCATCTTAGCTAAAAATTTAGCCTGAGAAATCGGTGTTACCGTATGAGCTTTCGATAATCCGCTTCCGTCCATATAATTAAGACCATTCAAATCAAAACCAATGGACTGCAAATGTTCTGTTACAACCTGTCTTCCCGATTCTATCGTCTGATCGCCCAATTTTTGAAAGCCATTAGATTTCAATAATGCTTCGGCATAACCATTGTCACTTCTTTGATTGGTATAATTGACGATTTCTGCCAAAGTCGGAGATTTATAAGTAGTCAGAATTTCCCGTGGTTCCGGTTCTCTGTCAACAATTTTCGGCGTTACTTTTCCAACGACAGTAATCTTATTTTTAAGCAGGCTTTCTCTTAATTTATTTGCCAGAAAAGCTGGTGGTTCGGCTACTTTAGTAGTGACCCAGGCACCTTCAAATTTATCGGCATAAACCAGTTTGTTAGCGTAAGGAGAGATATAAAAATACTTTTTCTGCTGATTAAAAGGGTTATTAGACTGGTTGATCAGCAATTTTTCGTTTCTTGGATCGATATCTTTTGTCGTTCCTACAGGCAGATAGTAATTCTTCTGTTCCAGCCAAACCACATTCTGCGGAAGTTCCTGTCTTTTATTCTCCTTAAAGACTGCAGTCTGGATGACAATATCTCCTGTGACTTTTTTAATCCCTTTTTCCTGAATCGCATCCATATACTGACTAACGATCTGTCCGTAGCTTGCTGCGCCACCTCGGTTTCCGCCCAATGACGGATCACCGCTTCCTACGATGTAGAGATTTCCTGTCAAAACACCGTCCGCATCAATACTTCCGGAATATTCTAACTGAGTGTTCCATCGATATTGCGTCCCTAACAAAGCAAATGCGGTTTCAGTTGTCAGTAATTTGGTTGTAGAAGCCGGAATCAACGGAGCTGTCTCGTTATAAGCCGTAACAATTTTTTCCGTTTTCGGATCATACACTACAAATCCCCAGTTCGCATTTCTTAGAACCGGATCTGTAAACATCTTATTGATATTAAATTCAATCTGTTCTTTTGGAGAAAGCAGCGCCTTTTCTGCGGTGACATCCTTAACAAGATTCTGCTGGTCAGCAACTTGCGGATATGTAGAAACTGCGACGCTTCCTTGCGAAAAAACAAATGAGGAAATACCAATTGAGATAATTGAAAAGTAATTTCTTAATTTATTCATTCTCAAACGAATTACAATTTTGTTGAATTATTATTAATAATAAATTTTATAGAACTAAATCTTATTCTCAAAACGAAGTAAAATTAGAGAATATTGCCAAGGGTTTTACAGTTGACCGTAATAAAAAATTGGAAATTGCGTTAAAAATTGTTAAAAATCAACAAACAAATCTTTTTTCACGGATTTGTAAGCCGTAATTTCATCAAACTCATCAAAAGATTTTAAGAGTAATTCTTTATAGACTTTATAGTTTTTATTTTTAGGAAATTTGAGAAGAATCTGATATTGATAAAGATTATTAAGCCTTGCTATAGGTGACTTTTCCGGGCCTAGAACACATTCCTCCGGAATGTATTTTCTGAGAATCGAACCTAAAAACTGAGAAGCACGGTTGATTTTGTCTTCTTTCCTGTGTTTCAGTTCAATCATTATTAATTTCACAAATGGCGGATAGAGAAACTTTTTTCTTTCATCCAGAAAATAATTATAAATCTCTTTAACGTTCTGATTTTTAATCAATTCGAAAACAGAATGTGACGGATTATAAGTCTGAATGAGAATTTTCCCATTTCCGGACACACGTCCTGCGCGTCCTGCAACCTGGGTAATCAATTGATATGCCCGCTCTTCCGCACGAAAGTCCTGAACATGGATCAGAGCATCTGCCTTTGGAATCGCCACCAATTCTATATTATCAAAATCCAGACCTTTGGATAT
>Ga0097678_1001023_pt1 | contig 34027 bp, 34 predicted proteins | sample ThiBiot_500_plan_2_FD_72847 | JGI IMG/M metagenome (GOLD analysis project Ga0097678, IMG submission 72847) | Wastewater bioreactor microbial communities from Cape Town, South Africa - Thiocy_expt_500_plan - 1398105537976 (version 2) (version 2) ...
TGCTGAAATGGCTCGATCGGCTGTACGAGATATCTGTCCAACGGATAATCTAATTTCACTTCGTCTTCGAACTCGACAAAAAGAAATAATGGTTGTTGCACCAAAAGATGGAATTCGTGTGATCGCAATGCAAAAATTGAATTTGCCATCACGACAAACAGCTCAACAACCAGAAAACGACTAAAAATGACAGTTTTTTATTTGGATAGTTTATTAAAATGCAAAAACGAAATGAAAATAGAAAAAGGAATGATTTTTATTTCTTATAAATAGATGTCAAATTACTGATAAATCTAGTAAATGTTTTCACAAAGGAAGACACAAAATCAAATATCGGAAAATTATAATTTTGATTGTTCTTCAACATTGCTCGGTTTTGTGATCGGTTCAGCATTCTCATAGAGTGATTGAATGATCGTTTGAAAATACTGTCGAGCGGCTGTTCGTCGAGTTTTCAATGTCGAAGTGATAAGACCATTTTCTTGTGAAAATGGTTCCGGATGTAGATATATATTACTAAGTGTTTCATAGAGTTTAAAATTAAATTTTCTAGCTAATTGTTGTAAATCATTCAGAATGATTTGTTTCAATTTTTCATCTTTGCATATTTCTGCAAATGATGATTCTGTCGTCTGAAAATTTGCACGAACATACTCTTCATCAGGTATAACAATCGCAACAACAGTAGATTCAGTTGATATACCATCGATAAATATTTGTCCAATCCATCGAGATCGTTGATAAACATCTTCAAGACGTTCAGGAGCTATATATTCACCTTGACTTAATTTAAAAATATGTTTCGTACGATCAATGATACGTAATGTACCATTACTAGTCCATTCACCGACATCACCAGTATGAAGCCAACCACCTTCATCAATTGTTTCACGAGTTTTTTGTTCATCACCGTAATAACCTAAATTATAGAAGACAAAACCAAACACACAATTAGTTATTAAACAATCTGTTGATTTTCACCTTTGAATACGCATGGTCCTCGAATGCAAACTTCACCTTGATTGTTATTACTACGATAGTTTGTATTTGGTACGTCGATTAATTTAACTTCGGCAATAGGTCCTGGTGCGCCAACTCGACCGCAACTTAAATCACTAATATGTGTTGTTGTACCAACGGCAGACGATTCTGTTTGACCATAGGCTTCGACAATTGGTATATCGAGTGCAATACGAAAGAAATGTAAAACATCGCGTGTTATAGGCGCTGAACCAGTAATCATAATAATTGCTTCGCCACCGAATAAATTTTTTACTTTACGAAAGATAAGACGTGAAAATGGCGATGGTTTTTCGAAATGTAAAGCTTGTGTTATTAGAAATCGTTTGATTTTACTCTTATTAACTTCAGTCATAATTGTATCGTAGACTTTATTTAATATTCGTGGTACCATAGGAACAACTGTTGGCTTAACAATTGGATAATATTCGAAGATTTTCTCAGGTATTGGACAACAAGCTATTTGAGAACCATTTAGAAAGTTAAATGTTAGATTCATACGCTCGTATAAATGTGCCACTGGTAGAAATGATGCATGTCGATGACTTGTGTCACCTGCCATGTTCGTACGAGCTCGTCGATCATGAAGACCTTTCAATGTTGAAAGAATATTATCATGAGATAGCATTGCCATTTTTGGTTCACCTTAAATATCAATCAATCAATCAAAAGAAATAAAACAAATTTCAATCAATCGGTTGCTTACCAGTTGTTCCGCTTGTTAGAATAAATGTTGCAATACTATCAGGATCAATTTTTGGCAATGGTCGAACATCTGCTTGTTGCATAGATTTTAAAACCGATGGAATCGTAGTTAGTTTATTATTTTCTGATACATTTGTGTCATCCATAATAAGAATTTCTTTCAATGTCGAAAGTTGAAATAATTGATTTTTAATCGAGCTAATTCGTTCGAAATTATCCACAACGATGACTTCAATTTCTGTTTTGTCCAATATCGAGAAAATTGTTTCTGGCGTATATGATGTATAAAGAGCCACGACAATAAAACCATACATATAACAAGCATGTTCAACAAGTGGATATTCAATTCGATTTGTTGATAGGATTGCTACTTTCGATTGCATCGGTATTAATTGGTTTCTTGTCCACATATGCGAACCAATAAAACGTATACGTTCCAAGGCTGTGCCATATGTTATCCAATGTAATGGCTCAGTTTTATTTGCAAGATCGACATTAGTTAAACACGGTCCGTTATTCGATGCTGAATATCCGTGATAGAAAACATCGGCAAGAGTTTTAACAGTTGGACAAATAGTTTTATAATAGGAGAAAATGTCGACATCAAGATATTGAACACCACGATGAATATGCTCGACAGGATCGATTTCGACTGATTGATTATTAAGATCGATATTTTCTCCTGGAGAGTTTTGAAAATGTGATTTATATACTCGATTGCCTGCATATGCAACAAGTGCAGCACCAGCAGCCATTGCTGCATAAGTGCCACGTGATTTTGAATGTGATGAAGGCATTTATGTCGATCTCACTTTCTGAAATATAGAATAATTTGAATTCCATCACATTGAGCTACACACAGATTTAATTATCAATAAAGAAAAATTTATTTTTTTTTACAGATCAATCAGGACGGAGAATGTAAAGAAACTGAGATTAATTATTTCATTGGCAAAAAAAAGAGATGTTCATTTGTTCTTGTTTTTTCGATCGACGTCGAATGCTTTTGCGGTTAGTGTTGTGATGGAATGTTCATTTGAGAAATTAGCTTTTGTTATCTTCGATTTCGGACTTCCTTTTGTTTGTAACCAAGTTTTCATTCGATCGATATTATCTTTATGACCTTCCATATGTCCCTTAACTGTTCCTTCGGGCATGTTCTTAACCCAACCAACAAGTTTTAATTTCGTTGCTTCTTCTTGAGTATATTTACGAAAGAATACGCCTTGAACAGTACCGAAGATTTCAAAATCGCATGAAACATACGATTGACTTGGATCGCTGCTGGTTGCCATGGAATTTAGAAAATTAAATTCTAAAACGAAAGTACACCTTTTAAATAATGTTTTTTTTATTTTGAAAGTAAATAAATATATTTAATGATAAGAATAGCGTTTCGTTCTAGTATAGCACGCACACACAGAATTTGACTAGTGAGTTGGCTTTTACGAATCATGGTAATGAAAAGAAAAAAGTAGATAAAATAAAAAGGCTTTCTAGATGACGCTATTTGTTGGACAATGCAAAAGTCTTTTCTATTTTCAAATTTTATTCGATCTTTAATGAAAGAACATATTAAATATATCTACGTATGTGGATTGGTTCTTTCAGATAATCTTTATATCATTCGATTCGATTCTTAACTGTGTGTGAAAACAAACAGAGAAACATTTGAATTTTCTAAGTTTTAAATCAATGGCAGATATTCGAAGTTTTTTTAACAAAACTTCGGCTTCATCACCGTCTGTTAATAAAAATAAAGTATTATTTCACGATAAAATAAATTCGTTGATTTGTTTTTTGTTTGTATTTCAATTTCTTAGCGAATACGAGAACATGTTGACAATGAAGATGCTGACGATGACGAATTTGTTATCAAAGCTGAATCAAAACCAACGAAAACCGTATCGAAAACAATTGATGAAAATACTCCAGTGACTAAATTGGATAGTACAACACCAAAGAAAAAAATGAAAGTCAAAGAAACGGATCCAATTGAAAAGAAACGACGAGTAGAAAATTTTAAATCATTTATAAGTCGAGGTGGACCCGATGCACCTGGTTCAAAGACAATTCCCGATGGAGCACCAAATTGTCTAAAAAATTTAACCTTTGTTATATCAGGTGCGAATCAAATAGCTGATTGTTCGATTGTTAGAGTGATTTATTTGATCATTTTCTAGGTGTATTGGAATCATTGGAACGTGATGAATGTAAAAGTTTAATTGAAAAGTATGGTGGACGAGTCACAGGATCGATTAGTAGTAAAACAACTCATCTTCTTGTTGGTCGTGATGGAGGTGAATCGAAATTAGAAAAAGCTAAAGAATTAAAAGTGAAAGTGATATCAGAAGATGATCTTCTTCATTTAATTGAAACAAGACCAGGTGATGATGTTACACCAAAGAAAACATCATCACAACTCAAACCACCTCCATCGCCTGTTAAAGTTAAACCAATAGTTGTCACACCTACGAATGAAATTGACAAAGCAAAAACTAGTCTACCGACTTCGCCATCAATTGAAAATGATTCACCGTCAACTCCAAAATTATCAGCCGATGAATCAACACTTATGTGGGCTGATAAATATAAACCACGTACGATTAAAAATCTAATTGGACAACAAGGTGAAAAATCATGTGTTCAAAAACTAACCGTTTGGTTACGCGATTGGTACAAACATCATGGACGCAGTGATGAAAAAGTGAAAGCTAAACCATCGACAGGTTTCAATCGAAATGAAGATCCAGCTCTATTCAAAGCTGCTCTTCTCAGTGGTCCACCTGGCATTGGTTAGTCTAAACTCAAGCTTGTTTTTTTTTGTTCCGATGAAATATTTCCTTTTTTAGGTAAAACAACTGCTGCTCAACTAGTCTGTGAACATCTCAATCTTCAATATATTGAAAAAAATGCGTCAGATCAACGATCAAAAAGACTAGTCGGTGAACTTTCGAGTGATTGTCATAATGTTGCATCATTTGGTAATAAATCTTCGATGTCCAATTGTGTTCTCATCATGGATGAAGTCGATGGTGTTGCTGGAAATGAAGATCGAGGTGGCATCCAAGAACTTATTCTTCTCATAAAACGATCACGTATACCAATTATTTGTATTTGCAATGATCGACAACATAAAAAAATTCGATCATTAGCAAATTATTGTTATGATTTACGATTCTATCGTCCGACAATTCAACAAATTCGTGGTGCAATGATGACAGTTCTTCATCGAGAAAATGTCCGTCAAATAAAACAAGATACTCTCGATGAAATCATCAAATCATGCAATCAAGACATACGTCAAACACTGCATTCATTAAATCTTTGGTCGATCGATGGCGGTGAAACCGATTCGAAAGCAGCGAAAATGATCGACAAATCAGTGAACAACAATCCATTTGAATTATGTCGTTTGTCATTTTCGGATGAACTACGTACGAAACCATTGTCGGAAAAGATTGAAATCTTCTTTGCCGATTACCAATTAATGCCTCTTTTAATTCAAGAAAATTATCTTCAATGTTTACCAACATTATCAACGTCTGACAATGACAAACGAAAAGCAACTGATATCGAACATTTAAGTTTACTTGCTAAAGCAACAGAAAATATGTGTATTGGCGATGTTTGTTCACAAATGATCTACGGAAGAAATGACAGTTGGTCTCTATTACCCTATCAAGTAGATGATCATGTGTTTGTTTATTCATTCATTTTGACTTAAAATCTTCTTATCTGTTCAAAGGCAATCTTTTCAACTGTTGCTCCATGTTCGTATGTTCGTGGTCATCTTCGTGGTATGGTGAATTTTTCGTCATTTTTTGGTCAACGTTCTCGAACGAATAAAAACGAACGTTTATTAAATGAAATTGAAAAACATATTTGTCTCAAAATAGCATCAGCGAATAAACAACAATTCAATCTCGATTATCTTCCATATTTATCACGAATACTTATTCAACCTTTACAACAATTTCAACAACAAGGTATCGAACAATGTATTGCATTACTCGATGAATATTATCTCAATCGTGATGATTTTCAAACGATCTTGGAATTGAATACATGGGGTAAATCAGGCAAAAATCCCTACGATCAATTAGATACACAAACGAAATCATCATTGACAAGAATTTATAATAAAACTGTTCATCGAACACCGTATGCTGCTATTGATATGAAAAAATTGAAGAAAGCAAAAGGCAATTTCGATGATGATGATGAAGATGACGACGATGATGATGCTGGTGGTGCCGGTGATGACGAACGAAAGGATAATGCGAATGCCGATGAAAATAATTTCGAAGATGATACAATGATTAAAGTAGCGAAAAAACGAGCAACTAAACCTGCAGCAAAGAAACCTCGAGCTAAATAATTGTCATAGGTATTTTTTTTAAAAGATAGGAGTTTGTATATTATCTATTTTCTCTGTTATGTTTAACTATTTGTGCGTGTGATCGATATTGAATTCAAATAAAACCTAATAGATATGATTGATTACTTTCCCAAAAAATCATATAATTCAGTAGATGTCGTACAAGAAAGAGTTCTGATTGAATTTCACTTTAAATTTATCAAATCGAATCGTTCGTAGCCTTCTTTCGATAATTAGAAAGTATGAGAAAATACATATGTATGTGTTTATGATGATGATTGTAGCTAATTACAAACGTTCCGATTGATGTTATCGCTTTTTGTTTTGTTTTTTCAATTCGAAGGCATGATTTGTGCATGCGTGCATGAACAAAACATGATACAAAAGTTCACCGACGATGGTGGTTATCTACTGTATCATTATGATTGCACGCGCATCGATCATTTGATCGGCATCTCTTCTAGTTTGAACAACTGGTGTGTTGTATGTTTGTTTTAATGCTTATTGACCGTTTGATACCGTACACAATTAGTTGTATTACTGAAGAGCATCAACATGAAACATATCATAGCGAGTTTATAATTAGGTTTTCTCAATGACATTTCAATTTATTTATATATGAATAGAACTACTTCATTTATTTTAAAGAATCTACTTTTAATATGATGTAAATAATAATAATAATATATGCGAAATTGAATGAGATCTCATAGAAATAGAAATAAAAATGTACGTGTGAATAAATGTGTTCATTCAAGGTAACACCAGGGAATAGATTAATGTCAATTCTATAAAAGATCTGTATGAAGCTCTTCAACTTCAGATTGACATGTATAACGAGTTGCACGACGACGAAGAAGAAGAATAAATTCACTCCATGTGTATGTGACATGATGAATCGATTCAATTTCATTTATCGTCTCTGTAATGATTATGATTAAACAAGGCGTGGTTGCAGACATCCACACGCACATCTATACATTTTGCGATGTCCATTGACTCTTTTAACTCATCAAATACAACATTCAATCGTAGACATAAAGGGATGGCGCTTCCTTATACACATCTATTGCGTAAAAGTCCATCACGCGAATCATTGCTAATAGAATTGACAGAACTTTCTCGAGTAATCACAAGGAGGTGCAAACACATTTCCGTTGACAACAAAGATAGTACTTTTTAAGTACACTGACCACATCCGATTGATTCGTTTTTCCTTTCACTTATAACCTCATCATCGATGAAGAAGAAAAAGAAAAAAGAAATTACTAATATGTCCTCAGGTCCGTCACTTTTCCTTTTTTTTGCTTTTCTCGTTTATTCAACAAATGGAAAAGTCACTAAAATGATTGCCGTGCAGATGACAATGTAAAAAAAAGAAAAGAAAAAATTGATTGAATTGAATGTATACATGTTAGCATTTATCTGTTATGTAAAGAATAATAACAGAAGTGATTACATCATTGCTTTTCTTGAGTAGTGTCAATGCAGGTTGAATTTAGTTCGTTTGGAAAAAGAAGCCTGTTGATCCACAAGCTAATTGAATCAAAGATGAGAATATAATCCGTGTAATTGATTCATTGACAAGACGAGCTGTTCCATACGTGTTATACATATAAGAGACAGAGAGTGACAGATTTCATAAAAAAGTATCAGGTGGATAAATGCCTCAAGGTGTCATTGATAATGAAGCGACAAGAGAAAAAAAAGAAGAGTTGCTTTTCACGCTTCGTTTTATTTTAAATAGAATTCTATAAATAACTATAGGGCATGAGCTGACCAAAGTGAAGGGCCTGTCAGTCAGCAACAATGTGATGACTTTCAAGTGGATGATGCTGGCAAGACGAGCATTACTTTGCACACTTATACTTAGACTGTCGAATACAATGTCTATCATTCACATACATGTACGTATAATCTAAAAAGTGTAATTATTGGTTATAATAATTGCTTGAGGTGTTGTTAACTAGACACCCCCTATTTGTTCATTGATAATAGTAGACAGTATGTGTCTCACAAATGATATATGACTCGACACACATCTCAATCGATTGCCGCCATTCGAATATACATATTTTGCGTAACATATTATTGTAAATGACCTGTCTGTATTACCCTATTATGTAGCACTAAATTGAATATAAAAACGGATGAGACTTTAATTCTACTATATAATTTATCAAATAAATTTAGCATATCAAATTAGATTTAAATCGAGGATGAAAGACAAAGACGAAAATCGATTGACAAATAAAATGATGACCTTTACACAATGTAATTCATTACTTAAACGACATTGAGAAGAGCAGCATATCTAATCTACACATATACGTGTATAAAATGGCAAAATCGTACAAACGTAGAGATTGTATTCACGTCAATGATCGATGAGTACTCAGCAATGATCTTTTCTCAAACGATCAAATTAGCAATCTGACATACGTATTTGTATGTGTGGCAGTAATAACCTTGTATTTTTGGACAGGACATTAGAAACAAAATGAGAGAATAAAAGAGCTGTTGATGGTCATTTAACAGACTTCTCATATTCTCGTGCTCATATTTCTTTTTCCCTAAGGGAACGAACGTGCACACATAGAAATTATATTGATTTAACTTAAGCAGCCTATACATCTTCCATCATCTTATGTAATAATTCACATTGATACATTTCTTTCTTTTTTCCATCATCTGACGGAAACGATAGGTTTGTCTTTGTTCTTTTTTTAATCATGTGATTGTATGTAACATGTTAAATACTAATGAAAAATCTACATTCTTTTTGTGTGTCTTCGTTTCTTTCTTTCTCTTTTTTTTTCAATCATCGCCTTTATCATTTGAAATAAATGATAGAAAAACAAATGTACAACAAAATGAAGAAGGAAAGAAAACATAAAACGTTCGATTGGCATCTGACACATACACACACACACGCACGCGTACGTACAAATACATATCGACATACAAATAAAGATTATCATCAAGAGACAGATAAAAAAACAAAAAGAAAAAAAAACGAAAGTTAATTTCTTCTTAAACTAGAAAAATGGCACTTTTGAGTAGAAAACAGCAGGAGATAGATAGATAGATCATCATCAGCAACATCTTCAAAGACAACTTATAGACATTCGGCATATTTCAATCACCGGCATATCAAGAAAGAGGCATAGAGGAGAAAAAAAAAGAAACATGTGTATGACATCTGTTACTAAAGATAGTATTCGTTAAGCGGCGTAATGTTTCGACAATTAAACGATGTCGTTGATCCTAGTACCTTTCGATATTCATCATCATTTTGAAAGAATTCAAGTTTCTGATCGACATTCGATTTTAATTGTGTTCGATATTGTTGTGCTGTTCCGTGACGTTTATTTGGTTGACATGTTGTTATTAAATTGTTATTATTATTATTAGTAGTAGTAGTAGTAGTAGTTGGGGAACATGATGATGATGATGATGATGACAATGGCGTTGATGGATTTGTTTCATCACTACTATCTTTACATAGAATAATATAGTTTTCATTTGATGACAAGAGAATTTTGCCAGTCGCTTCCGCTGATGATGCTATTATTGGCATGTCTTGTTTGACTAATTTATTTCCTGTTGACTGCGAATGATGATTATGATGATGATGTTGATGATGACAAACTTCCATTTCAGATGATCCATAACATGAATCGTTATATGATGAACTTGTATCACTATTTCCATTTGTTTTAATCGATTGTTGTAATTTTGAATAGGGACTATTTGTACTAATGTCTATTGAAACGAGGCAAAACAAAAGAATAGTTAATTGAGTTTTGAGAGTGAAAGATGAGAATTAATGCTTACCATTGGCAAGACTGCTATCACTGAGTAAACAATGATTCTAAAAATAAATGAATCCCATTTAGCAGATTGACTTTTTTTGTTTCTTTTCTATTCGATTTTTTCGATTAGTCGATACAGATAAATGAGAAGACTCAATTTTGACACGTGCTATTCGTTTATATGAATAGATATGAATTGTTTGTGTCTGTCTAGTAGAATGAAATTTGAGATACGATCATCTCTTATTCAAACGTTTACGTTTATATCATTTATTTATCGTCTTATGTACTTAAATGTATATACAGTAGGCGGAGAAAATCGTATTTGTATTCGAGAGTATTTCAATTTTATTATCTTTATTGACTGAAGTGATTCTCATGTCATTCAAGGTTAAACTAACTATTTAGATATAATATCTCGTTCTTATTCTTCTGTTTCGTTTTTCTTTTATTGTTATTTTAAGATAAGTAGAACGAATGCATGATTGAATAAGATTTCATCTGTCTTTTTTTTTTTGTGTTTCGTTGATGAAACCTTAACAATGATTCTATTTGAAAATGTTGTTTTTATTTCATTGAAATTTCTATGTATGTATACATATTCTGATCGAACTTCTGTTGCTCATTATGTGATAATTATAAAGCTATGAAAACATTCAAGGTTACTGTTCTTTTATTTCCTCATCATGTAATCGGACACGTACAGTTGATTATATACGTAGAAAACATTTTTTTTCCTCGAATCTCATTTTTCTACTGAAAATGATCGTGACTTTGAAATAGGAGATTGATGACATATTTACTTACTTCAGTGTAACATATCCGATCTTTGCTTGTTCTTGTCGATGATGTGAGAAGTGTAAGACGTTTTTGTGATGTATCTATCAATGGCGATGGTGATTGTTTGACAAGTAATTGATTTTGTTTCGAATATAATTTGATTAATTTTCGTTTTCGATATGTTATACATGTAATTAAACAAACAATTAAAAGAATAAATACTAAGATAAGAATAATTATTAAAATAATAAACATTTCCATAGTTAAAGATTTCCATGAGAAATTTTTCAATTGTTTAAAAGAAAAATTCGATAGTGAAAAGTGCGTTAAGATTTGTTTGAGTGATTTCGTATTTGAATAAACAATCAAACGTATTGTTTGATTAGTTATCTTAGCCGATGGATATTGATCATTATCGCTAATACATACAACGAGATCGATGATACCTGTACATTGTTCATTATTTTTATTTAAATAAATTGTTCCATTGGGTAACAATAATGGAAATGTTGAATTACATTTTAAAATAGGTCCATATTGAAATGAAATATGACTTGCAGGTGAACGATCTTTATCTGTTGCATTTAAATGTATGACACTTGTATTATCAATATTAACATAGATTAAACGTGAATCCGGTTCGATCGTCGGTGCATGCTCATTAATTGGTGTTAGACAAAGTTTAACTTGTGCTGTTGAATTCCAATGGCCTGTATCTTTGGCCATGACATGCGTATTAATACAAGGATTTGTTTCATAATCCAATTGTTTACGAACGAATATCTCACCTGTTAATGAATCAATCACTAAATCCGATGAACTTATCGAATAATGAATAGAATTTCCATCACGATCATGAGCTTTGACAAAACCAATCGATGAATTAATCGGTAATGTTTCGTTAATATTATTGAATGAATAGATTTGCCGTTCGAATTGAGGTGCATATTCATTTTTATCTAAGATATTTACGTAAAGAAAAACATCGGTGGACAAATGTGTAGGATGTTTGCCGTGATCACTTGCACGAATCGTTAGATTATATTTTGATTTTGTTTCACGATCAAATTTATGTTTGATAAATAATTCACCTGTTTTCTCATCGAGAGTAAACAAATGTCTGTCTTGTTTACTGACTAAATAATAAGATAGTTCACTATTTTCATTTAAATCTGCGTCAGTTGCATGAACTTGTAGAATTGCATCGGGATATTCTTGTTCTTCTTCGATTGAAATATTATAAAATGGCTCGGCAAATATCGGTGGTGAATCATTAATATCAGTTATAATTAATTCAAGTTCACGAACAGTTCGATGACGAACTTTAGGTCCAAAATCTTCGACAATAATTTGAATCGAATAATTCGATCGATATTCACGATCAAATGATTGATCTGTATAGATCGCATACATATTATTAATCGTATTGGTTAGATTTAATTTCGGTTCCGATGGTTCAATCCAACAATGAATTTTGCCATTGAGATTCGAATCAAAATCTTGAACAATAATATGCATTAATAATGTATTCATAGGTGTTTCTTCACTGATATATAATGTATTATTAATTAAATGAAAATATTCTGACACACGTATATTCATTGTTGGTACATGATCATTTTCATCAATGATATTAACAATAATAACAGTGTAGACAGGTACAGATACTGGGCCTGAATCTTGTGCTGTAACTTGAATACGATATTCTTTGACTTTTTCATAGTCAACTGATTGAATAAGATACAAATCGCCTGTATGAGAATCTAATTTAAATGTTTGCCGAATGAATTCGGATACTTGAGGACTGAAATTGTACGTCACGAGTCCATTCTCGTCCGAATCATTATCCGTTGCATGAATACGGAGAAGTGATTTGCTCACAGATGGAACTGTACTTTCTGATATATTGATAACATAAGGATGTTGTTGATCAAATGACGGAACATTATCATTGATATCACTAATAGTTATATGAATTGGCACAGTTGAAGTTAGATTTCCTCGGTCACTCGCGGTTAATTTTAATTCATAGAAATCGCGTGTTTCACGATCTAAGGGTTCGGTTACATTGAGAGCTAGAAAAAGAAAGTATGTCAATCAAATTAGAAGAAACTTGAAGGGTGACTTGTACCGATTTGATTGGAACCAAATGAAACAAGTTCAAAAGGAATTTTGTTCGTTTTTTCAAGCCAATACGCAAGTTCGTCATCTTCGCCATCTTGGTCCGTAGCACTTGGAATGGGTAACACATGTCCAACTAGAATTAGATAAAAAAAAAGATGAGAAAGACTAAACATCTGTTTCTTTAATGAGACTCGCAAGCTATTTAGAATGAAAAGAAATCCGTTTAAACCGTCCAAGACAGACTCTCCAATTAGCTTTGAGAATGTCAGGAACTCGTGTATTAAAGGTCATTCCATTGTGTAATAGACATACATACCAGGCACGCCTTCACTAATATTTAATTGAATAGATTGACCATTCGATGATAAATCAAGGAATTGCGGACGATATTCATTAACATCTTCAACAGTTAAAATTAGCGAAATGATATCACGTGGTTGACTATTTTCTTTTAAAACGAAGTCCATTTCGATTTCGCACGGATGACATTGAGAATTTTCGCATAATTTTATGCGACAAAATTCTTCGCGATCAATTAAACGACTCGTACGTAATTTTTGTCCATCGACAAGAAAATAAGTTGTATATGGCGAATTTAAATTTAGAAATTCAATCGATTGATAATAATTCACAGATAACATTTTATCTAGTGAGGTTATGGTGTGATATAATGGAACATTTTCTTTGACGGATGCACGATATTTTAAACGTGATGATAATGCTGAACAAATAAATACGAGAAATAAAATTAGAGTAAAACGCAACATAATGATTTTTCTTGTTGGTTAAGAAGAAAATCTAAAAAAAGAATAATTATTTTCTTCGATATAATAAGATATGAATAATGAGAGAATACAACGATGTTGATCGATATGGCATCGTTTATGTTTCCTTTCCGGTCTGATTATCAACCCCTCTCTCTCTCTCTCTCCTGTCTGTATGTATCCTGACGATGATACTGTCATTTTTTTTCTTCTGTTGATGATAAATTCCGTTTGTTTTCTCTGGCCCTGATCTTTTCTTCATGCCCTTTCAGTTTTCAGCTAACTATCAAATAAGTATAAAAGAAAGAAGTCTTCTTCTTCGATTTTTTCTTATACCTGCTTTAAAATGCCATCAATTCAACAAGCTTCTGATATATGAGTTATGTATGTGTGCTTGATGATCGACGAGTGTCTGTTCAACACAAAAAAATTGCAAGTAAAAGAAAGAGAAAAGAAAAGAGAATGAAAACGAGAGAGAGAGAGCGAGAGAGAAAGGAGAGAAGAGATGAGAACGAGAAAAGGAGAGAGAGAGGAGAAAAAAAAGAGTGAGTGAACGAGTGAAAGAAAAATATTGTTGAACAAGAAAAGAACAAGAAGAGAAAAAAAAATGTATCAGGAAGGAAGTATCTTGCTGACCAAGTCGATTGACTGACTACTACTGGTCTTGTTATTCGATAAGAGATCATCTAAATGGCAATTTATCTGAGAACACGAGTTACTCAATGAGCTAATAATCTTTATTCCATATATTCATTCATTCATACGTATTTAGTTTTGAGTATAGTGACAAATGTATTGTCTGCTTGAGCGATCAAGCTTGAGTAATTGAACCCTGATGAGTTGATGATAGGAATAATACGCGTCGTACAGTAGTAAGAGTGGGTGTACGAAGAAGTTGAATGATTATGTTCAACTAACTGGAGAGATTTTGTTAACTTATACTGACGAGAAGTTTATTTTAAAATAACACTTCCTTTTATAGAACGATAATGATGTGAAAAGGATGGCACCTCCTCGGGCTCTTTCTTTTTCTTTTCGTCATCAAACTCATATTTAATTCTCATGTGAAATTGTGATTAACATATGGAATTTATATAATGATGAACACTGGAGAAAAAAAAACAGGATTTAATGAAGGAGAACATATCTAAATTGTAAGCAGTTAAGTGATAATAATTGATTATGTTACAATCTATTTCTCAGCGTTGTACTAAAACAAAAAGAGAAGTCATCGTGCAACATATTTATATGTGCGTCAGCAAGCAACTAAATGAAGAAGTAATAAGAGACACAAATGTGTATTTATACATGTACGTAAGTATATATGTATGGTCCAACTATTATCATGAATTCATCCATTAAAGGATGCTACTAATGTTTGCAGCAGACGACAAAGAACACTATATCGATAAATCAAGGGTTGTAATAAATTGAATTTGTTCTGAAGTTACTTTTCTTTTTTAATAATATATTTTTATATTTTCTAAATGAACTTATTTTCATATATAAACAAGATTGTATACACACACATATGAAACGCACAATTGCTAATGACATAGACAGTCTAAGAATGCCAATAGGTTTATTCATGATGTTAGTAGTTCGATATACGGGGTGACATTTTCTCTCGTTCTTGTTTGCAATCCATTAGCCGGACTCGATTCATATATTAGAATAGTCATAGTGGTCATCGCGTGTCTATTTGCAATAGAAGAAACGACAAAAATGTGCACGAGCATGTTCTTGAACACTTTAGTCAAGCGAGAAAAATCGACTTCCTATTTTGATTTACTACTTATAATCGCTTTCTTTTTTTGTCTATCATTGTTCAAATGCAATTATCAAAGACGCGCGACTAGTCGAAGCTTTCGTGTTTGATTTCGAAGAAAACGTCGACCAGTAACCATCTGCATGTGTCAACCCAATTGTCTCAATTGGTCAAAATATACAAAGTGCCGGCGTCGCCAATAAAATCAAACATTGCGCATTCTGTCAAGGCTTTCAAAAGGAAAACACTAACCCATTTCCGTCTGTCGAACTAACTAATCGACGAAGATGTTACTCTCTTATAAATCAATAATGACAGATTTTCTTTTTTTTCCCTCTCGATGTTAATCCAAATAAAACTTTCTTTTTAATACATTTATTTCTCGTTGAGTTTGTATATGTACCAATGTAACACAATCCTAATGAATGAATGACCATCGTGTTTTTGTCACACTCATTCGAGCAAGGATATTTATCACGCATTGTAAATAGAAACACGGCAAATAAACGATCGAACGCATGCGAATATGATTGAACCAACTGGTGATCAATTCTTAAATTTCTTAACTCAGCATGAATCTCTTTCATTTCTACTCTCATCACTAATCGAATTGAAAAAAAAAGTCTGTCAATGAAATATATAGAAATAGTCCTTTCGATCTGTTTGATACCTCTTTAATCGAAAAATGTGATGACTTGTCATTGATTGAATATAAACGGGGAACGGTCAACATTCTTTTTTTTCACATTTTAAGTAAAGGGAGGAGAAGATAAGATAGAGAGAAGTGATAATTAAAAATGCGTTTCCGTTTTCTCCTTCTCGAATTACAGTAAAAGAATAGATGACTTCGATTTTTATCACACAATAATCGACATGGGCAGAATGACCATCACAACACGCACGGAAATTCCTATAGGGCGTGTTTAAACAGAAAAACTATCATGTCTATGAACAATGTTCACACGTTTTTAATGTGCTTTCATGAGGAAAGAATTAAACTAAATTTAATGTGGATATGTCTACGAAGACGCAGAGTGTCCTTGCCGTTTGTCTAGTCGAATTCACGTATTGATGAGGAGCACGCTTACCCATGGCCATACTGATGTCGTCTTTTTTGTGTGTGTCTTATTTGAAGCACTAATGAAGCTAGCATTATATATAAATACATGCAGTGCTGTGTCTTTTTTTGTCCTCTTTATATTCAATTTCAATAGCTTCTTAAAAAACAGAAGGCCATGAATAATCAAGAGATTTTATTTTATTCGATTCTTCTAATGCTTGTTGAATTTGAAGTGTGTGTGATAGGACAGGAAAAGAGAAATAATATGTACATAGAACTATTTAAATCAATGAACATGATGAATATTTAATTATCACAAAAAAAGAAAGAAAAGAACAAGCTTTTCTCAGAAAATATCTCATCTGTAAACCTACTTCAGTCGAAGGTTATTAATTAGAGTTTAGACCGATGATTGAGCTAATTTTCAGTCGAATTCTAGGTGAGAAGATGATAAAAAAAACGTTGAAAAGGTTGCTATATGATGTTTTATGCAAATAAAATCTCACACTATCTTGTTTACTGAATATTCGTGAAAAATATCGTATAGGTTTTAATGTACATACTGTAATTAAAAGCGAATCACAGGTGACAAGTTTATTGAAGTAACAACAATAATAAATTATATAATGATTTTACTCATTCTATGCAAAAGTCTTTTTCTTAGTATCTGAAAATATGATTGTTGTTCGTAATCTACGTAATTTTCGATATTTAAACAAGGAAAATGACTGTCATTATAGTCAAGGTAAACTAATGTCATGAGAACGATTTAAGATTTTCACTTGTAATCAAGATTTTTTTCCGAAGTAAATTGTAAACAATGCCCGATGAAGGCCACAAAACAAAAGAAAAGGAATCAACTTTCCAATAGCTTTGAACAATTAAATATATTTGACTGTTACAGCAAAGTAAACAACTTTGAGACGAAGAAAAAAAAAGCGTCTTAATAGTCTAGAAAGATTTCTTGAGAATATATCGTGAGAAACTTTAATGAGTCACGAAAGACCATTCAATATGTAAAATTTTCTTTTCTTTTTCCGGTGTTTTGCTTCATTTTATTTCCTGTTCAGCGTTTGTTTCACTTCATTATTAACAACATAAATTTATTATCTACTACCTATATTCAAAAAAAGCAATATTATTTCGATCGTGAAGTATAACGGACAGATTGCCTACTGTGTTTTTTACAAAAAACAAAACTATTATTTCAAATGGAAAAAAGTCGTTCAAAGAAGGCTCCACTATCTCGCAGTACAAGCATTCAAGTTAGTGATATGGATCATCAGGATAAAAATAAATCGGACAAGAAAAACCACCATAGTCCTACTCGTTCGACAACAAAAAACAGCAAAACAGAAGGACAGACACACCTGACTGTTCGAAGAAAATCTACGAATGATCTTCGTTCGGTTTCGCCAAACAAATCCGACACAAAAAAACATACTTCACATACAGGTAATCCATGTCTACGTTCTTCTATGAATGATGATCATAAAAGAAAGTTCCTTCTTTTTTTTTTAACTTTTCCGTCTGTAATTTAGCTGCAAGTACACATACGACTGAAACAACAAAATCTCATGGTAAAACAGCCGCACTCAGCCGTTCGGATTCACATGGCAAGACGACTGCTCATGGCACAACTAAAAAGTCGCGAACAAACAAGAAAACGGAACATGAGAAAAATGATCGAGAAAACCGTGCTCGAACAGGTGAAATGCCTGGATTTTGTTTTGTCATATTAATTGATTTTTATTTACTTTAGAAACTGATGCAAAGATAACAACTGCTGTATCAGAAAATCCTATTAACGATAAATCTGAAGCAAACGAAAATGAATCCTAACTCGATAAAACTCTAATAATCGATATTTTTTCTTGTCTGTACGAATGTCAATTAGAATCAACGGATGGATAAATAAATAAGAATATTTTTTCATCGAGTTTGTGTTCGACTAATATTATTAGTTTCATTTTCAGAAATGGTTTCTTTCGAAGAAGAAAAAAATCTCGTGCTTACTCTTAATTTAAAGATTAAAACAACATGCAATCTTGTTCTAGAATAGATTTTGTGTTTTTTTATTTTGCACTAATATTTTCCAAATGTTTACCGCAACAGAAGAAAAAAAATAGATTGATAATCTCTAAATCATGTTTTTTCAACGATAAAAAGGAAGAAAGAGAGAGAGAACTTATTCTAATTTGTACAAAATAGAAAACAAAAATCTATCGTAAAAATGTCTTTAACCGCGAAAGATCGTCGAAAGAGTTGTATTACTAATACTAATACCGAAACGCGAAAATTATCAGTTAAATCAAATGAAATACGACGAAATTCATCGGAGAAACTAACTAGTAATGAAACTTCGGACGTCAAGAAAAAATCCGATTATCCTGTAACAGGCCGTAATCATCGAAGATCGGATGCAGATTTACATGATAAAAGTAATAACACGAGTAAATTAATTTTCTATTGCAAAGAAAATCTTCAGCTTCTAGCGAACCTTACGTACGTGAATGTAAGGATTTTGCTGGTGTTACTATTATATTTCGAACAGCACCGAATTCAAAAACATTCGGCTATGGAGACGGACGAGGAAGAAATAATTTACAAGAGACTCGACGAAAATCTGAGATCCCACAAGCTCAAACGGCTATACAAGAGAAAATCGATCATGGAGACAAACTTGATCACACCGGTATTTGATTTTTATTTATCAAAATACGAGTTTTACCTTAAATTTTTTCTTTTGTTTCAGGACCAACTGGTTCGGATAATGTTGTCGATTGACTCAAACAATTCTTTAAATAATGTGTTCAACAATGCATAATTATCGCTTTTAAATAAATCGATTCGTAGTAAACAGTTTGTTCTCTCAGTATGTGTATGATTTCAATCGAGTTGACTATGTAAAACTTAATCGATTTTTTCAACAACTAACATAGATCTAATAATTGACTATTTTCTAGTCTACAGACACTATTACAAAGGAAAATACTGTCAATAACATAGAATTCAATTAGAGATTTCTACTTCAGTGAATAATTGTCGGTTTTTCTGTGTCTTTTTTTGCAAAGAATATTATTCTGAGAAAAAAAATTTGTTTCATGCAATTGTGTTTTATAAATATTGTTGTCATTTATTTTCTTCAAAATAGAAAAACAGATATCAAGGTTATTTGTAAGACGGAATATCTGTTGCTACCGAGATCTTATGCGAAATAATGATGTATATAAAAAAATTAAATAGGCTAATGCTTACTATGCATCGTTATATTGATAATGGTGCTTTGTCATATCAGTCAAAGCATACAGTTATCTTATCACACCTGTTTAGTTAAATGTATATATAAATAGATAGAAGTTAGAGCTTTTTTTTTCTCGAATATTAGTTTTCATATAAAACAAACGAAAATAATGCATATGAAAGTAATTTCGGAGTCGTATTTAGGATATTTAATTTGTCGATTTTGAATTTAGCTCATTGTTTTACTCGCAGTCTTAGGTATTGCTACCAGTGACTCGTCATTTACATGGCTAAAAACTAAATACAATTTACGTGAAATCAAAGAAAGTGATATTAACTTGAACGATTTTCCAGCTTCATTAGATTGGCGTACAAAAGATGTTATTTCGCCAGTCAAAAATCAAGGTCAAATGGGAAATCCTGTTGCGGTTGCTGCCGTTGGTAAGTATTTCAAATAAGAATAAACATGGACGAATTTAATCTTATCTCGAATTGTTTTTGTAGAAGTTATCGAAAGTTTGAATGCTATTAAAGCAGGAAAGTTAGTAACCGGCAGTATTGCCCGTGTTGCTGACTGTTGTCCACAACCAAATGATCCATTTCAATGTATTACAAAATTGGGTGGCCTCTGTTCTGAAGCAGAATATCCAACACCAACTGGTAAATGTATACCAAATCAATGTGAACCCGTTCTTAAAGTAAAGCGTTTTCTATGGGACATACGTATTTTGAAAATTTTCTTGGTAATTTTAGTTTGATACAGTTAGACATCTTAAAAATAAAAATGAAAGCACTATGGTTGCATGGATTCAAGATTCGCCATTGTTTGCTGGTCTCGATGCTAGTCGACCTAGTTTTCAAGAATATAGAGGAGGCATTTACTCAGATGCATCGTGTTCAAAACAAGCAATCGATCATGCAGTATGCATTCTAACTTTCGATCAATGAGATTTTCTAATAATTTATATATAAATGTCTTTTTTTATTAATAACTAGCTTCAAATTGTTGGTTACGGTGAAGCTCAAGGTACACCTTATTGGATATGCAAAAACAGTTGGGGTAAGTGAATATCTTAAAAATGAAATACGTATGTGTCTACACAACCTCTTTGCAGGCACTAGCTGGGGTGAACAAGGATATATCCGTATCTTACGTGGAAGTGATACATGTGGTATTGCCGTTTATGTTTCACAAGTTGCTTAAACGAAATATAACTTATTGACGCATTCGATTTTCTATTTTGATTTAATAAAAGCAGAAACAAATAATCTAATCGAGCACCTAGTAAAGTGCATCACATGGGTCACGAGAAATGAAAACTATAGATAGCGAATCATCATCCTTTCTCTTTTCTATTATTTGAATACACCTATCCGATTTCGCAATATCAATCCATAAAATGCAAAAAAACAATAGTACTGATTTTTCTAATTTGCACTTTAGGTGTATCTTTGAAAAAAATGTCGTCAGAAGCTCGTTTTTTTCACTTTGAGAACAAAAAACAGAACATATATTAATCGTCATTTACTCGTTTCTCTCCACAATAAACTACATCTAATCTATGGTAAGTTCAGATTGATTTTTTGAATAAAATAATCAAGATATTATTTGAAAATTATGAAGGAGAAAAACAACGAAAACCAACAACAAAAACTTCTACTCTATTCAATTTCTGCAAATATCAATGAGAAAAAACCGAATTCTCCATCAAAGTTTGGTAAAATCTGTCATCAATTACGTGAACATTCAGGAATCTTCTATGGCTTATCAGCAAGTTTGATTTTTTCTTGCTCGACATTCTCTTTAAAACTTGTACCAGCTGATGTTTTCGATTTAATGATCGTTCGCTTCTTAGTTCAAACGATTTGCTTTGGTATATTCGCTGCTTTCTACAAACGTTATACCATATTCACAACCAAAGGACATCCGCTTGCATGTGCATCAAATGCACTTATATCGAGTCTAACAAATTTGACATATATGGCTGCACTTGGTTTTCTTCCACTATCCGATTTAAATACAATTAAATATACTTATATTGTTTGGGCAGCAATTTTCGCTGTATTCTTTCTGAAAGATCGATTTAGACCTATTAATGGTATTACATTACTATTTGCTTTTATTGGTTTAATATTGACAACTAAACCGGATATATTCTTTACACTTCTAAGTCATATTATGGATAAACCTGCGGTACTAACAGTATCGAATATGACAAATAGCACAAAAATTATTTCAACTATTGATACAACATCATCTTATTATTATTTAGGTATTGGTTTAGCATCGATCTCAGCTATAGGTAAAGCAATGCAAATTACTGCTCGAAGTCAATTAGTTAAATGTAAACAACCGTATTCAGTTATGAATCTTCATTTCACTGCTTGTGGTCTGTGCGTTTCAACATTATATACAATTATTCGTCGATTTTGGCAACCAGGACCGTATCCATGGAAATGGATGGGTACAGTCGGCGTAGCTATTGGATTTGTTCAATTGTTAAGTAATACATTAGCTCTCAAAGCACTTAAACGAGAAAATGTACAATTAATAACTATTCTTGGTTCACTTGATATTGTCTATGCTGTCATATTACAATATATATTTTTTAATCAAACAAAACCTTGGATATTTTATGTTGGCGCATTGTTTATTGTGTCATCAGCTGCTATTCTATCAATTGATCGTTATAGGACACTTAAAAATGCTCGAAAAATTCGAGAACAAGTTGACGTAGTTGACAATCAATAAATAGACAATTGTTTACTTTTGTTTTTCGTTTATTTTATTCAAATAACAAACAATTTAAATAGAATTAAAAACAAAATAGTCATTATACGAAATCAAGATCGATATAATGAATAAATACTTGTAATATTTCGTCGTTTGACTTCTATTTTCGAGATATTTTTTGGTATTGGTCGTTGAAACCATGTCGATTGTGTTTTTAATGTTTCTATGATGAAATCAAGTCGTTGTTGAACTTGTCGAAAATCGTCCATAAAATAGGTTAACAACCATTCAGGACCGATATCATTAGTAAAAAATAATGAACATATACTTTGAAATTCATTGATGAATGTAATCATTTGATTTTCTAAATCAAGCAATCGTTCAAAACATTCTTCTGTACGTTTATAATGAATATAATTTTCGTTGAGATGAACATTTGTTATATACAAACGAGCAAATGACATAGTTTCGTCATATCGTTGTTTTATTTGTTGATAATGAAACATAGCATTGTACAGTTCATGACCTATGAACACAAAAGATTAGTTCAAGAACAAAAGTTTGAACAGAATAATGAGAATTAGTTATACCTGGAAATGTACATATAATATAGGATGGATCCGATGTTTGTTCCCACAATGGTATATTCGAACATCCGAGTAACGATCGAGCAATTGATTCATTTAATTGTTTCGTTAAACGACCAAAGACAATTGTCTGCAACACATATGTCAATGATGGTATTGATGAAGGAAGAAATTCACATAATGAAAGCATATGATCATAACGTGACCAACCGGTAACAGCAATACCAGTGAAATTAACTTTGTATGTATGTCTTGCTATGTACATTGCTTCGAGCCATGTTTGTTGATTACGTTGATGATGACCAATATAACTCATTGTTGTGATTTCACCCGATGAACCTTTATATGAACTAGCGACCCATACTTCAGGAAACATTGCAAATCTATAGAAATTCGATATATTTTATTTCATTTTCTTCTTCTTTCAATGAATATAAAATTTAGCTACGAGAAACCCTATTGAATCACTCGAGATCGATAGATAAGTTGTTTGCTTTCATATTACGTATAATTGTCAATCTTTTGATCGTATTACAAGTGTTTATCTGTTAAAATAAAACCTTGAATTAAATAATCATTCTTGAACAACTCAAAGAGATTTTTATTCATCTATCAGAAGAAAAGGCTTAGTCAAACGTCGTTTTTTTTCTTTCTTTCTGCTTGTTATCTCTGACAATAATCTTTCTTTTCTTATTTAGTATTATGTATCTGATTTTAGTTTATCAATAGATACGTATTTGCATCAAGTATATTCAATAAAATATCCTTCACAATCGATCTCTAATTCACACGAATCATTCTTACTTCGTCCAAAAAAATTCATCAAACCAAATTTTGACATCATCGACATACGCCCATACCATAGGTACAACAAGTTCAATTATTTCTGTAATCTGTCAAAATCAAATAAAACAAAAAAAACGAAAGAAAACGAACAGGTACTTGAAATAGAACTTTTTTTTTTCTTCATTTGTCTTACATTATTAAATCCTGAGTTGACAACTTGTGAGAGCATATCATGCCAAACAAAGAGTTTGATATTAGGACGTTTTGACTTGATATATTTGGCAACACGAGTAACATGTCTAGAAATATAAAACAAAAGAAAAACGCACGTTTTTTCTTCTTTCACGATAGTTTTATTGAAGATTTACAATTTAACAGTAAAGATCTAACCTTTTTATTTGCGGTTATTTAACATTTTAAAAACTAAAGAAGAATGTCATCACCTTCTGAGCTGTTCTTTCACATAGTGTGATTAAATTGAAAAAAAATTATCATAATAAATAAAATAAAAGGCAGAACGAGAACAAGGAGGATCGAATACGCACACACATACACACATATTTATGTACGTATATCGAGTGTATGCTTAACAACACGTTCGTGTTCTTTCATTTTCTCCTTTTTTTCATTCTTCTTTCGTTTGTCATTACTGTTATTCGGATCCGATCATTAAATGTATATTAGCAATTAGGTGCCGTTAACCTCTTCTTATACCCATTATATAATCGTGAACACGCCCTTTGCCCTCTTGAATCTGTCAAAAAACGATATTAGTACCAAGAATATACGATCAAGAAGAAGGATAAGAAGAAAGAGAAGAAAAAAAGACTAACGTCGTGCTTCCAATCATTCGTACTACTAACAATGAACTGGCAATATAAACATGAACATTCATTCGAACAACGTCGATTCGAATCTGAACGTATTCGTCGACGTTATCCCGATCGTGTACCTGTTATTGTTCAACCTTTTCATACTTCCTCAACAACATCATCGATTCTATCGAATTCATTATTTCGTTCGTTTACATCGTCTTCATCCGCAACAACAACATCATGCTATGATACAACAATAGCTCGACTCGAAAATGAAAAATTTCTCGTTCCATCGGAATTATCTTTCGGACAATTTGCTTATAACATTCGACGACGTTTACGTTTACGAGCTGAACACGCGCTCTTCTTCTACATTGGATCACACGGGAAACAACCGATGTTAAGCTCGACTATGGATGTTTTGTACAATGATAATAAAGATGTCGATGGATTTTTGTACGTATGTTACGCAGATGAGAAAGTTTTTGGATGATATCAAATTATTTGTATTCTTTTCTTTTTCTAATAAAATTCTTCGAAATTCTACCTGATAAATAGATCGGCTTCGTCACGAAAATTAAGTTTTGTACATTGAGGATGAATTAAACGGTAATAAACTTCATCACAACCAATATGAAGATAGGATATTGACGGATGTAGAGATAGCATTTGATCGATCATATCTAAAATATTCCATCATATTGTAATTCTATACGATTTATCAACATTATTCTTCTTACCAAATAATAATTTATAACTTTCTTCTAAACATGGTGTTATCACTTGTGGATATCGTTGATCTTCTCTTAAATGCTTAAATTCTTTTAATTTCAAAACATATTCCAAATGACCATAAACTTGTAGCAATGGCATAACTTGCAGATTATTGTCTTTAGCTAATTTCAATATTCGTTCGATATCATTTTTCGAATAAGCAAAATCATGCCGAAGAATTTGTAAATGACCAGTAAAAGGAAACATATCTTCGTATTCAATCAGTAAACCATCGGCACCAAGTTGTTTTAAAAATGGAAATAATTTTTCATAGTAGTCGACTTTCGGTGCAGCACCTTTTAAATCCAAATGTACAAAACGACTGAGATTCTTCGCGGTGATAACAGGTAAAATTCTACGATAACGATCTGATGACGAAGATTTTTGAATAAATCTAAACATTGAGGAGGATGTTGAATTGATTCGATTCGACAATGAAGACTGAACTGTCGGGAAAGTATTTACAGAGACATTTTTGAAATGATATCGATATTGTTGATTTCGATTTGATATTTTACTGTATGAAGAACGTTCCGAAAACAAAGTCGAATGCTTGTAATAGATTAATAGAAAAGATAAAAGTAGAATGGGTAAGACGAATGCTAAGACAAGACTACGACGTAAATAACGACGTGAAATCGTAGAAATAAATTGATGATAATCAATCATTTGTGTATAGTTATAGCTAAAATAAAATGACACGTTTTATTTGAATCGCAATTGTAATCGGTTTCTTAGAATGAATCTCTAAACAAATATTTACTTGATAACAGATGGATATTGTTTTCTTTCTGCAAATCTATTAGTGCGGCCTTGTTGTTCGCAATAAAAATAAAAAATTCTACAGCTGCTTTCTTATTGATGAGCTCAGCGTTAATATCAAAGACTTGGCAATGTCTTACGATCTTTTCATTTCTTCTCATCGTTCTTTTTCCTCTGCCTTCATCCTTACATTCTATACTAATGCCGATAGAACAGTACATAAAAAGTTCTTTATTAACTATGAGTAAATATAGATATGTATTTGCTATAATAACTACGAGTATTATGCTATTCTCAGTTATTTATTTTTCTTCAGATAAAATTGACTAAAAAAGTGTGATAAATCGGAATATCTAACGATTATTTTCGAAGTTCAACCGGCGGCACGAGATTTAATTCTGCAAAAGCGTTACTCTGGATATAACATCTTTTTTATCTCTGCATTCATCATCAAGCGAACTTACTGTTCTTTTCTTCGTCTTCTTCTTCTTCTATTTTTTCTTAGAACATGCGTTCTTCGATGTAGTGCTATATATTCTAAGAGCCTCTAACGATGTTGGTGGTCTTATTCGAGGTTAGAATGAATGCTCTATGAGGAAGAAAAGAAAAGAAAAAAGAACGAAGAAAAGAAAAAGAAAAAAAAATATATAGAGAGACGATTAGATTAATATAGGGTAAAATCTCAAAAGTTTTGTTTAGTTGAGTTTCTAATTCGAAAAGAAGAAAAATGCATATATTTTTCTCCAAATCTTTCAAACAGTAACATGATAATTTTTTCTTCTCTCAAGAACAAGAACATGTGCTGAGCTAAAACATAGAATGTTCATATTCTCAGAAGATTATATTTATTTTTCTAACGTCTATCTTCTTGTTCAAAGCAACACATCGATAATAACCATCAGTTTTATTTGTTGATATCAGATTGCAGTTTCTTTTTCTCGAGAAACGAAGAAAAACGTTGTCAAACAAATTGAATAAGATATAAATGAAACAATTCTCATGAGATTTAATTTGTGTATTTCTATTATAAGAAAATGAATAGAATATTCGACGGCTTTATCTCAAGATATTTTTTATTGGATTTCTTCTCGTTATACGTCGAAATTCAATCCGGAGAATATAATTAATCAAATATAAATATAAAATGATTATCATATCAATAAAAAAAATGAACTTAAAATACCAAAATGTTTGCTTTGCTAATCAGATACATTATGAATACCTTTGCTGACAATACAGGTGAATCATTGTGATTAATATCATACACAAAGACAAATTCAATGCCTGTCAAAAATGGTAATGATTCATTTATATAATGACGCCATCTATGTAATTTCATAAGCTAAACGAAACAATCGTATAGTATATTAATATTCTCGAAGTAAAATCGAGTATTTGCTCTATTTTCTTACTACTAAATCAAGCAATGGCACACGGATTAGGCAACGATGAAATGAAAAAAGAATATTTCGACGATGAAGAACAATTAAATGAAAAACTAGATAAATTAGCGGATTTAATTCGACACAGCAAACATTTTATTGTTTTTACTGGTATATATTTTTCGTAGTTTTGAGATTTATATTTTCAATTTTTTAAAATCAGGCGCCGGAGTATCAACTTCAACGGGTATTCCAGATTTTCGTAGTGGAATGGATACGGTTTTGCCAACGGGACCAGGTGCTTGGGAATTACGCGAGTAAATTTGTTCAGAAAATTCTATTCGAATTAGTATTTTTTTTATTGTGTTCCAAATTAGTCACAAAGCATCACGATCAAAAACAGCAAAAGTTATCTACGATATGCACAAAGCTATTCCTTCGCCTACACACATGTAAAACAAAATTGTTTCGTTAGATTTTCTTGGCAAATCAATTTTGTTTTATATGAAACATAGGGCTCTAGTTGAATTACAACGTCGAGGCATATTGAAATGTTTGGTTTCACAGAATTGTGATGGATTACATTTACGAAGTGGAATGAATCCAAATTGTCTAGCTGAATTACATGGTAACATGAATCTGGAAACGTGTCGACTATGTTCAGCGAAATATTTACGTGATTTCGATACGGCAATTGGCCGTATGGATCATTTTACAGGTCGAAAATGTGACAAACCAGAATGTCAAGGTGATTTGAAAGATTCAATTATTCATTTCGGTGAAAATCTACCGGCAGCTGAATTAGACAAAGCTTTTCAGCATGCAGATAAAACTGATCTCTGTCTTGTTCTCGGTAAAACTCAACAATTTTTAATCAATTATATTCTTATTTTTTTTTACTTTTTTTCCAGGCTCAAGTCTCACTGTAACACCAGCTGCTGATATTCCCCGAACAGTTGGCAAACGTAAAAAAAATCTAGTCATTGGAAATCTTCAACAGACGCCTTTATACAAATTGGCAAACATGAATATTCATGCATTCAGTGATACAATTATGCAGGGACTTATGGATCGACTAGAGATACCAATTCCACCTTGGATTGTTCGACGACGTATTCATGTTAAACGTGAACCTACATCGGATAATAAAAATTATCAAGTATTAATTGAAGGACGAGATCCTGACAATGCAAATATTCCATTTAGTTTATTTAAATCCATGGAAATCTCGAGTGCTGGAAAGAAACTCAAACAAATCAACCAAGAACCATTTGTTTTTCGTATAGAGAAAAGTTATTCCGATGAAATTAATATACAATTTCATTTCTTTGGTCATTACAATGAAATACCATTTAATCTCAAGTATTCGAATATAAATCAAATTCCTGACGTAGACGAATTTTATTTATTCTACAATCCAATGATTGGTAAATGGCGACAAACAGCAGACCCTAATGATTTTCCTCTTTAATATTTCTTGTATATATATATATACATACATACATTCAAGACATGACATACAAAAATATATTTTTGCATATACAATAATCTTCCGCTGAAAGCAAAAATGCTAAATATCAAATCCATCAAATAACATTAAATGTTAAAAAAAGCTTTCTCAGTACTCGACAAAATGCACTCACTAAATTATCATTTTAGACACATGCCATTTTCAAAATGACCTGCTTTCATTTTTCAAAATAACAATTAATTAAACATAATATGTTAATTTTCTGTCTTGTTCAATTATAATCACAGAAAAAGAACTCAAAGGACAGTTTGAGAGCGGGCTTGTATTTCCGATCGAATATCAAAACTACTAACAAAAACGAAATGAATGAACAAGAAAAAAACGAAAAGAAAATTTTGTTGCAAAAAGAGAAAAGCAAATGAAAATGACAAAAGACAAGAGACGAAATAGAGAAGAATTCGTATGTCTTTCGCACAATCAAATTACAAAATCCGGGTACAGTATATAGAAACTTTGTTTTTTTTTGTCAACAACTGAAGAGAAGTACACGAACAACTTAAGAGAGACAGAAATAGAAAACACTGAAAACAAACGATGGACAAATAGAAATCAACGGAAAAGATGATATTCAAATAAGGAATGCTTCATCTAAACATATTTTTAGAGTATATTTATATGTATATGTATAAATAAATGTATGTACGCTTCTTAATCTTATGTAAAACTTGTGTACATATTCATAAATGTGTTGATGTATGAAAGAAAGATAGATAGATAGAACCGTACAAACATGAAAAAGAAAGAAAGAGAGAGAGACATAGATAAACACAAAAACAAATCATCAAAATCATGTTCTATGACTTGACATTTTTTTATGACTGTTGAAAGAAGAAAACAAAACCGAATGAAAACAAAAAACCGATTAATAATACAAAATAAATGAGGTTAATTGCTTTGCTTTGCTAGTTTGTTTGCTTTTCGAACATCTCGAGATCTCATAATATTCGTTTGATTTTTCGGAAAGAAAAAAAAAAGATTTTTCTCCTCTATTGTACTCGATAGTTTTCATAGATCGGCATTGTATTCGAAAGAACAGACGGCGATGAGCTATGGCTACCCAATGGTGAACGACTAGTTGTAGTCAATGAATTTGCTATCGTCGGCTCTCGATTTTCTTTTTGCAGTTCATTCAAATGAGCTCGTCCACTGATCATCGTTGAATTGTATTGAGATGGTGGTGTCTGAGAATGTTCATATTCGGATTGATGAACTTGTGCATGCGTTGTTGATGATGATGCTGCTGCTGCTGATGCTGTTGATGCTGTTGATGACGATCGATCATCATCTTCGGCTAATTCACATAGATTTACATTTGCTAATGTTGAGCAAAGTTTTTGAAGATCTAAAACATAATAAACGAAAAACAATTCGAATGAAATAGGTTTTGTTTTGCGTTTTGTATACCGAATAGTAATGGTACGAGATTTTGGAACATTCGACGGCCAACACTCAAACCGAATTCGTCGTGCAAATACCGGCAAGCAAGTTCGATATAATTTTGTTGGATTTTATGTAATTTATCGTTGAGTTTCGATACTGTAAATGGTGAAGTTGGCGCTGATGAATACAGAGATGAAGATGAATCGCTTGCTGTCGACAATGTTCGATTCATAGTTGGTGTTGACGTTGATTCATTTTCTATGGCTTGTTGTTGTTGGCCCTGTTCGATCGCATTTATGTCAAAACCACTTTCGAAACCATTGGAAAATAATAAAACGATCATGAGTAATAAAAATAATGTATGAGAACGTTCATCTGATTCTTTATCGCCTGGGAATTGATATGTAGCACTGGTTAATCCGCGTGCCAATGAGATAAATGTATGATAGACTCGCGGACCATATACGAACAAAAGATACTTGGCATCATACGGTTCATCAGCTAGAAGAAAACACACAAAAAGACAAGATTCGAATCGAAGTTCTTTTCATTTGTCAATGTATATCGGACCTGTTGTTTGATCGACAAACGTGTCAGTATCGGAATTGTAAGTCAATGCTCCGTGAAACATGAATACTGTTAACATATTTTTAAATAAAATCGATTTTCTTTCTGTTTCAGCTAATAAGTTAAACTCTGGTATGAGAGTGAAATAATTCAATAAACGTGATGTTGTCATTTGCGTTAATTCTCGTGTTAAGTCTTTTACTAGCACTAATTTCGTGTCCATGTCATTTGTTTGAGCAATGAATGCATTTCGATGAGCAAATTTATTTGGTTGAGGATATTGCTGACAAAATGTTTGATAACCATCGGAGAGTTGTTTTAAAATATATTTTTGTTGTTCATAAAGTTGCTGATCGGATGAACGTGGCATAAACGTCATTGGTAATGGAAGCATACGAGAATCGTTGGATTTACTTGATACCGAACGTTGAGAATTGTTCGATAAAGGTGGCGAGTACTAAACATGAGAATTGTCAAAAATAAAGTCCTTGATGTTATGTCAATATTGACAGAAGCCTTATTTTGACGTATTTTTTTAAACTCAACTCAATAGTTTTAGATCACAGGAGGCTTGTCGTTATATACTGATTTGTTTTTATTACAAAAAAAAAGAATTCATTATGACATCATTTTCGTTCTGGAAGAAATATCGTCTTCTATGTTGACGAGAAAAACAACCCCTCGTTCTTTTTCATACGCGATAAATTTTGACAGAGAACACGAACAAATAAATATTCTTGTTTTTTTCTTCTTGCTTTTCTTCTATCGAATGCACTTGAATCAGTTCTTTTTTTTAATACAACGGTTCGGCGTATTTTTCTTTTGCAAGAGATAAAGGAAAAAAAGTTGACGAAATATAGTTTAATTAAGTAGGATTCTCTCGTGTTATTACGACGAAGAATTTAAAAAAAAAACACTCAGCTTTCTTATTGAAATTATTCTAAAACATACCTCAACCATTGACGATGATGAGCTATTTGTTCGATAATGTGCTTCAAAACTATTTTGGTTTTGCTGTCGTCCAATTAATTGTGCTTGTTCTTTTAATAAACGATTGCGTTCTATTTTACGTCGTTTTAAACGTTTCTCTTCTTCAGTTAAAATCCACTCTTTTCGCATACCTTAAGGCAAAAACAGTTCGTGTCATAAGAATATCTGTTTTTGTTGCGAAGGAAACACGAGAGACAGAAATGGTTACGTACCAACTTTAAAGCATTTTGTCAATCGACAGCGTTTACAACGCTTGCGAGTGGCGGATGTGATACTACAATTATTATTATTTCGACATCGAAATTTGTCCTTAAAAAACAAAAGACAAAAACGAATTCTGTCAATAAAAAAACGAGAGTTCGAAGTTTATTTGAATAAATACCATTGATTTCAATGCGTTTCGTCGAAAAAATGCTTTACATGATTCACAAGTAACTAAAAATGAATAAAGAAACGTTTTTTTTTGTACCGGAATGTTCTAATTTAATCCCTCGGTTTTCTTACTTTGATCAAAATTGTAACCATGAGCTTTTGCGCCACAAACGTAACATGGCGATATATCTTTAGATCTCTTCGACGTATTAGTGCTCACTGCACTTGCACGAGATACATGCGTGCCTGATCGTTGACTATGAGAGTTAGTATTATCGTCGTCTTGCATATCTTCGTAACTTTTGGAATCCGCGTCATCGATTCCGACGGTTAAAGATTCCATATTAAACGTATTGCTACTCATTGTCGTGTTCGTTTGATCGATTGGTCCTCAATTCTATAATCAATTTACCATGATTTTAATCAATCTAAATCGAAAGAGGTACGCACAAGTTAAGGGAGATTGAAATTTTTTTTCCTTCAGAAGAAAAAAAAGAAAAAAGAAACGACGTTATTTTCAACAAAAAAATGGTAGCGCTGCGCGAATACTCATATGGAAGTACGAGGAGAATGAATCAAAAAAATAGACGACAGAAAGAGAGAGAGAGAATAAGAGAAGAAGGAAAAAAAGAAGACGGACCGCCATAGGAAGAGGTTGCAAGTACTATATTTGTTTATCTTGATGTCATTCATTTGAGGACATTTTTCACCAGTACTTTTCTGCGTAGAATTCGTAACTTTTTATTATTCTTCACGAGACAGTCAATGAATGCTTTTGCAGGAGTTCCAAATCAGAGAAAAATATAAATCCAAATATTTTCGGATATAATTATAAATAGAAAATGGCTGAAAATAATACAGTAAATAGTTAAAAATCATGATCATCGTTGTTTCATTTGTATTTTTGTTACACTTATGAGAATAGATATATGTTATTTTTATCAGAGAAAAATAATAAAGAAACAAACTATGTATATTACACAGTGATTGATCTCGTTTTCTTATGAACTTTACTAAGACAATGACTTGTATCGAGTGCAAAATATTCTTTCTTTCGAACTCATATCAGTTTATAATTAAACCTACACCAGAGCGACTACTATTTAAGATCTAGTCCTATCGAGTAACCCAAGTGCGTTTTTTGTTGGAAAAAAAGGATGAGAAAAATTCAACTATTCACTGGTTTTTTTTTGTATCTCACATTCTAGAATGAATCAGCGGGCAATTTTCTTGTGCATCACTCGTGTTTATAAATTATAGATGATTACGTCAATGATTAAGGAATACAGAGACAGAAAAGGTAAATTAATCAGTTAGTTTTCATTGTTTTTCTCCGATGCATTGCATACATACGCACACACAACATATATACATACGCGCATACGGTTCGAAAATCGAAGAAAATCAAAAGGAAAGCAAAAATACCGTCGAGAAAATGTGCGATAACAATGCTATATTGTTGCACAGCATTATTTATAGTACAAGGTCATTTTTTATTCTTTCTGTCTCTGCGTTTTTTTCGCCCGTCCTCAATGCTCTCTCTTGAATGCTAAAGACTAGAAATTTTTTTTTCTTCTATCGCTCAACGACGTCTTTTAGATTCATTTGTTAGCAGAAAAAGAAAAAAAAATAGTAGAAGAAAAAAAGAAACGATGACAATAAAAGGCGAAGGAAAGCGAAAAAAAAA
>Ga0097678_1001045_pt1 | contig 33532 bp, 24 predicted proteins | sample ThiBiot_500_plan_2_FD_72847 | JGI IMG/M metagenome (GOLD analysis project Ga0097678, IMG submission 72847) | Wastewater bioreactor microbial communities from Cape Town, South Africa - Thiocy_expt_500_plan - 1398105537976 (version 2) (version 2) ...
AATTTATAGTAATTTTTTGAATTTATAGTAATTTTTTGAATTTATAGTAATTTTTTGAATTTATAGTAATTTTTTGAATTTATAGTAATTTTTTGAATTTATAGTAATTTTTGTTGTGATTTGGTGTTTATTGTGGTCATTGATTTGTAAAAATGATATTGTAGTATTTTTCATTGTGGTGATTGAAAGTATTTGTGTTTTGTAAATGAATAAAATCGAATGTTTTTAATTGTGGTGTGAAATAAATATATCATTATAGTTAAAGGTATATTTTGTGTTAGTTAAAAATAGTATGTAATCAATGCTTAGCTTATTTCTTTTTATAGCCCCGATTCAATAATCGCTTGCGATTATTGGATCACGATTTTATGGTTACTTTATATAACTGCGCACAATGTTTGCAATATTATGCACATTGCAGTATCATTAACTGTACAATTTACAAAAACTAATTATCGTTTTCTTCCTTTCTTTTATATGCTCTTCTCACTGTAAATCTTTTATTTCTATTGGTAATGGACACATTATAACCATTCTTCACCGAATCAAACTCGTCTATATATTTAGAAATCCAATTTTCTATTTTGAATCTGGATCTGTTTGTTTTTTGTTTTAATATTGATAATTTAAAATTGTAATAAGGTTCTACTCTCATTGCTTGCAGTAACTTGCTCACATTATTTTTGTCATTTATTGCGGCAGTATAAAAATTTAACATAATATCTTTTAAAGTTCTCAGCTTATCACCCGTAGTTTTTTCCACTGCTGATACGTATTTCCTGTTTTCGTTTATATTTTCAATTACATATATGTATCCCACAAGATTATCATAATTATTTTCGTCTTCATACGTTTCGTGAAATAATTCTTTTTGGACTAACAAAAATAAATATTTTCTCAAATTATCAATACCATAATTTTTCTGACAACTATTATATATATCCTTATCACCAATATAATAGTTTTCATTATAACCCTCCTTTATAGTGTTGTCTTTTAATATATAATAATCGGCCTCTAATAAACACCTAATATATGTTCGAGCCGTAAATTTGGAAAGTACATTTAACGTAAAAAATGTAGGGTTCATATTTTTGAACTTTATATTGTATTTTTTTGTTTCATCAAACAATTTATTTTTGTCCTTGTCAATATTTATTTTTTTTTGAGTAATTCCAATGTATTTTTTTCTTGATTTCGTATTATATAATTCATATATGTATGCATCAATATCATTGATATCATAATTGTGAATCTCCATATCCTTATCCAATAATTTCACCATAATGTTATGACATTCTTGCGTTATATTTTTTTCATTCTGAGGTTTAAAAGATTTTTCAAATTTTTCTGTATAGCCATTTTTTATATCATCAAGTTTTCTTTTTCTGTCATTATCGACACCTTTTACGAATGCCAAAACTTTTATTTTTGTGTTTTCTATTTCATTCATAAAAATATTCAAATTACTCGAAATTCCTTGTAATAATCTTCTTAAATTTATTTTAATTGCCTTCATAACACTTGTTGATGTAGCATTTATAGTATAATTTGGATTATCTTTTTTGTATATTACAAATATTTTGAATATTGAATTGTTATTTTTATTAAAATTATTTTCAAATTCCTTATTATCTTTTCTATCTTTTTCGAGAATTTTCGAATACATTCCATTATATTCTTTCATATTCTCAATTAAATCTTTATCAATCGTGTATTCAATTGATTCAAAATTTTCTATGACATAATAATCATTTATTTTCTCCCATGTATTATCTTCATAATCAGGTTCGTATTCGTTATCCTGCATTATTTTTTTCATTTTATTTTTTAATTTTGCTGACATTGTTATTATATTAATAACTGTATAATAATAATATAATTATAAATCATTTTTTTTGTATGCTTTGTTTCACAATTATTTGATGTGTCATTTTTAAATAAAAAATACGATGATACAATGAATTAAATAATTGTGCAAATCACTCCTTTGCAATTTAATCACCAGTCAGCTCCAACAGCAATTGTGATAAACAACAATGACGATACAATGGATATTAATGATATGATTGCTGGTGGACGATTAAACGCTATCCAGAGTGACGATTTTAGCAGTGAACTCATTACATAGGTCGATTCAACGTATAATATCACTGTTACTATATTTACCAATTAAACAGACCGTCGCTCCTGACCGCCACTGTGTATGTAGTTACCCTATTATAACCATTACAATACCCATCATCTCTATATACCTATAAAACCCTACACTACATACACACTTACACTCTATATAAATATACAATTTTATTGAAAATATAAATTTACAATTTAATTGCCATTTATTTGAAAACCATCTAATTATACAATCTAATTGCCCCCTTAGAATAGGCCAACGGCCTATTCTCTTATTGTCAATTATACTATTTATAGACGTTAGTCGGTGCGCTGGATGGGTGCGGGGGTACAATGAATTCACACATATATATACGCCTATGTCATTTAGTTACAAATAATAATTAAAGCAAATTCATAATTAATAAAATCAAATAATTCATTTAATCTTGTTAAAATAATATTTTCATATGTTCTATTTTTTTATAAATTTGTATATTTGCTTTCTTTTATATTTTTCTTATCAAAATGTATTTATGTAACTATAATCATCTCTATCTTTTGTTATTGTATATTGTTTGTCACACGCTGATTTTACATCATCAATGTGAGAAACTATTAATATAGTATCAAATTATAATTTATTATCATACTATTTCCTTAATTGTTTTTTGCTTTTTTACATAGGTAAATATACTTTTTAATAATTATAAAAAAAGCATTTTATTTATCACAAACAATCGAATAATTTGTACTATATATCATTTTTTCGTTATTTTTTTTTGATGATCTAGTTGATACTAATCGTAAACCAAGTTCGGTGCACATATGTTTTAAATATGTTAATAAGTGATGTTCATTTTTTGCATATCTTAAAATTGTATTAAACTTATCAAATTTGGATTCCAGTTCCGATTTCATATCCAACAATATTTTATTATTTACGTCATTTTCAAAATCTTTTTTGTCAATTAAACTAAAATTTACTGGATTATTTATTTGGTCTCTGTTTATATTTTCTAATATTTTATTTAATAGTTTCAAAAGTAACGAGTATCTTTCCTGTAATTTTTCTTGATTTTTTCTCGCAATATTTTCAGGAATATTCATTTTTCATATTACTTTATTTATATCAATTTAATGTTAAGTTTTCAATTTTTTTTCTGTTCATATAATTCATTTTTTTATTTTGAAATGTGATCAACATATATTTATATGACTATTACCGTCTCTATCTTTTGTTATTGTGTATTGCTTATCACACGCTGATTTAACGTCGTCAATGTGAGAAACTATTAATATAGTATCAAAATATTTCTTGAGGCAGGCAAACAATTTATTTATTAATACATCTAACTTCTTAGAATCAAATACCGAAAATATCTCATCACATACAAATATATTGACCCTTGTTAAACTATTTAAATACATTAAACATATTTTGAATGCTAATTCTAATATCGTATTTTCACTGCAAGACACTGTATCTACGTTTACTGTTATTCCATTTTTATATATTTTCATTATTCTCAATGTTTTCTTGTTCTCAAAAAACATTTTTAATTTAAAGTCACATATTTGCAATAATATTCCATTTATTATTTCCTCTATTGTTGGAAATATTCTTTTTGCCAAAATTGCATTTATAATACTATTCTCTTCTTTTGTCATATATTTATACAATTTATTACATATTTGTTTCATTCTTTCACTTTCCCTATATTTTTTGTGGTTTATTCTTAATTCCTCCAATTGTTTTATATTTACTGCTATTTTACTATTCAATAATTGAATTTCTTTCTCGAGGTTCAATATCTGTTCATTTATATTTGTTTGTTCTTTTTTCATACTTTCATTATTTTGTCTTATTTTCTTGTTTTCTTCAATTTCATTCATTATTTTTTTATATTTATCTAGTTTTTTTGTAGTTTGATTTAATTCGTTATCGATATTTATTTTCTCTTTTTGTTTTTTATAATCATCTATTTGATTTTGTATTTTTTTGTTGTATTCAGCATTATTGTTGTTAGTTTCATATTCCAATAATTTGTTTTCCTCTATTTTTATTCTCTCAGTTAATATTCTTATTTCTGTTTCATATAACGCTATTTTATCTGATCTATTTTTTATCTCACTATTTATATTTTCGTTATGTTTCATTATTTCTATGTTCTCTCTATAATTGTCATATTCTGATTTTAGTTTTTGTTTTTCATTTTGGATTTTTGTTAATTCTTTTTTTATTTTATTTATTTTTTCATTATTATTATTGAATATCTTATTGTATTCTATATTGTCTATTTTTAATTTATTACTTTTACAACTTTTACACCTGTTATTGTATTCCAATTGATTCAATATTTCTAAATTCAATTTGTCCACATAATTATTATTTTCTAGTTGTATATTGTCTATTTCTTCCACCAAATCGTTCTCTTCTTTTTCTAAATCTACATATTTTTCGTAATTTGTTTTATTTGAGGATTTATTTTCTTTTATGTTTTTTTGTAACTCTTGTATTTCTTGTCTTAATGCTATATTTTTGTTGCTTTTCGAATCCTGTTCTTTTTTCAATTTAATTATCACACTTTTATCATATTTTTGTATATTTTGTATTGGTCTCTTTTGTGACATTAATTCATGTATGATATTATCTAAATTTTCTGAATCATTTATTTTTATGTTATCATACTTTTTATAATTATTGACTAATGTTTTTTCTTGCTTTATCAGATTATCATATTCTTTTTCATCTATATTTTTACATTTATTCAATATCATATTGTTCTCACTTATCATTATAATAATTTTATCCTTTCTCTCTTTTAATTCCTCCAAAATTATTGATTTTGCTTTTATGTTTTTATTATCACTATCTACTTCTTTTTCTGTTTTATTAATTATGTTTTCTAATTCTTTTATTGTGCTCACGTTATATCGTTTATTTGTTGCTGTAATATCTGCCGAATATTCATTCTGCTTCAATTTAATGCCATCTGCTATATCCAATAATATGTCCAAATTCAAAAATTTTAATAACATTTCTTTTTGTTGTGTGTCTGACATATTAAAGAAATTTGTTTTTGTGTCGTAGTAGTTTTGCAACATATAGCAAGATTTTATAAAGTCATTATATGTGCCTATAATTGATTTTATTGTATCATTATCATCATCTCCATTTCCTGCTGAGATTTTTTGATTATCCATTGGCATTAGTTTTCCATTTTTGTATAATTTAACATAATTGTCATCTTCTTCTACTAAATTGTTATTTTTCTTATTTATTTCTTTCTCTTTTCTCGTTTTTTTATTTAATGTCTTTAATGCTCTTTTTTTGTATCTTATTAATCTGTAAGTGTCATCATTTACTTCAAATGTTATATCGGTTTTTAAATACTCTTTTCGAGCATTTATGTAATCAGATACTCTTCCTCTTGTACATTTAGAATGAAGTCCTAGTAATATTGCGTCGAAGCATGAAGATTTTCCTATGCCATTATTTCCATCTATATTCACAATCTTATCCTTTAATTTTTCAAAATCTATCACATTTCCCTCTCCATAACTAAAAAAATTATCAAATTCCAATCTTTTTAATTTTATCTTTTTTAAAGACTTTTCACTCTTAAATTTTATTGAATTCATCGTATCCTTTATTATTGTTTCCATTACTTTACAATCTTCTCCTTTCTCATTATTTTGTATGTATTCTATTATAACTTTGCATAATCCTTCCTTTGTCTTTAATTCGGACAATTTATTTATCATCACATTTTTATCATCATTATTTATGTTCTTCAAACTCAAATCTAATTGGGGTTCGATTGATATATTATATTTTTCCTCTAATCTTTTTGTTAATTCCTTGGCTTTATCATAATCTATATTTTTATAATATACATCCATCTTAACATTTTTTGGTATACTTATTTTGTCTATGTCTTTGATGCCGCTTTCGTCGATTTCCAATGTTACATATCCATAATCACTTTTAATTTCTCTAAATTCTCCTTTTTTGTTCATTAAATCCCAATAATTATAACCGTGCTGATAATTTTCCGCACGAGTTACTGGGTAAATTGATCCCGCATAACCTCTTGTATTTTTGGGGTGATCATGAAATATTGGAGTATGCAGATCTCCAAACATACAAATGTCATACGATTCAAATTCTTTAATGGATATATAATGTTCCTTATTTGGTAGTACATGTTTTATTGAATCCGAATATACTAACCCATGATACAAACCAATTTTTATCAAGTCTTTATTATTTATATTATCACATTTTACTATGTCTTTCGAATAAACAGTTGTTACTCCAAATAATATATTATTATACTGGTATAAACCGGATTCAAGTAAAAAATGTACCTGATATTTTGTATTTTTGTTCCTCATAATAGGCACTAGATAAAACATTTCTGATGATTCATAATTTATGAAATCATGATTGCCATATATTATGAAAACTTCACCATAATTAGCTAGTCTTGTTATTGTCTTTTCTATAAAATGTATTTCTTGTCCGTATAGTCTACTTTTATCACAAATATCACCTGATATGACTATTATCAAATTTGTTGTCTTTTGTTTCTGTTCTTCAATTTGTTTAAATAATTCGTTAAAAATGGCATTTAGTTCGTCATATTTGTCTGAATTTATTGAATTAAGACGTATATGCAAATCTGAGATATGGATGCATGTTTCTATTTTTATATTCTCATTTTTTATTATTTTTATTTGAGGGCTTTTATCCTTAATTATGTTTATTTCCTTTTTCGTTTTGACCATTTTATTCTCTTCATTTTGCTTTTTACCTTTTACAATAATTTTTTTTTTGTTCATTTATATACATTAAATATTATTGAATTCTTAATGTATCTATTTATAAATCAATTTTTATTTAATAAAATTATTTTTGATATTTGTTGAATACTTTATTTAATTTATTATAAATCTCAGTTTTAATATATATATTTTTGATTCGTACAGTGACATTTTATATTATAATTATTTTGTTAATCTTCTTGTGTAATAAATAAATTAGAGATTCGCATAACATCAATATTATATACTTTACTATTTGATATATACAGATTTTTTATATTATCATATACTATCACATTTGCTTTGCAATCAACTAAATATAAATTTTCTAAATTTTTGACTGGAAATTTTAATTGATTCCTTTTGAACTTCAAATATTTCAGATTTTCCATTCTATCATAATCCTTTACAAATAAATCTATATTGTCAGTAAACTCAATATTAATTTTCTCAAATAATTATTTGACTTTTTTATTGTAAAATTCAAATTGTCACCTTATTACTTTTCCCGATTTGGTGAAACTTGTTTTCACCAAATCCTTTTTCTGAATTGGTTGATGCTGTTGATATACATTGTGATCATATTAATATAAATTCCAATGATTGCCCAAATACTATTATAATGCTTGCCAAACAGCATTGCTCTATTTTATTTATCAAAACTATTGTCCAATGTATTGTTTATTTTGAATATATGTTAAACTATAGCTGGGACGTAAAAAAATTGTCTCCTTATTACTTTGCTCATTTTGGTGTTTATGCCAAAATCTGTTTATATTATTGTTCTGATTATATTGATGATATTTTCATTTAAGAGTTTGATCAATATGGACAGAAACTGTGACAACAATCCTCTTATTTACTGTTATACAAACTCTTTTTGATTAATAATGCCAACACATATTTCAATAGTAATGCATCATTACATTATATTTAATTACTAGATTAAGTCTCCTTCAATTTTATATTTTTTTATTAAGATTAAACGTGTTTTTATAAAAACATTAACTCTATTTCTTTCAATAGCGATAACAATATCATAAAATCGCGGGATAATAGGGGCGAAAAATATTATTTTGATAATTTAAAAATTGAAAAAAAAATACTTTACCAATAAAGTTTAAAGTAAACATAATATATGACATCACTGATAACCGAAGATATAATAAATCTAATTTTTACTTTTTTTGACACAGTTAATCGCATTAAATATTCACGTTTGAATGCACAATTATATAACTTATTAACCATAAATGATTTGACAACTATTGACGACTCTAAACTATTGCGTCTAAATAATAGTATACTAAGTCAAAATAAATTTAAGAATTTAGAAAAACTTAAAATATTCAGTAATATGATAAATATAATTGATGTTGATAAATTAAAATTAAAAAAATTAATAGTTGAGAATTTTCCCGGTCACAAAAATGTGCAAACTATATTTAGTAATCAAGCTGAAAAAATCGAAAACAATATTTATCCAATGCCATATTTTAATAACAAAAGTTTTTCCATTGAATACTTTTTAACAAATATATCTAGGGGCATGATAGTACTCAATAGACCTTGCAATGATGATGTTAAATATATTGAAGTAAAAATTCCACCAAACGTGCACAATCATGAGTTCGTATACGACCAGAATGAACATAATTTAGCATTAAATTTTGATATACCAGTAATAATGGGAAAATTCTCTATATTCATTATTCTAAATGTGTTTACTAATATTAATACACAATTTAACCCAGTTAAATCTATCAGAGCAATAAATTATAAACTTTATGCAGATACTGATAATGAATTGATAGGCTATCGAACAACCATTGATTTTTGTCCAGATAATATTCAATTTGCTGATGTATTTTATCCAACTAGTCACTGGAAGGATTTTAGATCCAATTCGTATAATGATTCAAATGCCAACGATTTTGAAATCATATTTCAGTAATTTTGATTGTTTTTTACCCAATTTGTCAATACTATTGATTTACATAATGAAAATATTGATCTGTATTCTTACGACTATCTATAATATTCTCATTATGTTTGTCAATAGCATTGCTTTTATTTATCAAAGCTATTATTTGTCATTTTGTTCCTATTGTTCGAATTGTTTCAATTTATTTTTACTAAATCCTGTTTTATATTGGTTTATGCTGTTGTTATACATTTTGTCACTATTGATATATCCTCTCCGCAATATTGACATAATGTTTCACAACAGCATCAATTATTTTTTTACTCTTTATTCGTTGATATTATTGTGATGCAATTTGCTTTTTGTGAGTTAGTCACCTCATTACTTTGCCCGATTTGGTGTAAAAGTTTCACCAAATCATGTCTCTCAATTGATTAATGCTGATATTATACATTTTGACCATATTGATCTGCAATATCACAATATTGGTACAATGTTTGACAACAGCATTGTTCCAATTTAGTTTTACCAAATCCCATTTTATATTGATTAATGCTGTTGTTATACATTTCGTCATTATTGATTGCACACATTGCTTTTGATTGCCAGCAATATCGGCAAAATGTTTCACAACAGCACCGATTATTTTTTTGTTGTTTTTTTTAATTAGTCACATTTCTTCATCAACACTCGAGTACATTTATGTACATACTAAAATATCTTAACGCGAAATATAATAATTATTTAAATAACTATTATTCAAATAACAAGTAATTATTTTACCAAAATCATATTACCTTTTCATTACAATATTTTTTTTAAGTAATAAACACAAATTGAAAATTTGAAAATTTTGCCCATTTTTTTGAGATATATTATAATAACCATAATTATCTATAATTATTATTTATTTTGGTGGGCAAAATTTTCAATTTTTCAATATGTTTTCACATGATTACTTTTATATAGTTACATAAGCATAAAAACAATACTTGTGTCTTAATTTTGATCTTCTTCATTTTCTTCTTGTTCAATTAGTTTATAATGTGTTAATACATTTGTATAAATATTGTATTTTTCTTGATAATTTCCTCTAAAAAATATATTTCGGATATTTGTCTAATAAAATAATTTTTATTGTATGTCCTTTTTTTTAATTTATGATATATATAGTTTTTTATTTAGTCACCCTATTACTTTATCCGATTTGATGAAACTTGTTTTTCAGCAAATCCTTTCTCTGTGTTGGATATATGTCGACCAATAACTGTGCTCGCCAAGTTGTCACCTTATTACTTTGCCCATTTTGGTAAAATTTATTTTATCAAAATCTGGTTATATAATAGTGTGATGCTGTTGACACACATTCTGATTATATTGTTGTTACATTAAATAGTGTGGACACAATATTAACACAATGTCTGACAACAGCAACGATTATTATTTTGTTCTTGTTGATATATTTATAAAGAAAATGTCAATTTATGTTTTTTTGTTAGTGAAAATGCTGTTGCCTACACATTTAAGCATTATTGATATATCATTTTGCGCAATATTAACAAAATGTTTCACAATAGCATTGATTATTATATTACACCCTTTAATTGTACTGGAATATATGTTGTTTTATTTTGGATAAAGACATATTTCTAACACTTTCTAATTTATATTCGTAATAATTTATTTTTTGGTGTGTGTTTTCATAGTAAAAATATTGATTGTTATTTTTTACTATTCATTTGGCTATAATATCACAACATATCTTGTTTTTCTCGTAATTAATCATTACAAATTGACATTTAAAAATTAATTACTCAATTTTTACCATAAAATTTGTATTATATGGTCTCAATTTTTTGTTGCGAAACATACAACCTTTTACATGCATCAATCCATTTTCTGTTATATTTTCATTACAATACAAATCTAACTCAATAATATTTCTCAAATATGTTAATCCGTAGTCTGTTATTTTGTTATTAAGAGATAAGTTCAAAGTATGAATTCCCCTCAAATTTATTAATCCATTATCTGTTATATTTTCATTACAATAAAGGTTCAAATTATGAATTCCCTTTAAATATATTATACCATTATCTGTTATGTTATTGTCACATCCCAAATTTAAGGTTTTAATGCCCTTTAAATGTGTCAATCCATTGTCCGTTATATTTTCATTACAATAAAGGTTCAAATTATGAATTCCCTTTAAATGCACCAATCCATTATCCGTTATATTTTTATTATAACAAAGAGTCAAATCACGAATTCCCTTTAAATATTCCAATCCATTGTCCGTTATATTTTCATTTTTATAAAGGTTCAAATTATGAATTCCCTTTAAATGCACCAATCCATTATCCGTTATATTTTTATTATAACAAAGGGTCAAATCACGAATTCCCTTTAAATATTCCAATCCATTATCTGTTATATTTTCATTATAACAAAGGGTCAAATCACGAATTCCCTTTAAATATTTCAATCCATTATCTGTTATATTTTCATTACAATAAAGGTTCAAATTATGAATTCCCTTTAAATGCACCAATCCATTATCTGTTATATTTTCATTACAATAAAGGTTCAAAGTATGAATCCCCTTTAAATGTTCTAATCCATTATCTGTTATATCTTCATTCCCTGGTAATATTAAGTATTTTAATTTCTTAAATTTTGATATTATGTTGTCATTTATTTCGTCATTTATTAGATTTTTATATTTGCCTACTTGTCGTATTTCTAATCTTTCTATTGATTCTAAATGTTTTTCCAAAAATTTACTATTAAACTCTTTAAAAATAAAATGTTCCATTTTAAATTCAAACAAATTTTTACACAAAAACTGTAATTTTATAGAATCTTGAATAGGCAAATAGTTTGCTATAATATTATATATATCACTGCAAATTGACATTTAAAAGTTTATCATATAAATTAATATATTTTTTTGGACAATTATTTTTCATTTTTTTTCTATTACACCTAACTCTTCGTTGTATTTTATTTTTATTTATTAAGATTCTTACCTTTTAACTTTTTTCTAGATTGATTAATGCTGTTGATTAATATTTTGTCAATATTGATTTACCATTATTCACAATATTGGCATAATATTTGGCATCAGCATTCATGATTAATTTATACTCTTTATTTGTTGATATTATTATGATATATATAGTTTTTTTATTTGTCACCTTATTACTTTACCCTATTTGATGAAACTTGTTTTTCAGCAAATCCTTTCTTTGTGTTGGTTTATGCTGTTGACAAACATTATGACAATATTGATCTGTATTCTTACGACTGTTCACAATATTCTCATTATCTTTATCAACAGCATTGTTATCTCTTATTTATCAAAGCTATTGTCCAACATATTGTTTGTTTTGGATATATGTCTGTCAATAGCTGTGGTCGCAAAAAAGTTTGTCACCTTATTACTTTGCCCATTTTGGTAAAATTTATTTTATCAAAATCTGTTTATATAATGGTGTGATGCTGTTGACGCACATTCTGATTAAATAGTGTGGACACAATATTAACACAATGTCTGACAACAGCAACGATTATTATTTTGTTCTTGTTGATATATTTATAAAGAAAATGTCAACTTTATTACTTTTAATAATTTATGTTTTTATATCAGTGAATGCTGTTGCCTACATTTAACTATTCTTGATATATCATTTCGTGTAATATTAACATAATGTTTCACAACGGCATCCATTATTATATTATACTCCAATTGTACAAAAATATATATTGTTTTATTCTTTGATAAACACGTTGCAACACATTTTTTGTAACTCATTACCACAAATTGACATTTAAAAGTTAATTATTTAATTTTTTTCAAACGAAAAAATCCGCCAATTCTCAATTTCTCGTTGCAAAACATACAACCTTTAATTTGCGCTAATCCATTTTTTGTTATATTTTCATTATCCCACAAATTTAACTTAATAATATTCCTCAAATTTTTTAATCCGTTATTCGTTATATTTTTATTATTATTTAATATCAATTCTTTTATACCATTCAAATATGTTAATCCGTTGTCTGTTATTTTGTTATTACTGTATAATTTCAAAGTATGAATCCCCTTTAAATGTATTATGCCATTATCTGTTATATTTTCATTATGGGGTAACACCAAAGTATGAATTCCCTTTAAATGTATTATGCCATTATCTGTTATATTTTTGTTGTAATACAGCGCCAAGTATTCAATACCCTTTAAATGTACTAATCCATTATCCGTTATGTTATTGTCATTGTCGTCCCATAATTTTAAGGTTTTGATCCCCTTTAAATGTTTCAATCCATTGTCTGTTATTTTACTATTATGTGCGAGTTCCAAAGTGTGAATTCCATTTAAATGTACCAATCCGTTGTCTGTTATAATTTGATTAAAAATCAATTTCAAAATTTGAATTCCTTTTAAATACACCAATCCGTTGTCTGTTATTTTATAACTGCTACTAAGATCCAAAGTGTGAACCCCCTTTAAATGTTCTAATCCTTTGTCTGTTATTTTTTTATTACCATAAAGGTCCAAAGTATGAATACCCTTCAAATGTACTAATCCGTTATCTGTTATTTTTTCATTATTATAAAGGTCTAAAGTGTGAATCCCCTTTAAATAAGCCAATCCATTGTCTGTTATATCTTTATTTCCTGGTAATACCAAGTATTTTAATTTCTTAAATTTTGATATTATACTGTCATTTATTTTATCACTTATCACACTTTTATATTTGCCCACTTGTCGTATTTCTAATCTTTCTATTGATTCAAAATGCTTTTCCAAAAATTTACTATTAAACTCTTTAAAAATAAAATGTTCCATTCTAAATTCAAACAAATTTTTACATAGGTACTGCAATTTTATGGAATCTTGAATAGGTAAATAGTTTGCTATAATGTTGTATATATCACTGTACATTGACATTTTAAAGTTAATCATATTATGAATATATTTTTTGGACAATTATTTTTCATTTTTTTCTATTGTGTTTGATTTTACGCTATTGATCACTGTATCGTTGTTCTCGTTTAGGGCAATGTAACGATTCAACGATATTCACTCACACATTTGACCATAGCTGTATTTATTATTTTCATTCAATGATCAAATAAATATATTTTTATGTGTCGTTAGTTTAAAAATTGTCACATTATTATTTCACCTCATATAATTTAAGCCTATCACAATTGGATTCTATATTTTAATCTCTATAAATTCCCAAAAATAAATTACCTCCTTTTAGTTTTTTCAAACTATTTTGTCCGAATATTTCAATAAAAACTTTTCCATTTATATTAACTAAATATATTATTTATATATTTGTTATTAAATATCTATACATTTTACTTCTCACTCCTCACCAGCGAGGAGTGAGACACTTTATTTATACATAGCACTAGTTTTTTCTTTTTCTATTTTATATTATTGAACATATAGTGTTTTATTGTGATCACATTATTGTCTGCTCAAATTAATATGATTATTTGTATACTATTTATGCTGTTGTTCTAATTATATTGGTAATATTTTTATTTAACAGTTTGACCAATATATGCATAATGTCTACCAACAGCTCTATTGTTTAGTATTATACGGACTCTTTTGGTTTACAACAATAATGCTAACATATATTTCAATAACAATGCGTCATTACATTATGCTTAATTACTTGATTGAATCTCTCATATTAACTCCATATATCATAAATTCAATAAACACAATCATATTGATTAAAACGTATCTACGATAATGGTTTTATTAATTTGATTATTCTTTTGTTTTATTCGGGTATATATTGGTTTTAATATAAATTTGTCCATTTTGGAAAAATTGTTTTACACTAAATCCTTTTCTCTGAATTGGTTTATGCTGTTGTTATACATTTTCCTATTATTGATGCATTATTATTCACAATATTGTCATAATGTTTCACAACAGCATCCACAATTATCCTGGTTTATTTATATCTTTTATTACCACCTTATCACTTTGCCCGATTTGGAAAACAAGTTTTTCAGCAAATCCTTTCTCTGAATTGGTTTATGCTGTTAACGTACATTTGGTTATATTGATCTACAATCTCACGAGAGTTTTTCAATATAACCATTATGTTTGTCAACAGCATTTATACTTTTTATTTATCAAAGCTATTATCCAACATATTGGTTGCTTTAAATATATGTTGAACTATAGCTTTAGTCAGAAAGTTGTCACCTTATTTCTTTGCCTATTTTGGTAAAATTTATTTTATCAAAATCTATTTATGTTATCGTTTTAATTATATTGGTGATATTTTTATTTAAGAGTTTGATCAATACATACATAACGTGTATCAACAACTCTTTTGTTCATTATTATACGGATTCTTTTGATTTATAACAATAATTCCAATAACAATGCATGATTACATTATTTTCAATTACTAGATAAAATCTTAACTCCATATATCTTAAATTCAGTAAACACAGTCATATTGATTGATTCGGTGTCCACTACAATGGTTTTATTAATTTGAACTGTTTCAAAATTAAAAATTTCGTTCTTTTTGATTATTCTTGGGATATGTATTGGTTTTAATATATTTTAGTTACCTTATTACTTTGCCCGATTTGGGAAAACAAGTTTTCACCAAATCCTCTCTCTGAATTGGTTTATGCTGTTGACGTACATTTTGGTTATATTGATCTGTACTCTTACGACTTGTCCCCAATATTATCATTATGTTTGTCAACAGCATTGCTCTCTTTTATTTATCAAAGCTATTGCCCAACATATTAGCAAAACAAACAATATGTTGGACAATAGCTGTACACATCAAGTTGTCACCTTATTTCTTTGCCCATTTTGGTAAAATTTATTTTATCAAAATCTGTTTGTATAATGGTATGGTGCTGTTGATGTACATTGTGTCAATATTATGGCCATACTATTTTAGTGTAACAACAATATTGACACAATGTACATCAACAGCATTCTATTTTTAATATCTCTTTATGCTTAACATATTGGAAAAATTGAAATATATTCGTTATATTTATATTCTTAATTTGTTTTATATAATGGATAACAGTAATGTTTTAAAATTTGCAGAATACATACAAGACACTTATATAAATGGTCCAAAAAGAAATATTTTAGATGATTTTATTAATTCTCATGAACCTTTTTGTGGAGTTATTACATTTACATATATACCAAAAAAATTTTGGTCCCTTGTAGATATCAATAAGTCCTACATTTATACTATTTGTGAAATCGATGAATTCGAGAAAATATATGATGATATCAATGATAAATGCAAAAAAGCTGTTGCTTTATACAAAGAATTTAAGAATAAGGGGCAAAAAATATATTTATTTGTATTTGTATATATGGTTGATGTAGTTAATAGTATTGGTGAAAGACATATGGTTCTTTGGATACCTGATGAATAAATATTTATTAGACTTTATTTATATAATGTTTTTGTGCTGTTGATATACATTTTGACAATAATGATGTTACTATAAAACAATATTGACATAATGTCGGACAACAGCAGTTCTATTTTACTTGATTTACACTTGAATCATTCTCTGGATCTTCCTCTTAGTTTTTAGCTGAGTATCTATAATATATAGAGTATTTAATAAAAAACAATTGAGTTCAAGAATTGCTTATTTTATTGAATTTTTGCTTTGATAAAAAAATATATTATTTACTTGCATACATGAATACAAGGTATAATGAGTACATCAGGCATAAAAACAAATATATGCATTATGGCGGATTTGACACTAACAATATTACAGTAAAATATATGAATATAAGTCGATTTGTTAAGGAAATGATAAATAATCCAGAGCATCGAATACAATTCGAAAATATAATTAAAAATCATAAAAAAAGTAACTACGATATTTTAAATTTAATTAACGAGCATAATGAACTATCTAAGAGATATCATGATTACAAAACGTATATAATATATTTATTGTACGATAATCAAGTAATAGCGATTGGTAAAGTCAGCTGTCATAATAAAATGGCATACATCAGTACCATTCACATTGTTGAATATATGAGAGGCAAAAAGATTTGCAATTTTTTAATAAAACAAATAATTATACATACACAAAATCACAATAAAAATATTAGTAAATTTATGTTATATGTTGCAAATGATAATATTGCGGCTATCAAATGTTATAAATCAAATGGGTTCAATATTGTTGGATCGGACAAGAAAAGCGGTGACTATATTATGGAATTATATATCTAAATTAGTAACACACTCATATTAAAAATATTTTAGTCACCTTATTACTTTGCCCGATTTGGTGAAACTTGTTTCCACCAAACCCTGTCTTTTAATTGGTTATTTTTAAATTGGTTAATGCTGTTGATGTACATTATGACTGTATTGATGCGCAATCTCACGATTATCTCCAATATTTCCCTAATGTTTGCCAACAGCATTGCTCTCTTTAATTTATCTATGCTATTGTACAACATATTGCTTGTCTTGGACATATGTTCGACAATAGCATTCTTGCTTTATACTGTTGTTTTATTATTTTCCACAATATTGACAACTGTACTAATTATTTTTTGCTTTTACAATTTGGCCACCTTATTACTTTGCCAGATTTTTTAGTAAAAATAGTAATTACCGAATCCTGTCATTAAATTGGTTAATGCTGTTGATGCACTTGCATTCCTTATTTATTTGTGACAAAGTTTGTTTTATATAATGTGATCGACTATATTTCTTAATTTGGTTGTAATTTGACATTATTGCTGTTGTTATCATTATTTTGTTTTTTTATTAATATTGTTAAATTGTCACCTTATTACTTTTGGTAAAATTTATTTATATAATGGTATGGTGCTGTTGATATACATTGTGCTAATATTGGTCTATATTCTTACGACTGTTCCTCAATATTATCATAATGTTTTACAACAGCATTGTTTTCTTTTATTTATCTACGCTATTGTACAACATATTGTTCGTTTTGGATATATGTTGGACAATAGCTGGACGCGAAAAAGTTTGTCACCTGATTACTTTTCCTATTTTGGTAAAATTTATTTTATCAAAATCTGTTTATGTAATGGTATAGTGCAGGTGTCAGACATTGTGTCAATATTGTTGTCACATTCAAATTGTGTGACCATAATGTTATTATTATATTTTTGTCATATATATCACTTTTTTATACATATATAATAGGAGTATTCTCTAGTACCTGTTATATGATAAAAAAGTATCGCAATCTTATATATTTTAGTATATATAACATTTTTACGGTATCTGTTGTATGGAAAAAAAAAGTCCATTTTTATTGTTTTTTTCATTGATATTTGCTGTTGTTATACATTTTGTTATTATTGTTCACAATATTTGTAAAACTTGTTTTTGCCAAATCCTATTTCTGAATGGGTTAATGCTGTTGATATACATTTTGGTTATATTGATCTGAATATCTACGACCATCTGCAATATTGTCATTATGTTTTACAACAGCATTGTTCTCTTTTAATTATCAAAGCTATTGTCTTACATATTGTTTATCTTGGACATATGTTCGACAATAGCTGTGTTGCGGAATTGTCACCTTATTACTTTGCCCATTTTGGTAAAATTTATTTTATCAAAATTTGTTTATGTAATGGTATAATGCTGGTGTCAGACATTGTGTCAATGTTGTGGCCCATTATTTGATTATAACACCAACATTGACACAATGTCTGACATCAGCACTCCACCGTTGTATAACTCCATTATACTGTTGAAATTTACTCAAAAAAATATATCTTTTTAATATTTTTGTACATATTAATACCATTAATTGTCTGATATTTTTGTTGTTTTAATAATCAATCAAATTTTTAGTTATATTGATTAAATATTATTTCTTCTATTTGACTGATATCTTATCAGAATTATAATTTGGTTATATTATTACTAATTATTGTTTTAAGAGCCAGTTTTTTATGTATTAAAAATGCAAAATCTGGCCATTTTATAATGAAATGTTATATTGTTTATTATTTATTTGCTATGATACTAACATTGTTATGTACTCATATTTTGAAACATATTATTAATTTATATTGGAAAAAAGTGAGTACATTTTTTTCTCTAAAAAGTAATTAGGGTATGTAGAATATAATAAATTACATAATTATTTTTAACAAAATAATAAAATATCAAAATGCATACTCATCTAAATTTTGTTTTTTGTCAACTACTAATAAAACAGGAAAAAAATCATCTCCCCATTTTAATTGATTAATAATTTTATATCCATTTTGTTTTTTATCTTTAATTCTAATACTTGTTCTCACAAAAGCGTACCCATAAAAATTCTTAATTATTGTGCCCACTACATTTAACGTTATTTTATCCTTCTTTTTAACTCCATTTATATAGTTTATTTCATTGATTATTTGAAGTAATTTTGTCTTATTTTTTTCCATATTTGTATGTATCTTATTCACCAATATTTTCTCCTTACTTTTGATCGAATCGAATCCCACTAATTTCAACATATTGTGTATCAAAAAATGCATTCGATAATATGGTTTATAATCACAAATATCTGTTTTATCCCTTCGCTTTTTATCATATTCTTGTATTTCCTTTATTCGCTTTTCTATATTATCACAATTTATCTGACAGTTATTTATGTATTTAACATGATTCGTATCTTCCATCATAAATTGAATTAATTGTTTTTTATCATTCGAATCTAACTTATTGTATCGTTTTTCATCATATCTAAACCTATTCATCAATGTTTTTAACTTATGTTGGGTTTTTTGTTCATCTGTCAGCTTATCCTCTTTTACCATTATTTCATTTATATAATTATATTCATCATTGTCTATTACATTAGTTTTCGATAGTTTATCAATTACTAATTCAGTGGCTTTAATATTCTCTTCCTTAATACTTTTTTTCAGTTCGACACATTTTTTATTTGCATTTTCACTGGAACTAATAATTAATCCTTTTTCAACGGCCAAATATACTAAAACATTTTTAAAAAAACATCTATTAATCTCCTCTTCTAAAATATTATAAATATGTATGTAATAAGCTGTATTTTTGATGGGTTCGTATTTGCTATTATTTATAAATTTCGGTATATCTGCAATAAGATGGTTCTGATCGGTTATTAAATGTGAATATTTTATATATTTTTCGATTTCTTCCAAACTCAATAAAGCTGAATGATAGTCAACATGTTCATTGTAAATATTGAAAGCATGATTTATTGGATGTCTCACTCTTCTCAACATTTGAAAAAAATCAGTGGCTAATGCGGACTTGTTGTTTGAATAGCCATATATATTTATAAACTGATCCTTTATAGTGCAGCTTACTCCTGATGATATAGTTGGTGTATATATTATATTCCTATCTTTCCATGCCTCATTGATATTCATAATGTCCTCAAATTTCTTATCACTATCAGTTTCAGCCGAATACAATAAATGATCTGGAACAATTTTGCCATAATGTGAATTTATCATATTTTTTGATAAAGATGCCACACACACTTTCTTACCATCTTTTATATCGTTATCAATCATTTTTACTTGCTCATCGCCATTTATAAAATTCATTTTCCATCCTTTTAATATTTTGTATTTATTTGCAATCAAAGTATATTTGTTTAAATCATCAATTTTGCTCATTATTTCGTAGGATTTTATAGACAAATTTGCATCCATTAGAACAACTCTTCCTGCTTGTTTAATATGTGTTTCTAACATTATTATATTTTCGTTCTTATGTCTCATTTGGCCGTATTTAAAATGACTAAATAATGACTCGCATTCGTCAAGTATTACTAAATCAAATGCAGTTAAAGATACTTTATATATACTATCTAATTGAATAATTAGTCTGTCATTATTCAAATTTGAATAACCCTTATAATCAAAATATATATCAAACTTCATTTGCCGTAAATCCCCAAAAAATTTGCTGGCCAATGATCGTCTATGACTTATCATCAATATCCTCTTAAATTCTTTAGTATAATTCAAAAATATTTGATTATTATCTACTTTTTTTACTATGTCTTTTATTAAAATACAATTATTATGATCTTTTATTTGTTTTAATAATGTATCGGATTTTCCTAAACCCATCTCTGCCTTTACGAAACAGCCCTTTTGTCCATCTCCAATCTTAAAATTTGCTGTTGTTGGATCTTCGTATTCTACAATGTGTTTGAAATATTTTTTCACATTTGGATTATAGAAATTTTTTATTATTTCTTGGCTGTCATACTTACAATAATTCTCTCTAATATAATTATAAGCTTCCTCATTGTCTTTTTTTAACATAAAAATTATTGTACCCAAAGTCACTCCATTATTATGTTGATTTGTGTTGTTCCAAATTTGTTTTATCTCTTCTTCATCATATTTGTCCGATTTTTTAGAAAAATTATTAAATATATTAAAATAATCTTGCTTATCTATGACTGACTGATTTTCTAACCCCCATTTAACAGTTATCCAATCTTCATACACATCTGAGCGGTGATCTGATAAGTTATCCACCAATTCTTCGACATATTGATAAGATTTATTTGATTTAATGTATATCGTTGTTTTCTGAGTCTTCTTTTTATTTAAAATGGTCTTTTTCTCTTTTGGCGCAAATACATTTTTTTCTTTTAATATTTTATTTTTATTCGCGATATTTTTTTTAAATTCCTCTTTCTTCTTCTCTATTTTTTCCAACTCTTTTTGTGTATTAAACACTTTTTTTGGATTGTCTCTATAAACTGTTTCAATTATTTTTGTTTCTAAATTTTGATCTATGTAATTAATAAAACATCTTGAGTAAGTTTTAAAATCAATCTTCTTAATATTATAATTATTCCATTTCAATATTCTATTTTCCAAAGGATTTTTATTACACAAAAATAATCTCATTTCGCGTTCCTTACTATAAACCGACATATCAATAATCTCGATATATAACTTGTTCATTTCAAATAAATGATAAAGTAGGTCACAAGCAGTATTTTCATTTCCGAATCTATTGTGTTGATATACATAATTGTATTTTAGTGGAGATATTATTATATGCCATGAATATTTTATTATTTCTTTTTTATCATCATATTTATGACTTTCAGACACAATTACATCGTTTTCTTCTAATGTCAAACGATATTTTGTTTTAAATATCGCAATAATATCTTTAATAATTTTATCAATGATTGTTTCATTAATATCAGGATATTCTTTTTTTATAAACTCTATGTCGAGATAGGGTTTGCAATGAGATTTTATTACTTCAAAATAACATCTGTCAACATTAGACTTATTTTGGAGTTCTAGAAATAGATCTTCATAGGTATCAAATCCAATAAATCTATGGCACACTGTATTATGAATAACCTCTTTCTTTTTCTTGTCATAACCATCACCAATAATATTAATGCCACATACTATTTTTGATTTTATCTTATCCTTTTGAAATTCTAATTTATTATTGGAATTTTCGACTAATTTTAATAAATTTTTTTCTTTGGTTAATTTAGTGTTGTTTAATTTTTTCATATACATATAGAATATAAAAAAATTATTATATTTTTGACACAGTGACAATGAAATACTATATATTTATACTATAAAATAATAATTAGTGTAAACAACTTTATTACTTTTTTTACTTATTTTTTTTCTGTTTAGAAATTTCAATTCCACCCCTAAATCCTCACAAGCTTTTCTCAAAAATGTGAATATATAATTTTCTTTTTTTTTCCTTTCATACCAATAAAATCCCTGTTTTTTAAAACTTTTTGGTCCGAAAAGTTCTTTTTCCAAACCAAATAATTCGTTAACTTTATCATTTTTTAATATATCATTTCTTGATATATCTTTAAATTCATATATATCATCAATATTCGGTTTTCCAGCTTCTTCCAATATTTTGTTTAGTAACTTTAAAAACACTGTATATTTGTAACTGTTTTTATCTAATTCTTTTTTAATTATTACTTCTTTGTTTATATTATTATTATTATTATTTTCTTTTTCTGGTTTCATACCATTGTCTTTACAAATATCAAATATTTCATTTATTTTTTCTAAATCTTTCAAATTATCCAAATATATTTTCAATTGTCTAATTTTTTCATCAGACGTTATATTATTATCCATACTTTAATATATTTATGTCAATATATTTAAATCTGTTTATACCACTAAATTAATAATTATACTCTTATAATATTGGTTATATGCCATTTTTTACATTATTAATATCGTATCAAATATTTTATTTATTAATATATTCAGTTTTATTTGCATCAAATATATTTATTCTTGCCAAACATTATTTTAATACTGCTCTCTTTTACTGTCCGAATTTTGCAAAAAAGAGGGGAGGGGCAAAACACCCTCCCCCTTTGTTTTGAAAAAAATTGATTTTTAAATAATATATGTGCATAATTAGAATATATCGTTAAAATGGCGCAAAAATTAATTGATCTGTACAGACATATGTTACAATATGACGATAAAATTGTTTATATTGCTTTTGATAAAAATTCTGATCCTTATTTTAATGCAAATCAATTGTGTAAAATGTTGGAATATGTGGATTGTAAAGATGCTATAGGCAAATACGTAAAAAAACAAGATATGTATCAACTCAAAGATATTACTAGAAATTATAAATCTTTGTACAAAAATGTTCAAGCAAATACCAAATTTTTAAACGAAGCCGGAATGTATTCATTAATTTTGAGCAGTAAAATGAAAAAGGCTACAGAAATCAAGGATTGGATTACTCACGACGTTATGCCTTCACTCCGTAAATATGGAGAATACAAGGCTAACAGTAAACTAAAAAAACAGATCGATGAGTTAAATAAAATAATAATAGATCAACAAAATCAAATTCAAGTATTAAAATATAATTTAAAAACTACTAAATTTAAAAAAGGTGGGGCAGTATATATATTGAGAGTTATTACAGATAGTTTAGATTTTGATCAAGATGAAACTTTATACTTAAAATTTGGAAAAACTAGAGATATGAACACCAGAAAACCTAATTATGATACTTGTACTCATAATAAAGTTCAGGTATTGAAAATGATAGATACTGATGATCCTGATCATATGGAAAAATGTGTTATTAAAAAAATGCATAAATACCAAATAAAGAATAGAAAAGAATATTTCGAATGTTCTTATAAACAATTGATAAATGAAATCGCAACTTGTATTAAATTCTATGAAGATAAAGATATTGACAAAGAACCTGATATTTTAAATGAAAATAATAGACAAAAATATAATGACTTCGACACTAATAATATTACTTTAATAAAAATTATTGATGATATTGATGATTTATGCTTGGACCAAGAAAATGATGACACTGAATACGATATTCAACAAGATCAAAATAATATTTCAGATGGTGTTCAAATTGGTGGCAATTTGAATGACCGTAATATTTATTACAAATATTTAGATGCTAAATTAAAATATTTGGAATTAAAATATGAATTATTGTAGTTGCGCTTTGATTATTAATAAAATTTTCAATCAAAAAATATCATTTAAATCATTATCCAAATGTATTGACATTACACTATATTCTCGTCATCTTATTTTATTTTTTTATTATGATTATAATAATCGAAAAACTATTTAAATATCGTTCTTGATCGCATTTAAACCTATTTATTAATATTGCTCAATTTAATGAAACGTGTTTTCACTAAGTTGGTAAATGTTTATGTCATACATTTGACATTATTGATTGCACATATTGTTTTAAAATGTTAGTACTCCATTTTTATACTCTCCACATTTATTTTTAGTCACTCTTTGCTTGAATTGATTAATATTGTTGATGTAAATTATGATAATATTGATCCACAATCTTACAATTATCTCCAATATTTTTCGTAACGTTTGTCAACAACATTTACATTTTCATTCATTAATACTATTGTAGTTATATTGTTACTTTTTCTATTTATTTAGTTTAATAAAAATATTATTGTTGGTGTTTATGCTCTTGTTATGCATTTTGTCATTATTGATTGCATATGTTGTTGCCAGCAATATTGACTTAATGATTGTGATCAGCACACCACTTATATTCTCTTACACAATCGATATATTTACAAACAATGTTGATGTTATTCTAAAATTATGTAATATATATTTTCAACATAATAACAATTGTGGATATGATATTTCTTTGGAATATTATCATTGAAATATTGTTTTGTTAAATAAAAAAACAAGTTAATTATTCTTAGTCGCGTAAATTAGAACTTCATCATATACGCCTTCGTTTTTAGTACTATTTAAAATCATTTTTTTGCAACAATTTAATGAATATAAGTTTGTTCTAGAGATACTACATTTCATTTTTTTTACTGAACTTTTTCCCACATAATATTTTTTGTTCTCCTCTTCAAATGAAATTTGACATTTTGTTGAAACAGGTATATTTTCGTTAATTGTATAAAAATGTATTTTACCATAAGCATTAAAAATTATAATATTAGGTTTATTTTTGCATATATATATATTTTGTTGCGTTTTGTCCAAAATAATATCGTTATTTTCAACTATCACAATATTATTACGTTTGCAAAAATAACTGCTGTTATAGTAAATATTATTCACGTCATTGACATCGTAAACTTCTTCATCTAGATCTTCTTCATCTAAATCTTCTTCATCTAAATCTTCTTCATCTAGATCTTCTTCATCTAGATCTTCTTCGTAATGTTCTTCTTTTTCTGGGAAATTCTTTTGAACTAATTTCTTTTTATCACCTGTAACATAAATACTTATAGCAACTCTATTACCTGTCAGTATCTCAGCCATATTAATCAAATATTTTTTTTTATAAAAATCATTCATATAGCCAAAATAATTGGTCATATTTTTAAACGGAATATGTTGCATAAAGTATTCGCCTAAATCATCTGACTTGTTATTTTCCATAATCACATCCATAATTTTATTATCAATTTTCATATATTCCATTAATAAGTAAAAATTTTTGTCGATAATTAGGTTGTCTTTCAGGTATTGTTGAGTTATGATCATATCGTAGAGTAAAGAAAATGATTTTCTATCGTATGGTACTTCAATTGTAAAACACCAACATTTTATATTGTTAAAGTTAAACTCTGTAAAATCAAATAATTCTGTTGATTCTCTGACAAACGGAATTTTAATGGCATATTCATGAGGAACTACCATATTATCGTCGTTTTGAAATTTGAATATTATAAATTTACTCATATATTATTATTTAATTATAAGTGTAATGTATCAACATATTGATAATTTCAATTTTTTTGTATTGGCTACCTAAATTATTGGATATCTATTACAATAAATAAATTAATTTTATAATTTGTCTGATCCTTGCCATCCTCTAGAATCTTTCAAAAAGTCATCACAACTTTTATCATTTTTATTTCATTATGCGAAAATGACGAACTATTTTCTACTTTATATGTGTTGCACAAAAAAACCATTAATTCATCTTTTAAGATATATTTGTAGTAATTTTTTTTGGGTATATATTGCTCCATCAGATTCTTACCCATATACACACTCATATGTTTATCAAAGAGTTTTTGACAATCGTTTGTTGAACAATTTGCGCAATATGTTGTGTTATTATTTACATCGTTTCTGAAACACAAATAGTTCATTGTTAATAATATTGTTTATTAATCAAACCATTTATTCTTTTATTTTCTCAATTTTTTAAAGATGTTATTGTATTTTATAAATTAGCCACCTTATTACTTTGCCCGATTTGGTGAAACTTGTTTTCATCAAATCCTATTGCTAAATTGGTTAATGCTGTTGATATACATTTTGATTATATTGATGTACAATCTTGCGATTATCTCCAATATTCTCCTAATGTTCGTCAACAGCATTTATACTTTTATTTATCTATGCTATTGCACAACATATTGTTCGTTCTGTTCAATATGTTTGACAATAGCATTGTGGCTTTATTATTTTCAAATTAGTTTAATCAATTTCTTTTTAAGCGAAATGTTTATGCCGCCTGTTATATATTTTGACATTATTGATTGTAATTTATAATGCCAACAATAACATTATGATTTAAGTTACTATAAATAAAACAATTGAAAATAAAATTTATTGATGCTCAGTTAATATCTAAGATTATATCTAAGATTATATATGATGAGAAATAATCATACCTTGAGAAAACAGTATTATACTGTAGATTTTGATGAAACACATGGTAAGCATCGGTCTACACTTATAAAACATATTGATTATTGGCCTTATGCTAATAAAACTGAATATGACAATGAATCTGGCTTTTATCGATCGTTTAGTTTTTACACAAAATTTATAAATCCCATTGGAGAACCTAAATGTAGACAAAAAAGAAATGATAAACGTAGAACTGCTGCTAATACTTATTATGTGAATGATGGATTATTCAAAGATAAATCATATCTACAATGTAATCATAAATATATGACCTACAAAAATAGAAATAGAAAACATAATAGAAGAAACATTTTCTATGCGATTGAAGATGGTCGCGATTGAAACAATTTATTTGTCACTTTATTACTTTCCTCAATTTGGTAAAACTTGTTTTGGTTATATCCCGTTTTATAGGTGGTTAATGCTATTGATGTACATTTTGACTATATTGATGTGCGATCTTGCGATTGTCTTCAATATTATCATAATGTTTGTCAACAGCATTTCTCTTTTCTATTTATTAAAGCTATTGTCCAACATATTGTTTGTTTTGAATATATGTTAAACCATGGCTGTTGTGCAAAAAAGTTGTCACCTTATTCCTTTGCTTAGGCCAATTTATGCTATCATTATTGGTGTTGCGCATTGTGGATAATTTATTTCATTTTTACGTAATTTAATTATAAATAAACATTTTTGCACATTATTTCAATATAATTATTTAATCTATTATCATTCTTTAAAACTTTTGTGTCACGTAATTCCAATAATTTTTTAGTAACTAGTACGTTATTTAATTTGTAACTTGTTAATTCGCTATTGATAATTTGTTTATCATTTGGTTTTATATCTGATAAACCATAATTATATTTATTTAGAATTGACAAAATATTTGAAAATCCAATTTCGTTCAAATATAATGTTTTATAATTATCAACCATCACATAATATTTTTCGTCATTAATCAATTTCAATAATTCTAAAATTTTATTAAAAATCGATAAAGTCCATTGATTTTCATCTTCGTGATTATAGTCATCGTCATCATCATCATCGTAATATATATTCCAAATAGGCTGACATACTGTAATCATATCAGTTACAAAATCAGTGCATGATGGATTTAACTTTTTAGAGGATTCCAGAAAATTAAATAATTTAATTGTGTGTTCCATGGTACATATTGTAGACTTAACTTTATAATTCAAATATATTTTCTTTCAATTTTTAATTTATTATGACTATTGACTTTATTTTGTATATTGTCAGTTTGTCAGGGCACAAATTTATCGCCAATAAACTTTTATCATTTTCATATTAACTTGTTTTATAAATTAATTTTGTTGAACAATTGTATTTAGCCATTTTATTTTTTATTATTGTAATTCTGTTAATATTTAATTTAGCCAAAATCTGTTTGTGTAATAGTTTCGTGCTGTTGATGCACATTATGTCAATATTGGTCTTAGTCTTAATTGTAATATCAGCAATATTAACATAATGTTTGGCACCAGCGAAATAAACTCGAACAGATTGATGCACATTCTAACCTATTGGTTTTGGCCGTCGACTGTTATTTGTTTTAACAATCAATCAAATTTAGTCACATTAATTAAAAAAATATATTGATTAGCTTATTGTCTACTTTAATTGTTCTATTTTATTGAGTTATTATATTAAATGGGATTTATTTATGTGTTTAATTGGATGTCAATTGTTGATTTCTAAATTAGTCACCTTATTACTTTGCCCATTTTATCAAAATCTATTTGTGTTAAGGATTTATGCTGTTGATGTACATTGTGTCAATATTGTTACTCTCAAATTGTGATATCAGCAATATTGACATAATGTTTGACAACAGCACTCTTATCCCACTGATATGAGTTGTCAATGTTAGTGCCCATTTGATTTACTATAATAATGGCTAGATGCTTGCCAAGTGTAATTAAATATATATCCTGCCTATAAAAATTTGATTTTATAACTGTCAAAATGTATTATCATTATTATTGCAATAATACAATATGTTATATGATCCAAAATCCTATTTTATAAATAATTCCATTCCTTATCAAGGTATAGAGCTGATGAAATATATATTTAAGTCAAATGATTCATTTATAAATATATTGAACATCAATTATAACCAACAATTAGATGATAAAATAAAAATGATATTAGATTATTTATTTGAACAAATGTTTATTTGTAAAGATTGGTTCAGTGATGTGAAACCTGATCTTTCGCGATTAACACATTCAGCATTTCATTTTTGTTATTCGTCTAATAACTGTTACATATTTCAAAAAACAATAAAATTTATTCGAGATTGTCATTTAGTTGACCTATTATATAACGATATACCTTGTCAATATTTAATAAAAGGCGATTTTGATACTTGGGTCATACGGAAATATAACTCGGTTCAAACTTTCGTTGATAAAAAAAAAGTTATTGATATGTTGCAACCATTATATGAAAGTGTATTGCATAAAAAGAAAATTGAGGAACAACTCAACAATGATAGAATATATAATGAATATCATGATATTTTTAATAAATAAACATTTTTTGTTTGTTTTTTGCTATTGTAGAATATTATGACAGTATCGATGTGTTTTATCATATAATGGTTTGAGATATATTCACTACATATTTGACCACAGCACTATTTTATTTATGTTATTGAATTAGAAAATTTATGTTCTTGCTGATAGTTATTTTTATCCAATTTGGTTACCTCATTACTTTGTCCATTTTGGTAAAATAAATTTTACCAAAATCTGTTTATGTTAAGAGTCCATGCTGTTGATGTACATTATGCCAATATTGTTACTCTTAAATGGTAATATCAGCAATATTGGCATAATGTTAGACAACAGCATTCCATATATATTAAGAGCAATGCTGTTGTCTAACATTATGTCAATATTGTTACTCTTAAATGGTAATATCAGCAATATTGACATAATGTTTTACAATAGCAATGTTTACATAAACAAGTTTTTATTTTTTTTTTATTTGATTCATTATAATTTGACACACAACATGTTATGTGTTAATTTTTATAATCGAATTATATTTTTTATTTTTTGAATATTTTGATAAATTTATATTTTCAAAAAGTAATTAGGTACATTATTTATATATTTTTTTGATATTTTTTTTATCTCCAAATTTATGTATTTTTGTTCTATCAGATATATTGTTTTTGAATTTTGCTTAATTTTTGCTTAATTTTTATATAATTATCCAGCTCTTACCTTTTTATATAATAAATTTATTTATTATTAAGAGTTTATGCTGTTGATGTTACATTATGTCAATATTGATGTTAGTACAGAATATCAGCAATATTGACATAATGTTCGACACCAGCATTGCAGTATAATTGAATAATGCCACTGGAATAAACTTTAATAGATTGATGCACATTCCAAATATTTATTATTTGCATTCCTCATTTGATATTTTAACTGTTTTACTTAATTGATATATTGAATTTGGCCTTTTTTATGTTAACTGTAGTATTATTTTAACAACCAATCAGATTTAGTCATATTGATTGAAAAATTATATTGACCAGTTTTGTTGTCCACTATAATTGTTCTATTTTATTGAATTATTATAATTTAACCGTTTGATACTCGTTTTTAATGTATGATTTTTTGTCAATAATATTGATAGTAAAATTATTATTATTTATAATTTCTTCGACCTCATATTTGAATTTTGCTATTGACGAATATGATGATAGTATCGATGTGTTTTATTGTATAATGGCTCGCCGATATTCACCGCATATTTGGCCATAGCACTGTTTCATTTATTTGGCATAATATTATCTTTAAACAGGATTTATTTTATGTTATTGAATTTACCGCCACTAGTTGTTTCTCCAATTTAGTCTCCTTATTACTTTGCTCATTTTGGTAAAATTCATTTTATCAAAATCTGTTTATATTAAGAGTTTATGCTGTTGATATTATATTATGTCAATATTGGTGCTCTTAAATGATAATATCAGCAATATTGGCACAATGTTAGACAACAGCATCATATACGTTAAGAGTCTATGCTGTTGACACACATTATGTTAATATTGTTACTCTTAAATGGTAATGTCCACCAATATTGACACAATGTTTGACAACAGCACTCTTATTTATTCTGTTATATTAATGAAATATATTGGATAGTATCAGTGCATACTCTTAATATTTCTTTTTATTTGTATATTTCTATTACGTTATATTTTTTATGATCGTTACTTATTCATTTATATTACCAACTTATTACTTTCCGTTCTGATTTCCAATTCAATCAATAGTTAAAATCTATCGTTTTTATGGTTTAATAATATTGATAAAATGTTTATGATTATTATTTGTTTGTTGCTCTTATTATTATTATTTTATAAATCAAACAACACCTCTGTTTTATTCGTAATTAATTATCGCTACCTTATTATTTTCTCATTATTGATTATATTGATTTGTACTTACATTTTTTAAAACGATAAAGAAATACATGTGATTCAAAGTTATTGTACAATATTGAGGTTTCTTTATTTTTTTGAAATATAGTTTAGTGCTTCATTCAATCATAAGATTTAAAAGATTATTATTTACTATATTTATTAATTGCAATATTGGAGTTGACAATTAAAAATTTTTTTGTGTTAAATATATAAATATGGAAAATAAAAAGAAAACTAAAGAAAAAATACCTTCAACATTGAGAAATACTGTATGGAATTATTATGTCGGTGATAATTTGAAGAAAAGCAAGTGTTCGTGTTGTAAAATTGAAGATATATCATTTGCAAACTTTCATTGCGGGCATATAATTAGTGAAAAAAATGGCGGTAAATTGCATATTGATAATTTAAAACCAGTATGTTCACAATGTAATACAAGCATGGGTTGTAAAAATATGGATGATTTTATGGAAAAATACGGATTCAATAAAATTAAAGCTAAAGCTAAAAAAGTTGATTTATCGAATCAAAATACAAAAAAAGTTGATTTATCGAGTCAAAATACAAAAAAAGATAATTTGTTGAATCAAAATGCCATGACAGATAAATTTAAGTATTTTTGTGATTTGTGCAATTTTAGCAGTAACGATAGTGGAGCTTGGTGCAGACACAAAAAAACGTTCAAGCATATCAGAAACCATGACAAAAATAAATTACATAATATTAATTCGACAAGCGAAATTGATTCTCTAAAATTGAAATTAAGTTTATGTGAACAAAAATTACTTGTTGAACAATATAAAAACCGTGAAAAAGAAAAGGAAAATGCTGAATTAAAAAAAATGGTAAATGTTTATAAGAATAAACAATTTTCAAATTAGTCGAGTCCCACATGAACATGAAAAAACAAACAAATATATTAGAAATACTTGCTATAGAGAACTTCGTTTATATTAATATTTTGAAAGAACAATTAAAAGAAATTCTAAATTGAAATAATTATTATCAAAAAAATTACAGTGTTTAACACTTTTGTTTAACTTTTTTTGATAATAATTTTTAAAAAAAAGTAATTAATAACATTATAAATTTATTTTTAATTTTGCTTGATTTTATAAATATATAAAAATATGTTGATTATAATTGTGTTAAGATAATATTATAACAACAATGGTAAAATTAATAACTTGTTCTGATTGTGGGAAAAAATTTAATAGAAAAAGTAATTATGAAAAACATATTCACAAAAAAAACTCTTGTTGTGAAAAAAATGACAATAATGTTATTGCAGAACAATATAACATTATAAAGAACTCTAATGAAGTTGATATTTTAAAAGAACAATTAAAATCTATACAAAACGAAAAAATACAATTGGAAAAAAGATTAGAGGAACAGAATAATTTATACGAAAATTATATTCAATTACTGTCAAAAGATTTGGAAAATTTAAAAACTCGACTTGACAAAGAGTTAAATAAAAATAAAGGTAACACTATTAATAATACCATTAATATTATAAATTATATTGTTGATAATCACAATAATATCCCGAAAGTTTTAAATAATTGTTCACACACAATTATTAGTAAAGAGTAATGACATCAATAATCTTAATCAATCATTTGATGTGCTGTTCAGAACTAAAGATAAATATGTAATGAATGATATTTTAAAGTGAATTGACACAGATTTTCAGATTAATGAAAACATTATTGGTAATGTTTTTTTTTATATATATCATTTTTTATAATTCTAAATATAATTGAAACACTCTCCCTGTAGCACTTTTATTGTTTTCGTAAAAATGGAACACTCTTCTTGTAGCACTTTTTATTTTTCCATTAAATTGAAACACTTTTCCTGTGGTACTTTTATTGTT
>Ga0097678_1001124_pt1 | contig 31632 bp, 34 predicted proteins | sample ThiBiot_500_plan_2_FD_72847 | JGI IMG/M metagenome (GOLD analysis project Ga0097678, IMG submission 72847) | Wastewater bioreactor microbial communities from Cape Town, South Africa - Thiocy_expt_500_plan - 1398105537976 (version 2) (version 2) ...
ACTCAATTTAAATTATATCCATGAAGGGATTAAGCGCTTAAAATGTCAGTGCAGTCACTCAACTTTAATAACCCGGGTAAAACATATAATAAACTTGAATATTCATTAAGCTCTAAAGGTCAAACATTTTGTGACCATAACCAGAGTGTTAATAAGTAAGATGATTCAAGTTGCTTACCAAGCAAGAGCTTACCTGAAGTTATTACAAACCGCGATAATACTCATTTATCAATTATAATTCTACTGCCGCTTGTGTAACCAATAAGTATGCTGGCTCGAGGGTAAATCCATATCAAGCTTTACGCGCGCTAATTCTTCAACCCGTGCGGGCGTTGCCAGGCTTGCCTGCTCTAACAATAATTGTCCCCATTGTAATTCCAATTTATGGGATTGTTGTTGTTGTTGCTCCACTTGACTAAATGTGGAACGGTACGAATTTGTGGTGTAGACTACAGCCAAAGCACTGATTAAAATCGAAGCAATCAAAGCAATCAGTAAATACATCGATTTTGTTAGATGCATATCCGCCCAATGCCCATTAAACAAAGTTCCTTGATTAATAACTTTAGCTGCCGCATTCATGCTTGTTTCTCCCCGATTCTTAGTACAGCACTTCGAGATCTCATATTATTTCTTACTTCCTCTTCTTTTGGCTTTATAGCTTTACCTACTCTTTTAAAATCTGTTTTTAATGCAAAATCGGTTAGGGGTATTTCCTTTGGAAGTTTATCCCCCTCCTCCCGGTGTCGCATAAATTGTTTAACGATCCGGTCTTCCAGAGAATGAAAGCTTATGACCGCTAAACGACCTTGAGGAGCTAATATACGTACGCTTTGTTCAAGGCACATTTTTAAATCGTCTAACTCCTGATTAACATAAATACGAATCGCCTGAAATACACGTGTTGCAGGATGTTTGTGTTTCTCCCATTGTGGATTTGCTGCTTTAACAATCTCTGCTAACTCCAAAGTGGATTGAATAGGTTGCTCCATTCTTGCTGTAACAATTGCGCGAGCAATACGTCCAGCAAAACGTTCTTCACCATACTCTCGAAACACAGCAGCCATATCGTCAGCGGATAATTCGTTGACAAATACTTCGGCACTGAATTTCTGTGATGTATTCATCCGCATGTCCAGCGGTCCATCCTGCATAAAGCTAAAACCACGTGCTGCATTATCAAGCTGGGGTGAGGAAACCCCTAAATCCAATAGAATCCCATTTACTTGGCCGGCTACACCTGCGCTCTGCGCAAATTGTTCTATTTCAGCAAAAGAGCCATGAAAAATATGAAATCGTGGATCTTTACCAAACAGTTCGTGAGCATGAGCAACAGCAGCTAAATCTTTATCCACAGCATAAAGTTTTCCATAAGGTCCCAGATGCTTTAAGATTTCCTGACTATGCCCACCACGCCCAAAGGTGCCATCAAAATAAATACCGTCTTCTCTAATTGCCAAACCGTTTATTGATTCTTCGAGCAACACTGATTGATGCATTTGGATCACCTTAAAGAGAAAAGTTTTTCATTTCATCAGGCAAACTATTGTCACCCGCGCTCTCCTCGGCAAGCCATGCGTTACGGCGTGTCTCCCAAAGTTCATTACTCCATACTTCAAACTTATTACCCTGACCTATCATCACGACATCTTTATCCAACTGGGCATAGTTTCTCAAAACTGGAGGCACAAGAATCCTCCCACTTGCATCGATTTCAATATCGGTAGCATGTCCAATCAATAAGCGTTGGATTCTGCGTGCTGCAGCATTAAAACTGGGCAGTTTCTGCAGGTTATTTTCTATCACTTGCCATTGGGGGGCTGTGTACAACAACAAACAGGTTTCTTCAGTATCAATCGTTACCACCAGAGGTGTTTTTTCCTCGGTGCACAACGCCGTACGATAACGCGTGGGTATAGCCATGCGTCCTTTAGCGTCGATTGTAATGTTATTGATTCCTCGGAACATGATTTTTCTCAGTGAAGAAACAACCTCCACAATTTTCCACTTTCTGGTATTTTAACCCACATTTATACACTATAGAAACACATTTCTACACTCGTCAAGAAAAAAAATTATTTTTATTGCAGAAAATGGGTTCAAGATGGAATTTAATTGGGGCAAATCGGATTGATAAGATTCAATCCGACTGAACTTAACTTAAAAATGAGGGAGGCTGGTTTAATTAACCATTCATGAGGGCTGCAAGGCGAATACCTTGTAAAACTAAATCGGGTACGTGATGATCGTACAAATCTTGTTTTTCAAATAAGGAGGCAAAGCCCCCTGTTGCCAGTACGAGCGCTTTTTGGGTGTTAAATGCTTCATGATTCATTCTTGCAATCAACTCGCGGCACGCACCGAGAACCCCGTAGTACACACCCGATTGAATACTTTCAATCGTTGAGCGACCAATCGTATTATCGATGCGAATGATTTCTACCGCGGGTAATTTGGCCGTATTTTTAGATAAGGCATCAACGGATAAACGCACCCCGGGTAAAATAGCACCACCCAAGTAGGCTTTTTGCGCAGTGATTACACAAAACGTTGTCGCCGTACCAAAATCAATCACAATGATATTTTGGTTAGGATAGCTGTGTGCTGCAGCTATCGCATTGGCAATCCTATCTGCCCCCACCTCCACTGGATTACGATATTTTATATTTAATCCGGTTTTTACTCCCGCCTGCAGCAGGAACGGATCGATAGCAAAATATTTTAAACAGGCAGCTCGCAGTGAATAATCAAGCTGGGGGACCACCGAACAAATACCAATCTGACTAATTTGCGTTGGAGAACAGTCGTTTTCCCTTAAAACACTTTTCAAAAAAATACCAATTTCATCGGAAGTACTTACTTGTGAGGTTTGGCGAAAACGTAATTTTATTTCGTCACCATCAAAGACACCACCATATATATGAGAGTTTCCTACATCAATGCATAAAATCATATGTGCACACGGTTCTAAAAATGCTTGATAGTAAATCGGTCTGTAGTGGATAGCAAGTGGCGTGACCCAGTCGCCATAAAAAAACCCCACCAGAGGTGGGGTATGAGTGGAGATGCAACATGTTATTAACATTTATGCTCTTAAGAACATAAATTAATTTTAGTAGGGTTTTACAATAACGGTAGTGCCAATATCAGCAAAATCCTGGTTTAACCATTTTGCAGCACTGGGTAGAACACGAATACAGCCATGGCTTGCATTATAATTCGGCACATCGTAAGCAGCATGAATTGAGTAGCCGCCATGGAAATGCATACAATAAGGCATCCGCGCACCGCCATTAGTTTCTATCGGGTAGAGACTTGAAGTACATTCCTCCCCTTTTTTAGAATAAATTTTATAGGTACCTGTTACCGTGCGACAAGGTCTACCGGTATCCTCACAAAAATCTTTACCACCAGAGGCACTACCCGTATTTACGCGATTCCCTTCCTTATCATATGCCGCCCAAGCAGTGGCTTTCGGGTCAAATACAATGACTTTATGACCAGTAGGAGTACGTTTTTCCGGAAAAACACTACGACCTTTATGATCGCTGGACATACTCTTGGTGTAGTGGGTGTAACCTGCATCATCTACAACCGCCACCCCCCTATCCATAGTGGAGCATGATGCAGCCAATGCACAGATGGGTACCAGCAATAGCGCTTTTTTCATTTTTTTCTCCCTCATTTTTTCTTTGTTATCGGGAGATTTCTAAATAGGTTTAGTACTTTTTATAATTTTTTTTTACTTTGTGCGTTTTTAATGGATACATCGTTTATTTTTTCAGTGCTTGGTCTCTTGTTTTGGGAGCATAAAAAGCACGGCTGACTTCAATTGTTCATCAGTACACTCAAAGCATCCCCCACGTGGCGGCATCGCATTCATCCCTTCATAGGTATGTAGAAGCAACTGGTTTATTCCTTGTTTCAATCGCGGCCGCCAATCCTCAATATTTTTTAATCGAGGTGCACCAAGAGGAATTGTTGGCGAGCTGGCGTGGCAAGTACTACAGAAATGCTGATAAATTTGTTCGCTCTCATTTTTGGTATTTCGAATTTTTTGCAAAAAATCCTGAGGATGATGGGACGCCGCAATTACGCAATGAGTAAAAGCATGAAATACAAGAAATAAAAATACTCGCCGCTGAAACATAAAAATCCTTAAAACGATGCACAATTTACGATATGATGTTCCAAACATTAAACGGATGTTAATGGTGAAAAAAAGCATACTAATTGGTTTATTTATTTTTGCAAGTACACAGGTCTTAGCAGAGGAAATCCAATCCCCTGAGTTACTGACTAAAAAAATTGAAAACTATATCTATCAGGAACTATCGCACCGGCATGAGGGTAAACTGCACGTTTCAGCCGATAAAATTGATTCAAAACTTAGTTTAAAAGTCTGTGCTGAAGAGCAATTAATTGTCTTTAATCCCTACGCTACGCCACTATCTGAGGCAAGTACGATGGGTATACGCTGTCAGGAGCCAGACAACCGCTGGTCTTTATATGTACCGGTGCGAATTAGCCTTATGAAGACAATCTATATCGCCAGTAGAACCATGCATAAGGGTGAGACTATAACAGGAAGTGATCTGGTGCAGGCGGAGATGGATGTACATAAATTAAAAAATGGTTATTTTGATGATATTGATAAACTTATAGGCCGAGCATGTAAAAATACGATTCCCGTAAACTCAGCTTTTAATCCACAAAATATCGAACTCGCAAAAGTTATTCACAAAGGGGAACGCGTAAAGATTACAACCACCAACAACACCTTATCTATCAGTATGGACGGTCTGGCGATGAATGATGGTGCAATTGGTGATTCGATTAGTGTTCGTAATTTAACCTCCAATAAAGTACTGGAGGCGCAAGTGGCAGGTGAAAAACAGGTCACAGTGATTTTTTAATACAAATCCTAACCCACTAAAAAATATAATTTTTTTATTAAAGTTTTGTAAAAATCGGCCGATAACTAAATTTAGTGGATATTTTAAGTCAATTAACAACGAAGTTGAGGGTAATGTTATGGTTAATCAAATTAGCGATCCGCCTACGGTGAAAACTTTAGAGTGCGAACGTATTAAAAATAAATCTGAGGTATTTAAGCAGGTTATAGTGGATACAAATCAATCCTATGAAGATAGTTTCAGCGTGAGCAATTTAACCAAGCAGCTGGAAGCGATAACAAAATCACTCGAAGGGATTGCTGAGGTGAATGAGGCTCGAGTACTTTATTTTAAAGCAGCACTTGCATCGAATACTTATGCGGTTAACTGCGAGCACCTTGCAACAAAAATGCTACAATTGAGTAAAGACCTCTAGAGAAATAAGGTTGTTATATGGATCATAACGAAAAAATAAATAAATTGTGTGCCTGCTTACGTGAGGAAATTAGCTGGGTTGAGAATCTCAATCAGATCCTCCTTGAAGAACGCAAAGCTTTAGAGACACGAAAGTTTTCTTTATTAGACGAATTCGCACAACAAAAACATGATCTCTCCAAAAAGCTTGAGCAAAGCGCTCAAGAACGAATGATTTTGATTAATAAAGATGATAAAGGTTTAGAATTATGTTTACGCGAATTTTTATTTGGTCATAGCGAAAGCGATGTGCAACAAGTAAATTCGCTCAATACACAATTGTCTACATTACTAAATCAATGTCGTGAACTCAATTCTGTGAATGGTCAAGTGATCGCCAATAATCTTTATATACGTAAAGAGATGGTAAATACTTTATCCGGACATGGCGGCAATGCTATGGATATTTACAATGCTCATGGCAATATAACCATATCTCGTAATCAAGATCACTATCGCGAAGTTTAATGATGATGCCAGGGGTTCCTGGCATCTATTTATTGCATTCTTAAAGCACCATCAAGGCGAATCACTTCACCATTAATCATTTCGTTCTCAACGATATGGCTGACAAGTGCTGCAAATTCCTCTGGTTTACCAAAACGTTTCGGGAACGTCATTGTTTTGATTAATTGTTCCTGTACTTCTTCTGGCATATTAAGCAGCATGGGCGTTGCTATGAGACCTGGCGCAATGGTATTAACTCTGATTCCATGTTGTGCCAGTTCACGCGCGGCAGGTAAAGTCATAGCGACAATACCTCCTTTAGAGGCACTGTATGCCGCTTGACCGACTTGCCCTTCATATGCAGCAATCGAGGCGGTATTAATAATAACTCCACGTTCTGCTTCATCCAAAGGCAGTTTTGACATTGCGTAAGCGGCCACACGCATTACGTTAAAGGTACCAATTAAATTAACATCGATTACATGTTTAAAAGCATCTAAAGGCATGGGGTTTTCTCTGCCAACAATGCGCTTGGCGGGCGCTATCCCTGCACAATTAATGCAGACTTGCGGCACTCCCAGCGCAGCAATAGTTTGTTGCATTGCGTCCATAACGGCCTCATCACTCGTCACATCGCACGCTACAAAAAAATCCGCTGTTGTTGCTGGCTGTGTATCCCAAACCGCCACTTGTAATCCTTTTTCTTTTAAGAAGCTTGCACAGGCCTTACCCATACCGGAGGCACCACCAGTGATGAGGGCTACTTTATGGTCTAACTTCACGGTTACTCTCCCTGTTGTAAAAATTCACGGCTTAATTGTTTAAAATCGGCATCGGCTGAAGTACGCAGCCATTCAAAGAAAACCATTTCCCGAGTGACTAAATGCACCCCCGCCTGCTCCATACGCTTGAGGCCAAATTGATAATCATCCATCTTCCGACTACTGGTCGCATCAACCAAAACAAATACCTCATAGCCATAAGTTTTTAACTGCATAGCCGTTTGTAAAACACACACATGAGTTTCTATCCCGATGAGAAGACATTGTTTTCTTTGAAGCTGCTGACAGTGGGTAAAAAAACTTTTATCACTCATGCAAGAGAAAGCACGCTTATCAAAATGAGGTTCATCCTGTACTAGGGAGGCTAATTCCTTAACGGTTGCACCCAAACCCTGAGTATATTGCTCGCTCACTAGAAGCGGTATTTGCATTTTTTTAGCTAAGCGCAGTAACCAGGCACAGTTATATACAAGTTGCTCAGGATTCATTACCGCCGGGGTAAGTTTTTCCTGAACATCAATGAGCAACAATACCGAATTATTTTTATCAATTAACATCCTTATCTCCCTGTTATTCCGTCAGTATAACATCGGTCACCAGATACAGCTAAAGCTTGATACATCAATCAGGAATTTAAGTGCCTCTTAAACAACGGTGCGTCGCAAAGGAGTGACGCCACATTAGTCGTGGCGTTCTGCTAGAAATTTAAGATAACCTTAGTAACGATAATTTACACACCAGCAATATCGATTGTTTTTAAAGCAATATCCATTTGTTTATTTCCACGCTGTATCGACAGCGTAATTTTTTCGCCAACTTTTATATCGGTTAACTGATTGTAGAGTGAATCGTAATTTTCAACATTATGGCCGTTTAACGCAACAATAATATCTCCCAAGATAATATGTCCCCAGGCATCGCGATGTGTTCCACGTAGTTTACCTAAAGCGGCTGGAGTATTGGGTAAAATATCGCCAATAAGTACACCACGATTTATCCCGAGGCGTTCCGCAATATTCGGTGCCACACTCTGTATGCCGATACCTGCAAGAACGACACGACCATGTTTGATTATTTGAGTCACAATCCGCTCAATATCATCAGCAGGTACAGCAAAACCTACTCCTGCAGAAGATCCGGAGCGTGAATAAATCATTGTATTTAATCCAATTAATTGCCCGGCGCTATTAAGTAACGGACCGCCTGAGTTACCTGGATTAATCGGGGTATCTGTTTGAATCATATTGCGAATGGTAACACCGCCAATCCCTGGAACTTGTCGTCCTAAAGCGGAAATAACTCCTTTAGATAAACTATGGTCCAAACCATAAGGATTACCAATTGCGATGGCCTTTTGACCTACGATCAGATCCGGTAAATGAACGACTTCAAAGGGTTTAAAAGATTTTAAGGAAGCCAAAGCATGTGGGGAAGTTATTTTTAATACAGCAATATCTTTGCGTGGTTCAGCACCTAATATTTTTGCAGGTACCGTCATATTTCCCAAAGTTATTGCTAACTTATCAGCACCTTTGATCACATGAAAATTCGTTACAATGTGTCCTTTATCATCCCAAATGATACCAGAGCCCGCACCATCTGAAACTTGCATTGTTTTAAACGAGATGCGATTCGTAACGGTGGCTAAGCGATGTACATAAACAACCTTAGGTGAAGCCTCCTGAAATACCTGTATCGTATTTTGTTCATCAGGCAGTAATGCATTCACATTGAGACTAAACCCTGGGGCAGTCAGAAATAAGCTCAAAATAAAAGCCAAGTGATGTTTTTTCATTTTTTACTCCATGCAATTCATTAAAAAAACTAATGAGTTCACGCTTAACGCAATATTTTTAACGAGCAAGGGGATATTTGGCAACTATTTTGATCCAGTAAACATAAAACATGGGCTGAGATAATTCGATGAACACTTCTGCTCTATATAATGATTCCATATGGCCAGCATGCCGCTCTTTGCTCCTTCACGAGGCAGCATTGTAATATATAAAACCAGAAAAGTCACCAATTAACTCAAAAGGATAAATTTAGGGCATTATTAAGTGTTTAACTGGAGTTTTATGGAAACAATCAAAACTCCACGAACAATTATGGCCTTAAGGAATACTCACCATCGCCGGTTGCCCCTCCTGTGCCTCATCTAAAGAGGTAGAGGGTGATTTATTATTGACTACAGGAGGTTGCGGTCTAAAAAGAGAGTGGCGTTGTAAAGGGTATTTGTTTACGTTGGTGGCGCTATCAGGTGCTAACTGTGTTGGATTGGTATGCACGCGTGTTTGATTTAATGAAATGCTCGTCACTGGCACCCCCGTAAATAATTGTACCAACATTTGCAAAGGGGTCTTCAGTGCATCAAAAAATGTACTTGTTCCTGCTTTAAGTGTCTCCAGAGCAATATTTTCTGAATTACCGATGTGACGTAAATATACCTCTTTATAAACATCAGAATGTTGATGATAGAGATCATCGAGTTTTTGCATGTGAGTATCTTCTTGCTTGAGCAATTCGCGTTCATGCTCAATATTTGCACTCAAAAGTTTTTCACGGCGCTCTTTTAATAACTTGATTTCCTCGTCATAACTAGCCAATTTTTCCTTACTTACTTCTCGTTTTAGTTTGAAACGCTCTTTACGCTCAACCGTATTTTCGCCATCGGTTAAAATATTAGCTTCCAGCTCAATTGATTTTACATCTTCCTCCAGTAATTTTTCTTTTTTTAAATAAATTTGCCGAATTTCCTCATCCAACTCTTTTATCTCTTTGTTGTTTGTTTCATGAATAGTCTGGTAAGCATCGCGGGGATTTTGTTTCATTTCTTTACGAAGCTCATCCAATCGACCAATTTCAAATTCAAGAGATTTTATTTGCGCTTCATCATTCTTTTTCTTTTCACGATTCAATATCATTTGTCGAATAAAAGCCGCGATAATCAGCAACACGCCCAGAGCTGCTGTGCATAATAAGGCAAGAGTAAGTGGTGCCATAATATTCCCCTTTTATAATAGAAAAAACTAACTTTGCGCAGTAGTTCGAGACTGCTGAAACCAAATAGTTGGTGAGAAGTTCTCTAAAATAGAGGGCGGCTTAAACGATAAAAACTGGTATGCTTCCTGGCACATCATATGTCTCCCTTCATTACGAATACGAATAAAGTCTTCAAACAAAAAATCCCCCTGCCTCAGGCTCGTGAGATCCTGAATGCGCAAGGGGACTTTTGCGTTATTTACTAGATATTTCCTACTTACAAGGCTAGACCAACTTAAAATACTTCGCGAATTAATTTCCTTTTATTTTTCACTTTGAGCTGGAATTCATCATATTTTGGAGTACTATAGTGGATTTAATTTTTCTATAACTGCTGTGTCTGAATTAAACGATAAATTTAGCACGCCACTTTTAAAGTGGTATGAGATACATGGTCGCAAAAATCTACCCTGGCAATTGCCAAGGTCACCCTATCGGGTCTGGATTTCTGAGATTATGCTGCAACAGACTCAGGTACAAACGGTAATCCCTTATTTTGAGCGATTTATGAAGGTTTTTCCTGATATCGAAACCTTGGCATATGCTCAAGATGATGAAGTCCTTGCCCTCTGGTCTGGGTTAGGCTATTACAGCCGCGCCCGTAATTTGCATAAAACAGCTCAAATTATCGTGAATGAGTTTGCGAGTATTTTTCCACAAACATTAACGCAATTGATCAATCTACCGGGCATCGGTGAATCAACTGCGGCAGCGATACTCTCGCAAGCCTTTAATCAACGCACAGCCATACTCGATGGGAATGTGAAGCGCGTCCTGAGTCGTTTCTTTATGATTTCTGGGAGCGTCGACCAGGCAGCGACGAAAAGAAAACTATGGTCATTAGCCGATGCATGCATGCCTGAGATACAATGCGCCGATTATACTCAAGCCATTATGGATTTAGGCGCAACGTGCTGTACTCCTAAAAATTATAACTGCGTAAGCTGTCCTGTAAACACTTCTTGTCTTGCCTTTAATCATGGAGAACAAGAAAACTACCCGACCAAAAAAGTAAAAAAACAAATCCCTACGGTGCAAAAAAAATTTTTGGTGCTTACGAATCACGATGGAAAAATTTATTTAGAAAAAAACCCCTCCACGGGTATTTGGGGTGGATTATGGTGTTTACCTACAGTGGATATTGACGAATGTCCGCTTAGATTTATACGGGAACATTATGATTTGGAGGGAGCAGAGCCAAGACTGCTCACAGAGCTTAAACATCGTTTTAGCCATTTTTTACTTCTTATTGAGGCTATTAAGATAGAAACAACGCTGCTTGGAACCATGGTAAAAGAGCCACAAGGGAAATGGTTTACCCAAAATGAACTGCTCAATCTCGGAATTGCTACGCCAACTAAAAAAATACTCAGTCTGGGTTATTAGTTAAAAAAAGCTACAACCCTCCAAACGGTATCTATAATTAAATGACGACCCTATAAATATCGAACCAATAGCGAACGTATGGATGCTCAAAATTTTAAAAAAACAGGATTTTGGTGGAAAATCAGGCCAATTAGACTCAACAAACTGGTTCTAAACTCCTTATTTTTAAGTGCGCTCCTTATTGTAATTTTTATCAGTTGGTTCTCTTTTTATCAACTCAAGACACTTTTTGAACTGAATCGCTGGGTCGTCCATACCTATAAAGTGATTCAAAAAGTAGACAAAAGTTTATTTCTGTTGCGAGAAATCGAAGCTAATGAAATTTCTTACTTTATTACTGGTGATAGTTTGTATCTGAAACATAACGAAATACGTTATCCGGAGCTTGAGGATAACTTGAACCATCTCCTCGCGTTAACAGCTGATTATCCCGAACAAAGCAACAGAACTTTACTTTTAAAAAAATTAATGGATGAACGTCTTATTTTACTTGGAAAAATCCCTCAACTTAAAGCGCAGAAAGGATTTAATACGCTCGAAGCACTCAATATCATGCACCAAAACACGCAATTAGCCCAAGAAATTAAATCAATAGGAGAAGAAATTGAGGCCATTGAGCAAGTTCTTCTAAGAGAACGGAGTAATCAGGTTTTAAAACAAAGAAAATCGGCCAGCTCTATTATAATTTTTGGGAGTATTATTAGTCTGATATTCTTAACTATTCCCTTCACCTTAGCTAATTTTGAATTGATTAACCGCACCATAATTGAGCATAAAAGTCGTAAAACGCGTGAGCACTTAAAACAGATTATTGAGCGCACCAGTGACGGTATTGCCGCTTTAGATGAGAAATTTCGTTTTCAAACATTTAATCAATATTATCAACAAATCTTTCAAACATTGTTTAAACAATCTTTGTATACAGATATGTCCTTGAGCGATATATCGGTAACCGAAAATAGTCCTTCATCTTCGTTAGAAAAAAATTGGCTGAGCTCCATAAATAAACATAATAATCTTTCAACCATTGAATTGTTTTATGAAAATCAACTTATTACATTGGAGTTAGAGTCAAACCAATTAATTAACGATAAAAATGAAAAAATAGGTGTTGTGCATACAATTCGCGATATCACTAACCATATAAGAGAACAGCGCGCACTTAAAGACTCATATCAGCAGTTGGAGAGTAGTTTAAAAGCTTTAGAATTGAAAAATCAACAAATAACGATGTTGGTCGATCTAAGTGATATGATGCTCGCGGCAAACTCTCAACACGAATTAAGCAAGGTAATGGCTAAATATGCGCAAAATCTTTTAGTATTCAGCAGTGGGTATATTTATGTGATGCACCCCTCTAAAAATTATCTTGAGCAAATTTGTGCGTGGGGAAATCCGACTGCACAAGAAAAGATTTTTGACCCTGATGAATGCTGGGCTATTCGCTTAGGACGACCCCATCGACTTGACAATATTCAAACGGGACTCATCTGTGATCATCTACAGCTATTTGATGAAACATCACCGTCAATATTGTGTGTGCCATTAATGGCGCAAAAAGACATCTACGGTTTGTTGTATATGGAGCTTTCGGAGAATGATAAACAAATTACCCAAGAACAACAATTAGTGATCACCGCATTTACTGAGTTAACTGCATTGGCCATGGCCAATGTTCGCCTGAGGGAAAATCTACGTTATCAATCGATTCGGGATCCCATGACTGGACTGTATAATCGTCGCTATCTTGAAGATGCTCTAATTAAGCAAAAAGATAGGGCGCTCCATGAGCATACCCACTTTGCCCTATTCATGCTGGATTTAGATCATTTCAAAAAAATAAATGATACTTACGGACATGATGCTGGCGATGCTGCATTAAAAGAAGTGGGCGAAGTCTTAAAAAATAATGTACGGCCCGATGATATTGCTTCACGGTATGGTGGAGAAGAATTTATTGTCGTTTTAAGTAAAGTGAATTTGTCACAGGCGAAGGATAAAGCTCAGGAAATCTGCAATGCTGTTGCAAAGTTACATGTAAAATTTGGAGCGCAATCCATCGGCCCTATCACCCTCTCTATTGGTTTTGCCATGTTCCCAGATGATCGCACAGAAACTGAAGAGTTAATCGAAGCAGCCGATAAGGCCTTATACTATGCTAAAAAAAATGGCCGGAACCAAGTAATTGCCTTTAGCGAAATTCACCAGCTAACATCTTAAACATCGGGTCTTCGTTGCCTGGCGAGACTCGGCACAATCTAATATTATTCCAGATGATATGCTGGGGGTAAAAAAAGCTTAAAAAATTTATTGATACCCACTTGAATTTTTACTTTCTGCCATTACGTTCTTATTATCCACTTAATGATAATGAGGAGATCATCATGGCTACAGTTAGAAAAACTTATTATCCCCTACATAACCCTGTAGGTACGTTTTTAGATAATTTATTTAATTTGCAACAGGAAGAAGATGCATCCTTTGTCGATACAGGTTCATGGGCACCCCCCGTGGATATTAAAGAAGAAGCCGATCGTTTTTTGGTCATTGCAGACGTACCGGGGGTTAAAAAAGAAGATATTCAAATTTCCCTTGAACAACATATTCTGACCCTTAAAGGTGAGCGATATTTTGAGAAAACAGAGCAAAAAAACAATTTCACTCGGCGTGAGCGTGGACAGGGACAATTCTATCGTCGCTTCAGTTTACCTCAGACAGCAGACGATGAAAAAATTACCGCTAAATATACACACGGTGTTTTAGAAATTATTATTCCGAAAAAAGATATTGCTACCGAAAAGAGAATAAATATCCAGGTAGATGAGTAATATCTGTCGCGATACGGATGGTTAGTTCAAAATGACCATCCGGTTTTACTTAGTATTCATATTACCATCGAGCATCTTCGCCGCAACTAGGGCATCCGGTTGACCTGCATTGGCAGCTGCAGAAATCCAGAACCATGCTTTTTTACGATCCTCGACAACGCCTTTGCCGTAGTAATACATATAACCGACCGCATATTGAGCATCAGGCAGGCCTTTTACTGCCAAGGGTTTTAAACGTACAAATGCCCGTCGATAATCTTCAACCCGAAAGCTGTTAATTCCCTCGCGTAAATTTAACGTATTACTGAAGCAAGAAACCAATAATGGAAAAATACACACCAGGATTATCTTTAAAATCAATTTCATGGATTTAGTCCCCTTCCAATGGTTTTGCTACCGGCTCAAAATTTAATTCACTTTTGGGTAATGACAAGCTCTCTAATACCCCATGACGCTCAACGACAATTCCTTGCACGGTGATCTTTTTGATAATTGCATCACCCGGGATTTTATCATTCAGACGATATACACGCTCTTCGCCGTTTGCAGCGCGAATAATGACCTGGGAGTTCGACCCTGCAACCAGGATGCCCACTACAGTAACATTCAGCAAGGATTTTTTGACCGTATTTTCATTTAATTCAGTAACATAAGCACCAAAAAGTGAAGAATTAAATAATTCTTTATAAGAAATATTCTGCGCAATTGGAAATCCAACCGCGGGCGCTTGAGTTTCTAATCCATCTGGCCGTAAACGTAAAGTGCTTAACTGATAAATTATCAGGACGCCAAAAAATGCAATCAATATCCAGCTTATTTTTTGCGCATGCTTGGGTGATAACCATGATTGAAAATCTAGTTTTATCATTAAGAGGTTCCATGCCGTGATCTTTAAGAAACGCGTGGTTCTTAATATTATATTTTAATTTCAAATGGGCTAATGTAGCATTAAATACATTCCTTGCCTATGGATCTCAGGCACACTAGAATTAAAGCCCTTACCGGCCGATGTAATAAAAGGACTAATTATGAGCAAAAATCATTTTGACACACGAGCAATTCATGCAGGCCAAGAGCCCTGTCCCGCTACTGGTGCGGTAATGACCCCCATCTATGCAACTTCGACCTATAAACAAAAAGCACCAGGTGAACATCTTGGCTATGAATATTCCCGTACTCATAACCCCACGCGCAAGGCTTATGAACAATGCATTGCTAATCTTGAATCAGGCCAACATGGGTATGCCTTTGCCTCAGGGATGGCAGCGATTGATACGGTTATGAACCTGTTAAATGCAGGTGATCATGTCATCGCAACGGATGATCTTTACGGCGGTTCTTTTCGTCTATTTGATAAAGTAAAAACACGTACCGCCAATCTTGATTTTTCTTTTGTTGATATGACGGATGCGGCCAATATTACCGCGGCAATTACCCCAAAAACACGGCTGATCTGGGTTGAAACCCCCTCTAACCCGATGTTAAAGCTTGCTGACTTAAGAAAAATCGCCAACATCGCAAAACAACACCAGCTTATCAGCGTAGTTGATAACACCTTTGCTACCCCATGCTTACAACGACCACTGGAATTAGGTTTTGATTTAGTAATGCATTCAGCAACTAAATACTTAAATGGTCATTCCGACGTGATTAATGGTATTGTCGTTGTTGGCGATAACCCTGCTTTGGCTGAGCAAATGAGTTTTTTACAAAATGCTTGCGGCGCAGTCGCAGGACCTTTCGATAGTTTTTTAGTTTTGCGTAGTCTTAAAACGCTGTCGTTACGTATGGAGCGCCATTGCAGCAACGCACTTGAATTAGCACATTGGCTTGAGGCACACCCTAAAGTGAAAAAAGTAATTTATCCAGGTCTACCCAGTCATCCGCAACATCATTTAGCACGAGAGCAAATGGCCGCTTATGGCGGCATGATTTCAATAGTCCTTGAAGGAGGATTAGCACAAGCCAAACGCTTTTTATCGCGCTGCGAGCTCTTCACCCTAGCTGAAAGTTTGGGAGGAGTAGAGAGTTTAATCGAACATCCGGCGATTATGACGCACGCTTCAATTCCGCAAGAGCAACGTCAAGCACTTGGTATTGAGGATGCGTTTATCCGCTTGTCGGTAGGCATTGAACACATTTCTGACCTAAAAGCTGATTTAAGTCATGCTTTTGAATAAATTGGGGGGAGAAAACCATGCATGCATTGCAGAATATTATCGAGTCGGCCTTTGAAGAACGCCATAAATTTACGCCAGATAATGCGCCAAAGGAAATAGTGGCTGCGGTCAATGAAGTAATTTCCTGTATGGATAATGGTCAGATAAGGGTGGCGGAAAAAATTAATGATACTTGGGTTGTACATGAGTGGGTAAAAAAAGCGGTCTTACTGTCTTTTAAGTTGTTTACGAACACGGTAATTGATGGTGGATTTTGCCAATTTTACGATAAAGTACCTTTAAAATATGAACAGTATTCCGAACAAGAACTTAAAGATGGGGGCGTACGTATCGTTCCGCATGCGATGGTTCGTCGCGGTGCTTTTATTGCTAAAAATACCGTACTCATGCCTTCTTATGTCAATATTGGCGCATTTATCGATGAGGGAGTCATGGTTGATACTTGGGCAACCGTTGGCTCATGCGCGCAAATTGGTAAAAATGTACACATATCTGGGGGTGCTGGTATTGGGGGAGTTCTTGAGCCACTGCAAGCAAATCCGACGATCATTGAGGATAATTGTTTTATCGGTGCGCGCTCCGAAGTGGTTGAAGGCGTGATTGTAGAACGCAATTCAGTGATCTCTATGGGCGTTTTTTTAGGACAAAGCACCAAAATTTACAACCGCCAAACAGGCGAAATTACCTATGGCCGCATCCCTGCAGGATCGGTTGTTGTCGCCGGAAATTTGCCCAGCAAAGACCAAACACATAGTTTATATTGTGCAGTCATTGTGAAGCAGGTCGATGAACAAACGCGTAATAAAGTAAGCATCAATGAATTATTGAGAACCAGCCTATGATCAATGAGCTCAAGGAGCTACTTGCCAAACTTGTAGAATTCCCATCAATCACCCCTGATGATGCTGGATGTCAAGGCTACATGATTGACTATCTGGAACAGCTTGGCTTCAGCTGTCAACAGTACAATAAGGGGTGCGTGAGTAATTTCTTCGCGGTGTACGGTAACTGTGGCCCCTTGCTGGTATTTGCAGGACATACGGATGTCGTCCCCGTGGGAGAACTTGCACAGTGGGATAACGCTCCGTTCTCATTAAAAGAAATCGATGGTTTTCTCTATGGTCGTGGCACAGCCGACATGAAAGGCAGCCTTGCATGTATGCTCCTTATGGCTAAACGTTTTGTTCATAATTATCCTCATTTCAATGGACAATTAGGTTTCCTTATCACCAGCGGTGAGGAAGGCGATGATTATGATTTGGGCACTCCTTATGTCATGGAGCAATTAACGCGTCAAGGGATTCATATTGACTATTGTATTGTTGGTGAGCCTTCAAGCACCGAAATTACGGGTGATGTAATTAAAATCGGACGACGGGGCTCGCTTACAGGAAAAATTGAACTTTATGGTAAACAGGGCCATGTCGCCTACCCCCATCTGGCAGAAAATCCAATTCATACAGTCGCCCCCGCTCTTTTGACCTTAACCCAAAAAAAATGGGATATGGGCAATGAGTTTTTTCCGCCAACTTCCATGCAAATTACCTGCATTAATGCCGGAGGTCATGCAGGGAATATCATCCCGGGTCAATTGTTTATGCAACTTAACTTTCGTTACTCAACCGAACAAAATTATGAGCAATTACAAGAGCATGTGGAACTTCTTTTTGCCCAACACGATTTAAACTTTAGAATCACCTGGCGTCTAAGTGGTAAACCATTTCTTACGTCTCATGGTAAATTATTGACCTATACCCAAGAAGTTATCCAGCAACAAATGGGGATAGCTCCTGAGCTATCAACCAGCGGTGGTACCTCTGATGGCCGTTTTATCGCGCCCTATGGTGTCGAAGTTATTGAACTTGGCCCCGTTAATGCCACGATACATCAAGTCAACGAACGTCTTGCCTTCGTAGATTTAGTCAATTTGGAAGAACAATATTATCAAATCTGTAAAAAACTATTATTGGAGAACTAACTACCTGGCACCGGTTTCGACTATACTGTTAATTGGTTAATTACAAATCAAAAACCAGGAGCTAAGAATGAATGGATGCAGAATGAGCCCCGTAGCTTTGGGCCTATCTTTTGGTGTGCTGTGGGGAATTAGTATTCTCATGGTGGGTTTAGCCGCAACTTATTATGCTTACGGCCATGATTTTGTCGTATCAATGGGTAATCTCTATCCAGGATATACCCCCTCCGTACGCGGTAGTTTACTGGGTGCATTTATTGCGTTTATTGATGCCTTTATCATGGGTTTTTTAATCGGCTGGCTCTACAATAAATTTACACGCTGCACCTGTACCTGCTGTAATAAACCCGCCGAACACAAAGATTTAACACCCTAGTGTCATACGATAGAACCGGGCTTAAGAAGTTAATTGAAGTTAAATATTCTCAACGTATCTAACTTTAGCCTTTTAGCGCCATTGGGTAGAACCTTCATCCCGCGACGTGCTCGCGGGATCATCAATATACAAGCCCTGGATTTTATGAATCTGTCCTTAAGAATATGAGCCTGAAACTCTTTTTATCTTGAGAATCAGTACAGGTAGTTAAAAGCTTAATTATTAGGTAAACTACACCATTGTTTTAACTCCAGTTAGACATTACCCATGCTCGCTGCTACTACTTTAAAAATTCTGTTTGCCTGTTCCATTTTTGCAGTGATTCTGCTTGCCGGATGGTATCCGTTCAAAAAGCGGATTAAAGACGATTCTCATATCGACTTCCCCATAGGAGAAACACTGGCCACTGGCGTTTTTCTGGGTGCTGCCATGCTTCACATGCTGCCGGAAGCCAATTCGTTATTTCAACATCGAGGTTTTCATTATCCTTTTGCCTTCATTATCACCGGTGCGGTTTTCCTAATTTTTTTATGGTTTGAGCATTTAGGCAAAGAACTATATCATCATCATAATGCGGAACATCCAGCATTTGCATTATTGGCTTGGGGGATGTTATCCGTACATTCACTGATGCTGGGAGCGGCACTAGGCCTTGCGCATCACAATTCCCTGATTATTATGCTTTTTTTGGCAATTATCACGCACAAATGGGCTGAAAGTTTTGCAATAGCAGTTCAATTGAATAAAAGCTCGATGACTACGAAACAATCGTTAATTTTTTTCAGCCTATTTAGTCTGATGACGCCTTTAGGGATTTATTGCGGATGGTATTTTGGTCATGGTATTGAAACCGATTCTCTGTTTGACCCAATCTTGATGTCAGCATCTGCAGGTACTTTTCTTTATTTAGGCACGCTCCATGGTCTTGAACGTTGTGTCATGGTGGAACGATGTTGCAATTTATCAGATTTCAGCTTTGTAATAATTGGTTTTTCATTGATGGCAGCAGTGGCAATTTATGTCTAAGTTCTTGCAACAGCAGCCTCTAATTTTAGCGTCTGGTTCTCGAATACGTGCCGAGCTTTTGCAATCTTTGGGATTAACTTTTGAGATAATACCTTCTCATTGTCAGGAAGAACGGCTCAAAAACGCGAATCGGAATGCAGATAGAGTAGATTTAGGCTATGCTCTGGCACAGGATAAAGCACTATCAGTCAGTGAGCAGTTTCCTGAACACTATGTACTGGGCGCAGATCAGCTCTGCCTCTTCGAAAATACTATTTTTGATAAACCCCAAAATCATCATACAGCATTAAAACAACTGTCCTTACTAAATGGAAAAAAACATCAGCAATTGGTCTGTATGTGCATAGCACATAAGACAAAAATAGTCTGGCAACATCATGAGCTCGCTGAATTGACGATGCGCTTGCTTCCAACAAGCGTGATCGAGAATTATTTACTTGATGAACAACCCTATCAAAGTTGCGGCGCTTATCATTTTGAAAGCGGTGGCCGTTGGTTGTTTGCAAAAATTAAAGGCGAGGACGATACCATTTTAGGATTACCCAGACAGCCTCTAATGGCCGCATTTTTACACCTTAATATTGTTTACTTTAACTCTACAGGAAGCAGTGCAGATGATGGAAATTGCTAAAATTCATGGCCGTGAAATATTAGATTCACGAGGAAATCCTACGGTGGAGGCAGAAATTGTACTTAAAGACGGTACCATTGCACGTGCCTGCGTCCCTTCAGGCGCATCAACGGGGACTCGCGAGGCTTGTGAGTTACGGGATAATGACCCGAAACGCTTTGCTGGTAAAGGAGTATTAACAGCGGTACACCACATTAATACGCTAATTAATAATGAACTTCAGAATTTTTCGGTCGCTGACCAGGAAGCGCTTGATCAACGTTTACTTCAGCTTGATGGCACAGAAAATAAATCCAATTTGGGCGCTAATGCACTCCTGGCGGTGTCTCTGGCCGCAGCGCGGGCGCGCGCATCCGTCGAAAAAAAACATCTATTTGAAGCGTTGAATCAAAACCAAGTGATGACAATGCCTGTACCTATGATGAATGTTTTAAATGGCGGCGCTCATGCGGATAACAATGTGGATATCCAGGAATTTATGATTATGCCCATCGGTGCAAGCGATTTTCCAGAAGCACTACGCATGGGAACTGAAATATTTCACACCTTAAAGAGTGTTTTAAAAAAGGCCGGATTAAGCACTGCTGTGGGTGATGAAGGTGGCTTTGCGCCAGATTTAAGCTCTAACCGCCACGCATTGGATTTATTAAGTGAATCAGTCATTAAAGCCGGTTATAAGCTCGGTAGTGATATTGTCCTCGCACTCGATGTTGCCGCTTCAGAATTGCATCAAGATGGGTTATACGAACTGTCATCAGAGCAAAAACAACTAACCTCGAATCAACTTATTGATTATTATGAAAATTTAATAAAAGATTACACCATAATCAGTATTGAGGACGGTTTAGATGAGAAAGACTGGTCGGGCTGGAAGGAATTAACTCAACGCTTGGGTAATAAAATCCAATTAGTCGGTGATGATATTTTCGTGACCAATGCCCAGATTTTACAAGAAGGAATCAAAAAGCATATTGGCAATGCTATCTTAATTAAAGTAAACCAAATCGGTACTTTAACTGAAACGCGGAAAACCATTGCTTTAGCACAACAACACGGATACCGCTGTGTTATGTCTCATCGATCAGGAGAAACGGAAGATACTTTTATCGCGGATCTAGCAGTGGCAACTGGATGTGGGCAGATAAAAACAGGTTCTTTGTGCCGTACCGATCGGGTTGCGAAATATAATCAACTCCTACGAATCCAACAATGGGGTAATCTCCCTTACGCAAAGCCCTTCGCTTAAATAGTCGCCTCACCCCTATCGATAAGGGTGAGGTGAATAAAAATACCGAAAAAAATCAAAGCCTAACCATCATCTTGCATCTTTAGTACAAATCTCTTCTATAATTTACAACAAATAGCGAAATAACGAGCACCATGTATGAGGTTTGTTCATGAGTATTACGAAGCAGGAAGAACAATCTAATTTACGTTTGGAAGAGCGTAAACAACATTTTAACCATCAAGGGATTTTTTGTTTGCTACCAGAAGAGTCAATCGCCCAGTTAGCACTTTTAGCAAAAGAAATTAACGTTGCTCCTGATGAAATAGTGGCCAGCGAGGGCGAATTATTGGACGGCTTTTTTCTCATTGTTTCGGGCGAAGCGACGGTAACTAAATCATTAAAACGCATACAAAAAACAAACCCTAAATTTATTACGACTTTAGGCCCGAACGAATCGATTGATTTAGTCGAGGCAGGATTTCAATCAACACATGGAATTCGCAGCGGTACCGTTACTGCAACTTCACCCATGGTATTACTGTATATCAATCTTTTTGATTTCTATCACTTTCTTAAAAATCACGAAACGATTTATCCCTCATTAAAAACTGCGGCAGAACGTTTTCTGCTCTTACACTTAATTTATAAAACACCTTTCTACCATCAAATCCTTGAGCCCCAGGTTACGCACCCGAATCCAAAATTCCAAATATCAGAAATAATTGCGAAGGATGATACAGAACAGATGATTTTTCAACGAATTAATGATAAAAAAGAAGAAGAAGAATTTGTGTTGCAAGAATTAGTTAGCTTAACAGAAAAGGAACTTCAACGTATTGCATTTCAAGTCAAAGCTTTAGGAATCACAGGCTATGGATTTATTCTCCCAGAGAATAAATCTGAGCAAGAACCGGAAACCATAAGCTTGATGAAAAAAATTGCTCATTTTTGGAAAGGGAAAGCCCGGAGTGAAAACAAATAGACTGTTCCACTTATTTTTACCACTATTAATTTGGCTGCTGAGCAGTTGTAGTGACAACAATTTATCCACCTTCTCAGGTTACGCTCAAGGTAAATTTACCTATATATCGGCTAATTCTTCCGGAACTCTTGCAGAGCTCAATGTAAAGCCAGGGGAATTTGTTAAAAAGGATCAATCGTTATTTATTTTAGAACCTTATCCTGAAAATACGGAACTATCCGCTGCAAAAGCGCGGGTGCAGCAAGCTCAAGATGAGAGAAGTAAGGCCGAAGCAGCACTGCAATTACAGAAAAAACTTTACGCTCGCAATCAGTTACTCTATCGCAAAGGTGTTTTATCCAAAGAAGAATTGGAGCAGACCACTAAAGAATATCAATCAGCCGTATCGAGTCAACAAGCTGCCGCAGCAAATCTTCTAGCCGTAGAAGCCCAGTTAAAAAAGGCCAATTGGGCGACTTCACAGAAAATCGTAAAAGCGCCGGTAGAGGGTCTCGTATTTGATACCTACTTTTCACCCTTTGAGAAAGTTGGCGAAGGGAAACCGATTCTGGCATTGCTCACGCAAAATGCCCTCAGAATTATTTTTTATGTCCCAGAACCTGTCTTAAGTAAACTTAAATTGCAACAAAGAGTGGATGTATACACTTCGGGTAGAAGCGATCCCATAGCCGCACGTATCAGCTATATTTCACCACGAGAAGAGTATACACCACCGATTATTTTCAGTGAGCAGGAACGAGAAAAGCTTGTATTTCGTGTAGAAGCTTTACCCGATACCCAACCCATACCCCTACATCCGGGTCAACCTTTAACCGTAAAATTGTTGGAACGCGCAACTGAATCTTGATTTATAATGATAAAAAATACCAATTTAATCATCGATGTTAAAAACTTAAGTAAATATTTTGACGATCGCATCGCCGTCAATAATATTGACTTACAAGTGCGCTCAGGTGAAATTTATGGTTTTTTGGGGCCAAATGGCTCGGGTAAAACCACCACGATTCGTATGATTTGCGGTTTATTAACGCCCGATAGCGGTCATGGAACATGTATTGGCTATGATATATTAACCCAATCCAAATCAATCCGTAAGCACGTCGGTTATATTCCCCAATTTTTCAGCCTTTATAAGCAATTAACGGTGTATGAAAACATTATTTTTATGGCTGAATTGTATGGTGTTCAGGATAGAGAACAAGCGGCTCGCCGATTAATGAGCCACCTGGGTCTGGCATCACGCAAAAATCAGTTAGCTGGAGGCTTATCTGGAGGATGGAAGCAGCGACTTGCACTCGCTTGCGCACTGATACATCAACCCTTTCTACTTCTTTTAGACGAACCCACAGCCAGTGTGGATGCTAAATCTCGAATGGAATTTTGGGACATTATGCGTGAACTCTCAGCTGATGGAGTCACCGTTTTACTGAGCTCACACAATATGGAAGAAATTGAGCGCTGTCATCGCATTTCGTACATTTCGAATGGCAAGATGCTTCTCAGTGGTGATATTAAAACCATTATTAGAGGAATTGATTTATTAACCTGGAAAGTTGAAGGAAAAAATCTGTTATTGCTAGCAAAACAATTGGAAATGTCCCCTGGGGTGGATCAGGTAACTATGTATTTGGACACACTTCATGTGAGCGGTAAAGATCATAATCTTTTGAATCAAGCCATTGAACCCTTTAAGACGAATCCAAATTTTAATTGGACCATAATCGAGCCATTTTTAGATGACGTGTTTGTGTGGATGACCCAGAATCAATCAAGTAAGGATTAACAATGCAATTCAAACGTTATCGCACATTACGTTTATGGAGTATGTTCAAAAAAGAACTCACCGTGATTATGCGGGATCAGCGTACTTATGTCTTTGTATTAGTCTCACCCTTTATTCAAGCGGTACTATTTGGGCTTATTATCAATAATGATGCGAGAAATTTACCTACCATGGTTATAGCTCGTGATCAATCCACCTTTACGGAGCAAATAATAACAGCCTTTAAGAATACCAGCTATTTTGATATACAGGCCATATCGGCAGATGACCGCACAGCCGAGGAGGCAATGCAAAGAGGTAAAATTAAATTTGTGATAAACATCCCTCCAAATTTCACCCGCGATTTAATTCGTGGCGATAAACCCCGCATCCTCTTAGAAGGTGATGCAAGTGACCCTATAATTATCAGCAATGCGTTTCATGCTGCATCCGTTGTGCAATCACGCGCCTTAAATAACCTATCCCAAGGGCCCTTAGATTATTTGCAAGCGCAAAGTGATGCTTTCACTATCGATACCCATGCTAAATATAATCCAGCGGTTCAAGCAAAATATCATACTTTACCCGGGTTACTGGCCACTATTTTAACAGTTTCATTGGCTTTATTAATGGCCATTTCAGTCACCACTGAATATGAAAATGGCACGATGGAAATGCTACTCATTACTCCGATTTATCCTTTAGAGGTCATTATTGGAAAACTTTTACCTAATATTTTTCTGGGATATATACTGTTTTTCCTGATTTTAGGTAGTGCTGCGCTCTTGTTTAATGTCCCTTTTAATGGAAGCTTGTTTTTACTTACCGCAGCGGCATTCCCTTTTATTATTGCCAACCTGTCTTTTGGTATTGCGGTATCGTGTATTGCTAAAACTCAATTTCAAGCCTCACAAATTGCAGGGACCTATATTTTACCCGCCATCCTTTTTTCAGGTTTTTTGTTTCCACGGGATTCTATGCCCGAGTGGGCGCAGTGGCTAAGCAATTTATTTCCAAGTACTTATTTTTTACAGATCAGTAGTGGGGTCATGATTAAAGGAGCCGGACTTTTTGATATTCTTCCCAATGTATTAGCCATAATTTTATTTGCATTCATTATGATTTTTTTAAGTTACAAATTCTATCGCAAAACCCTGGATTAGCCCTCAGACGTCATCTCGAGCCAAGGCGCGCGATCTCCTTGTGCCCGGATGAGGTGCTTAAGATCCCATATCAGTTCGCTTTAATTCAATCGATTCGTGCTCTGTGCAGGGGATCCTTCGCTTCGCTCTGGATGACGGGCTTCTTGGAACGTCATCTCGAGCCTTCGCGAGAGATCTCCTGCCCTCGGATGAGGTGCTTAAGTATGCTTAAGATCCAGATCAGTTCGCTTTAATTCAATCGACCCGTGCTCAGTGCAGGGGATCCTTCGCTTCGCTCTGGATGACGGGCTCCTTGGAACGTCATCTCGAGCCTTCGCGAGAAATTCTTCGCTAGGTCTTCCAATTAGACTTGGTCCTTTTGCAACCATTGATTCACAGCGAAAAGATCGTGTGTACTTAAAGTACCCGCTTCCTTTTTAAGACGAATCAAACTTAATACATAGTTATAGCGAGCAGCCTCATAATTCATTTGTACCTGCAACAGCTTAGCCTGCTGCAACAAGACATCAGTTAGGTTGCCGGAGCCCGCCTGATAACGCTCACGCAGCCCTCTTAATGAACTGTTTGCAGAAGAAATCGCATCTTCGTCATACCGTATTTTTTTAATGTTGGCAATCACATTACGATAACTGGAACGTACTTGATACTTAACCTGGCGTAAAGAATGCTCCAAGCGTTGTTGAGCAATACGGAATCGTAATTGCGCTTTACGCGTCGAAGCGACCACCAAGCCTCCTGAAAAAATGGGGACATTAATATTCAAGAATGCCGCGGCATTTTTCAAACGACTTGAGCCCGAAGGAAGAATGATACTGCCTTGAGAGTAATGAAACGCGTTCGTATCATAAAGAACTTTAGCATTAACCGTGGGCAGATGTGCTGCGTATTTTTGCTTAACCGTTTCTCGTGCCGCCCGAACTTTGAGCTGATTTCCCTTGATAATCCAATTTCCTTGTACGGCTTTATGAACCCAACGGTCAGGGTTTGCAGGTTGAGGGGATATTAAAGGGAGTCGTGCGCGCAAGTCCGCAAGTTGCGTATAATCTTGCGCGGTTAATTCAGCCAGTTGTTCCCGTGCACTAGCAAGCTCAGTCTCTGCAGTAATATATTCTGCTGCAGCGTTACTGGAAGAAGATTGAGCAATATCAATATCATTCTGTGTTGTTTTACCCGCCTTGAATTTCTGCTGTACTTCCATAAGCTGTCGTGCCAAAGCGCGTTGATTGGCTCGTAAATAAGCGAGTTTTTTTTCACTGCGTAATACTTTAAAATAGGCATCTGTCACCCGTAACATCAGATCTTGTAAATCCGCATTAAGTTTAGCTACAGCTGCTTGAGCACTGATTTTTGCAGCTTTATAACGTGAAAACGTAGCAAAATTAAAAATAGGTTGTGCCAGACTTAAGCGCATCTCATAACTGCGAATGCTGTTATTTGGTGGTAAAGTATTTGGAACAATTACCCCAGAGTTGGAAGCTTGATCCAACAAAGGCTGTGCATCAAATTGCGCAATGGGCAGGAGTGATGCACGATTGATGGCAACATCTTCATTTTGTGCCAAAGAATTCAGGATTGCTTCCTGATAAATATTATCGTGCTGCAAAGCTTGTCGGAATGCTTCGATTAAATCAGCCGAGTACCCTGATGTACTCAGGAAGGTAGTAAACAGCAATAGCCCCAATTTTTTCACTTCGTTCATCCCTAACTATTAATCATCCTGATTCAGCCCTGAAATTACTCTTATTTAATCCTTTTTGTAAGGGAGATATTCCGGAATATTTTTTGGATAACGACCTGAGACGCATTTGTAATATTCCAAAATCAGAGGAAAATCACGTGCAATATCTCCAGTCGGCCAAAAGGCCTCGCTTATTCTTATTTCACGGGTCGCATAATCCAGCGCCACCAAAGTTAACGGTAAATTCGCCAGACAAGCTATATGATAAAACCCTTCTTTCCATCGTTTTACCACAGCACGAGTCCCTTCGGGTGTAATAGCCAATTTAAATTCATCATGTCGATTAAAGATCTCGACAACTCGCTCAACATTATTGGCTGCGCGGGAGCGATCGACAGGCGCCCCACCTAATACCCGCAATAAAATACCTAAGGGAAAGAAAAAGAGTTGCTTTTTAGCCAAAAAGTTAATTTTGACCCCAAGAGCAAATCGGGCAAATAATCCAACGAGAAAATCCCAGTTGCTGGTATGCGGCGCAACAATCACTAAATATTTTTTGGCATCTGGGAGTGAACCGACTACTTTCCAACCGAACAGCTTTAAAAAGAATTGACCAAATTTTTTCATATACATTCATCATCAACTGTCAAAAAAACTTTGATTACGAATAAATGACAGTAATTATTCGTATTTTAAACATGAAACAACCATGCTCTGCACTATAACGGAAAACTAGTTTAAAAGGCAATATAGTACTAATATTAAACATACATACTCCAATTATAGGTGTTATCATGAAGGATTATGATCAAGCGTTACACTTTTCTAATCCAAGGTTGCTCTGTGCAATCTATTTTGGTGTCCTTTCAGTAGTTGGGACGGTACTCATTGACGCATTCTTAACTTTGTTAGGTATCGAAGAACTTGTGCCCCTATATCAATCGGTAATCTTGGGCATGGTCATATCATCAGCAACTGGTGCTCTTTGTGGCAAAGTACTCATCCACAGTAGAAAGCCTTTTATAAGCAAGGTTTTCGCGATCGGTTTTTTTATGGTTCTCGGTTCCCTGCCTATTTTCACTCTTGGATTGCTCTGGTGTATGTATGAAAATGGAACTCAATTATTTGCATTAAACACTATTCCGCAGTTAGTTTATGCGTATGTACTGATCCTCGGGTACAGCTATTTCTTGTACGGATTACTTTTAGCTACTGCCTGTGGTTTTGCATCAATCTATTTGCGTGGCTGGCTGGTTTACGATATCTTACACACGGATAAAAGACGAAACATACGCTTACCCCGATACGTGGCTCACAATCGAGCAAAGCATCATAAAGTGGTAAGTCATCATCATAAATAAATCAGGATTTTGTTTCATTCATGCAATTGGTTCAGGATAAAGCATTCCTTTATGCTGCTTTAAATGACGGTGGGTGGGTTATAACACCAACTAACCGCGCCAGCGAATCCTTGCTCCAGGATTATTTTTGGCAGCAGCAACAACAATCCATAAGCAAACCTAAATGTTTTCCGTACAGTTTTTTGCTCCGTTCACTCTATGATGATTTATGCTATTCGCATCCTGATAGAGAATACCCGCTCCTGCTCACCAATAATTTAAGTACTCATTTGTGGCAGAGGATTATAAAAAACACCTCAAGCTTAGCTTATAGTGAGGGGCTTGTTGCTGCGGTATCACGTGCTTGGGAAATTTGTGCACTTTGGCAGGTAAATATTGAAGGGGAGGATTTTCAGTATACCGCGCAGACCCGTGAATTCCAGCATTGGTGTCAGCAATATATATCTTATTTAGAACAAGAAAATCTTCTTGCAGAACCGCAACTGGTCCCATTTCTCATACAGCAACACTTTAAATGTACCGCCTCGTCCATCATTTGGCTATGTTTTGATGACTATACGCCACAACAGCGACTCCTGCAGGAGTACTTTACACAATTGAACATACCCCAATGGCGATATGAGCCCCAAAATCGCCCAGATACAGCCTATAGCTTTGCTGCAGACAATCAACAGTTAGAATACGAGCAATTGCAACTTTGGTTAAACCGGCAACTTGAAGCAACCAATAACCGTATTGGTGTCGTCGTGCCCGATCTGCAACAACGTGCCGCAAGCTTATTGCGCTATTTAACGCAAGAAATACCGGATACGGAAATTAATATCTCGTTAGGAAAAACCTTAAGCAATTATCCAATCGTTGCTCATGCGCTGTGTTGGTTGCAGTTAAGCGATCAAGACTTAAATTCAGAAGAAATCACGCTCCTGCTTCAGTCACCTTATCTCATTGCGGGCCAGCAGGAATTTAACGGGCGCTCCCAAATTTTACAAAATAGAGTTTCACTGCTTAATAACCCCCTGGAACTGCACCAATTAATTAAAATTCTCGAGCCAAGCGCTCCTCGATTGGCCAATACGTTAATGCAATTAGCCCCCTATCCTGCAGAGGCAAGTATCGCCTCCTGGATTGAGCTTTTTCAACAACGGCTCAATGCTATCGGTTTTCCCGGTGAAAGCGCGCTTGATTCTCTGAATTATCAATGCGTGCAACGCTTTCTATTAGTTTTTGATGAGTTTCGCCAATTTACCTTGTTCTATAAAACCTTGAAATATGAAGAAGCGCTGATGCTGTTTAAACAGCTTCTTAATTCCATCATTTTTCAAGCACAAAATACAGGGGCACGTATTCACCTATCTGGAGTACTCGAAGCTTCGGGGCTAGAATTTGATGCTTTGTGGTTTATGGGTCTTACCGACCAAACACTACCACACAAAGTAAATTTGTCTGCATTTATTCCCACGCAGTTACAAAAAGACTTATCTATGCCGTATAGCAGTATCGATAGGGAATTCTTCTTGACACAAAACCTTATCACTCGATTGCAACACAGTGCCGCAGAGGTAGTATTTAGTTACCCCCGTTTGGTTCAAGATCAGCACTTCATGCCCTGTACTTTATTGAAAAATCTGCCCTCTTATACACCAATCGAAAAACAAATGCCCCCTTGGGTATCTCCCTTAATAGAAATCACAGAAACCTATTTGCTGCCCCTTTCTTTAACCGAAACAGTAACGGGTGGCACCGCACTCTTGGCTAATCAGGCAAAATGTCCATTTAAAGCATTTGCGGAGCATCGTTTACGAGTACGCGGCTTCTCGGATCCTGAAGAAGGTCTGGATGCACGCACCCGCGGGCAAATTGTCCATAAAATTATGGAACAAATTTGGACCCGACTAGAGAAACAGGAAGCACTATTTACATTATCTGAAAATGAATTGGAGCAATTAATTGTTCAATCCTTGGAAACATTGCTTGCCGCTTTAACCCAAGAGCACCCAGAATTGGGACCTATTGGAAGGGAAGTTGAATTTTTGCGGCTAAAACGATTGATCTATTCATGTCTGGAATGGGAAAAAAACCGACCACCATTTCGCATTCTCGCTCTGGAACAAAGCTATACTGTGGAGCTCGGCGGACTGAAATTTGAAGTACGTATTGACCGTCTGGATCAGGTGGCTGATAAAAAATGGGTCATTGATTACAAGAGTAGTTTGCCCAGCACGAAGCCATGGAATGAGGACCGGCCACGGGAGCCGCAACTCTTATTGTATGCACTATTGGATGAGCAGATTAATACTCTTTTATTTCTTCAATTAAAAAATGGTCAGGTTTGCTGCAGTGGTTTGAGTGAAGATAAACACCCAATTACAGGTCTTGGCTCTTTAAAAAAAGAGCGCTCTTGGGAATCTTATCGCGACGATTGGCAGGCCCAGCTTGAATCTTTAGCACAAGAATTTAGTCAAGGGATTTGCATGCCCAAGCCTCTAACCCCTGCTCTTTGCACACAATGCGATTTCAGTGACTTATGTAGAATTCATACCCTTGCCTCTGATTTTACTACAAATGAGATAAGTAGTAACAAAATAGATTTTTAAAAAAAATAAATTTTTGCTACAATCCGCTCTAAAATTCACCCACTAATCTAAAAAATTAACTACACACAAGGATTAAACTATGCCAAACATAACTGAAGCGTCAATTATGCGAATATATAATTGTGCCAATTCCTTAAATAATTTTGCCGCGACACGTAGCTACGATGGCTCTGAAGCAGAAAACCCACTTTTAAAAATCATTGCAGCAATAAATAATTATTATTTTCGCTCTTGGGAAAGCGCTAAAACCCGCAACACAAAAGACAACATTGCACAAAGTTTTGAATGTTTTATATTGGCGTTAAAGGATCTCAATACTGAAGATGCTAACTACATCAACCGACAATTACCCATCTATTTAAAACATGTAGACGAACTGCAAAATCGGTTGTTTAATGGAGCCATTGGTCATAACATATATAATTCACTGCGTATTGCTTTCTGGGCTTCGACTGCAGTTACTTTATCGGCTTCGGTTTTTTTAGTAGTATTGCCCATGCTTTTAGTACCTACCTTTTTTGGTATCGCAACGGCGATTACTATCGCGGGGTTGTTAATAACCTCTATATCCAAAGCAGTAGAGGGCTTTAGTCATTATCGTTCACTTTCTCACCATAAAGAGAATAAGACGAACCAGAAAATGATGCTTAATCTTTTTGCACCAGACCAAGAAAGTGATTACCCTTATAATTCAGAGGTGGATATTCAGTCAGCTGATGAAGAATACGAATGGGTGCGTAGAGACGTATAACACAAAAAATCACCTGCTTTGATTCTTTCTTTGCAGGTGTGTTTCATGGCGCATAAAACGTGCAACCGCTA
>Ga0097678_1001198_pt1 | contig 29870 bp, 24 predicted proteins | sample ThiBiot_500_plan_2_FD_72847 | JGI IMG/M metagenome (GOLD analysis project Ga0097678, IMG submission 72847) | Wastewater bioreactor microbial communities from Cape Town, South Africa - Thiocy_expt_500_plan - 1398105537976 (version 2) (version 2) ...
GTAGTGAGGCTTCTTTTCTAACTACCCTGTTAGATATATTACATTATGTGCAAACAGTTGGGGATGGACCATATCTACTTCAAAGTGCAGTTTCGGTGCTTACCCAGTTCTACAGCACCTTGACCATCAATCCTGATGATCCGGGCTCCATAGAATTTGGCTACCAACTGATTGACAAAGCACGCCAGGTGATAATTGAACATGAGCGGCAATACGAAGCGCTCTCGCTGGTGGAACTTCAAGCGGTCGCGGACCGGTTTGGTACAATGACCGCCCAGTTGTTAGCAGCTTCAAACCCGGCCCAGGTACTAAAAATTCTCGAAACCTCCCTGCCTGATGTCGGTATCCAGGATTTTCAAATTGCCATGTTTGAACCTCTTCAAGAAGACGAAGAAGATGACGACATAGTAGGTAAGAGTACCTTATTGGCCCTTGATCCCTCATCAGCAGGGTTAAAATACCGCCCCTTTCTTACCCGGTCCTTCCCTCCTGGCGACCTTTACCCCGCCGGTGAACCGTATTCCCTGCTACTAACCCCTTTAATGTTGCAAGAAAAGCAGATAGGTTTTATTGCCTATGATACGGGTAATATAGATTTATGCGGCGCAATTACCAGGAATGTTTCAGCGGCCCTTTTAAATTGCAAACTTTATAATGAAGCCGCTGACGGCCGCAAGCTGGCCGAAGAAGCCGATCAACTCAAGACAAAATTCCTGTCAATGGTCAGCCACGAGTTACGTTCTCCGCTGAGCGTGATCGTTGGCCTGAGCGAACTGATTTTGCGCGAACACTCCGAGGGAAAACCGGCCCCCCGCCAGGACCTTGAAAGGATCAACGCCAGCGCCCAGCACCTGGGACTTTTAATCAGAGATGTGTTGGACCTGAGCACCAACCAGGCCGGTCAACTGCGGCTTTCCCTCGAACCCGTAAATTTAGTAGAAGCCCTTCAACCGGTCCTCGTTACGGTAGGACAACTGGCCCGTGATAAAGGTCTTAGCTGGCAGCTTACCATACCTGATCAGCCGGCAATGGTACTCGGGGACCGCACCCGTCTGCGTCAGGTTGTCCTCAATTTAGTCAGTAACGCTATTAAGTTCACGGCTAACGGTAGCATAAAGTTGGTTGTTGAAATAACCGGTGAGCAAGTTTCCGTGTGGGTGAGGGACACTGGCATTGGCATATCCTCGGCGGAACAAAATAGTATTTTTGATGAATTTAGCCAATCTGAGAGAACCGCCAGCCGCGGATACGGTGGGTTTGGCCTGGGTCTCGCGATCAGCCGTCACCTGGTCGAGCTGCACGGCGGTACCATAAATGTAAGTTCCTCTGGCGTGGAAGGTGAAGGCGCCACCTTCTGGTTCACCTTACCTCTGCTTGAGCAGCAAGAAGCCACCGAATCGGCGCAACCTGGCCGGCCTCTCGTAGTTGTAGTAACAAACGAAACCAATAGCAAAAACATCGAAGGAATAAAAGTGGCCTTACATTCGCAAGACCTGGAAGTGGTAGTTTATCCTCCCGCTGAAATGGCTCAATGGCAGCTTCGCCTGGCGGCTGCGCCACCGGAGGCTATTCTTGTCGATCAAAGATTAAGTGCAACAGCAGGGTGGGACGTTTTCCGGGGCTTGCAAAACTATCCCGCAACCCAGAATATACCTGCTTTTTCATTTTCCTGGCCTGGTACGGTTGATAGCTCTTTAGTCATAAAGTTGGGTCACAGCGGCCCATCACTCGATCTGGCCCAGTTCAAGCAGCTATTGAGCGCCCCGCCAGTCGCGACACCGGCCTTTCCAACCATCTTGATGGTTGACGATGACTTGAGTATCCTTGAAATGTACACCCGCCTGGTTCAATCAACTATCCCAAATTGCAATATTTCTTACGCTCATAATGGGCTTCAGGCTGTAAAATTTGTGCAAAACCGGCGGCCGGACCTGATATTGCTTGATTTGATGATGCCGGAGTTGGATGGCTTTGGTACCCTGGAAGTACTCAGAGGAAACCCTGCGACCCGTGATATTCCTGTTATTGTACTCAGTGACAGAGCCCTGACTGAAGAGGAAATGGGGCGACTAAATCAACAAAGCGTAGTAATGGTACTTGAGAAGGGTGTAATCAGCGCTGAGGAAACCATAACCCAGCTAGGGAAAGTTTTGGATCGTACCAACCGCCCCGGTTCTGCGCCGCAACTACTGGTTCGCCGGGCCATTGCTTATATCCACGCTAATTTTGCTCAACCGATTACTCGTGAACTTTTAGCCCAATATCTCTCGGTAAATGAAAATTATCTCTCCACCTGTTTTCAACAAGAAACCGGCATTAGCCCTTTGACCTTTCTCAACCGGTTCCGGATTAAAAAAGCCTGTGAGTTGTTAGAGCAGCCTGACCAGACCGTAACGGAGGTTGCTCTGGCAGTAGGCTTCTCGGATATTGGTTATTTCAGCCGAGTTTTCCAACGTGAGGTTGGAAAATCGCCAAGCGCCTACCGGCGAAGTCACCGATTACATTAAGAATTGCTATTTCGTGCGGTTCAGCTTGGTTGCGGATAACCATGTTTCACCTTTTCCTATTACACTCAAGATCAACTTCTTTTTTACTACCTGTATTACTCCTTAAATTAACTATACTGAGTTTTGTGCAAGTGAAACTGAGATTTGTCCAAGACAGTTAGGTTTTTATCTGGCACTATGTGTCTATGGACACACAACGCTTATCTTACCTTCTATTATTAGAAGATGAACCACAATTTAAATATCTAATTCAGCGTTATGCCGTCAGAAGCGGGTTAGAGCTGCTGAATACTTCAAAAGACAGCGAAATCTTACCGCTGGCTATGCAGTGGCAACCGAAAGCGGTTATTGTGGATATTGACACGCCTGGCCTGGATATTGCTAAAGTGCTGGGCGAATTGCGCTCAGATACGATAGCCCGGCAAATTCCAATCATTGTGTGTTCTTCGTCCGAGGTGACCCTTAACAGGTGGGGGTTGGAAGTTGACGGCAGTTGGCTTAAGCCGGTACTGTACGACGATTTCACGAATACTCTTGCCGATATTGGGATTTATACAACTACTTAACCTAACAGACAAATAAAACCTAACGCCTTTTGTCAAAAAAACTAAATTCTGGTTATTAACGTCTCTGTTGACAGGTACGTTTTGAAAGGTAATACCTGTTCAAGCTAAGTTTGCTATACCAATTTTCAAGGAGGAGAAGAGTATGTCTGAGGAGACAGCTAAAAGATTGAACCGGCGTAGATTTATCGCCTTGACCGGCGGCGCTTTAACGGCTGCCGCTATACTCGCCGCCTGCGGCGATAACACGCCCACTTCCGGCACTGTGGCGACTACCGCAGCTACCAATGCTACTACGGCCGCCAGCGCTGCCACTACCGCCGCCGGTGCTGCTACTACCGCTGCCACAACCGCGGCTTCGGCCACTACGGCTGCGGCTAATGTAGCCCCGAATGGCATAAAACTGGTCTTACTGAACCAGTCGCGCGGCCAGGCCGCGGCCCTGGAAGCCCTCGCCAAGACCTATCTGGCTCAAACCGGCGTCGAAGTCACCATTAACACAGCCGGCCCCACCGATTACCTCCAGAAGTTACAGGCCAGCTCCCAATCCGGTGACATGCCCGATATGTACTCTGCCCTGGCTAAATACAACGATATGGCTCCGTATTACAAAGCCGGTTGGGCCATGAATTTGCAACCGGAAATGGACAAAGGCTGGAGCAAAAACTTCTCCTCCTCGGTGCTCAAGCAGATAACCTGGAAGGAGGGCAACCCTCAGGGCCTCCAACCGGGGATTTACGGGGCCCCTTGGGAGATAAATACCTATGCCGTTCTGGGTAACCCGACCATCTTTAAGAAAGCCGGACTGGACCTGAGTACGCCACCGGCGACCATGCCTGAATTCATTGACCAGTTGAAGAAGATTAATAATTCGAAGAGCGCCCCGTTCTTGCTGGCTTCCTCGAATACGGCTCTGTTCATCCAGCATTATGTCTCTAACTTTTTAACCGATGACGAGATCAGCCAGACCTTCGGCGGTAAGCTACCCTGGAAGTCCGATGCCTGGCGAAATGCCCTGCAACTTATCGTTGACCTGCGCGACGCCGGGGCTATCGCCAATAACGCCCTGCCTACCGGTTCAAGCGATAACGCCACCGGCGAGAAGGAATTCTTTAACGTGCAGGATCTTGCTACTTACTACGACAGCGCCGTAAGCATTTCGGTAGCAAAAACGACTGCCCCTGACTTCACCACCTTTATTTCATTTCCGCTTCCAAAGGCCGGCAACGGCAAACTCGAACCTCGCTCAGTCGGCGGCTTTGGTAGAGGCATGGCGATCAACCCGAAAGGTAAGCACCCCGATGAGGCGCTGAAATTCATTAAATGGATGACTGATCCGGCTCAAGAGAAGCAAATGTTTGATACGGTTCCTTTGCTTCCGGCCAATCCCAACGCCTTAGATACGTCGAAGCTTTCCCCGCAGGTAACCGGGTTCTCCTCGCTTGTCGATAAGACCCAGGTTATAAGCAACCCTCTAAAGGCGCAGGTGAACGAAGCGATGCAAAAAGGCATTCAGAGCCTGGTTCTCAAGGAGAAGAGTGTTGACCAGGTTCTCGACGACCTGGAAGCAGCTCAAAGGAGTTAGTGATGGCTAGCACCCCAATCGCCGGCAAGGCAAAACCGCGATCCTTTGCTTCCAAACCCCGTCACAGGAGGCGGGGTTTGGAAGCTTACCTCTTTCTGCTCCCGGCCCTGGTCCTCATCGGAGTATTCACCCTTATCCCGTTCGTACAGGGGATTGTACTGAGCTTCCAGAGTTGGGACGGGGTTAGCACCGATACCCCCTTCGTCGGCCTTGATAACTACCTGCGGGTTTTCCAGGATAACATCTTCTGGAGTTCGATGCTTAACGCCGTCATCTTCGGGGCGGTCGGCCTGGTTATTGGGGGTGCCGTCTCCCTTGGAATGGCGATGGCGGTCAATAAGGCCAAACGCTTTTCGGCTTTCTTCCGCACCGTCTACTACGTGCCCGGGGTCTTCTCCGTCGTAGTGGTTGGGATGATGTTCTCCTGGCTGCTCGACCCGCGGATCGGTATTCTCAACCGTTTCCTGGGGGCAATCGGTCTGGACGCCTTGCAGCACAACTGGCTCAACGAACCTGACACCGCAGTCTGGGCGGTGGCAGCGGTCTTTGTCTGGTACCACTGGGGCTTCGGCTTTCTCCTTTTCCTGGCCGGCTTGCAGGATATTCCGAAGGAATATTACGAAGCGGCCGAACTGGACGGGGCCTCGCCCTGGGCCCGGTTCCGCTACATTACCTGGCCGGACCTGGCCCCCGTCACTACGATTGTCAGTATTCTCACCCTGCTGGGCGGGCTGAAGATCTTCGGTACTGTCCTGGTACTGACCAACGGCGGCCCCGGCTACCACACCGAGGTACCGACCCTGCGTATTTACAAGGAAGCCTTTCAATTCCATCGTTACGGTTCGGCCGCGGCGATGTCGGTCATCTTCGGGTTAGGGCTGGTGGCGCTCTCGCTATTTCAACTCTGGATCTCGCGCCGTTCCAATGCGTGATGGGATCAGGAAGAGAGGACAGAAAAAATGCAACAACCCCCCAAAATATCAGCACCGCCCCGGGCTCTTCGCGTTGATTTCCACTCATCAAGGGGCAACCAGCTAACGAGCAAGGCTCGCATTTTTACCAGGCGCTTTGCTTTCTACGCTCTGCTGGTGCTGGTAGCTTTCGTGGCGCTCTTTCCCATCGTCTCGGTGCTGTTAGGTTCAGTCCAAAAAGCCCAGGAACTTTACAGTGGGAGCAGCTTTTTCCCGACCACTTTCGAGTGGAACAACTACGTCACTGCCTGGAACGATGGGAATTTCAAGACGTTTCTGCCCAACAGTTTGTTCTACACGGTGATTGCGGTGATTGGCATCTTGATAGTGGCGAGCATGGCCGGTTATGCCCTTGCCCGTATCGAATTTCCGGGCAGCAAAGTGGTAATGTTCCTGATTCTCGCCATCATGATTATTCCGGCACCCGCCTCGTTCATCGCAGTCTACAAAGTGCTGGTTAATATGCACCTGGCAAACACCCGCCAGGGCTATATCCTGGTGTTGATCGCCGAGGGGCTGCCTCTTTCGATTATGATTATGCGCAGTTTCTTCGTGCGCCAGCCGAAGGAGTTGGAGGAAGCAGCGGTTCTTGACGGCAGTTCGTCCTTCGGTGTTTTCTGGCGGATCATGCTACCGCTGGCACGGCCCGGCCTGGCGGCGGTAGCGGTTATTGAGGCCCTGCATGTCTGGAATGAATACCTGCTAGCGCTGGTTATTTTCAACGACGATAGCCTGATGCCGGTGCAGCGGGGCCTGACCCGGTTCGTTTCGGCGGAAACACCCCAGACAAACATCCTGCTGGCGGCGACGGCGATCTCAGTGCTGCCGATCATCGTGCTCTATCTCTTCGCCCAGCGCAACATCACCCAGGGAATCGCGGAAGGGGCCGTCAAATAGGAATAAAGGCCATTCGCCTTCCGTTAAGGACTTTTACACAATGAAAATTGAACGAATCGAGACTTACCTTGCTCCGCAAGTGGCGGTGGTCCGCATAATTACGGACGATGGCGTGGTAGGTACCGGGCAGACCTCGCCGTATATGGCAGATATAACGGTTGATGTATTACACAAGATGGTCGCCCCATTTTTCCTGGGCCAGGACCCCTGGCAACTTGAGCGCCTGGTAGAAAAGTGCCTGGCGCATCACTACAAGTTTCACGGCTCGTTCCTCTGCCGGGCGCTGTGCGGGGTTGACACGGCCCTATGGGATCTCCTGGGTAAAGTCACCGGCCAGCCTGTCTATAAACTCCTCGGCGGGGCGGCCCGTCAGGAGGTGCCAATGTACGCATCCAGCATGAGCCGGAAAATCACGCCTGAGCAGGAGGCGCAGCGTCTGGCCGACCTCGTGAGCAGCCAGGGATTCCGGGGTGTCAAGGTGCGGATTGGCCAGGTGATGGGCCAGGATACAGACGCTGCCCCCAGGCGAACCGAACAGATGATTCCCCTGATACGAGAGGCGCTGGGTGAGGATTTAACCATCCGGGCAGATGCCAACGGAGGATTCTCGGTGCCACGGGCAATTGCGGTCGGCCGGTTGCTGGAAAAGTACCGGTACTTCCACTTCGAGGAACCCTGCCCCTTCCCTGAAATTGAAAATACGGCCCAGGTGGCGGCGGCGCTTGATATAGCGGTGGCCGGAGGAGAGCAGGACCATTCCCTTGAGCAGTTCAACCGGATGATCCGGCTGGGCACGGTGGACATAGTGCAACCCGACATCGGTTATATCGGCGGTCTCAGCCGGGCCCGCAAAGTCGCCCAACTCGCCGAGATGGCCGGAATACCCTGTACCCCGCATTGCGCCAACCGGTCGCTATTGCAGGTCTTTACCTTACACCTGGCGAAGGCCATGCCAGCCTGCTACCAGGACCAGGAGTGGAGCATCGAGGACAACCAGACCTGGGCCGATGAAATCTATGAGCCGGTACTGCAAGTCACTAACGGGGTCATACCCGTTTCAGACCGGCCTGGCTGGGGGATCGAAATTGTGCCAGCCTTTTTGAAGCGAGCAGAACGGCGCGTGTCGCAGGCGGCCGGTGGCTAATCCGCCCTGCCCTTATTCATTCGTGTGTGGGATTTTTTCTAAGGAGGGTTTTAGTAGACATGGGAAACTGGTGGCACGAGCAGCCTTTGCGCCTGGTCCAGACAAATTTACAGGAGAGCGACATCCGGCGCAACCCGCGTGAGATCGTCCGCGAGGTGGCGGCCTTTGATGCAAACGCGATTCTTTTCAGCGTTGGCGGGATTGTTTCTTTTTATCCATCAAAACTGCCTTTTCAGACGCCTTCACCCCTTCTGAGTAGCGACATTGACTTTGTAGGCGAGGCCAGGGACGAGGCCCGCAAGCTGGGCCTGCGCTTTATCGCCCGGCTCGACCTGAGCAAATGTCATAAGCATGTATTTGATCACCACCCGGAATGGTTCTTCCGGCGCGCGGATGGCAAGCCGCAGGTCTATAACGGTCTTTACTCTACCTGCGTAAACGGCGGCTACTATCGGGCCTACTCCTTCGAGATTATAAATGAAATCATCGAACGATACGACGTGGACGGCCTGTTCTTTAACATGTTCGGCTATCAGCCGCGCGACTACAGCGGCACCGACCACGGCATCTGCCAGTGCGTGAATTGTCGCAGCCGCTTCCGCGAGATGTTCGGGCGGGAGTTACCCACCGTGGAAAACCCCAACGACCCCAATTATCTTGATTATCTATCCTTCAAGGAGATCACGAGCCGCGAGGCTGCTCAACAAGTCGGCGACTATATCCACACCCGCAAGCCCGGTATTGCTTTCAGCACTTACAGCATCCACGGCACCGACCTGGTGCGGAGTGAGGCTAACACGGCGGTAGACCGACCCTTACCGCTCTGGCAGTACTCGGCCAGCGATAACGTCAAGCGGGCCCAGCATACCTACCCCCACAAGCGGTCGCTGAATACAGCCGTTTACTTCCTGGATATTCCCTACCGTTTCGCCGAGGTCTCCGCCGATCTGACCTCGCTGCGGCTGGCGCAGAATGTAATTCACAGCGCGCCCCTCGACCTTTACGTGCTCGGTACGCTTGACCAGCCCAATCGAAGCGGCCTTAAGTCAGCCCAGGAAATCTTTTCTTTCCAGGCTAAACACGAGCAAGAGTACCAGGGTCTGACCTCGCTGGCCCAGGTATGCCTGCTCTATCCGCATCGCAGCTTCCCGTACGGCAAAAGCAGCGAAACGGCCTACCGGGGCATGTTCCGGCTGCTTACCGAAAACCACATCCCGTTCGATTGTGTCCACGAGCACCGGCTGACCGAAGAAGACGCCAACGAATTCCTGGCAAAATATAAACTGCTGATCTTGCCAGGAGCCGCTCTTTTAAGCGACCGACAGAGCGAGGTAATTGACTCTTTTGTGGCAACCGGTGGCAAGGTGCTGGCTACGGGCGAGACAGGTTTCTATACCGAAACAGGCCGCCCCCGCCCCGAAAATAGCCTGAAAAGTCTTGGCGCAAGCCGGGTAGAGCTAACCCGCTCTGATATGCGTTCAGCCTATTTTCGTATCCATGACCAGCATGACCCCGGCCTTAACCGTCACTTTCCGCTGGATAAAGCCCGCCACTTTAATGAAACTGACCTTATATTTCTTGACGGTAATTACCTTTACTTGCCGGTAAAGGAGGAAGCGGAAAAGTGGCTAAGCCTTATCCCACCTACGACCTACGGCCCGCCGGAAAAGGTGTTCAGCGATGCGGAAGAAACGGATTGGCCGGGAGTAATCTTCTACCGGTATGGCCGGGGGACCAGCGCCTACCTGCCCTGGCAAGTGGACGCGCTCTACTACCGGTTTAGCTCACCCGGCCACACCGCGCTGCTGCTGGCGGTACTGGATAGCCTGACTGGTGGCGACCGGCAACTGGTTTCAAACGCGCATCCGAGTGTTGAAATAGCCCTCCTGGCCCGCAAGGATGGCGCATATATGCTCAATCTGGCGAATGCCAGCGGTCACGGCGGTACCGCTATTTTCCCACCTATTCCGATGCGTGACCTGGTAGTAAAAATTGCCTTACCGCAACCGGTCACGACTGCCTGTTCGCTGAAACAGGGCCGCCCGGTCGAACTCTGGCGAGAGCAAGGCTATACCTGTGTGCGGGTGGGCCAGCTCGAACTTTTTGACTCGATCATTTTACGCTAAAGAAGGCACGGGTAGGGAGGGAGATAGATTAAACATGGCGACTTCACAGAGAAACGTTTTTATCTGGGGACAAAAGCCGGACGAGGAGCAGATGGTACAGCTGCGGAGGGCTGCCCCTGAGGCTAGAATCTGCGTGTTCGACAACCGGGCGGAGATGGAAGCCCAAATCGAGGAAGCGGAAATCATCGCGGGAAACGTCCGCCCTGAAGCCCTGGCCCGTGCAACGCGCTTGCGCTGGGTCCATAGTTGGGCTGCCGGACCGGACGCCCAGCTTTACCCTGAGTTTGTAGCAAGCCCGGTCTTGCTGACCAGTAGCAAGGGAAACGGGGCCATCCCGCTGGCCGAGCATGCCATTATGCTCATGCTCATGCTGAACCGGGACGCGCTGCGCTGGCTCCGCGCCCAGTCCGAACAGCGCTGGGACCGGTTCAACCACGGCGAACTTACGGGGCTGACCTGTGGAATTATTGGGCTTGGGAATGCCGGGCTGGACCTAGCTGCCAAAGCAAAAGCTTTTCACATGCGGGTAATTGGCATACGCCGAACCACCATAGCAACCACTTCCGACCTTGTAGACGAGCTTTACCCTCACGAACGCCTGCACGACTTTTTGGCCGCGTCCGATTTCGTAGTTGTAACAGCCCCGCTTACTCCCCAGACCGTGGGTATGCTGGGCGAAGCCGAATTCCGTAGCATGAAGCGGAGTGCCTATTACATCTGCTTCTCGCGAGGCGGTATCGCCGACGATGCAGCCCTGCTGCGCGCCCTTAATGAAGGCTGGATCGCCGGGGCCGGGTTAGATGCGCACAGCGAAGAACCGCTCCCGCCGGATAGTCCGTTCTGGACGGCGCCGAACACGATTGTTACTCCGCATAACGGCGCGACTACGCCGCTCACCCCCAGGCGTGGTTTTGATATTTTTGTAGAAAATCTTGAGCGCTACATTTCCGGCCAGCCTTTGAATAATCTCGTAGACAAACAGGCCGGATACTGAGTTAATTGAAGGTGCTGGCTTGTAGAGAGGTGTGAAAGATAATGTTGGAAAGAATCGGCTTCATTGGCCTGGGTATTATGGGCAAGCCTATGGCCCGCAATTTACTGAAGGCAGGATACTCCGTCACCGTATATAACCGTTCCCGGCCAGCCGTAGACGAGTTGGTGGAGGAAGGTGCGGCGGCAGCGGAATCTCCCCAGGAAATCGCCAAAAACAGCGAAGTGGTTATTACAATGCTGCCCGACGGGCCGGACGTAGAGGAAGCAGTGTTAGGGCTGGACGGTCTGTTGGCGGGTGCTAATAGGTGGCTCTTGATCATCGATATGAGCACGATTTCGCCCGGCGCTGCAAAACGGTTAGCGGAAGCAGCCCGTGAACGGGGCGTGGGTATGTTGGATGCGCCGGTGAGCGGAGGAGATAAAGGGGCTATCGCAGGCACGTTGTCAATAATGGTAGGTGGCAACGAGGACGACTTCAAGCGGGCCATGCCAATATTTGAAGCGGTGGGCAAAACGATCACTTACTGTGGGAGCAGCGGGGCCGGTCAGACCGTGAAAGCCTGTAACCAGGTCGCGGTCGCCCTTCACTACGCCGCCGCCTCGGAGGCGTTGGTGCTGGGGGCTAAAGCCGGGGTCGCGCCAGAGGTTATTCTTAAAGTGCTGGGAGGGGGGCTTGCCCAAAGCCGGGTAATGGACATGCGTGGCCCGGCCATGAGCCAGCACCAATTCACGCCAGGCTTCAAAGCTAGACTTCACAGCAAAGATTTGCGGATCATTATGGAGACTGCCCGCGAGTATGGTGCCACGTTACCCTTTGCCGCCCTGGCCGACCAGTTATACACGGCCCTTGTGCAGAATGGCGGCGGCGAACTGGACCACTCGGCGCTCCTGACAGTTATTGAAAAATTATCCAACGGTAGTATAGGAGATACTCAATAAATATAGGGTACATATGTTATGTTACAGTCACTGACAATTTTACTGGTTTTCCAATTAATTGGAGAAGTAATGGCCCGGACTCTAGCGTTGCCGGTCCCAGGTCCGGTTATCGGCCTGGTATTATTATTCGCAGTTTTGATAATCCGGGGCAAAGCACCTGTGTCGCTTACCCATACCGCTAACGGGCTATTAGACTACCTCAGCCTGCTATATGTCCCCGCCGGGGTCGGGATTATGGTTAATTTCGCTCTTATTCAAAAAGAGTGGCCGGCAATCTTACTTACTTTGATTCTCAGCTTAACCCTTACTTTAATCATTACTGCTTTCGTCATGCGGTGGTTGATCAGGATGCTGGCAGCTAAGGCAGCCCAGCGGAGAGTTAGCCATGGGTGAGCGCCTTACCAGTATCTGGGTCTATCTAGCTCAGACCCCCTTGCTGTGGCTAACTGCCACCCTTATAATCTTCCAGCTTACTAACTGGCTATATAAGAGGGCGGGCAAACCACCTTGGCTTAATCCTGTGCTTACCGCGATAATTTTGATTGCCGCCCTGCTGGTGGTTACCGGAACTCCCTACCAGGCCTACTTCGACGGAGCCCAGTTTGTCCATTTCCTGCTAGGGCCGGCCACGGTTGCTCTGGCGATTCCACTTTATGAACAGCGTAAAACACTCAAGCGACTGTTGATGCCCCTTTTGGGGGCGTTACTAACCGGGTCGGTTGCAGCGGTCCTCACGGTAATCGCGTTTGCCAGACTGTTGGGAGTATCAGCGCCTTCGACGCTCTCTTTAGTCCCAAAATCTGTGACGTCACCGGTTGCGATGGGTATTGCTGAAAAAATTGGAGGTATACCCTCGCTAACCGCCGTAATGGTAATCCTCACCGGCATCTTCGGAGCGGTGGCCGGACCATCCATCATTGATTTGATCGGGGTAAAAGAACCGGAAGTACGCGGATTCTCAATCGGACTGGCCTCACATGGAATTGGTACCGCCCGGGCCTTTCAAATTGATGAAGTGACAGGAGCATTTTCCGGTATGGCTATGGGAATGAACGCTTGTGTAACACCGCTTATCGCACCGGTGCTCGTAAGTCTGTTGCACTTAACATAGCCTTTCCAATTTTAATTTCACTAACCAGGGTAAAAAACCAAATGTCTATTAATCAAGGGCAGAATCTATTTGTCACCTGCGTGGCGAATGAAGAATCGGCAAAGGTCACCTATGCGTTAGGCCAGTTGCGGCAGGCGCTTGAAGAATCCCGGTATTCCGTCACAATTGAATTCCTCCCGCCTACCTCTGGCAACCGCCTCGCTATCGGACTCGGTCTTGATAGAGTGCAGGCCATAATCGCCGCTCCCCGGACTGAGACAGACGACTCGACACCACTGGGTTATGAAGACTTTAGTTTGAAAAAGGGGGGAGATGGTACGGCAACCACGATTTTGATCGAGGCGGCAGGCGAGCAGGGGTTACTGTATGGCTGCCTCGCTCTCGTAGAGCAGTTGGAGTTGGGCGGCTTCGAGCAGGTCCAGTCAAAAACAGAACGAGCTTTTATTCCATTTCGCGGGGCCAAGTGCAATCTTCCCTGGGAACCCTATCAGGCCGGGTATTCTACTGAAATCAATCAGGCGGTGTATTGGGATCTGGGGGTGTGGGAACGCTACCTGGACCGCCTGGCACGGGGCCGGTACAATGTCCTGACCCTCTGGAGCCAGCATCCTTATCACCTGATGGTGCGTATTCCTAAATACCCTGAAGCCTGCCCATTTACAGACGAGGAGATGGATAGCAAAATCGGCTTCTGGAAAACTCTCTTCGCCATGGCAAAAGCGCGCGGAATGGACATCTACATGCTAACCTGGAATATCCACCTTCCGGAGTCTTTTGCCCGCCATCACGGCTTTCATATTTACGGACAGGATCACCCGGTAATCCGCGATTACTTGCGGGAAGCCGTCAAGACGTTAATAGCTACCTACGATGACCTGGACGGTTTTGGAACGACCGCCGGTGAGCGCATGCACGATTATACCGCGGGGGCATTTGAAGATTTTATGCTCGACGTGTATTTCAGAGCGCTCAAGGAAGCCACCCGGCAGGTGCCGTTTATCTTTCGAAGCCACTGGTTACCCCCGGAGGTTACCCGGGCCGCCCTGGCAAAAGCGGATTACCCGGGCACCGTCTATATTGACTGGAAATTCAACACCTCGCACGGTCTATCTACCTGGAAACTCCAGGGTCGGGAAAACAACAAGCTGTTGAATCCGCCGCCCGATAACTTTAAGGTGTTGTGGCATATCCGTAATGAAGAGGCTTATCTTTTGCAGTGGGGCGATCCTTCATTCGTGGCTGCTCACGCAATCAATAACTATGATCCGCATGCGGTACAGGGCTACTTTTTTGGTCCTGAACGTGTGATACCCTTTCTCGAAGAAGTGCGGCTCGATGGCTCAGGCAAGCGAGTGCAAACCTTCGACTTCGACCGGCGCTGGTATCTGTACGAGATGTGGGGCCGGATGGGCTATAACCCGGCCACCCCAGACAGCCTTTGGAGCGAACGTCTCAATCATTACTATGGCCTACCCGGTGGAGAAGATGGCCTATACCAGGCGCTCCAGGCGGCGAGCCAGGTTCCCCTTGAATTTAATACCTTCTGGGCCGGAACCTGGGACGGTTCATCTTATGCTGAAGGCAACCTCGGCTTCCCACTGGCGGTTGATTCCTGGGAAGGTAATCGCGAAAAGCGCTTTCTGAGCGTAACTGATTTTATCTTTCACGAGTGTCTCGACCCTGACTATATGACAATTCCTGAATATGTCATTGCGGTTACGGCTCCCGCGAACGGCAATCGGCCGTTTATACGAGCGATCCAGGGCCGGGTAACGCCGTTTGAGGTAGCCCGGCATATGGAGGACATTAGTAAGCGCGTAGGCGCCTACCTGACAACCCTGGCTGCAAAAATCAAACCTGACACTGACACTACCAGGGCGCGAGCTCAGGAATATACCTGGTTGGTTGAGGATTTGACGGTGTGGCGGGGGCTGGCTCAGTATTATGCCTGTAAAATTCGTGCAAGCACCTACCTGTATGCCTTTATGTATACCGGCGAAGAACAATTCCGGCAGCAATCGGTTGACGAACTGGCGCAGGCGGCCGAGCAGTGGGAGAAAATCGCAAACTTTACTCGCGACCGTATCGCTCGCCAGAGCTACGATCACTTCGACGTGTTTCACTGGGAACGGTATGTCAAGGAAGCTCACAACGACATTGCCCTGGCCCATAAGGTCAAACCTATTGACGAACTGGCAGGCGAAATTCGGTGCTACCAGCTTGGTCCTTATCCTTCGGATGGCTGGGGCGCTTCCCTGGACAGGCCGGAAGTCCCGGAACTGGCCCTTCAAAAATTAGATTTAGACACACCGGACCCTGCCCAGCGGTATGCGAAGTACCTTTCCAAGAAATATTCCATCGCGGGGCGGGAGTATAGCTGGCAGCCGCTGCCTGCCTTATCACCATCGGTTGAGGTGTTTAAAAGTAACCAGCCGCTGCAGATGGTTCCTGAGCTTCGCAAACGTTATGATATCCGCCATGATTTCCAGCCTGAGTTTGGCTCGTCTGGAACGGTGTATTTTGCTGCGGTTGTTACAGCGGACGAAGATGAAGCCGTTCAGTATGAATTGCGTACTCACGACTTCGCCCGCGTCTGGGTGAATGTTAAAGAAGTATTCAATAGCCCCAAGGCTAAATGGCATAACGAAAGCCGGCGAGGCGGCCGCTTTGCTGCGCTGTTGCGTGCCGGGCAGAACCTTATCTTGATCAAACTAGAAGCGACCCGTCCATTGTCTGCGGCCGTGAAAACGGTAGAAGATGATCCAGCAGGCTGGGGCTTTTACCTCCAGTCCGGTTTTGCGGGTTATCCCTTTCCCCGCCATCGCGAACGTCCCTATCAGCTTCGGCCGCCAGTCAGCCGCCCGGCCTAACTCCGGCAGCAATCTAATTAAGTCCTCTCATCCTACCCCGGATTATCGTTTTTATTTGAACGTTTTTACAAAGCTTGCTGCCTGGCCAAAATTGTAAGATCGGCCAGGCAAGCCCAGAGCAAGAATTCTACGCTGATACTACTTCCGGTTTCACAAAGTGGGGGCTTAGCAGGTTAATTGAAAACATTAAGTAAGCTCATTATTTCTTTTTGTACCTTTGGTGGCCGTTGATTAAGGGTTGTATTACCTGCTTTTCCCAAATCTTTCAATATCGGAGGTTAGAATTAGTCATAGGACGTAACACTTCTGCCTGTTTGAGGAAAGCTGGATTTTCTGAGAACCTATAACAAAAGGGATCAAAGAAGTCTTTGCGTGTACGTACTGGTTTGAGGATTGAATTGCTTTGCAGCACCCCGCAAATACGGCTTGGCGCTGCGCCGCAGGTAAGGAAGCAATCCTTCAGCCATAAGGGCATTGAGCGTCTCGCGGTAAAATGAAAAAATATGGACGTCACCAAGGTGAATGCCGGCCTTGATTGCACTTGTAGCAATTGTCGTCGAAACTGTCAGGAGAGGTACCTTTTCGCGCTTACTTACTTCCTGAAGGTTCTGGTAGAGTTGAGCGAGGCTGGCGGCATCAGGCAACTCGTTAATGTTTTGGCGCAGGTTTTGCCAGGTCTGCCGCATATCTGCCACTTTGAGTGGCGGCAAGTCAACCACATCCGCAATGGCTCCCGAAGTCCCTTCCAAACCTACCAGCAGTTCTTCAACTGAGGTAATCTCAAGGTCCGGTGGTAAAGCACCTGCCGAGCGGAGGTCTGCCACCAGAGTATTGAGGTATATGCCAGTGCCCTTTGTAATATCAGCTACGGCCGCGAGCAGCCACAAAGGCGACCAACCTGTGGTTAAAATTCCCGCAAGTTCGATGACATTCCCGGCCGCTTTACGTTTTAAAAGATCTTTAGCTGGTAGGCCACCTTCCTGGGATAAAGGAACTTCCTCAACACCTCCAACTACCTCGATCATAATGCGTAAAAGGCCCCCTATCGTTGCCCTGTATAACCGAGAGTCGCGAACCATCCGTGGTAAGAGCAGTTGAGATGTTTCAGCCACCAATCCTCCGCCCACCGCAGCCGAAGCCCGTATTGTTCTTTCTGGTAAAGATAATAGATATTTAGTTTTGTTGGCCATAATGATTTAACTCCTATTCTTCCATGTCCTGAGCGCACCATCGCATTGGCCGTATATGTTTTGTGGATCATATTGCTATTTAGATTTCAGTTCCCTTTTTCATTAGGCTCGTTATCGGGCAAGAAGGTAGGCATCTTCCATCCAATTAGTAATTAAAATTACTTTCCAATTAATTCTTATTCTACTTCTACGTATCTACAATCTAAAAGTAACAGGAAGGGCCGCTACACTTCCTGCATCTAATCCATTACAGCTGCTTCGTTAACCAGGATATCCAGGCGACCACAAGTTGATACGGTCGGGTCTACCAGCTTTGGTGGCTACCATGGTCATCCGACCCCACCGTACCTAAGCTGCGGCACGCTCATAACGGTGATGTAATCCGCCCATTACGGTAAAACTTACCACTTTCCCCTCTGAAAGCGAGCTGATTTGTGTCGGATCTAGCACAGCCTGTCCAATTCCCTGGTGTGGTCTTGACTTATTGAAATACTCAACATATGGTATGCTTTCAGAAATCCAGACCACAAACTGAAGAAGTTAGAGTAAAATACAAATCAGTTTGTGGAAAGGTAGGTTTGTATGCAAGGGCGTTCTTATCCGCCGGAATTCAAGCTAAAAATCGTAAAGGCAGTCCTTGAGAATCAAAAAAGCGTGGCGCAGTTATGCCGGGAACATTCTATCTCGGATAGCCTGATCCCTGCCTGGAAGAAACTTTACCGGGAGAAAGGCGAAGCAGCTTTCAAAGCAGTTACTCAGGCCCATGCCAGGAGCGAACCGCTCAGTGCTGAACAACAGGAGTTGTTAGCCCCAGAAATAAAGTGGCGGAACTGGAACGCTTCTGCGGTCATATGGCTTTAGAGAATTCTATTTTAAAAAGCCCAGGAACTGTTGAAGCAAAATGCCAAACCATAGAGCAACTCTACCAGCTTAGCCAACAGGAAGGCTGGAATTATTCTATCCGGGGTTTGTGCCGTCTCTTCGGGGTGAGTTTGCACCAGTTTAGTGGATTGTTTAGACACGAGTATATCTGGCTTTAATCGTCTCTCAAAATTTTCCGGTGAGGTAAGGCCCAAAGATGAATGTACCTACTGCCAAGAGTAAAATACACAAGCTTGAAAACTCTTCTTTAAAAGTGATTGAGGTATCCAAACTATAAAAATGTAATATTGCAGACTATTATTGTTATCAAAACATTGGCTATATTGTTTTGGAAAATAACAGCGGAAGCGAAGTATCGTTAATTATCGCTCCCGCGGTACAAAAAAGACCCCTAAATAGGGGTCTTTTCACTTATTTCACTACTATATATTGTATAGTTTGTGAAATATTTCACAGCGGAAGTGACGGGGTTCGCTCCATCATCTGCCATACAATTTTCACTCTTCGACGGTCACGAAATCATATTTTCTTCTCTGATTCCGGCCCAGCTTGTCGGACAGCTTAGGCCTAAAAAGCCCAATGCCGCAAACTTTACCCCAAACCAGGCAAGTCAAATAGTTGAAAGACATCACGGTGGCCAAAGCCTTAGAGAGCTGGCCGCTGAATTTGGCGTGTCTCACGAAACTATTCGTACCATCATTAAACAGCAACAAACCCTTAAAAGTCAATATCTTGTTTCAAAACCAGTGCAGAAAGGAGAGATTTGAATGTTCGATTCCAGCTGAAATAAAAAATTCACCCTGTTTGGATTAGGGTGAATTTCTAAATTTGTCTATAAAAGTCGAAAATCCCGAAGTTTGCAGACCGGTGGGATTTTCTAAATGGGTCCTCTTACGAGGAGATTTCTATGTTTTTAGCAGGGTTTGGTAGACCCTGGCTAGATCAATCTTAGCATCAGAAATCTTCTACGTCAAGATGGGCCAGGAGATTTCTATGCCCAAAAATCAAGTAGATAGAAAAGATTATTCCTCTCCAAAAGAGCAAAGTGGGAGAGAAAAGAACCTGTTCGTCCAGGTCCCTTTAGAGGTACTTGAAGCTGGAATCAGCACCAGTGCTTTGAAGCTTTACCTGATTCTGTTGAAGTATGCGAGGCAGTCAAACGAGTGTTGGCCGAGCCAACAAACCTTAGGATGGGATATGAATCTTAAGCCAAGGCGAATAGCAGATCTCCTGAAGGAACTGGAGTGCGCATCTCTTATAACCATTATATGCCGGGCTAAAGAGGGACTGTCAAATCTTTACCGGCTTCTCAAAGTTGTTCCACCGAAAGGAGGTTCGAACTCATCCTTGCCAAAAACTGCTGACAGTGCTGCTGAAAAAGACTTACCGGGTAAGCAGAAAAAAGCAGGGGAGGGTATGCAAGATTCTGCTGACGAATCACATGAAGTTGAAATACATGCATTAAAAACACACACTCATATACAGCCTGCCCATGTTAATGGGGTGGTAGCTCCGACTAACTTGGATTTTGACCAACCAGCCAAAAGTGTGTGTGATTTTAGAAATTCTGGAAAAGATTCATCTGATAAAAGTGCAAGCATGCAAAGTAAAGAAGTGCCAGGTTCGATTCATATCCCACCACAAACTACGCTAAGTGAGAAAGTTATAGCCGTATTAACCGAGTTTGGAGTTTCAGAGGCACGAGCCAAACAGCTTGCTGTTACGGTAATCAAGGCAAAGCTGGACGATGAGTATGTGAGAGGTTTAGCCGAATGGATCCTGGAACAAACGGCTTCACGAACAATTTACAACCCCGCCGGTCTACTGGTGCAAATGGTCCACCAGCTCGCCCCTGTGCCCTTGCCCAGGGGAGCGGGAGTACCAACCCTAAACAGCCTTCAATTGGAAGCTGACCAGAGAAAAGAATATTTTGATAAACACTTGCCCCGGCTGATAGCGATTGAGGAACGCAATCTGGCAGATGCAGTATCCGTACGGGACAAAACTAGTATCAGGCTCAGATTAGATAAATACCTGGCCCTTCAGGCAAAAGAGAGTGAAAGGGCTTATCCAGTTGGCAAACCTAATCTACCAGCCCTAAGTGCTAACTATTCTTCACAAGCATTTTTTATGGAACAAAGCTAACTAAAAAAATTAGCGCAAGAAGGAAGGATCAAATATGCAACAACCTACCAATTTCAATGGAAGGTCTTCCAACAGCAACGGAAAACTTGTGGAATTAAACATTCCCCAAAATCCGGAGGCTGAAGAAGCGGTATTGGGCAGCCTTCTAATCGACCGGGACTTGATTGTAACGGTTGCCTCTATTCTTAAACCAGGCCATTTCTTCAGCCAGGAACGAGCCAATATCTATCAGGCTATCCTCAACCTCTATTCAACAGGTGTTCCCGGCGACCTTATAACAGTGCGGGATGAGCTAAAAGCTATGCAACTGCTGGGAGATGAACCGGGTCAGATACGAGGCTCCTATTTGCTAAGGCTGATGGAGGCTGTTCCTACGCCGGTTCATGTTCAGTATTATGCCAACATTATTTTGAATTATTGGCTAGCCCGCAAGCTGATAGCCGAAGGTTCTCACATAGTTGCAAGTAGCTATCAGGGCAAAGAGGAGTCTACAAAATTACTTGCAGAATTTATCGAGCGTATGCAGAACCTGGCCGTCCTTGTAAAGGGAAGAGAAAACTCCCATTTCACCACTCACGAGAAGAGTCTGGAGCATTTTGTCAAAGTAGCTTCAGACCTTGACGAAAAAAGAAATATCGAAAGCCAGGGTGTCTTGCAAGGTCAGAAAACTTTGCCCCACTTAAGGTTTGGCTGGCCTGAGTTTGATGGGAGGGATTGGACCGAGGCTCCGGTTCTATCTCTGTTACCTTCAACCTTGACCACAATTCTTGGTAGAACCGGTGGAGGCAAAACTCTGGTGGCATCCCAGATTGCCGACACCAATGCCATTTTAGGGTTGAACGTACTTTATTTCCATGTTGAGTTGAACCAGGAGCAAATGCTAGCTCGCAGATATTGCCGCCTGAGTGGGGTGCCGGTGCTTTCTCAACTAAGAAGAAATTTGTCTGATCGAGAATTAGAGTTACTCTCAAAAGCCGCTGGAAAGGTGTCAGAGTGGTCGGGGAGGGTAGACTTTTGCCACTGCCCGGAATGGACATCAGAACAACTTATTCAAGAGTTAAAAGCTCGGCATTATGCCCTCGCAGTCAAAACCGGACGGGGTTATGACCTGATTGTGCTGGATTACCTGCAGCGGCTTGGTTGGCCGAGGAATTGTAATTCGGAGAGAGAAGCCATGGCCTTTAATGTACGACGCTTCAGTGATGTCCTCAATGAATTGAATCTGGCTGGACTTATGACGAGCCAGGTAGGTCGCAGCGATTCCAGGCAGTACGAACCACCGGACCTTGATGAAGGTCTTGGAACGGGTGAGATTGAGCGGTGCTCCAACCAGTTGCTTGCCTTTGCAATCAGTCAGGATAAGGCCCTGGCAAAATATGCTATCCGGAAAAATACCTTTTCTGAAGGGGATATAACCGGTGCCCTAACCTTTGATGCCAGAAAGGTTCAATTCCTCTAGCTCAGGCAATAGTTATTCAGAAGTTTGATTACCAATAATTTAGAGAGGAGGCACCAAAAAGTGAGTTATGTAATAGCCTGCAGCAACATCAAAGGAGGGACGGCAAAGACCAGCTCGGTAACGAGCCTGGCCGGTATCTTTGCCCAGCAGCACTACCGGGTGTTGGTTATCGACTGTGATCCTCAGAGCAACTTGACAATTGCCCTTGGTAAAAACCCTGAAAAACTGCAAAAGACTCTTGTGGAAGTTATTTCCAATGAGGAGATGTGCTTTTCAGAAGCCATTGTCCCAATCACCGAAGGGTTTGACCTGATACCGGCGCACATGGCTCTCCACGCCCTGGAATTACGGATGGTAAGTATGTTTTCGAGAGAAAAACTTCTGCGGCGAAAGCTACAGGAGGTCAGAGCAAATTATGACATTATTTTGCTCGACTGCTCGCCCAGCATAAACATGCTCACGATTAACGCTCTGACGGCAGCCGATGGGATTCTTATCCCAGTCCAAGCCAATTCTTTCTTTGCTTTGTATGGGATGACGCAGTTAATGACAACCATCAACTATATCCAGAGCGATCCTAACCCCGACCTCAAGGTGTTAGGGGTAGTTCTTACTATGAGCACTAATACCAAGATTACAAAGGAGGTCTCAAACCAGATAAAGGAGACATTTGGCGACCGGGTATTTGAAACAGTTATCAGGCTGAGTACCAGGATGGCTGAAGCACCGGCGATGGGTCAAACAATAGGTAATTACGCCGGGGAGAGCAGTGTTGCGGAGGATTACCGGAATTTAGCAGAGGAGATAAAAGAGCGTGTCAATCTTTAGTAATAGCGGCAACAGTAATCAGAACAATAGCCTGAGGAACAATTTGATGCGAGAAATGATTGCCCCTCAATCCTCGCTGGACGCCAACCCGAAAGCCAAACTTCTTCCAATCGAAAAGCTGATAAGTAACCCCTTTCAGGTTCGCCAGGATTTTGACACCCCTGAAGCCAATGCAGCCCTGGAGGAGTTGGCGGCAGATATTAGTGAGCACGGTATTCTTCAACCAATTCTGGTTCGACCGGCCAGAGAACCGGGCAAATTTGAAATTGTGGCGGGGGAACGGCGTTACCGGGCAGCCCAAATTGCCTCCCTAAAACAACTTCCGGCTATCGTCGATAATTTCAATGATAAAGAAGCCAGGCTTGTCTCCCTTACTGAAAATTTGCAAAGACGTGACCTCAATTTCAAAGAAGAAGTAGATTTCCTGGCTCAACTAAACGAAAAACGAATCCAGGAAGGGTTCGGGGGTGAAACGGACCTCGCCCGCCTCATCCACAAATCTCGCACCTTTATTGCCAAACGCTTGAAGCTCGCCCCTTTTCCTGACCTGGTAGAGCGAGTAATCACCAACCAGATTTCCATCAATCATGCCTATACCGAGGCATTGGACCGTGAGCAGTTACAAATGCACTTACCATTCGAAAAGGAGGCAAGTAACGAAAGTGAAATTGGTGAAGAAATGCACAATGTGTTCCCGGGGAACACTTTTAGCTTAAATGATCTAGCTCATACTAATGAGAATGTTGGAGAAAAAGAGGGAACTGAAGCAGTTAAATCGCCCAGAATGTCGCTCAGAGCTTCTTTTAGAGCTAAAATTGTACCTTTCAGCCGGGCCAGGGATGCTTTGAAATCCCTGGCCCAGGATTTTGAAAAATTTGAGGAAGAGGAACGGGTACAACTTAAGGTGGTCCTGGAAGAATTGGAACAAACATTAGTCCAACTACGGGCGAAGCTATAAGTCAGGCCGAAAAATTTTCAAAAAGTTCTCAAAGCTAAAAATAAAAGGTTAACCTAACCTGTTCTTCATACCTCCCTTTGCAAGGGCATTTCTTTTTTGAGTCAAGAATTTGGCAGGGTCGCCTCTTGTCTCGCCAGCGGATCTCTATCTGGACGTCCTGTCGTGCTCTCTTATTTGGGCAAGCTGCTGTAGTTGCCGTTCATGTACGCCAGGCGCCCAATCCTTGCCGACCGTGGCCGATGGGCCGATCCGCGGATCGTCGACAACACCGCCGTCACGCAAGGCTTGGACATATGCACGATCCTGTTCGATCCGTGCACGAAGCTGCTCCGCTCCGCCGACGGACCCGTGACCTGGGATGAATACATCGACGCTGTCTGCCACGCTTTCAAGTAGTCGCAGCCCAGTGAGATAGTCTTCAATCGGGTCTGCGGTTTTAAGGTTGAGCAACGGAATCAGGATATCAGAAACCATGTCGCCGGCGACGAGAACGCCACGTTCCTCGATCAACAGTGCTCCATGGCCCAGGGCATGCGCCTGATGTTCGATAAGGCGGACTTTAGGACCATCCCAGGGAAGGTACGCAGTTTCGGCTGGCAGGCCGGTAATGAGGCCGAATATATCCATTGGTATCTCCTCGGCGATGTCCAGCGGTAACATCGAGGCAACACGCGCCTTCCAACCCTCGTTCGATAGCAGCTCGCTGACAATAGCCGCGTTGCGGGCCGTACCGTAACGGGGTGCTTCGCCGAGGCTGGGGTGCCAGAGCAGGTGATCCCAATGAGGATGCGTGGAGAAGCCTGCCACAACGCTATGGCCCAACTCGCGAAGGTCGTTAGTGAGAGCAGCCATTTCGTCGTCCTGTATTCCGGGGTCGATAAGCAACACGCCGGTCCGGCCTTGTACGACAACGGCGTTGCTCTGCATGAACTCGCTCTGGTGGATCAGCACACCATCCGCGACCTGTTTTAGCATGGGGCTCCTCCTCCTTGTGCTTGTGGTTTGCAACCCGCTGGAGAGACGGTAGTAGCTTCACTCTTACTCATTAACTCATCGAATGCAGGGCATAGAAGCGAAAAAATACTGTCTTGGCCCTTCCCCAACCCATCAAGTGATATTGTCATACCGCCGACTACATTTCCCATAATCTTATCCCCTTATATTTATCGTGACTTACCTCAGGTGAGGCAAGGTTTACTGCTGCGGCTAATTAGGCGATGGTTGGTGCTTTGAATCCGTGTAAAATGATCCGGAACTCCACATTCTTATCATGGTAAACGCCAAAAAGGGCCACTGACTATTTTACCCAAAGGGTACTGGTCTTTGTCCAATATGCCTTGCGCCGGAGCTTCATTTGCAGTTAACTCTCACATCGCTATTACATATGCGGAATCACTGGACGACGTGTAATTGTGAACCAGAAGCACTATTCTGACCCGCCGGTTGGTACGACCGGGACAATTAACCGGATACCAAGACCCGCTGTCACCAGAACGAAGTTACCGTGTTCTGGGACAGCGGTGAAACGGGTACCCTCGGCTGCTTGTCCTGGACATTATTGGGTCTCAGGAGAAGGCGTAAGAGTAGTCTAACCCTAACAGATAAAACCAGCCAAAACAAAGAACCCACTGGACCAATCCGGTGGAATTTTCTTTTTGTCATGGGTGATTTTGAAGGGCGAGTCGGGTTAGAAAATGGAATAAGCTACGCTATTTATTTGTTCCGCCGGTGGGCTTGTGCTGGTTAAAAGATAAATTAGGCGGAACAAACAAAAGCCAAAAGCAGCTCAGGCAATCAGGCTCCCAGAGCCTCGCCTGACTACCATCGCCGTTTTCACAGAGGAAAAAAGCTCATTGGCGCTTTTTCCTCCGCACCTCTTTTTTTTGCCTATCCCCCCCACTGAAAGCAATCTTACCATAAGCCCAAGCCTCTCCATTTGCCTGGCGGTCTAAAGAACCACCGCCAGGCTGCATTCCGACCCTGAAAACGAATTTTAGTGTCGCTTGGCGCTGCGCGCCGCTTCGCTCTGTACCCTAAAACTCTTTTTCAGGGCCAGCCGCTGCGGCGTCTAGGGCTTGTCGGCTTATGAGCTAAGGAAATTCGAAGGGGGGCAACAGGGCCACCCGGACAAACAAAAGGACTACCGGCTGTACAAGAGCACAGTAGTCCAAGAGTAGAAAATCGAGGTTTCTTCTATGAAGAAGAGTTTAAACCGGTTTGGCAAAAGTGGCAAGCGGGACAACGAAATAGTGCAAAGCTGGGACACTTACCACCGGATCGCCACCCGGATTGCCCGGCAGTACCTCAGGTTTTACTTCCCAACCACCGAGGACCTGGTTCAGGCTGCGGCGCTGGCAGCTACAATAGCCCGATTTGGCCTGGGAGACGAGACCCGGTTGGGGCAACTGACCAGAGTTTTGCGCCAGGTTCTCAAGCAGCAGGCCACCGCCTACGGGATGCGACAGCGCCAGGTCCGATTGCCCAGCGGTAAGAAGAGCATGCAGACTTACCGGCCGGAATTGCCCTTTGCGGACTACGAAGCCGAGTTGGCCGATGAGCCGGACCACAATGACATGGAGGAGTGGCTAGAGTCCCGCATGATGGTTGTGGGAGTGGGTGAATGGACCCGCAGGCAAGCTCACCAGCTTACAGACTTGTTCGAGTAAGCCTGAGTAGATTCAATCTTTACAGGCCCTCCAATCTGTTGCTTAGGAAAGTGACAGGTTGGAGGGCCTTTTTTTATGGGTGTGACCGTTCCACACTATCTCTGCTCTGACTCCCGGCTCTTTTCCTATCTTAAACGGCCGGTCGTTATTCAGGCCCAGGGCCATAGGCCGATTATCTTAAGAGTTTCAATGGCTCCGCTTAATTCAGCCAAAATGTCGCTTTGTCGTATACCATTAGTAGAAAAACTAAGCTGCATAAACTGGTTGGAGTAAAGCTCCTCGAACCACTCGGCTTCGCTAAATCCGTCAGCCGCCCAACTGGCGACATCTCCGGCTACATCATACGCCAGTTTGCTAATATCCCATTTATCGGCTTCGGTCAGGGCATCCATGCTTGTCCGGAAGGCGGGGTCGTTTTCAAGAAGTTCATCAAACAGCTCATCTATCTGCCGGGTGTGCCATTCTTCCAGCCGTTCTCGCTGGGCCAGGGTCATTCGGCCATCTGATTCTGGGTTATTGGGGTTCATAGTCTGACTACATCCTTTCCACAAATTATTAAGCCATAAACGATAGCAAAAAGCTTGCTTGTATACAGCCTCCTTTTTCGTATCGTTTTCAAAAATGAGGAAAGGAAAATGACAAAAGAAAATGAACCCGCTCACCCCTGGGCCTGGCCCCTCGCCAACCCTTACAAGGGTTTATTAGGGGCTGGCCCTTCTTTTAAGTGGGACTAAATAAGAAGTAAAGCCGCTTTCTTCCAGTTTTTGAAAAAGGAAAAAGCTACCGCTATTTGTTATTTCCACCAGACCTGGCCCCGACAAAGCTTCAACCTAAAGCGGAAATAACAAAAACCCCCAGCTTCTCAGGCTGCCAGCAACACTTCTGCTGGCAACCATCGAAGCTGGCATGGGGGAGGCAACTCATTGCCTTTTCCTCCCCCATACCCCTGCCTTTGCTATCCCCCCAGTGAAGGGCATCTTACCATAAGCCCAAGCCTCTCCATTCAACAGCCGGCCTAAAGAACCACCGGCTGTTTCATTCCGACCCTGAACAAAGTTCAGGGCCAGCCGCACAAGGCGTCTGGGGCTTGTCGGCTTATAAGCTATGGATTTTTGAAGGGGGGCAACAGGGCCACCCGGAAAACAAAAAGGTTACCGGCTGTTCGAGAGCTGGTAACCCAGGTAGTAGAAAACAGGAGTTTCTACCATGACAAGTTTAAATCAGAATCAGGTCAATGGCAAGTTTAGCTGCAACCGCGGTCACACTGATGGGGCTGGCCACAACACCCAGGACTGGCAGCAAGAGCGGCAGGACCGCATCGCCAGCCTGATGCAGCAGTTGGAGCAGGGTGTCGCCGGGATCCAGAGCAGCGAAGACTTCAAACGCTGGCTCAAAGTCGCGAGCCGCTTCCACACCTATAGCCTGAACAACCAGGTCCTTATCCTGATGCAGTTCCCGACCGCGACCCGCGTGGCCGGGTACCGGACCTGGCAGAGCCTCAAACGCCAGGTGGTGAAAGGTTCCAAAGGTATCAACATTCTGGCCCCGCAGCCTTTCGAGCGGATTATCGAAGATAAGGCCACAGGAGTGGAAGAGGTCGCGAGGGGCATTACCTTCAAGACAGTGAGCGTCTTCGACATTAGCCAGACCGAGGGCGAGGAGCTGCCGAGTATTGCTCCCGGCCAACTCCAGGGCGAGGAAGGCGTAGAACTCTACCGGCGGTTGGATGACCTGGCCGAGCGCGAAGGTTTGAAGGTCACGCACTACGACCTGCTGGGCGAGGCCGAACAAGATCCTTCGTATAACGGCTACTACCTGCCGGGTTCGAAGCTGATCTACGTGAAGCGGGCGGCCCAGGTCCAGATGGTCAAGACGCTGGCTCACGAGCTCGGTCACCACTTCGATGCCGGGCGGGAAGGCAGCCCCCGCGAAGAACGCGAGACAGTCGCCGAGGCGGTTGCTTTCGTGGTAGCTGCTTACTACGGCATTGATACCACGGCCTACACTTTCCCATATGTGGCGGGTTGGGCCGCCAAGCGCGAAGGTGCCGAAATCATCAAGGGCGTGATGACCCGGATCCAGCAAACTTCTCACCGGATGCTAGACCTTCTAGAGGTAAAAGATACCGAGCCTAAGCTTAATGAATAGGCTTGAGTGAAAACGGGTGGTGGTCCAGAGATGGGCTGCCGCCCGTTTACTTGTTTTAAACTATTGACGGATATATTACAATGGTATTATTCCTCATTAAATTAATTTAATGAGTTTATCGGTCTTACAAAAAGAATATATTATAACTAATGCCAAAACTACAAAAAAGTGTCGACGATGGACACTATTATACCGTTACAAATTGGGGTCATGGTCCCGTAATCACTTATCAGATTTCTAAAGAAGGTTCTAACTGGTTAACCCGATATGGAGTGGGCGTTGGTGAGGATTTCAGTTACCAGTATTTACGAGAACTGATTGATTTACGACTTGCTTATACGGGCCGTTCCGGGGTAGATGATTCGAAAGAATATGAAGATTACCCTTTTAAAGGCGGATTTGAACACCCTCTGTTTCTAAATTTGCCGTTACCTGAACGTATCAGGCGTATACAACTAGCAATTACGAAAGAACAACCTAACCCCCACCCCCGGTTTTTCTATGCGTTAGCTCGGATCTATTTTATCGAAGTAAAACCTGCCAATCATCAAAAGGGGCTAGAATACCTCGAGAAGGCTCTTAATTTTAACGTCTGGGATAACGGTCAATTGCTGGCAGCCGCAGGATGGTTAGCACAACTTCCAAATTACCTCAAGAAAAATTATCTTTACCTGGTTATTCTGGAACAGCTTAATTTACCGAAAATTTTAAGTGCTAGAAGCCAGGAAAAGGTTTTGCTATCCGAAGTCATTCTGGCAATTTCAAGGGGCGGTTTGCAATGGTTTGATGATCCTAAAAAAACCGAAGCAAAAAAGGCCTTGCTATTTATGGCAGCCTGCGTTGATGAAGATACAAAGGGAACTCTGCTTTCCGGTCTGCTAAAAAACATACCGGGGGATGACCGGCTTTTCTGGCTTTATCCGGTTGTAAACTACTTTGGTGACCACAACCGGATATTCAGTCTTCTCGACCAAACGCTTTCTACTTTTCAGTCGGAACAGGATTATTTGCAGTCTTTAGAGGGCCTTGATTACCTGGCAGACCAGTTTAAGAAGACATTAGCAGGGCGTATATTTGAATTGTACGCGTCCTATTTAAGGGGAGCGCTCGCCAGGAAATACCTTAAATTAGGGCAGCAAATTCTGCTTAAGTTACTACTTTCAAAAAACAGGGAGCTGCTTAATAGCGGGTTTACCTTTTTAAAGCAAGCCGGCAATAAAGAAATCGTTGAAAAACTCCTTGAAGAAACTTTGCATTATTTGGAAAATAAGAAGCACCTAGACGCAGCCCGAGTATCCGGGACAAAGGTTCGAAAAGACCACCTAAATTAGGAGCATCTGACCAATGTCTAAACGGGGACTAGCCTAAATCTGAATGCCATAACAGCGGCTATAGCTTTTAGAGCTTGAATATCAGACAGGGCAGCGGAGCTTCCATAGTAGTCGGCAGGAAAAACGGCCTGCTCACGGAGTGCGGGAAAGCCGCGTACAGGGCGAAGGGAAGCAGATTTTCCAATTGTAAGCTAATAAGGAGGCGCACACAGTGCAACAACCCAAAATATTACTTACAATACTTAGTAAAATGGCACTTAAGCCAGAGGTCAAGTTCGACAACTTATTCCCAAAACTTTAAAATCTCGAACTTTGGCTACTGGCCTACCAGAACATCGCACCTAAACCGGGCAATATGACAGCCGGAGTAGACGGTAAGACCATTGATGGGGCCGGAATACGGCTGATCAATACTCTCATCACTCAACTCAAAGCCTCTAGTACTTAGTCACGCTAATTTTGATAGGTCAGGATAAAGACGTTGAAGTTTGGTGCGAGCCTTTTCACAATTAAATTGCCAATTTATTGTCGCTTGGCGAGCGTTTCTCTCAACTTCT
>Ga0097678_1001206_pt1 | contig 29679 bp, 36 predicted proteins | sample ThiBiot_500_plan_2_FD_72847 | JGI IMG/M metagenome (GOLD analysis project Ga0097678, IMG submission 72847) | Wastewater bioreactor microbial communities from Cape Town, South Africa - Thiocy_expt_500_plan - 1398105537976 (version 2) (version 2) ...
TCATCTTCAGGCCGAAAGCGATGTTGTCCAGCGTTTTTTTCCATGGGAACAGCGTGTGTTGTTGAAACACCAGGCCCCGTTCGGGATGAGGCCCTTCCAGCGGCTGCGAATCCAGCTGGATACTGCCGCTGGTCGGGCGCAGATGGCCGGCGAGCGCGCCGAGCAGCGTGGATTTTCCGCAACCTGAGGGTCCGATGAGGCAGGCGAACTCTCCCGGCTGAATCGAAATGGACACATTCTGTACTGCCTCGAACGCTTCCTTGCCATGCCCCAATCGTATGTGCAGATTCTGGATGTCTATGCGTCCTCGCCTGGCGGGAGAAGCGGATCTCGCGGCATGGCTGGTCATTTCTTTGCTCCGGAAGCCTGCCAGGGCATCAGGGCATTGCCGAGCTTTCGGACCGCCATGCTGCTGCCCATGCCCAGCAAGCCTATCAGCAGCATGCCTACCACGATGTCCGCATAGTTCTGGATCGTGTACGAAGCCCAGGTGTAGTAGCCGATGCCGAACTGGCCCGATATCATCTCGGCGGTTACCAGGCAGAACCAGGCCGTCCCCATGCCGATCGACAAGCCGGTGAATATGCTGGGGGCGGCCGCCGGCAGGATCACTTCGGTGAAGATAGCCACAGGACCGCTCCCCAGGCTGCGCGCGGACGCAATGAGCCGCGCATCGATCGTCTCGACGCCGTGGATGGTATTGAGCAGAATCGGAAACAGCGCGCCCGTGAATGTGATGAAAATCATGGAAAGCTCGGATGAGGGAAACATCAGGATCGATAAGGGAATCCAGGCGACCGCGGGAATGGGCCTCAGTATTTCCAGGGGCGGCAGCAGGGTATCTTCCGCGACGCGCAAGCGCCCGATCACCAACCCCAGGGCTACGCCTGCGATGGCCGCGATCAGAAAACCGCAAAAAACGCGCGATAGGCTGGCTGTCAGATGGGACAGCAATGCCTGGGATCGGAACAATTCCCATCCGGCGGCAAGGACTTCCAGCGGGGCTGGCACATTCCGGAACGTCACCACGCCGAGATCCGCCTGCGAGGTCGAGGCCAGATGCCATGCCAGGATGCAAACCGCAATGGATGAAGCGTGCAGCAGCAGCCGCGTGCTTCCCAACCGAAGGAGCCTTACCCTTTCCGTGTAAACTGGTGCGGTTTCAGTGAGGCTGCTCATGATTGCTCTCCTCTAGTTAATAGTCCGTGTAGTCCGTGGAAAACAAGGCTGCTATTGCCTGTCCTGGGCGGCAAGCCTGTTCCCCTGGCCGGAAAAAGCAGTCTTGACGGCGCCGAAATCGAGCACTTTTCCCCCATTGGCCCGGGCCCAGGCTTCCGCATCGGCCTTGAGCAAAAATCCGCTGACGCTTTCCCTGCCGTGGACGAACCAGGCATCGGAGCCCAGCAGCTTGATCCCGCTGTTGGTATCCTGCACGTAAACCACGCGGATTTTCCTGCCGGCTTTTTCCAGCTCGTCCAGGTCCGCGAACGCGGATTCGGGCGATGCATAGTGGCGCACCAGCGGTTCGCCCCTGACCCATATCTGCGCTACCCGCCTGGCATCTGCGATCGGTTTGCCGCTGCGGGCATCCTTCGCGGAGAGCGGCGACTGGGCATAATTTTTCAATTGTGCTTCATAATCGAGCCCTGCCTCGCTGAAGGCGGCGCGGATATATCGATCGTCGATGAATTTATCGGCTTCCAGATCGGTGGCGGTGCGCTTGATGAGCTGCAAGGTCTCGATCGAGGTCTTTACCGCCTGCCGGTATTCCGGCTTCCAGGTAAAATCGCGCGTTTGCAGGCCGAGCGGACCATGAAACAGATAGATGACTTCCGGCTCGATGCCGGTCACCCTGGAGATGAGTTCGCTGTACTTCTCCGGTTCCGCCGCCAGCAGGCGGTCCGCTTCAAGTGCCGCCTGCAGGAACGCAATGACGATTTCGGGGTATTTTTTTGCATAGTCGGCGTCCACTAGGCTGCCATGCATGGTGGGGGCGTTGGCCTGGGAACCGTCATAAATTTTTCGCGCGAAGCCGCGATAGGGAAACAATTCGGCAAATGGCACAAAATCGGCATGGGCATCGATCTTGCCGGCTTGCAGCGCGGAACCCGCAATCTCCGGCGCTTGCGTAATGATGGTTACATCCTTGTTCGGGTCCCAACCCTGCTGTGCAATGGCGCGTAGCAGCATCCCATGCGAGGTCGAGGCAAACGGAACGGAAATGGTCCTGCCTTTCAGCTCGGCCAGCGACTGCACCGGAGAAGCCTTGGGCACGACGATGCCATTGCCGCTGCCTGCCGTGCTGCCCGACAGCACGCTGATGAAAAGGCTCTGCTTGCCCGCTTTGCGAAACGCGACGCCATTGAACGAGCCGGGAAAATCGGCCATGGATCCGATATCCAGCTTTCCCGCTACCATTTCGTTCGTCAGCGGTGCGCCTGAGGTGAAATTACGCCACTGGATGGCATAGTGCGCATTCTTGTACCTGCCTTCGCGCGGCAGGTGTTTTTCGAGCAGCTTCAGCTCACGGATCAACGCACCGCCTGCTGCGCAATTGATGGTGGTATCCTGGGTGCCGATGGCGATGCGAATGGTTTCGGCGTGCGATACGCCGGCCATCGCGACACTCAATGCCATGCTGAACAGCTTTACCGGCAAATTCATGGGTTTTCTCTCCAAAAATGCTGCGCCATCCGGCATGACCGGCTAGCGCAATAGATAAGGAATATCGACTGTCACCGCGCCCGTGGGGCAATCCTTCTCGCATGGCATGCAATACCAGCATTCATCGAACTTCATGTAAGCCTTTCCCTTGGCAAGATCGATCGCCAGCACATCCAGGGGACAGACATCGACGCAGACGGTGCAGCCCTTGTCGGCGATGCAGAGCGCTTCGTCGATGCGCACGGGCAGGCTGGTGGGAAGGAAGGCGGTAGGCATGGGTTTTCTCCTTGGTCAAATTTCAGATTGAAGCGGCATCCACTGCCTTTTTTGTCCTGTCATCCGTATTCCTGCTGATGCGCATGTTTTGATACGCGGTCTTTTCGCATTCGTCCAGGTCGAGGATATAAGGCTCGAGCGGTCGCTTGAAGCACCTCATTTCACCGTCTATTTTTTTTACCTGCACGTGAACCAGCCAGTCGCGATCATTGCGATCCGGATAATCGACCCGGTTGTGATACAGGCCCCAGCGGCTTTCCGTCCGGTATAGGGAAGCCCGTGCCGCCATTTCCGCGCAGTCGCGGATGGCGTGCACTTCCAGTGCGCGCATCAGTTCATGCGGGTCACGCGCCGACAGTTGAGCGAGATCCATCCGGATTCCTTCGAACCGGTCCAGGCCGATCTCCATCTTGCGGGTGACCTTGGGCGGCTGCAGGTAGTCGTTGACCATGCGGCGCAGCTTGTATTCGACCTGTGAGGGCGGCAGGCCATCGTTCCGAGAGAAGGGCGCCCATGCCCTGGTCCGCTCCCGTTCCACTTGCTCCCCGTCGATATCCGCGGCCGGCGTCCCCGCGCAATATCCGGCCGCGCTTTCGCCTGCGATCTTTCCGTACACGAACGCTCCCAACATGTAATTGTGCGGCACGCAGGCGAGATCCCCGGCGGCGTACAGGCCCGCAACCGTTGTTTCGGCATGCTCGTTGATCCACACGCCCGATGCCGAATGGCCGCTGCACAAACCGATCTCGGAAATGTGCATTTCAACCATCTGTTCGCGGTAATCGGTACCGCGGCCCTTATGAAAACGGCCCCGGCTAGGCCGCTCGTTCGTATGCAGGATGGTTTCGATGGTGCTGATGGTTTCAGGCGCCAAGTGATTCAGCTTCAGAAATACCGGGCCGTCGCCGCCTTGCAGCTCGCGATAGAATTCCATCATCATCTGTCCGCTCCAGTAATCGCATTCGATGAAGCGTTCGCCTCTGCTATTGGTGGTATAACCGCCCAGGGGCCCGGTGACATAGGCGCAGGCCGGACCGTTGTAGTCCTTGATCAGGGGATTGATCTGAAAACATTCGATGCCGCTGAGTTCGGCCCCGGCGTGGTAGGCCATGCTGTAGCCATCCCCCGCGTTGGTCGGGTTTTCATAAGTGCCGAACAGGTATCCCGACGCGGGCAATCCCAGCCTTCCCGCCGCGCCGGTGCAAAGAACGACCGCTTTTGCGCGGATGACATGGAAGTCGCCGGTGCGGCAATCGACCGCCATCGCGCCCGCGATGCTGCCATTCGCTGCCGTCAGAAGGCGGGTGGCGACCAGCCGGTTGGTCACGGCAACGCGGGCGCGCTTCAGGCGCCTGTACAGCACGCGCTTGATATCGTGGCCTTCCGGCATGGGAAGCACATACGTTCCCATGTGATGAACCTTGCGCATCGCATAATCGCCGGTTTCATCCTTTTCGAATCTGACGCCCCATCGGTCCAGCTCCTCGATCATCGAAAAACTGTTGCGGGCATAGGCCATCAGCGTTCTCTGGTTGACGATCCCGTCGTTGGCGATTGTGATTTCCCTGACATACTGTTCCGGCGTGGCATGGCCTGGCACCACGGCATTGTTGAGGCCGTCCATGCCCATGGAGATGGCGCCGCTGCGCTTGACATTGGCTTTTTCCAGCAGGAGCACGCGCAACTCGGGGTTGGCTTCCCTGGCCTTCACAGCCGCCATGGGACCGGCGGTGCCGCCTCCTATGACAAGTACATCGACTGTCCGGGTATGGGATTGCATGGGCTGTCCTGTTAAAAACCGCTGTATGGGCTGTGAGGGCTATTTTGCCGTGCGACTTTCGGCCGTTTCGCATGCGCCGGATGCGGAGGTGCTGGCAGCCTGCCGCGATATTCTCAGGCGATATTGAAATGCGTCGCCGCGGAAATACAGATACTCGAAATCCAGGGGCTTGCCTGCGGCGGTATGCGTGAGCCGCTCCATGCGCAATACCGGGGAACCTTCTTCCATCTTCAGCAGGTTCGCCAGATTGTGATCGGCCAGCATGGCATCGATCTGCAGATCCGCATGCCCTAGAGCGATGCCATAGTCATTTTCCAGCACCAGGAAAATATCGCGGTTGGGAAGATCGATGTTGCGCAGGCGTTCGCCTATCTCCTCCGGCAGGTAAGTGACTTCCATCGATAGCGGCTCCCGGTTCAGATGGCGCACCCGTTTGATTTCCGTTACTGGCACCCCTGGCTCAAGCGCGAGCTTTTGGGCAACGGCAAGGGATGCGGCAACCGATTTGTGGCTGGTCACCTTGTTGTAGATTTCATAACCCATACGCAACATCGCCTCCGCGAACCCTTCCAGTTGCATCAATTGCTGAAACGCCTTGGCTTTGGCAACGAACGTTCCCTTGCCGGGGATCCGGAAAATCAATCCTTCATTTTGCAGGTCGCTCAAGGCCTGCCTTACCGTAATGCGGCTGGCGCCAAATATATTGCTCATCCCGCTTTCAGACGGCAAGCGCTCATGGGGCTTGTAGGTGCCGTCGAGAATGCGCTCGCGCAATATATCCTTGATCTGGGTATAGAGCGGTATGGGGGATAACGTGGTGGTCAAGGGTTGGTTCATTCTCATTCGTTCCATATTGTTCTGTCCTGTTATTACAGGTCATGGTAAATCGTTACAGGTATAGTACGTGGGAGGAAACTATTTGAAAAAGAATATAAAGTGATTTGTTTATCGGAAAAAGTGGATAGGATTCCAATCCGGGATGAACATATGGATCTGACCGGCAGGGCAGGCACGGAGGAACATGAAAGAGCATAAAACGGCATGAAACAAAATATGAGCGCCACCACATCGATGGTTGGCGCGACTCTGCTTTTCGCGACCATGACTCTTTGCGTCAAGCTGGCCTCCATCCAATACAGCACTGGTGAAATGGTGTTTTACCGGGGTGTCGTGGGCGCGCTGATGATGGCATTCCTGGCGCACAAGCAAGGCGGAACCCTTCATACGAATGTGCCGGTATTGCATTTCTGGCGCAGTTTGACCGGGGTCAGTTCGCTCGGCCTCTGGTTTTACGCCATAGCGGAATTGCCGCTCGCCACGGCGATGACGCTGAACTACATGTCGCCGATCTGGATGGCGCTGCTGCTTCTCGGCGGCGCTTTCCTGCTGGGCACGAGCCGCGTCAACGGCTGGCTGCTGGTAACCGTGCTGGCCGGCTTTGCCGGGGTGGTATGCGTGCTCCAGCCGGTCATGGCCGGGGATCAGCTATGGGGAGGCCTGATGGGGTTGATATCGGGGTTGTTCGCCGCCATGGCTTATTTGCAGGTCTCCGCACTTGGCCGGGCAGGGGAGCCCGATGGCCGCGTGGTATTTTATTTTTCCATGGGCAGTATCGCAGGCGGGGGACTGGCAGCTACACTGTCAGGCGGATGGCATGCCCATACACTGCATGGAGTGGGAGTGCTGCTTGCTGTCGGCATACTCGCGACCCTGGCGCAGTTCCTGTTGACCCGGGCTTATCGCACCGGCAACATGCTTGTCAACGCCAGCTTGCAGTATCTCGGCATCGTCTGGGCATTCCTGTATGGCGTGCTGCTGCTCGATGACCCCGTTACGGCACTGGCACTAGTTGGCATGAGTCTGATTGTGCTGGCAGGAATTACCGCCGCGCGTCTGCGCGAACCGCGTGTCATCCACGAGGTCGAAAATGATTTCACCGGGTAAACGGCGACCGGGGCGGAGCCGCCATCGCATTGCCCGGGAAAGGTTCCAGTTGGATTTATCCGGGAATGCCCACCTGTAACTTTCGACAGCTTTCCGCGGAATTGTCCATCATGTTTAATCACTTTTTGATTTGCCCTTATACTCATGATCCTGAATCCGGCAGCTGACCGCTCATTTCCAGTTTAGAGCCATGATCCATAAAGACTATTCGCGGTACTTGATGTTCATCGCCATGGTGAGTTCGCTACAGGACGGATTGCGCGATTTTTGCGGCACATGGCTGCGTTGCAACTCCCTGGAATGGAATAGCCATTCCGCGTCGCAGCACCTTGCCCTGCACGCCAAAAATCACACGCTCCACCCCGTCCAACTGCCGGATTTAGGATGACATCCCTCCGGCCCTGCCTTGCTACCTCATGACGATTATCAGCAGACTGAAAAAACATGGCGTTTCGGCCATTTTCTGGATCGCGCTCAGCTTCCTGTCCTTTCTTACTTTCATTTCCTACAAGGCACATACGCGGGCGTACGATAACTGGCTCTGGGTGGAACATGCACAGCAGGTCAATCTTGAGATTGAAGAACTGACCACGTTGTATTTGAGCACGCGTACGGCGTGGCGAAATTATCTGACGGCGGGAAATGAAATCGATTTGCGTATTTATGAGGAATCAATAAAGGCGATACCGTCCAAAATTGCCTCCCTGGAATCATTGACCAAGGACAACATGCAGCAAAACGAAAGGATCAAGGCCGTATCGCTTCTGTTGAAGCAGGATATCTCCTTGATAAGGGGCTACATGGCGCAAAAAAAGAGCGGGCAATATGTCGATCCGGCCGTGCCTTTTGCTCCCGGCCTGAATTGGGAAAAATTCAAGTACATTACAGAAGTAGTTCAGGATGCCGAGAAAAAACTGCTTGCCGAGCGCTCGCAGAAATTCAAGAACAGCACGGATCGGCTTGCCAGGACTCTCATTGCTGGCAGCTTTGCCAGTTTTGTCATGCTAACCCTGGTCTTCTATTTTTTAAATAAGGAGGTGAGACAGCGCAGAGCCGCCCAGGAGGCTCTTGCTGAGAGCGAGCGTCATTTCCGGCTGGTTGCCGAGGCGGAGCAGGCCGCAAACAAGGAACTGGAGAGTTTCAGCTATACCGTATCGCATGATTTGCGTGCGCCCCTGCGGGCAATAAACGGGTTTTCGCGCATCCTCAATGAAGATTATGCGGATAAGCTGGATGATGAAGGCCGCCGCCTGCTCAAGGTGATAAGGGATAACAGCAACAGGATGGGCTCGCTTATCGACGATCTGCTGGCATTTTCCCGATTGGGCCGCAAACCTGTCGCCGCGGCAAGGATCGATATGACTGCCCTGGCCGAGGCCGTCAAGGAAGATCTGCAAAACGAATCGAAGGATCGATCCATGCAGATCATCATCCACCCGTTGCCGCCAGCACTGGGAGATCCGGTCCTTATACGGCAGGTATGGATCAACCTCCTTGCCAACGCGATAAAGTTTACGGGGCATGCCGCCTCCGCCTGCATCGAAGTAGGCACTATTGGCAATACGGAGCAGCAGGGCAGCGCTAACCATGTTTACTATGTCAAGGACAACGGCGTCGGCTTCGACATGCGTTACTATGACAAACTGTTCGGCATTTTTCACCGGCTGCACCGCGATGACGAGTTTCCAGGAACCGGCGTGGGTCTTGCCATCGTCCAGCGCATCGTCATACGGCACAATGGGCGGGTGTGGGCTGAAGGCGTGGTGGATCAGGGAGCAACTTTCTTTTTTGAGCTCCCGCGCGGCGACGGGCGAGAGTGAGCGAGCGTGCGAATAAACCAATAATCAACAGGGTTAAACGATGAATCAAAATGAATTAGTGGAAATTGTCCTGGTGGAAGACAACCCCAGCGATGCCGAACTGACGATCCGGGCGCTGAAGAAAAACAACCTGGCCAACCACCTGATCTGGTTGAAAGATGGGGCAGAGGCGCTTGAATTTCTATTTTGCACGGGCCTGCATGCAGATCGGCCCCAGGCTCAACCCAAGCTGATCCTGCTCGATCTCAAGATGCCGAAAGTGGACGGCATCGAGGTGCTGCGCCGCGTCAAGGAAGATGAGAACCTGAAATCCGTCCCCGTGGTGGTGATGACTTCATCTAATGAGGACCATGATATCGTTGAAAGCTACAAGCTGGGGGTGAACAGTTATCTCGTCAAGCCGGTCGAATTCGAGCAATTTCTGGAAGTGGCTTCAAATGCAGGTTTTTACTGGCTGCTCATAAACCGCGTACCCGAAAGATAAAACGGGCAACGGCATGATCATCTTGCCAGCTCTTCCGGAGGTTTGCATTTGCCATAGTGGTCGAGCGAGATGCCTGCGCGCCTTGCCTCGCATGGATTGTCATAGGTTTGGCCGTTACAACCGCAAACGGGTGCGAGTTTCTTTTCGCAGGCAGCCGGTATAGGCTTGCAAACTCCCTTCGCATCGGGTGCCTTGCACTGGCCTGTGTTCTTTTCGCAATACTGCCCGCCTGGGCATAGGATACCCAGTATTCCGCCGCACTCCACCGGTTCGACCGGTTCGGGCGGCGTACACCGGTCGGACAATTCCACCCGGATGGAAGTGCCCGGCCTTGCCTGAAGGAACCGAAGCTGCATGACCAGGTCGTCAAACTTCCCTTCGGCCGCCATGAATCCGGCTTCCGCGCAGGCTGACAAGCCGAATTCCATCGAGGCAGGACTCCCCGCCCTGGGAATATAGGTATAGAACGTATCGATGGCATTGCTGCTGATAGCGTCACCTATCAGCTTCCGCACCGAACGCAGCAAGCTTTTGTCCGGCGTGCCGCTGTGGCTGCCAATGGCGATATTCACGGCCTGCCCTGTTGCCTGGGCGTAGCCCTGGTCCTGGGCTGGAACAGGTATGCTGGCGAAAAATAACCCGCCAAGCAGCAAAATCCGGCTCAGGCATCTCGCCGGGAAAGTGTGAATCAAGGGCAGCACGGAAAGTAGGCCATCAATAGCACGATAAAACAACAATCTCATTTTTTGAGGCCGCTGTCATTCAAAACAGGATCCACCCCAAATTACGCCGGGCCGACCTGAACGCGATGGAGATCCGGAAGGTTGCTTTCAGATTGCTTTCCGAATCTCTGCAGCAAATTCCTCTGGCTGCGGTACTGCGGGATCAGTTTGGGCCGATGGAACCGCCTTGCTCGTCCTTCAGATCCTTTATGGGTTTTCCCTCTTTATCCCGGGGAAAATCCGGTGGCGACACAGCATCCTTGCTCCGGTCAACCCGCTTCTTCTGATCTACATATCCGGTATCCATCTCCTCCTTGTCTTTTTGCATGCCATAATATTTTTCTTTCTGGCCTCCTTTTTTGGAACCGGTTTCCTTGCCCTTGTCGCTGCCGCTGTAGCCGGCGGGATTTTCCTTGGTCTGCCCGGAGGTGCCGCCGTATTGAGCATTCGCAATGCCGGAAATCCCCAGGAGAACGGTACCGGCAAGGACCAGCGCAGAGGCCGATGAGCGTACGGTTGAAGTAGATGAGAATTTCATGACTGTTCCTTTTTTGATCCAGCAATATTGCTGTATCAAAAGAATACGCAGCCGCAGCTGCCTCTTCAGTGCGGTATCACACCAATCCGGTGTTTGGCGATATGACATTTAAAAACGGGAGCCGGGCGCAGGGACACCCGGTTTATATGGAGCGGCGGAAGAGGAGATGCTGTAATCCGAGCTCGGCGTTTGAAAGGAACCAGAGGAAGACCTGGCCTGATCAGGAAATGGAAAGGAAGGTGTGGAAAAAAGGCGAAGGAGGAGAAAGGAGGTAAGGGAGTCCCAGGCGCACCCCTGGAACCCCCGGACACAAGGTTTAGTACCGGCCCTTGAGTTTTGGACCGGTTCCGCCGCTGCCGTCGTCGCCGTACAACTGCATATCCTGATAGGTGCCCGAGCTCTTGGACGAATCTCCGTATCCGCTTCCACTCGTCCGGCTGCCGTCATACCGGCTGGACTGGCCCGAGCCAGCCGAGCTCCTTGTGCCATAACCATAATCGGACCCCCCTCCTGAAGTGCCCGATGACGTGGAACCGCTGGGCTGCTGCATGGAGTCTCCCTGGCCGTAACCCTGCGCATGCGCCATTCCCGCGGCGCCGAAAGTCAGCACGCTGGCTAACATTAATGATTTTACTGATACTATTGGAGAAAATTTCACGATTACCCCCTTTTTATCGGCCCAGCGACATCCGCTGTGGCAACGATAATACTTCGCTCTTCCCGGTTGTTCAGTGCGCTAGCACACGGATGAGGTGGGGATCGTTTTTCGGTCCGCCTCGATGGCGCGGCGCTTCATTCCGGGCGGCGGGGAATTCGACAAAATACAATGAGATCAGAGAACGAGTTCAATTCACTACTCAGATTGATACATCAATATCTCGGATACGGTTTCCTAATCTTGTTCGTGGGCGCCAGTAGTAGTCCGCTTTACGCATTCAATATCTATACCAAAGGCATCAGCCCCAGAATCAGGAGCGACGACGGGAACTTTGAAATGGTTCTCGGTGGCCGCGCCCATCTTGACCTGAATTCGTTCAACGACGATAAACCCAATCCCTCATATCCGGCTTTTGGCAGCCAGATAGGTGATGGACCGCAAAACAGCTTCGATTTTCGCCGGGGTTGGCTTGATATCTCGGGCAAATATTATGACCTGAATTACATAGTACAGAATAATTTTGCTAACGGACTTACTCCCAGCGGTCTTCTCCGGGTCTGGGCTTCGATCGGGCTCGGCCCGGGACGATTGACAGTCGGCCAGTTCAAGGCTCATCGCAGCATGGAGGAACTGACCTCTTCAAATGAGATTACCATGATGGAGCGCCCTTCGAACTCAGCCGCCGGCATTTATTCGGGGCGTCAATGGCTCATGGGGGTGGGTTATCAAGGTGTTTTCGCGGATCAGCTTGGTTATGCCGTCGATATCATGAGTCTCACACGTATCGGCATGCCCATAGCGGGTTCGAGCTATGGCGGCCGGTTATACTGGGTGCCTCGCGCGAGGGAAGGCGATACGCTCCATTTCGGCTTGTCTTACAGCAGAGATACGCCAACCGCCGGATCACTTGTTGCCAAGGTGGTCGACGTTTATGGTGGCCGCCAGGGTTTTACTCAATCCTATGGTGTCGCTGGCGCAGCAATGGGGCCATCCGGTAACAGAAGCCAGTCTACACTTTCACTGGAAGCAGCTTATGCGCTGGGTCCGGTCACATTACAGGGGGAATATGCGGCAGTGAAGCTCGACAATACTCACCTGCTGGCGGGTGCGCAGAAGGATTCCCACGTGCAGGCCTATTACGTGCAGGCCAGTTGGTTTGTAACCGGCGAGCGGACAATTTATCAGAAAGAGCTTGGTGTTTTCCGCAAGCCTAAGCCACTTGGAAAGTGGGGAGCAGTCGAGATTGCCGCGCGTTATGACGCAATCGAAAACAAGGATCAAAGCCTGGCCGCGGATCCTTGCGGCACCGGCACGTCCAAATGCCGAACCCAGGTATTGACACTGGGCCTCAACTGGTACGTGCGGAAAGGCGTGCGGCTCATGCTCAATTATTATCTTACCGAAAACGCTATCGGAAATGCCGGGCCGGGTACGCCAAACCGTACCGACACGCCTTCCGTGATCTCCTTCCGCACGCAGTTAAATTTTTAAAGCCGGCCGGGACCGGAGCATCGGGATAGCGCGTTATCCGCCTTCCTACATGCGTTCGATGTATTCGCCGCTATCGGTATTGATCTTGATCTTCTCGCCTTGCAGCACGAAGGGTGGAACCATGACGACCAGCCCGGTCTCCAGCTTGGCCGGCTTGTAGGAACTGGTGGCGGTGGCGCCCTTGAGATTGGGCTCGGTATCGGTAATGGTCAATACCACACTCGCGGGAAGCTGCACCCCGATCGCACGGTCGTTATGGAAGTTGACCTGGATATCGGTGTTGGGCAGCAGGTATTCGTATTGCCCTTCGAGAAATTCCTGTGACAGGTTGAGCTGCTCGTAGTTTTCCTTATCCATGAAAACGAAGTTGCTGCCATCCTGGTATAGGAAGGTCATGTCCCGTGGTTCGACGAACGCGCGCTCCACCTTGTCTTCGGTGCGTATGCGCTGGTTGGTCTTGGTGCCCGCCTCGATGTCCTTCATTTCCACCTGCATAAAGGCGCCACCCCGGCCGCCCACGTGAACGTGGTAACATTTGAGCACGCGCCAGATGCGCTTGTCCCACTCGATCAAGTTGCCGACGCGGATTTCTGTTGCAAGCACTTTAGCCATTGTTTTTCCAGTTCCAGTGGGTCAAAAAGCGCGCATTCTACACTAAAAGGCCGGCTGCCATCTCATGCAATCCTCATTCTCGGCGGACTGCCGCCAATGCCCGCGCCTTGCGGGCCACCTGGACGAAGTAAAGGCGCGCTACCCGTCTTATCATGCCCGCCCGGTCGCCCCCTTTGGCGATGCCGCTGCTCGGCTTCTCATCGTCGGGCTGGCGCCGGGCATGCATGGAGCGAACCGGACCGGCAGGCCCTTCACCGGAGATTTTGCCGGCATATTGCTATACCGGACCCTGCACAAATTTGGATTTGCGAGCCATGCGGGTTCCGATTCCCCTGACGACAATCTGCGACTCATGGATTGCCGCATCACCAACGCCGTGAAGTGCCTGCCTCCGCAAAACAAGCCGGAGCCTTCGGAAATACGCAGTTGCAATTCCTTTCTCGCCGCCGAGATCGCCGGGTTCCGGAAAGAGGATGGCGCCGCGATCCTGGCTCTCGGGGCGATAGCCCATCAGGCGGTACTGCGCGCACTCGACCTCAAATTGAAGGATTATCTCTTCGAGCACGGCGCGGTGTACAAGATGGCTGGCGAGGCTCCGAGTCCGGTTGCCGGCAGGCCGGGCTCGCCCGATTCCGGGCGCGAAATGCGGTTATATGACAGCTACCATTGCAGCCGCTACAATACCCAGACCCGCCGCCTGACGGCGGAAATGTTCGAGCAGGTGTTCGTGAAGATTTGCGCGGATCTGGCCGCGAGGTAGGGTAGGCGGAGTAAGAAGGCAAAGGCGGGGCAGGGATTGAAGATCGAGATGGAAACGATAGAAACATAAAGAAAAAGGGAGGATCAACCATGCCTTATGTGAACATTCGTATTGCTGGCACGCTCAGCCGCGACCAGAAGAAGCAGATCGCCACGGAGATTACCGATACCCTCGAAAGAGTCGCCCACAAGCCTAAGTCCTATACCTATATCGCTTTCGACGAACTGCCGGACGGAAACTGGGCGATTGCCGGCAATCTGCTAGGCGAGGAGGAATAGCTTCATTGCCGGCAGCATCCGCTTTCGACAGCAAGGAATTCTGCTCCAGTCTGCCTTCCCAGCCGGGGGTCTACCGCATGCTCAATGCCACGGGCGAAGTGATCTATGTCGGCAAGGCGATCGACCTGAAGAAGCGCGTTTCCTCGTATTTTCAGAAAAACGGGCTGGGGCCTCGCACGCAGTTGATGGTATCGCAAATCGCCGGGGTCGAAACGACCGTCACCCGATCCGAGGCCGAGGCGCTGCTGCTCGAAAACAATCTCATAAAGAGCCTGGGACCTCGCTATAACATCCTGTTCAGGGATGATAAATCCTATCCCTACCTGATGCTGAGCGCACACCGTTTCCCCCGCCTGGGCTTCCATCGCGGCCCGCTGGATAAAAAAAATCATTATTTCGGACCTTTCCCCAACGCGGGCATGGTGCGGGAGAGCATGCAGTTGCTGCAAAAGGTGTTTCGCATCCGTACCTGCGAAGACAGCGTATTCAGCAATCGTACCAGGCCGTGCCTGCTTTACCAGATCAAGCGCTGCAGCGGGCCTTGCGTCGATCTCGTCGAGGAAGACGCTTACCGGGACGATGCGCGGGACGCCAGGCTTTTCCTGGAAGGCAAGCAGACTGAAGTGCTGCAAAGCCTCTCCAGAAAAATGCAGGAGGCGGCGCAATCCCAGGAGTATGAGCAGGCCGCGCTGTTTCGCGACCAGATCCAGGCGCTGAGGAAAATCCGGGAAAAACAGTTTGTCGATAACGGCAGGGCGCTGGATGCCGACGTAGTAGCCTGTGTCGCCGAAAGTGGCGGCAGGGGCCGGCTCTGCGTCAACCTCGCCATGGTCAGGGGCGGGCGCCACCTTGGCGATAAAAGTTTTTTTCCGCAGAATGCGGAAGGCTACGAGCCATCCGCCGCGGTGGAAGCTTTTCTGGCGCAGCATTATCTCAATCGCAGCGTGCCGCATGTCATCGTCGTGGGCGAAAAGATCCAGCGGGAAGCCCTGCAAAACCTGCTCGGCGAGCAATCGGGGCGCAAGGTTCTGATTAGTTGCAATCCCATCGGGGAACGGCGTGTATGGCTGGGGATGGCAATGGAAAACGCGCGGCTCGCACTGGAACAGATGCTGAGCCGCCAGGCCAGCCAGGAGGAGCGCCTGCAGGCCCTGCAACAGGCCCTGAACATGCCTGGAATCGGGCGGATCGAATGTTTCGACGTCAGCCACACGCAAGGCGAAGCGACCATCGCATCCTGCGTGGTGTACGACAATTTCGCCATGCGCAACAGTGAATACCGCCGCTACAACATCGCGGGGATCACGCCGGGAGACGATTATGCCGCCATGCGGAATGTGTTTTTACGGCGCTATCACAAGATTGCCGAGGGCGAAGGCAGCCTTCCCGATCTCATCCTGATCGACGGCGGCCGAGGCCAGGTCAGCGCCGCGCAGGAGGTATTGGTCGAACTTGGGCTGAACGATGCCTGCCTGCTGGGCGTGGCAAAAGGCGAAGAACGCAAGCCCGGACTGGAACAATTGATTTTCCCGGAGATTGAAAAGCCGTTACAATTATCCACGGACCACCCCGGATTGCACCTGATACAGCAGATCAGGGACGAGGCGCACCGTTTTGCAATTTATGGACATCGCGCCAAGCTGGGCAAGGCGCGCACCCGGTCCAGCCTGGAAAAAATCGGAGGTGTCGGCGCCAAGCGCCGCCAGAGCCTTCTCTCCCGGTTCGGCGGGCTGAAAGGCGTGCTCACCGCGAGCGTGGAAGAATTACAGCAGGCCGAGGGCATCAGCCGTGCGCTGGCGGAGAAGATCTATAGGGAACTGCACTGAATTCGCCGTTGAATTTGCTTAAGGCTTGAGCCCATGAAGCGCATAAAACGGGATTGATCGTGCCCAGCGGCAGGCTGTGCCGTTTGGGATGTCCCAGAATCACTCCACCCGATGCGGGGACTGGCTGCGAAGAATTCATGCGTTCCGGATATTTTCGGGAAGCCATGAAGCCCGGAAATAGCGCCGGGCGCAGGATGGCCTGCCAGCCGTGAAGCTGAGTTTGCACGATGAATTTACCGGATTGCCGTTCCGATGGCGTAGGCGACCTCATGCCCTTCAATCTCCCCAACGTACTGACCTGGATGCGCATCGTGGCAATCCCGCTGTTCGTGGGAATTTTCTACTTTCCACCCAGCTGGTTATCCCAATCCGACCAGAATCTGATTGCCACCATCATCTTTACCGTCGCGGCAATTACCGACTGGCTGGATGGCTACCTCGCGCGGGTCCTTCAGCAGACCTCCGCTTTCGGCGCATTTCTCGATCCCGTGGCGGACAAGCTGATGGTCACGGCGGCGCTCATCGTGCTGGTTTACCTGAGCAGGCTGGATGCGCTGATAGCATTCATCATCATTGGCAGGGAAATCACCATATCGGCCCTGCGCGAGTGGATGGCGCAGATTGGAAGAGGCAAGAGCATGGCCGTGTCTTTCCTCGGCAAGCTGAAAACCACATCGCAGATGGTGGCCATTCCATTGCTGCTTTACCATGACAAGATCGGCGAGGATTTCAATGCCCATGCCGTCGGAACCTGGCTGATCTACCTTGCGGCGGTATTGACGCTGTGGTCGATGGGTTATTACCTGAAGGTGGCCATCCCCCAGGCATTGAAGCACGGGTGAGGGAAAATGCCAAAGTGCCCACCCGAACCTGGCCTTTCTTGACCAAACATGGCGCCGTCCTTATAATGCCGCCATTGTATTTGCGGGAATAGCTCAGTGGTAGAGCACAACCTTGCCAAGGTTGGGGTCGCGAGTTCGAGCCTCGTTTCCCGCTCCAGTATCGTGGGAAAATGGATTTTTCGCATGAGGCATACCCCGATTATCGCCTCACGCCAATCCGTTTTCCCTTTTTAGTTTGCGCCCATAGCCTGGCGCATCGACGCGCGAACCATTCGGGTTGCGCAAGCATGGCGGGGTGGCAGAGTGGTCATGCAGCGGCCTGCAAAGCCGTCTACGCCGGTTCGATTCCGACCCCCGCCTCCATTACAGCATATCAGTAGGTCTCACAACGTAGCAAAAGCCTAATAACTACGCCATTCCTAGCTGATTAGTCATATCAGAACGTCTCAAGAAATCTCTTGACATACCGTCTTAAGTGGCGGTATCTTTGGCGGTAGATGAGCTACCGTCAGATTTAGATACCGTCATGCCTCTTTCTGATCCCGCTATACGAAACGCCAAGCCCTCCGATAAGCCATATAAGTTGGCTGATCGAGATGGGCTTTATTTGCTCGTAAATCATGTGGGCAAGTATTGGCGGTATGACTATCGCTTCCAGCGTAAGCGTAAGACGCTGGCATTTGGCGTTTATCCTGTCACGTCCCTGGCAGCTGCGAGAGACGGTCTAGACAAAGCGCGAAAGCTCATAGCAAGCGGGAGCGATCCTAGCGCAATCAAGCAGGCGGATAAGCGCAAAGAAAAGGAGCTTGCAGCAAACACTTTTGAGGCGGTATCGCGTGAGTGGCTAGCGAAGCAGGCAAAGAAATGGACTCCTAAAAGCACTCAGCGAATTACGAGATTGTTGGAGCGGAATATCTTCCCTGCTATCGGAAATACCCCTATAGCTCAAGTAAGCGCAGCTGACTTTTTAGGCGCTCTCCAAAAGATAGAGATTCGCGGGAACATAGAAACCGCACATAGGGCGATGGCAATAAGCGGTCGGATATTTCGGTACGGAATAGCTACAGGAAGGGCGCAAGCAGACCTCAGCTTAGTGCTTAAAGGTGCGCTAACACCAGTTAAAGAAAAACATCACGCAAGCATTACAGACCCCAGAAAAGTAAGGGATTTATTAAACGCTATAGAGGGCTATAGTGGCTCTTTTATCACGCAGCTAGCCCTCAGGCTTGCCCCGCTCCTTTTCGTGCGTCCTGGCGAGCTTAGACACGCTGAGTGGGCAGAGATTGACTTCGACAAAGCTGAGTGGCGTATTGCTGCTGGCAAGATGAAAATGAAGTCTGTTCACCTAGTGCCTCTAGCTACTCAAGCGTTAGAAATCCTGCGAGAACTGCAACCGCATACAGGGGAGGGGAGATACGTTTTCCCTGGCGTAAGAAGCTACTCAAGGCCGATGAGTGAAAACACCATTAACGCTGCTCTAAGGCGTCTAGGTTACGATAAAGACGAAATGACAGGGCATGGGTTCAGGAGCATGGCATCAACGATCCTACACGAGCAGGGATGGCCTCATGAGGCGATTGAGAGGCAGCTAGCTCATGCCGAACGTAACAAGGTTAGCGCAGCATACAACTATGCTGAGCACCTACCGAAACGCAGAGAAATGATGCAAGCCTGGGCTGATTATTTGGACCAACTCAAGGCTGAAAGGAGTAACACCGTGGCCTGACGGACTTCAGGCAATAAAGCGGGACGCAAGGTGCTACCAACACCAAAACGTCCCTAACCACAACGCAACCTACTAAGGAGGTACGCATCATGGCTAACGCCAATTCTACAGCAGTTTCTCGCAAATCCGCTTTAAGGCCAATACGAAATCTCATTCCCATAGATTTATGGGATTCCCTTGCCGGTCTGACCTATGCCTTTGAAGATACTGAAGAGGCAATCCGTAAGTCGGGTCTTGTCCCGGAGTGGATGCGATATCCGGGCAAAGGTGTACGCTCATGCGTAAGGAAAGACGAGCCACACTTTATCAAGCTCTCCAGGCTGAAGGAAGGCAGGATACGGATATTGATTTCCGCAGACCTCGTTACCTCGTCTGATAAGGAATTCCGCAATTTTCTGGGCGCTTTGCTGGCTGATACGCGGCTTTCCTTGGTTAAAGGAGAATCGGCATGAAACGCGAACCCATAAATATAAATCCCGATTCCAATAAGCTGTGCAACGCTATCGATCTGCTGGATGAGGCGTATGCGACAGCAATGTTTGTCGCCGGAACAATCGGAAGAGGTAATTCGTCGGATGTGGAAGGTGGCGGATTACAAGACCAAGAGCAATACGGTTTTCATATCGTGATGCACGACATGATGGACCGCATCAAGAGAGCTTCCTCTATCGTGGATGAATACCGGGAGGAGGCTCATCATGAGTCAAGGTAATAAAACAATGTTACTCGATAACGAGCGCAGCATGATTGTATTACGCGCTACCTGGGAGATTGACGCATTGGCGGTATTGATAATCAGTGCGCTTGATGGCGAACATGAAGAAGTAGCGTTTGCGACTCGTGGTGTTACAAAGCGAATAAAACAGCTTAATAGCGTGATTATGAGTGCAATTGGAGATGAGGCAGTAGATAACGAATCGTTACGAAAAATAGCGTAACCAGAAATAACCACTTCGGTTCAAGCCATCCCTAGCTCGGCCAAGCGAAAAGCGGAAACCTTCACCGCCTGGGGTGGCATCTTATTGAAGGATAGCGCTAGAAGGAGCATGACATGACCGATCCCAAGAAACCAAACAGAGGGGGAGAGGTAAGTTTTCGTTCATTAAATAGATTCAAAAAAGAAAACGGGCAGTTGGTATGTACAGTTACGGCCAAGTTTGTGCCAGTAACCGAAGAAATAAGGCAGCTACAAGCTGAGCAACGGGCAAAGTTTGATGAACTGCGTCGAAAAATAGAAGCTTGTCCCGATTCAGACGGCTGGATTCGTCTATGTGAAATATTAGAGGACTCAACGGATGATGAACGAGTTAAGTCGTCCAAGGGGGCAAGTGAGTTTCTTGAGTTAATGCTGGAATTGTCTCAAGACGCTATTTTTGCTCCTTCAGTGGATGTTGCCATTGCTCCGCTTAAAGCTGCATTAAGGTCTGATCATGGTAAAGATATGGCACAAAAGCGGCACGAGAAAGACTTGGAAATAAAGAAGTGGATTCGTGAGGAATGGGTAATACATAAAACCAAATACCGAAACAACAAAACCACATTTGCAAACGCGTATGTCAAACGGATATTAGAAAAATTCGGCGTAAAAAGGTCATCAAGGACTATTAGGGAGGACTGGTTAAAAGAGATTTAATACGCTTTACTCGCAAACCGTATACGGTATGCCAGTATACCGGTATTTACTTATTATAAACAAGAACTTATCATCATGATAGTGATCTTATCTGATATCAGCACGTTTTTATAGGTATCAGGTATCACTAAATGGCTCAGGCTTACCAAGCCTGTTTTAATGCAATACGAATAATTAGGAGTAATTAATGAATAAATGGCCAATAGGTCAATACATTAGAGCGAAGAATCTGGCGCCACATTTGGCTGTTTCTGTGCCGACACTGTGGAGATGGCTGAAAGAAGACCCTACTTTCCCAAAACCGGTGAAACTATCAGGCAGGGTTACTGCTTGGAAAATTTCGGAAATAGAGTCGTGGGCCGAAGCAAAAAGGGGGGTGTGATGAACCCTAGAAAAGAAAACGCCATGGTTGGCCCCATGGCGTCATTTGAAACACAACTCAAAGCAGATTGTAGCGCACATTTCCCGCAAAGCAAATCACTTTCGGGGGTGCTATGAGCCAAAATCGTGAAGCTCCGGCATATCAAGAATACGCTGCGGCGTGGATGGCGAGAATACCCTACCGAACCATGTCCATGCAGGAACGGGGTCTTCTGTGGTCTATGCGCAATGAGTGCTGGGTTAACTTAAGACTGCCAGCTAGGCATGATTTGCTTGCAAAGGTTTTAGGGGTCACTGAGCAGCTTATAGATGACTCTCTGCCTGCTGTGATTGCTTACTTTAAAGAGGCTGACGGGGCTATTTTTTGCCCAGAACTGGAAGACTACAGAAAATACCTTGAAGAGATCAGAGAAGCAAAAGTAACCGGGGGAAAACGCGGTGCCGCTATCACCAACGGGAAGAAGAAAAACGGCAAGAACCTTACAGATAAAGGAGATTCGGCTAACCCGACAACTGACCCGTCAGGTATGCCGACGACTAAGCCGCAGCTATCCCGTCAGGTCAAGTCCGGCTCCTTAGTAAAGCTAAGTCAAGTACAGACAAGTCAAACCCAGTCATTAGAGAAGGAAGAATCTCATGATGCCTGGTTAACAGAATATGAGGCAGCAAGCAATCAGGGGAGTGCCATCGTATGAAAGCCCAGGCCATCGTAGACACAGCAACATCTGACGGTCTGACCTTATCTATTGTTGGAGACAACATCAAGATAGACGGTGATCAGGAAGTCATTAAACGCTGGATCGGGATCATCAAGGAAAACAAGGCAGCGATCCTTGCCGAACTGAAACGGCCCGTAACGCCCCACGAAACGTTAACGAAACGTGACGTAACGTTGCATCCGCGTTACACCGTTACTGTCACTGACGCGACTACTGATCCTGTACTGGTTCAGGTAACAATTGACGGTCTGGCTACGTTCGATCTAGCTATTCCCCTGGCTAAATATGACGGAATGGCAATAATCGACGCAATTGAGCGTTATAGCCCCGTAGACGCGTTTTCAGATGAAGTGGCTCTAAGTGCATTCTATGATGAGAATGAGCGCATTGTAGAGCTTCCCGACGAACAGGAAAGGGAGGCAGCATGATTGCTCTAGCCCATCATTCGGATTACCGGCGTTGCTCAACGTTTGCTGAACACCTGTTGAACGGACGTTGCCCTGATGATTGCTCAACGTTGCTCTCACGATTGCCTGTCGAAATCTCCAACTCCCTGAAGTATGTAAAGAAGCATTCCAAAAACTTGCAAGCGAGTTGCAAGCACGTTGCTAGCAATCCGAACGCATTCCCAAAGCAATGCGAATGCACGAATCGTCCACGCTTTGAGCACGAACCGTGCTGTGATTCCTCTCTGATATCAGATATAAAATCAGATTGCCGTCAATTGACCGCGACATGTAGCCGGGGGTCAGAGTAAGTGATGAATCTCACCCACTATGTCGAGACCACATTGCCCCCAAGCCCCGAGCGTGAAGAGGTTCTTGCCCTGGTTAGGCTGGGACTCTCATTTCAACAGCAGCAGAACATCGGGAAGAAGCCCGGTTTCTTAAAGAACTATCTTCTCAAGCTAATTCCCACGATAGAAGGCCCTGTTACCTTTGACCTGCTCTTGCATGAACTGGGGATGGAGGCTGCTCGCCGCGATATGTACGGCGAGGAAGCAAGCCCGATAGAGAAGGTCGATAGGGTATGGGAGCTCGTCACATACCACCACCCCCGCACAGGCCGCCAGCAACTCACGTTCAAGAGCATCAGGAACAAACTGAGTTGGTGCAAGAAAGAGCTGCGGTAATCCTCCCTACAGATAACGGTGTGGCTGGGCATCGTTATCTACCTCAATATTTTTTCAATCACTCTTTTCCCGGATGCCGCTATACCGGGAATTCCGTTTGATATCATTCTCCTATACTTGTTTCATGAGTATTACTTTGACATCGTATAAGGACTTTAGCATATGAACAGCGACGAAATAAAGAACCTGGTTTTGGACCAAGGCAAGGCGTTTACTGAGTTTAAAAAGGCAAACGATGAACGGCTCAAGAACCTGGAAAAGAACCTGAGCGTATTTGCAAAGAAGACTGGGCAGCGGGAAATCCCAGTGCCCAAGCGTACCCTGAATAACCATTAAGAGGAAATGAGCGATGAGAAGCCAATACGGCGACTGGTACGGCGACTGGTTCATGAACAAGGTCAGGGGCAGCATCATGAACAACGGGCCTCTTCCCGGTGATGATCCCTCATTAATAGCAAAGAGGAGGCTGACACTTCAACAGGGAGGCAAGCAAAAAAGGAGAAATGAAATAAGGCTTGCCCTTGCCCTGGGACAGGGAGGACAAAGCAGGAATGAAAAGAGGCTATCCCTTGCCCTGTAAGGAGGTAGGGGGCATTCATTCTTTCCACCCCATTCCCCGAAACCGCTCTGATGGCCTTTCTTTCATAAATCGTTACATTTTGCCCTTTTTTCATGGCTAAAAAATCCTCAGCAAGCCTGACCGTAGTTCCCAATAAACCGATGGATGCGCGTCTATTGGCACCAAAGCGTCTGACAAGTCGGCAAAAGGAGCTTTGGAGCGAAATCGTTTCTTCAAAGCCTGCCGCCTGGTTCGATGCGGCTAATTCCGCATTGCTTTTGGGTTACGTCAAATCCATTGTCTCTCATGAAATCCTGACATCGCAATCTGACGCGATAGAGGCAACGTTGATGGAGCCGGATGCCGATCTGAAGAGACTGAATCGGCTTCACATCATGATCGAGCGCCAATCCCGGCTTATCCAGACTTTTGCAACAAAACTCAGGCTCACTCAGCAATCACGTTATACCCCGGCTACTGCTGCGGTAATGGCTGGCAAGGCATCCGGCGTTCGTCCATGGGATGAAGGCAAATAATGCATTCAATTCGCAAAACACCATTTTTTAACCCTAAGGAAATATACTGATGAGCAAGAAATCCTTTGTACTACCGAAACTTTCAGACAACAAGGAATATGCCGCTGCAAGCAAAAAATTAGCTGATCTACGGCTTCAACTGGCCGAGGCGGAAGGAAAGAGAGACGCAATTCTGCTTGATATGCATTTTGGAAAAGGACACCCGCAGCGTGATCCTATTGAAGAAGCAGCAGAGAAGATGCTGGACGACGGGTCAAGTCCTAAAATTACCGATGAAGCAAAACTGATGGAGGGTTATCGGGAGCTGACCACGCGGATTTCAGTCATCAAGGCTGCTATTCGACTGCAGGAACAGGCACTCATGGATAAGCGGTCTGCGGCATCTTTTGAAGCGGTGGAGCGGTTACGGCCAATACACCATGAAAACGTCCGTAAGGTTGTCGCAAAGCTCAAGGAACTGGACGAGGCGTTAACTGCTGAAGCAGATTTGCGGGAAGGATTGTCTCTTGCAGGTTTCGCAGTAGGCAGCCTTATACCCATGAACATCCTGGAATTGGGATCGCTGAAGGACAGAAACTCCCGTGCCTATCGCTACCTCACGGAGGCATGCAAAGAAGGTTTTATTGACCAGAGCGAGCTACCGGAGAAAGGTAGGGCTGATGTTTTGATAGCGCTGGCGTAAGGGATGCGTATCAATCGGCGAGTCGCGCATAGCTCAAAAGGAACCCCGATAGCCAGCGGTAGCTTTCCTTTGGTTACGCGGCTGGCGAAAACAAGAACCCCCGACCCGAAAAGTTGGGGGTTTTTACTTCTCACAATTCAAAGGCTATTTAAATTCCAATGATGCTCTTCGAATATATCTCTCTTCATGCCAACAAGCCCTTCAAGTGGGGAGAAAACGACTGTTGCACCTTCATAGGGGAATGGGTACGCATCAAGACAGGACGTGATTACCTAACCGAACACAAGCCTTGGAGCAGTGCGAGACAGGCAAGGAAGAAACTGAAAGACCTGGGCGGTCTCACAGCTTTGCTCCAAAGCAACCTGAAACAGATAAATCCTAACCTGGCGCAAGACGGAGATTTGACGATCTATCGAGGCACGGCACACCTGTTCAGTGGCAGGCATATCGTTTCGGTCGGTTTGGATGGCCTCGTATTTACTGACCGCACTGTAGCAAAGGAGGCGTGGACATGCCGCCAGTAATAGCAATCATTGGCGCTGAAATTGCCGCAATGACCGCGACTCAGATAGCGTTCACGGTAGCTTCCATTGCGCTGACTATCGGGACAACGGTATATGGCGCTGTAGCCCAGAAAGCCGCAGCAAAAAAAGCGAAGAGACAAGCTGCAAGGGCTAGGGAAGATTTCCTTAACTCCCTGCAAGACCGCACCATCACGCGGGTTGCTACGGATGCGCCACAGCGTTACGTTTATGGAAAGGCCAAGGTAGGGGCTGATGTAGTAGCCATGCTCGTAAGCGGCAGCAATGAGGAATTCAAGCATCTAGTCTGTGTTCATGCTGCTGGCGAATCTGAATCCATTGACGAGGTTTATATCAATAACAAACCGCTTGGCCTATTGGATGAGGATGGATTTGTTACCAGCGGAGATTACTACTCGACGGCAACCGAGAACATAACGGAGACCTTTCCCACTTCGCCTTTCACTCTCGCGCACACGCCTAGCAGCTCGGTCAAGGTTATTGCGTACGGACGTGGGAGTATCGGGAATGCTGAAGGAATCTTGCCGCTAAGCGGCGAGGTAACTTATACCAGAGTAGGCAACACGATAACCGTGACAGGTGCCCTTCCTCCTGGTTTGCCTCTCGGTTTCACCTTTACCTTTGACCATTACAGCGTCACCTATCAATACACGCGCAACACCTCACAAGTACGTGTAAAGAAGCATCTCGGCACTCCTGATGATCCGGCTGACGCATCCCTGCTGGCTGAGTGCGGAGCGAAGTGGAAGGACACTGCTGTTCTTCGCGGACTTACTTATACCGTCATAAGGTTGGACTTGCGGCAAGCCGAGTTCCAAGGTGGCTTGCCGGACATAGCGGTCCTGATGAAAGGGCGCAAGCTCTACGATCCAAGAACCGGAATGACGGCGTACAGCACTAACCCTGCTTTAGCGATTTATGATTACCTCACATCTCCAATGTGCAATGTTCCCGCATCCGATATCCCTCTCTCTAACATCATCACAGCCGCGAATGTCTGTGATGAGCAAATACAAGGACTCTGCTAATACCATGCTAGCGAATAGAAGCTTTATTGCCAAATCTGAACACGGTTTGTTGACCTACTTGGATACTCCTTGTTATATCTCCAAGCCATTCGATCCCGCCAATGGAATTCCTGATTACCCCAAAACTGAATTTAAAGCCCTTTGGGATACCGGAGCGACTGGCTCAGTAATAACCCCCCGCGCCGTGGAAGCATGCGGCCTGAAGCCGATGAGGCGCATAAGGCCGATACTTATACAAGGCGTAGACGGATATGAACCGAGCGAAGCCTATGTAATAAACCTCACTCTTCCCGACAAGATTACCTTCCATGAACTGCCTGTCGTTTTAAAGAATCCAGGCAAGGACGTATGGTGGGATGTGATTATCGGCATGGATATCATCTCCACCGGCGAACTCATAGTAAAAAACGTGAACTCCAAGACTGAGTGGTCATTCCGGTACCCATCAAGCAAAGGGTCATTATGACAACCTTATCCTCGCATCAACAGACCGAACTAGAGAAGCCGGTAACGCGGATAGTTTATTTTGTCGAGTTGGAGTTCCGTGATTCAACGCAATACCTTTGCACAGCTAACGTTTCCATCACCTGGGGAGGCCATGAATGGATCGGTCTGGGAAGTATGGGGGCAATTAGTCCTATAGAAGAATCAGAAGGAGTTGAGTCAAAGAGCTTAACCTTCACGCTCAACGTAGCTCAAAATTCCGTCCTTGCCCTGGCGGTGGGGGATGTTGAGCAATACCGTGGCAGGAACGCAAAGATGCACTTTGTGCCACTTAACGAGTCATTCCAGCTGGTGGGCACTCCGGTAGTCTGCTGGCGCGGGATCATGGATACCATGGCGATCAGTGTTGATGGGGAAGAAGGCGGGATTACTCTGAAGTGTGAGACCAGCGCATACGGATTAAAGCGCCAGCCGGGATTAAGACTTAACGCGGCGCAACAGAAGAGTAGATATCCTACTGATACAGGACTTGACTACCTAACAGACCTCATCGCCAATCCCCAAATATGGCTCAGCAAGAAGTTTCAGAGAAGCATAAATTGAGAGCCACATCCGCACAGCGAGGCTATGGTAGTGCTTGGCAGAAGTACAGGGCAGGGTACCTACTCAGCCATCCCTACTGCGTTAAATGCCGAAAAATAGCGTCTGTGGTGGATCACATCAAGCCGCACCGCGGCGATCAGGATCTGTTTTGGGATAAATCGAATCATGCCTCCTTATGCCGGCATTGCCACAACAGCTACAAGCAACGGTTAGAGAAGTCAGGCCGGATTATCGGCTGTGATGTTAAAGGTTATCCCCTGGACCCGCGGCATCATTGGAGGGCTGGCTGAAGAATCTTTGCACATTCTCATTCCAGAAGAACTAAACCGACTAAAATACCTTGCCGACAAAAGACACAAGATAAAGTCGCGTAGGATTCGTCCAATCCACAACCGCATCCTGTCCGATACATCCGAAGAAACTCTAAGTGCCTTGTCCCTTGCCAGGAGGAACATGAGGAAAATCCTTGCCGTCGCAATACTCTTATTCTCATCTACTTTGCAAGCCGATCCCGTCTTAGTTTTATTTGAGAAAAAGATGTCAGAGTATCGTTCTAGAAACGATATGGTCATGGTTGTATTTAAGGCACGAGGTGACGTAAATAACGCCCTCAGCAACATAAAAGCGGCAATGCGCACGCAAGATCCCATGGGTTACATGAATCCCTATTGGATTGTTGATTTTCCCGATGAAGCGGTAAGTGCGCAAACCAATTGTGGGGTAGTTATTGGTCAGTGGTACGCGGGAGGTTTTCCTTTTCGTGCACAGTGGGAACAAATAATGTACCGCGCTTTGCAGCAAAATGTAGAACAGGGCGCTTACTTTTATTCATTTGGCGACGGACGCACTGCCGATGATGAAAGCCTTCTACCTGAGACATTTAGCAAGATTGGAAAAAGTTGCTTAAAAGGCAAATTTAATACTCAAACAAAAGCATCCGAGGCAGCTAAAACAGAAAGAGCCCGCCAAATTGGCCGTTCTATGGCTTCGCAATTCGATGGCTCTGAAGGTTCTCTATTAGCCAGGGAAATTCAAGATGTTTCTGTAAAACTCAGTAATATTGATGATCTAGGTATTGTGGCTATACAAAACCCTGAAGGAATTTTTATTCTTGCGAATGAGGTTGAAAGGACAATAAAAAATGGCGTAGGGACAGGAACGGTTGCTCTAAATCAATATCTCGATTCAGGTACAAGTCTAGTTATCCTGGCTCTGCATAATAAAACCAATGCATTTGGAAAGGACAATTGGAGCTATGAGTTTAATCTATTAGGAGATGGTACAACACTTTGGCGTGAGGCCAAAACTAAAACTGGTAGCGGTAGTGGTATTAAATATTGGATTGCTTTTAGCGTTGAAAAGCGGGCAGATGGAATGTCTCTAATAAGAAAAGCATCCGAAAGCCAGCTAATTAAACTTGCGCCTGATATGGTTGACTTTAACAACTGGCTGATAAAGTATCGCGGGCAAGAGGAAGGCTCAAATGCATCATCAGCAGCTGCCGCAGCTGCTGCTTTGCTTATTCTTGGCGGGGCACCTGTTATTTTTGGAGGTGGTACAGATATGGGGGCGAGTAGTTCCGATAGACCAAGTCGATGGGATGAGCTAATTACAGATCCCCGAGACGGCGTCTCTAGGCCTAGATGGCAAGTAGAATCACGGTGAAGGCAAATGGCTCGGCTCAAACTTATCAACCACCTCCCCTCTAAATTCTTAATTAATATTCTAATACGCGCACTGTAAGTTCTAATCCTTGAAGGTAAAAGGTAACGCACCTGGCGGCACAATCACCGGGCGAGATAATGCTGGCCTGTCTCATATCCAAAGGATTTTAGATTAGAGCAAAGTAACCTGTGGGAGTAAAATGCCTGACACGGTCATCGATGTACAGACAGCCAAGGCAGAACTTGAGAATGCTATTCTGGAGAAGCTCAGAGCATTTGAATCGAGATATGGTATTGGTGTACAGAGTATTGATCTTGTCCATCACCACTGTATAGGATCATCTGAGACCGTCGCAAGCGTCAGTGTGATAGCAGAGATTTAACACATCAATAGCCTAGTCAAGCCCACCTAGCCTTTTTCGCACGCTCTCGATGCTTGTCCGACATTGCAGATGGTGAAATGCCGGAGTTTCAAGTAACGTGCGTACCACTCGAACCTCAAATATTCATCCGGTGCACTTGTATGACGAATATTTTTGTTTCATATAGCCGCACTGACATTGACCTTATTAGGCCGATAGTTGCGCTGCTCCGAATTAATGCCTCATTCGTCTTTCACGATATTGACAGTATTCCTCCTGGCAAAAAATGGAAAAGCGAAATCGACAATGCTTTAGCAAAAACTGATTTGGTAGTGTTATTTTGGTGCGAGCATGCTAACAAATCGGAAAACGTTAAGAAAGAGTGGTCGCAAGCTGTTCTTCAAGACAAGGATATTTTGCCAATCCTATTAGACTATACTGTTTTGCCGGGGGAATTAAGCCAATATCAATGGATAGACTTTAGGGAAGGCTTGGGTACAAAACATGTAAAAAAAATATTAGAGCCGGGCATTGGAGTTGGGGCTGTCATTGGTTCGGTAATATTGGCACCTTTAGGATCTGTTCTGGGGGCTCGTGTGGGCAGCCAATTGCTAATTGATGAAGATAAATCACTTGAAGAAATGGCCGGGGAAATTGAAAAGGAGATCATTCGGCGTCAAGATCGGTGAGGGACTTCCCACGCCATCTGTTGGAGTATTTAATTTCTACTTGAAATGCTATCTGCTCTTTTCCTTGCCACGGTAATCGGCATCTCTGATGGCGACACTCTCACCGTCCTGAAAGAGGATAAGCAACAGGTAAAGATTCGGCTCGCCGAGATCGATGCACCAGAAAAGCGGCAGCCGTTCGGAGCCAAATCCAAGCAATCCCTTTCCGATCTCTGCTTCGGAAAAAAGGCAAAAATAAAACCAAGGGTGAAGGACCGCTACGGGCGTACCGTTGCCAGAGTGAG
>Ga0097678_1001207_pt1 | contig 29665 bp, 19 predicted proteins | sample ThiBiot_500_plan_2_FD_72847 | JGI IMG/M metagenome (GOLD analysis project Ga0097678, IMG submission 72847) | Wastewater bioreactor microbial communities from Cape Town, South Africa - Thiocy_expt_500_plan - 1398105537976 (version 2) (version 2) ...
ATCTTGTTACGTGTTCGCCCGGATTTCAAAGTAATGGGAAATTTCCCGTTATCGAAAATAGAGCCTATGGCTCCTTTCGTGATTTCCGTTAATCCTTTCGAAAGCAGAAAAGAAGCTTACAGCAGTTCTTCCGGAATGAGAGAAACTTTCAAACATTTGGAAGAGGGTGGATGTTTGGGGATTTTTCCTGCCGGTGAAGTTTCTAATAAAAATAACGAATACGGCGAAGTTCTCGACAGGCCGTGGGGAAAAACGGCGCTGAAAATTATCAAAAAAGCAAAAGTCCCTGTTGTTCCAATGTATTTTCACGCGACCAACAGCCAAATGTTTTATAATGTAGCCAAGCTGCACCCTGATTTGCAAACGATGATGCTGCCTGCAGAAATGATGAAGAAAAGAGATAAGCCGATCAGAATCCGGATCGGAAAGCCAATCTCTGTTAAACAAATGGAAGAGGAAGAAACGATTGAAGAACTAGGCGATTATCTCTATAATAAGGTTTATATGCTGAAGTCTTATTATGAACGGAGAAAAAGTATTACTGAGAAACTGAAGCTGCCTAATATGGCGCTTAAATTACCACTTCAGAAACAGAATAATATCGTCCAGAATATCATTGATGAGACGCCTGTAGAAGACATCATTAATGAAATCAATACACTAAAAAATACCGAAAACAAAAGGCTTTTTTCTCACGGTGACTATGATGTGTTTTTTACCAAATCAGAAGAAATTCCTTCCATAATGCGAGAAATCGGGCGACAAAGAGAACTGACTTTCAGGGCCATTGGTGAAGGAACTAATTTGCCTTTTGACCTGGATGAGTACGATAATCATTATCATCATCTTTTTCTTTGGGATAATGCAGATAAAAAGCTGGTTGGAGCGTACAGAATGGCTCTAGGTTCCGAAGTGATGAAAAAATACGGCATCAATGGATTTTATACCAGCTCACTTTTCGAATATGATCCTGAATTACAACCTTTTTTCCGAAAGGTAATCGAAATGGGACGCGCCTATATTTCTGTTGAATATCAGCAAAAACCGTTTCCATTATTTCTGCTTTGGAGAGGAATTGTTCACGTTTGTCTAAGAAATCCGGAACACAAATTCCTGATGGGCGGCGTGAGTATCAGTAACAAGTTTTCAGAGTTTTCAAAATCTTTGATGATAGAGTTTATGCGCTCTCATTATTATGATTCTGCAGTGGCTCAATACATTCACCCAAAGAATGAATTCAAGGTGGTGATGAAGGAGCGTGATAAAGCCTTATTCTTTGAAGATATGGATGCTGATCTCAATAAGCTGGATAAGATCATTGATGATCTTGAACCTGAGTTAAGATTGCCTGTTTTGATTAAGAAATATATTAAACAAAATGCAAAAATGATTGCTTTTAATGTCGATCCTAATTTCAATGATGCGATTGACGGATTGATGTATATCAGGATTAGTGATCTTCCGGAAGATACAATCAAGCCAGTTTTGGAAGAATTGAGTGATTTTTTCAAAGCGCAGACCGAAAAAAAATCTTCTGATAATCAATGATTTTTATAGAAATATGCGAAGAAATTCTAATATAATTTGCATTATAAGAATAAAGAATATACTTTTGCACCACTCAAAACAACAATAGAGTATGGTTTCTTAGCTCAGTTGGTAGAGCAACGGACTGAAAATCCGTGTGTCCCTGGTTCGATCCCTGGAGAAACCACAAGAAATTAAACAATTTCTAACAAAACCCCTCAAATCGCAGATTCTGAGGGGTTTTTATTTTTAGGGGTTTTCAGAAGGAACCAATTATTCTCAAATTAAAGGTGACATTTTCGGTGACCCCATCATTTTTAAACTTTTTAGGTAACCGAATTCTCCGAAAAAGCCTGTTGATAAAGGTGTAGCTGATTTGAACATCTTGATTGGCAGGTCACCGCAAAGTGGAATTATCTGGTAAATTACTTTCAGGTTGTACCGATCAGAAAGTAAATAAATGCCAAAAAACCATTACAGAAGACTGTGAGAATCGAAAAAACGGATATTTTAGGTTACGGGCATACTTTTTCCACTTCTGTTACTTTGGGAAATAATGTATCTATGGAAAACATCAGCAAAATGTTTGCTCATAAAAGTATCACTAATATCTTAGATAAAAAGTGATTGATGATATGAACCATTTAAAATTACTATTAAATAAGAATGTGAACTAAAAAGTGAAATTATTAAAAAAAATTTGTAATTAAAAATGAAATTATTAGATGATATAAACTTTAATAGCCATTTTAAAGTCATTTGTATTTGTTTTGAAATATAGAATGATAAATCTCCTTAGGTTTGAAAAAAAAATTATGATTAATTCGTTTTTTATTAGATTTTCACTAGTCGTCATTATGGCTATGCATGCTGTTCCTTCATTTATTTCAATGGATGTCTTGGATTTTGGAAGGGTTTTTCTGGCAGAAAAAGGTTTTGCAAGTTTTGGTATTCCAGTCGCAATTTTGGTTAAACTTATACATTTGGTTAGTATTCCTTTGCTTCTTTGGAATAGATATTTAAAATGCATATCAGTTTTAAATATATTAATCTTGGTTATGGGAATTATAATGATACATGCACAAGAAGGTTGGTATGTAGTTGGTCCAGGAAGAAATGGTGTTGAATATAATTTTCTATTGATATTTTGTTTTTTATCTTTTGTTTTTCCGAAAGGATTATATAAATTTTAATTTTTCAACCCCATTATAACCAATAAATTAAAACAATCTTATATTTTACTTATCGTACTATTTATTTTTGGATTTATCATTAGGGGTACATTGGTGCAATAATTTTTAAAAATAGGCTTGATTTTACAATTCATTTTGCAGTTTGTAGACTTTAAATTGTATTTTGTAGATTTATTAAATATTACTCTTTTAAAAACTTGGAACTTTTCTGAACCTAAATTAATTTTTTGAAACTTCGACAAAATATAAAATATCAGTTTTATTTTTGGGTTGCCTATTTTCTTTTTGAGATTAATGCGCAATTCCTTTATCTTCAGGAGATCTTTAAATATTTTTCATTGAAGAGGTTATTTTATTTGGCTGTTATTTCAGAATTTTCATTTCTTTTAGCTGAAATTCCTGCTTTTTACATTATTTTGGCTATAATAGACAGCAAAATAAAGTATATTGATAATAAGATTTTTAGAATTATAGCAATAATACTTACACTATTTTTGTTTGTGATTTTATATAGGATTCTATGCCATGATTTAGTTTATCCATACTATTTTTCATATATTGAAGACACTACACGGTTTTCTTTACCAGGTATTTTTAATGCAATTATGAATATTGTCTTTGCGGTCGGGATTGCTTTGGGATTTATAAAATTTGTCCAGCAAAATGAAACTCACAAACAACTTGCCGAAATTTCCAAAGAAAAAACAGATGCTGAGCTAAGACTTCTAAAAACCCAGATAAATCCACACTTTCTTTTTAACACACTCAATAATATTTATGGTTTGGCTCTTAAAAAATCGGATGAAACTCCTGAAATTATACTGAAACTTTCCAAAATTATGAGATACAATATTTTTGACTCTTCAAAAGGCAAAATATCCATTTCTAAAGAAATCGAAAACATACAGGATTTTATAGATATCCAAAAAATAAGACATAAATCTTTGAACATCACATTTGAGAATTCCATTGATAATGACTCGCAGGTAATATCGCCACTTATTTTATTGCATTTTATTGAGAACGCTTTTAAACATGGTGCTTCAGAAAGCAGATTTGACTCTTTTATAGAAATTAATTTAAAACTTGAAAACGAAATACTAATTTACGAAGTTAAAAACTCTAAAGAAAAAGAAAACCCAAAAGACAGTACCAAAATAGGACTTAATAATATTAGGAGGCAGTTAGATTTGTTGTATCCAAAACATAGTTTAGTAATTAGTGATACCGAAGATTTATATATAGTTATTTTAAAAATTCTTTTTGAATAGATGAAAATTGAAAGAAAATACAACTGTATCATTGTAGAAGATGAACCAATTGCATCGGATATTATAGAAAGTTTTGTGAAGCAAGATAAGGAACTCAATCTTGTAGGTAAAAGTTCTGATGTGGTACAAGCGAGCAGTCTTTTAAATATACATAAAGTGGATTTGATTTTTTTGGATTTGCATTTGCCGGTAATAAAAGGATTTGACTTTTTAAGAAAAATTAAAACCACCCCATTTGTAATTGTCACTACGGCATATCATGAATATGCAGTCGAAGGTTATGAACTTGATATTGTTGATTATTTAATGAAACCAATTCCTTACAGTAGGTTTCTTACGGCAATTGGAAGATTTAAACATTTTGCAGAAGCAAAAGATGCTTTATTGGAAGTTGCGGATCGCAATTTCATTTATATAAATATTGGAAAGAAGAAAATTAAAATTTATTTGGATGATATTTTTTATATTGAAAGCTTTCGAGAATATGTAAATATCCATACTAAAGCCGAAATCTTTATTGTTAAAATGCCAATAAGCAGGATTGAAGAGACCTTGGATAAAAAGCACTTTGCCCGTATCCATAAGTCCTATATTATTTCTATATCTAAAATTGAAATGATATCAGCCTCGGAAATTCAGATTGATGGTAAAAAACTTCCAATAGGCAGAACCTACAAACCTTTAATTTTGTAGAAAGTTTTAATCAGTAAAAACATTTCCAATATTTATAGACAATTATAAACTGTTTGTAGATATTTTTTCTTATGTTCTTAACAAATTTTGAATTTTGATTAACAATATTTAACAAAATTCAAAATCATGAAACATCAACTTAAGATTATTGGTATTGGTGTAAGCTTTTTTTTGGGACAGCATTTGGTTTCCGCCCAGGAAAATGATACATTGAAAACCCAAAATATTGAAGGTGTCGTTGTAACAGCATTAGGGATAAAGCGCGAAAAAAAATCTCTTGGTTATTCCACACAGGAAGTAAGGGGAGAAGAAATTAATAAAAATCCAACGACTAGCTTTTTGAATAACCTTTCGGGAAAAGTAGCAGGCCTTGAAATTAAACAATCCACAAATTTTGGTGGTTCGATAAATGCCGTTTCCCGAGGTTATAAATCGATCTTGGGAAATAACCAGGCACTTTTTGTTGTAGATGGTGTTCCTATTATTAATAATAATATCAACTCAAATTTTCAGCAAAACGGAGGTGGTGGTTATGATTATGGTAGTCCTGTTTCAGATATCAATCCTAATGAAATAGAATCTGTTAATGTTTTAAAAGGAGCAGCTGCAACAGCATTGTATGGTTCCAGAGCCCAAAACGGAGCAATTATCATTACTACAAAAAAAGGGAAAAAGAACAAAATTGGAATTGGATTAGAGTTTTCAAGTTCCATTACATTTTCAGTAATAGATAAAAATACCTTTCCGGAATATCAAAGCCAATATGGTCAAGGTTATTTAGGTAATGTGATGGCGACTTATCAAGGAAGTCCCAGAGCTTTATTTGGACATGATGCTTCGTATGGAGCACCTTATGATCCAAATTTAATGGTATGGCAATACGATGCATTTATCCCAAACTCACCAAGCTATGGTAAAAAAACGCCATGGGTAATGGCACAGAATGGACCGATTACTTTTTTTGAAAAAGGGGTTAATCAGGTTAATAATATTGCTTTGAGTGGTGGAAATGATAAGGCTACTTTTAGATTAAGTTATGCTAATGCAAATGCAACGGATATTTTACCTAATTCTTCTTTAATGAAAAATAATTTTGGAGGAAATGCATCCTATAAATTGACTGATAAACTTACTGCAACTATTTTTGCCAATTACATAACACAAAATACAAAAGGCAGAAATTCTACTGGGTACGGAGATAATATCATAACAAATTTTCGGCAGTGGTGGGCCACAAACGTTGATTTGAAAACCCAACAATATTTGTATGAAAATTTCCGAGAAAATTATACTTGGAATATTAAAAGTGTAAGCAATCTTGCTCCACAATATTGGGATAACCCATACTTTCAAAGATATGAAAACTATCAGACAGATAACAGGGATCGTTTTGCAGGTAATTTTAGCTTGATTTATGATATTTCCAAAAATTTTAATGTCTTAGGAAGAGTGGGTATTGATGGATATAATATGATGATTGAAGAAAGAAGAGCGGTGGGATCTGTTCCTGCGTTTTTTAGTTTTAATCCATTAGAACAAGCATCTGGTTATGCTGTAACCAATTTAATATTCAGAGAAACCAATTATGATGTAATTGCAACATATAAAAAGACATTTTTAAAGGATTTTAATTTGCAGGCAATTTTAGGGGGAAATATTAATGTGCAAACTAACTACTCAAATGCGCAGACTACTTCCGGAGGATTGTATATACCTAACCTTTATACCATTTCCAACTCGGCTACAACACCGGAAAAACCAATTATTTCAGATACATCAAAATATATTTACGGTGCTTTTGCACAGGCATCCTTAGGATATAAAAGCACATATTATGTGGAAGGAACTTTTAGGAGAGACCAATCAACAGCTTTACCATCTGAAAAATCAGTTTATTATTATCCATCAATTTCAGCAAGTATTGTTTTTTCTAACTTGATAAAAGAAAAATGGTTGAGTTTTGGGAAAATTAGAGCAGCTTACGCAGAAGTAGGTTCTGATACAAGTGCGGATCAGCTAAGAAACAGATATTTTGTACAGTCAGCTTTTGGTGAATCACCGGTATATTCTTTTAATACTACCTTGAGAAATGTTGATTTATTGCCACAAAAACTAAAAAATTTAGAAACAGGAGCGAGTGTTCAACTATTCAGTAATAGATTCGGTTTCGATATTTCTTGGTTCCGAAATATTGCTTTTGATCAAATTCTACCTCTACCAATTTCGCTTGCAAATGGCTCGATAAATAAAATTCAAAACACTGGAGAACTCACTACAAAAGGATTCGAAGTTTCTGTGAACATTACACCGGTTAAAACAAATAATTTCAATTGGGATATGAATCTCAACTGGTCAAACCCAAGAACAGAGGTTACGCAATTAAGACCAGGTATTGAAAATATTACGATTGGTAGCTTGCAGGGTGGGATTTCTATCAATGCTCCATTGAATGGAGATTACGGAAGTATTTGGGGAGCAGACTTTGTATATGATCTTAATGGTAACAAAATTGTTGGTGAAAATGGAGCATACCTTTCCACAGCTGACACCAACCATGATTTAGGTAGTTTTCAAGCTGATTTTATTGCTGGCTTGAATAACAGTATTAAATATAAAAACTTCAATTTTAGTTTCCTTATTGATTGGAAAAAGGGAGGTAAAATATTCTCTCTTGACCAATATTACGGCTATGGAACTGGTATATATGCAGATTCGGTAGGTTTAAATGATTTAGGCAATCCAATTAGAAACGAATTGAGTAACGGCGGTGGCGTTATTTTACCGGGTGTAATGGTAGACCCGAATAATCCGAATCATTATATTCCGAACACAATACGTTTGGATCGATCGATGTCCAGCCAAGTTTTGGGAACGGATCCTCCTGCCGCAGCATTCGTATATGATGCGAGTTATATCAAATTAAGAGAAGTATCACTTTCTTATACTTTCGATAAAAAAGTTTTGGCTAACACTTTTATTCAAAGCTTAACAGTAGGAATTTCCGGGAGCAATGTTTGGATTATTCACAAAAATCTTCCATATGCAGATCCTGAAGCGGGCTTGTCCTCGGGAAATATTCAGGGATATCAGTCTGGTGTAATGCCAACTACCAAAAACTATTCATTTAATATAAAAATAAATTTTTAAAAACCAAAAAAAATGAAAAGCATAGTAATATTGTCAATTCTTATAGGAATTTCCTTATCCAGTTGTACTAGGGATAATATTAACGAAGATCAGCATGCAACTTATAATGTTACTCCCGAATCTCTTGTCACTTATGCGGAAAAAGAATTGAGTGACTTTCTGAACACACCAAATGTCAATGAAAATAATTTTAGACTCACCATGCAATATTGGCAGGAAACTACATATGTAAACGAAAGCAACTATGATTTTACAAATAGAAATGTTGCCAACAACATTTGGACTGACACTTATGTGAATGTATTGAATAATCTCAATAAAGCAAAAGAATTAATTGCTAATTATCAACCGGCGCCTTCAGAACTTGCAATATGGCCTGTGAAAAAACAAAATCAATTGGCGGTAGCAGATATAATGATGGTTTTCACGTATCAAACTTTAGTAGATGTTCATGGAGATATTCCATATACTCAATCATTGAATAATCATGATTTTCCACTTCCAACTTACGATAATGATGCGGATATATACCCCAAATTAATTACCCGGTTAAAGGATGATGTGTCTAAACTTCAACTTGGTGATGCATTTAGCTCAGGTGATATTTTATATAATGGAAATATTGCAAAATGGAGAAAATTTGGAAATTCTCTGCTTCTCAAATTGGGAATAGCTTTAGCAGATATAAATCCTGCTTTGGCACAGTCTACTATTTCAGATGCTATTTCTGGCGGTGTTATTACAAGCGTATCAGATAATTGTCAGTTTGTTTATTTGTCATCTTCGCCAAACTACAGTCCTGTTTATGAAAATGTGTATGCAAAAAACAGAGATGATTACTTCGCAGGTAAGCCATTTGTGGATTATCTTAATACAACGTCGGATGTAAGAATTTCAAAATATTTTCAAGATGTTAATGGTTCTTACATTGGTCAAGTTATTGGTCAACCTGGAGAGTTTGTAGATTTTTCAGCACCGGGAGAATTTGCTTACACGCCAACAACTCCGGGTAATATTATAACAGCTACTGAAGTTGCTTTTTATCTTTTGGAAGCATCAGCTAGATTTGGAATTGGAGGAAGCCCATCAGATTTATACGCATCGGCTATTACAGTTTCATTTTTAGAATGGGGTTTTACACTAACAGATGCTCATAATTATATTAATAATCATCCGTATAATGCTACAAATTGGAAAAAATCTATAGGAGAGCAAGCTTGGGTTGCAATGTACAACCAACCTTTGATTTCTTGGAATTTTTATAGAAGATTAGATTACCCACAATTGCATGCGCCCTCTACCGCAAATCCGAATGCAGAAGGAAAAGTACCAGTTAGGCTGCAGTATCCCACTTTAGAAGCAACTACAAACGGAACAAATTATAGTAATGCTTCTACAGCAATCGGTGGTGATAAACTGACAACCAAAGTTTTTTGGGATAAATTTTAAAATCATAGTTTTTTATATCAAATTAAATTTTTTATCCACTATGATCAATCCGCTCCGAAAGCGGATTTTTTTTAACATATTTTCTTTGCTCAAAAAAATGATATGGCTGACTGAAAAATACGCAAATGCTGTAATGAGCAGGAAATAAATCAACATCATCACTTCATTCATTATTTGGGGAAATGGAATAGGAGTCTTGGATTTTTTCACCAACCGTTTGTATCTTTTAAAATGAAGTTGGTAGATATAATATTGCTTGTAGCTGAGTCTGGTATTAACTTTGGAAATATATAAAGGTATTAATTTTAAAGAATAAATTTTTATAAAATGAAAGCATTCAAGCCACTATCATCACTTTTGCTAATGATTTTTCTTACAGTTTTTTCCATATCTTGCAGAAATGACAATAATGATAACAACCCAAGTGGAGGCAATTATCCAAAGAAGGTCTCAACAACTTATAAGGTCACAAGCACAACTGCTACTTCTGCAAACCTGATACAGTATAAAAATGAAACAGGGGCAAATATAGATGTTCCCAACCCAACACTCCCTTTTACAAAGACATTCGATAGGATTGTGAACAAAGGTGATGTTCTTACTGTGGGTTATGGGACCAATACAAGCCAAATAGTAAAAATAGAAATATTGGTAAACAATGTTGTGGTAAAATCGCAGGAATTTTCATCCACTTCAGGCGCTTTAGTTTACTTGTTTGAGTAAATCCTATATTGACAATATTATATCAATATCCTTTTCTTCTACATTTGAATTTCTCAATAGCATGTTATTCAACTTGCATTTACTGATTTATCAGTATTGGTAAGTCATACAATTCGTACTTACATTTACCTTTTAATTTTCAAAACCTATATAAAACCAAGCTATGAAAAAAATAATACTGTTTTTTATAATAAGTGTAGGAGTTCAGGGACAAGATCTAAAAGTTTTTGATATACAATTGGGAAAACCGATGGATATTAGAGAATGTAATTTTAAAGTTTATGAATTTGCTTCAAAAGATGGCATCGCCGTAAAAAAAAATAAAGGACGGGGATTATTAGATAGAAAACCGAATATTTCAAAAATGTATATGTACACAGAAAATACACCTCAAAAAGACAAATGTTATCAGAGAGTAGGCTTATATTATACAGAAATTCCAACACCAGGAACAGCAGCTGCAGAAAATCTACCTGATATTCTTTCACCAAATAATCAAAAAGTTAAATTAATTTATCCCAAAGATTCTAGACCTGGAATTGCTGATCGAGAAGATATATGGATCGGGATACAGAACAATAAAATTACTGGGGTAAAATTCTATTTCAATATTCATAATGCTAAAGCAGTTTACCAGACTTTAGTTAGGAAGTATAATAAGCCGACAAGCAGGCAAAATTTTTCAATTTCGACACCGGCTGGGAATAATATTAATTATTATGAAACTATATGGGATTTTAGTAATCTTAAAGCTACCTTTTTAAGTATTGATACAAACCAAATAGGATATGATCCGAATAATGCTCCTATTGGTTATTCAAGCGATGTAGGAAGTGTGACGATTCAATATTATTCCGAAGAAAAGATGCTTGAAGATAAAAATAAACTATGAAAGCAAAACTATTATATCGTTTTGTATTATTAATCATTATACTATTTATTTTAAGCTTCACATTGTGGAAATCGGAATCTATTGACGGTTCTTGGACGTTTGTTAAAGTTGAGAATATAAATAATGATGGAACTAAAACAATAGTTTTTCCGAAGCAGAGCCAAGCAATTTTTTCAGGTAAATTATACAGTTTTTGTTGGTCAGCTGATGATTCTAATGGTAATTTTTGGCTTATGACAGATAATGAAAAACTTAACCGAATGAATCGCACAATCGTAAATACTGGCGATTTCTATTTTAAGAATGGTTATCTTTTTACTGAAGCAAAATATGCATTAAATCCAAAATTTGTTGGTGGCGTTGCAAAATTTGATGTATCGTATACAGGAGACACTTTGGTATTGAAATGTACAAGTGTCTTATCAAAAGATAATGTCATGCACCCTTTTTACTCAAAAGCTTACAGTATAAGTAAACTTATAAAGAATAAAAAAAATCTTTGATAGAGACTTCCGACAAGCAATTTTTATTTATAAGACAGTAATAATGAAAATTGTATTTCTGGAGAAACCACTTAAAGCCGCCTGGTTCAGGTGGCTTTTTTATTGGAAAATATTAAATTAGTGTTAATCTAATTTGGATTATAAAAGGAAAGAGTGTATTTTTGCACCACTCAAAAGCAATGGAGTATGGTTTCTTAGCTCAGTTGGTAGAGCAACGGACTGAAAATCCGTGTGTCCCTGGTTCGATCCCTGGAGAAACCACTTAAAAACCGCCTAAATCAGGCGGTTTTTGTTTTTTGCTAATTTATTGTCTGATTTTTCATATTAAAATTGAGTTTTGAAAGTTAATTTTATATTTTAATAATAAAAGTTGCTTATTTTCAAAAAAGAAATATTTTTGCAAAAAAAACTAATTTTCAAAACTTCATGATGAGAAAACTCTATTTTTTATTATTACTTACTATATATTCTCAATTATTTTCACAAATAAAAAGTGATACAATCAATTATCTTTCAAATGGCATTGTAGAAGACTCGCATGGGAAAATAATAACAAATCATGTTTTAAGAGAAAAGTTTCTAAAAGAGAGAGCGATGAAAGTTCTTTCAGAAAAGAAAAAAATGTTAAAGGCAACCCCAACTCTTGTGGAATTGTGTTCTAATGGCGGCTTTGAACAATTTGAAAGTGTTGGGGGGAAAAACTATCTTAAGAATTTTTTATTTTCTATAGGAGATCCGCCCGGACCAACGCAGTGTAGGTCTATTTCTAATAAAGCAGACTCTTATATTAATCAATATGATCCTACTGACGGAGATCTGATGGCAACAACTGTTCCTGCAAATCTTATCGATTCTTATATGGGAGACATAAAAGCATTTGATCAGTATGCCCTTAAAATTAATTATCCTAATTCAAGTACTTATGGATCAATAGTACAAGGGAAAAGATTCAAAACCAATAATGAGAATTTTGTAAAATTTAATTATAAGGCCATCCTTCAAAGTGTTTATGATAATAGCCATACTGATAATCAAGCTTTTTTTAAAGCAAGAATACTTAATAAGTCAAATGTTGTAGTAAGTGAATTTTGTCTTGTTGGCGATGAAAAGAACTGCATATTTACAAAAGTACCGGACGGCAGCTACGGCTATGTGACATTATATACAGCCAACTGGCAATCAGGATTGCTCGATATCTCTTCTATTCCTAATAATGAGGAATTTACGGTGGAGTTTATGGCGTCGCGTTGTGGATTAGGGGGACATTTTGGATATGCGTATGTAGATGATATTTGTCTGTTACATTCGAATGAGAGTTTTGTCGGAAGCATTGATCTTAGCCCTTTGAATGCTGTTTGTCCAACATTACCCATTAATGTTTCAGGTGTGTTTACGGTTCCAAATTCCGGCGGAGTAACCGCATCTGTCAAAAATATCACTTTGAAATTATTTAATGAAAGCGGTGCTACTGTTTATACAACACAATCTGCTACAATTGATAATGTTAATAAAAAATTTAATTTTGTTCTTAGTAATTCGGATTTTCCCAATACAAACCAAGCAAATTATAATGTAGGTGTATATGTAGATTATGATATACAAGGCAGTTCCTGCGGTGGTAATAATTTTTTCACAAATGCTTCGGATACAGACGCTAATGAAGGTTGGGATATCAGTTTTCTTAATTGCTCATCCTCTTGTAATATCCCTGTAAACACGGCAAAATTATCAAAATGTGATACTGATGGGAATGGAGTAGAGGATTTTAATCTCACCGATTTTGATAGCAAAGTAGTAACATCTACAACAGGTCTTAGTTTTACCTATTTTAAAAATTATAACGATGCACTTAGTAATTCTAATAGTATTAGCAATTTTACTAAGTATCCATCTGGTACTGGAAATGTATATGTAAGAATATCCCGAGATGCTAGCTGTTACAAAATAGTTTCAGTATCCTTAGAGGTTAGGAATCCAACTGCAAATATTACAGGTATCCTGAATGTCTGTTCGGGCAGTACGAACTTGACTGCATCAACAGGTAGCAGTTATCTTTGGAGCCCGGGTGGTGAAACAACGCAAACTATTTCCGTGAGCAATACGGGAGTTTACTCCGTTACGGTTACAGATAGCTATGGCTGTAGTAGCACTGCGAGTGTGAGTATAGAACCAAGCTTAACTGCTGTCACACCAACTTTACAAGTTACGCAACCTTCCTGTTTTGTGTCTTCGGGAACAATAAAGGTAATATCCCCCGCATCGGAATATAGTTTTGATAACGGTGTTACCTGGACTACTAATGCTATAAAATCTAATTTGTATCCAGGAAAATATTTTGTAAAAGTCAAAACTGTCAAAGGCTGCATATCTTACTCTCAAGAAGTTGATATTGTACAATCTTTGTTGCCGTATCCCAATTGCAACTCGACGCAGCCAAGATTTTGTGGAGATACAGGTTCCATAACTGTTACCAATTCTGCAGCTTATTACAGTTTTGATAATGGTGTAACCTGGGTTAATAATCCAGTAGCAGATAAACTACAGCCAGGCAAGTATACTGTCCGAACAAAGGATGCTGCAGGATGTATATCTAATCCGCAAGTTGTTGCTATAGAAAGTCAAACTTTGGGCGATCCTGAATATACATTAGTTAGTCCCGCTTGTTCGGTTGCTGGCAGTATTACTATTAATACACCTGCAGATTTTTATACTTTTGACGGTGGTACGACCTGGGTAACATCGAATGTTCTAAGTAACGTCAATTCAGGTAATTTTTCTGTAGGTGTCAAAAATTACTTGGGCTGCATATCTTATTTTAAAACTATCTATGTATATAAATTTGAGAATCAGTCACCACAATATGAAGTGATCCAACCAGAGTGCGGAACTAATGGGGCTATCTATATAAAAACAGAGGCTGCTCAATATAGCTTTGATAACGGTGCAACTTGGACTACGAGCAATTTGGCAGAATTGCCGGCAGGAAATTATACAATAAAAATTAAAAACAGTGCCAACTGTATTTCTCAGGCTACTACTGTAACTCTTAATCCGCCTTACCTTCCTAATCCTATATATACGGTCGAGCAGCCTGGTTGTGGAGTTAATGGAAAAATCACTATTAACAGCGTATATGACTTTTATAGTTTTGATAATGGTGTAACTTGGGTTACGACCAATTCCAAAGTATTACCTGCGGGATCCTATCAGATTATGGTGAAGAATAACATTGGCTGCAAATCTTATGCTCAATATGTATATTTGTACGAACAAAAACTACCGCAGCCTTCTTTCAAAGTTGTGCAGCCAACTTGTACAACAAAAGGAAGTATAACCATCAATACTGTAGCTGATTTTTATAGTATCAACGGAGGCTCTACTTGGAGTACTAATCCTGTGTTTAGCAATTTGACAGGATCTAGTTTTACTATTGTTATTAAAAATAACCTGAACTGTATCTCAGAGTCTGCTTATACGTATTTTAATCAGCCATATTTGGAGTCACCAACATATACTGCAGTTAATCCAAGCTGTGGTAATACAATTGGCAGTATAAAATTTACATCAGCAGCAGATCAATATAGTATTAATGGAGGAAGTTCATGGTCAACAAATCCAGATTTTAACAACCTTAACAAAGGTTATTATAGCCTGGTAGTGAAAAAAGCAGGATGTATTTCTAATAGTATTAGTTTTTACATGGACGACACCTCATTAGCTGCTCCATCGGTCACAGTTGTACAGCCTACTTGTGGAAGTAAAGGAAGTATCACTGTTAATGCGGTTGCGGATTCATATAGTATTGATGGTTATACATGGGTAACTACTCCTGTTTTTAATAATTTAAATCCAGGGTATTATAGTGTTTATATCAAGAATAATTCTGGTTGTAAATCATCAGGAGTTTCAGTTAATTTACAAAATTTCTATTTAGATGATCCGGATTATACTTACACATTACCATCGTGTGGTGTTGGAGGTACAATTACAATTACAACGCCAGCTGCTTCTTACAGTATCAACGGAGGAAGCACATGGAACACAAGTCCTGTTTTTACTAATCTACAGCCCGGTAGTTATTCTATAGCTATAAAGAATAGTCAAAATTGCACATCCAACCTTTCCGGAAGATATCTTAATTTTAATAGATTTTATCTGCCCAAACCAGATGTAGAAGTCACTCAGCCTGTATGCGGGCAAAATGGTAGTATAAAAATTATAACTTCAGCATCACAATATAGTTTTGATGGCGGAAATACCTGGACAACCAATCCTGTGCTTAACAACCTGACTAGTGGTTATTACTATATAATGATTAAAAATGCTCAGAATTGCACATCAGATCCTTATGGCTTCAGTGTATCCATTAACGCTTATTATCTTCCCCGGCCAATGGTTAACGTTGTTCAACCAACTTGTAGCAACAACGGAAGTATAACAGTTGTCTCCAATGCAGCATCTTACTCTTTTGACAATGGTGTTACTTGGACTACAAGTTCTTCATTGCTGAATCCAGCCCCGGGATACTATAGTATTAAGATTAAAAATTCAATCGGATGTGTTTCTACTGCTGCTAATGTAAATGTTCAGAAGTATTATTTGAATGCTCCGCAAGTGACAACAATACAGCCAACCTGCTCATCTCCTTCAGGTACAATTATAGTAAATACTATTGCTGATCTTTACAGTTTTGATAATGGAACAACTTGGGTTACCAATCCAATTAAAAATTCTGTTCCCTCCGGATATTACAATATTTTGATAAAAAATAGTTTTGGTTGCATATCTCAGGCTGCCTACGCTTATATTAATTCAAGTCCCAATGTCCCAGCTGCTCCTGCGGTTACTGTAGTACAGCCGACAGCTTGTGATAGTACAGACGGCAGTATCAAAATTAATACGACAGGTGTCAGCTATTCTTTCAATGACGGAGCCTCTTGGACTACTAATCCAATGAAAACAAATCTTGGTTCGGGAACATATATTATTAAAATTAAAACTAATTCATATAGCTGCGAATCAAAAACAACAGTCGTAAATTTGGATTCCGGAGTTGCAATTGCAGCGCCTGATGTATCTGTAACACAACCGACTTGTAGTGTTTCTACAGGTACTATAACCGTTACAAGTCCAGCTTCTACTTATAGTTTTGATAATGGGTTAACATTCACTTATTCAAACTCTAAAAGTGACTTGCTGCCGGGAACTTATAATGTTAAAGTTAAAAATACAACAGGATGTATTTCTAATGTTGCAACTGTGGTGATTTCTAAGCCGGCTCCATTGCCAGCTCCAGCTTATGCTGTAAAACAACCGGACTGTAATAATGCATTCGGAGAAATCAAAGTTACAAGCCCGGCTTCGGAATATAGTTTTGATAATGGTCTTACATTTGGTGCTGCAGACACTAAGACAAATTTAGCTCCCGGAACTTATAATATCGTAATCAAAGATGCAACCGGTTGTATCTCTTTTGCCGCAATGGTTACGGTTAATACGAGACCTTTAACGCCCGAGCTTCCTCAGGTTTCAATTACCCAACCAGTAGGTTGTACTGCTAATACGGGAAATATAGCAGTAATATCTCCCGCAGCATATTATAGCTTTGATGATGGACTTACATGGATTACAAGCTCTAATGCGACCTTGCCGCCCGGAACCTATCTGGTAAGACAAAAACTTTCCAATTCAGGATGCCCATCGCCAGCATTGTCAGTAACGATAGATATGCCGCCTAATGCACCTGTTTTACCTACTTACAGCATTAATCAACCAGCGTCATGTGTTAATCCATTTGGGGATATTAATATTACTACACCAGCATTTGCTTATAGTTTTGATAATGGTTTGACTTATACTTCAAGTGCATACTCAGGACATTTATCTCCAGGTAACTATTATCTTAAAACCAAAAATTCTGCCGGTTGTGAATCGGGTTCTGTACTTGTAGTAATAAAAAAGCCTATCGATACGCCAGTTAAGCCAGTAGTACAAGTTCAACAATTAGACTGTCACCATTCTAGTGGTGAGATTTTAGTTAATGCAGGTATAGCTGTACAGTATTCAATAGATAATGGTCTCACCTGGGTTGGTAATAATTCATTTGCTAATCTTGTTCCCGGGTCATACAGTGTGAGATATAAAAATCCTAATGGATGTATCTCTGATCCTGAAATAGTAATTATCAATACGTATACTAATAGTACACCAAAGCCAATTGCTGATGCTCAACAATATTTTTGTGTACAAAATAAGCCGACAATTGCCGACATAATAATAACGGGGACAGGTGTCAAATGGTATAACTCTGCATTTGGAACTAGTCAGCTGGCTGCTTCTACATTATTAGTTGATGGACAAACATATTATGCATCACAGGTGGTTGCGACTTGTACAAGTGATCGTATTCCTGTTACGGTTAGTATCCAGTCAACTTTGCCGCCAACCGGAGATTCTCCGCAATTGTTCTGTATTAGTCAGAATGCAAAATTATCTGATGTCAAGGTGAATGGCAGTAATATAAAATGGTATGCTGATAAATTATCAATTATTCCCCTTCCTTCCAATACGTCATTACAGGATGGTTTTACTTATTATGCAACACAGACGGTAAATGATTGTGAGAGTGTTTTGAGATTGCCTATATTGGTTAATATAACCTCTGGTGTTATTCCTTATATGCCAGGTCCGGAAATCCAAAATATTCAGATAGAAAATAATACAGCTACTGTTATAATTAAAGGAGCTTCTAACTATGAATATTCATTAGATAATATCAATAATTGGCAAAATTCTAACGTTTTTAAAAATTTGGATAATGGAAATCATAAGGTATATGTGAGAGAAGTCTCCAATATTTGTGCAGTTTCTTTAAAAGAATTTACTATTTTTAAGATTAATAACATTTTAACTCCTAATGGCGATGGTATTAATGATAACTGGGAAATAGAAGGATTAGAGAATTATCCGGGTACAAAAGTTCGAGTTATGGATAAGAATGGAAGAGTAGTCTTAGATACAGTAGTATCAGGAAAGTTTTTTTGGAACGGAACTTTTTCGGGCAGGTTATTGCCTACGGATAATTATTGGTATCATATTGTGTTGACAGATGGCAGGCTGTTGACAGGTTATCTTGTGATAAAAAATAGGAATTAAAAAAAAGGCGCTTAATAAAGCGCCTTTTTTTAATAAAATAAATTAAAATTTCTCCACTCTAACAGCTTCCGGAACCATAATCTCGTAGTTGCCGCCATAAGAAATGATTTCTCTCACAATGCTGCTGCTGATGTAAGATTTTCCGGATGAGGTTAGAAGAAATATCGTTTCAACTGTATTGTCTCTTGTCAGGGCTCTGTTGGTCTGTGCAATGGATTTTTCAAATTCGAAATCAGCAGGGTTTCTAAGTCCTCTCAAGATGAAATTGACATTTTTACTTTTACAGTAATCAATCGTCAAACCTTCAAAATCATCAACTTCAACATTCGGGAATTTTTCAAAAGTTTTCTTGATGAACTCTTTACGTTGTTCAAGGGAGAACATATATTTTTTCTGAGAATTTTTTCCGATAGCAATGATGATTTTATCAAACAACGGAACTGCACGTTCAACAATATCATAATGACCAAGTGTGATTGGATCAAAAGACCCGGGAAAAACAGCAATTTTCATAGAAATTTTAAATTTTAGATTATGAATTTTAGATTCTCTGCATCATTTAAAATCTAAAATTTATCATTGATGATTATTTGTTAAGTGCTTTTTCTACTTCGTTTCCGCAAAGGTCTTTGATAGAGATACCGTATATTTTTGCCTGTTGTGGAAGGATGCTGGCCGGTGAAAAACCGGGATTAGTATTCATTTCTAAAAGATGCGGAATTCCGTCAACGATAATGAATTCCGAACGCGAAAATCCGCTCATACCGAGTGATTTGTAAGCTTTGATAGAGATTTCTTCCACTTTCTTTCTGGTCTCTTCATCAATTCTTGCCGGTGTGATTTCCTGAGAAGCACCCTCATATTTAGCTTCATAATCAAAGAATTCTTTGTCGGGAACAATTTCCGTGATTCCCAAAACAATCACTTCACCTTTATAATCCAAAACGCCAACGGAAACTTCCATTCCATTCAAAGCACTTTCGATAAGGATTTCGTCATCTTCTTTATAAGCAACTTCAAGTGCTTTTGCTAATTCGGATTTTTCTTTCACTTTAGAAATTCCCAAAGAAGAACCACTTTGATTAGGTTTGACAAAAACCGGCAGTCCTAGTTTTTCTACAATTTCGTCATTAGAAATTTCCTCTCCCTTTCTCAAATAAATACTTTTCGCGGAAGGAATTCCATATTTAGACAAAACAGCTAAAGTATCTTTTTTATTGAAGGTTAATGCACTTTGATAGAAATCACAACCTGTATATTTTTGCCCGACTGCATCCCAATACGCTTGGAGGATTCCGTTTTCACCAGGTGTTCCGTGGATGATATTGAAGCAAACATCAAATTTCAAGCTTTCTCCGTTGCCAAAATCTGCAGAGAAATCAGCTTTATTGATTGGTTTTTTATTGTTGTTTTCGTCTGAAAAATACCATTCGTCTGTTAGAATTACAACTTTATAAACGTTATAGGCTTCACGGTCCAGCGAATCAAAAATCAGTTGTCCACTTTTAAGAGAAACTTTGTATTCATCAGAATAGCCGCCCATTACAACGGCCACATTTTTTTTACTCATTTCAAAATTATTCTTGAAAACAAATGTAAAGATTTTATGAAAAAAATATAGATTAAAAATTGCCTAAATATTAAAATTGAGAATTTAAGTGTGAATTGAAAACACAAAGGCACAAAGAATCTGTATTTATTGTAGTGCTATTAGGCACAAAGTTTAGTTTCATTAAATAAAAAATCTTTGATTTTCCTTGTGCCTTAAAACATTTCGATCTAAAAAAAAACTTCGCGCCTTTGTGTTAAGCTAATATTTGCTAAAATAACAATCTCAAATAAGGCCAATAAATCAAAGCTCCAACACAAACCGAAGAAATAGTCGCTAACATGACAGCGCCTCCAGCCAAATCTTTAATTATTCCTATTCGAGAATCAAATTCAGGCTGAATGTAATCGCAGATTTTTTCAACACAAGTATTCAAAGCTTCTGTTACTAAAACAAAAAAACAACAAAAAATTATTAAAGCTGTTTCCATTTTCGAAAGGCTAAGAAAAACAATCAGAAAAAGATTAATCAGTAAACCGAAAATATGAATCTGAAAATTGCGTTCGGTTTTCAAAATCCACATCAAACCTTTGATCGTAAAATGAACACTTTTGTGAAATGGAGGTTTTTTCATACTCTATAATATCAACAAAGATAGATAAATCCGAAAATTGTTAATAACTAAATAAATACGGCTTTTAAAATTTGTCCGAAATCATTATCTTTGTGGAATTGAAATAAATACAGTTTATGAGATTTATTGTTGCCAGTGGCGATTTGCAGAAAGCTTTACAGACGGTGAGTGGCGTAATTTCCGGTTCACAATCCAGACCCATTTTGGAGAATTTTCTTTTCGAGCTAGACCAGAACTTATTGACAGTGACGGCTTCTGACGGAGAAACGACACTGATTACTTCTCTCGAAGTCAAGTCTGATGACAAGGGAAAATTAGCAGTTCCGGGTAAGATTTTTCAGGATTTTCTGAAAACTTACGGCGAGCAGCCTTTAACTTTAGTGGTTAAAGATTCCGAGGACGGAAACGGTAGCGTTTTGGAAATTTTGGATGAGAAAGACAACTTTGCTGTGGCATTGGACAATGCTGATGACTACCCGGAATTGCCGGAGTTTGATGCGTCTCAGAAAGTAACCATCGGAGGTGGTGTTTTGGCAGAAGCTTTGGCTAACACTTTGTTTGCCACAAGCAATGATTCTCTTCGTCCTGTGATGACTGGTGTTTTGTTTCAGTTCAAAGAAGATGAGACCAATTTTGTGTCTACAGATTCTCACAGATTGGTGGTTTACAAAAGAACAGATATCGTACATCCGGAGACTTTGGAATTCATAATGCCAAAGAAACCGCTGTCGATTTTTAAAAATATCCTGAATAATTCAAACGAAGATGTTGTGATCGAATTTAGTGATAATATGGCTAAATTCACATTCGGAAATAATATCTGGATCTGTCGTTTGATTGACGGAAAATATCCAAACTACAATGCGGTAATTCCGAAAGAAAATCCAAATGTTCTGACCATCAACAGAAGCTTGCTTTTGAGTTCTATCAGAAGAGCATCGATCATGTCCAACAAGTCTACAAATCAGGTAAGGTTCAAGTTGTCCGGCAACGTTCTTCACCTTCATGCCGAAGATACAGAATACGCAAACAAAGCGGATATGCAGATTCCTTGCGATTATAACGGCGATGATATCAATATCGGCTTCAGTTCAAAATTCCTGACAGAGATGTTATCTGTTTTAGGTTCTGACGATATCACGATGAAAATGTCTCAACCCAACAGACCGGGGATTGTAGAACCGGTTGACGGATTAGAAGAAAACGAGAGTATCCTGATGCTGTCAATGCCTGTGATAGGTTTGTAATTTTAAAATTAATCATATTTAAAATTTGAGATTTGAAATTCAGGTCTCAAATTTTAGTTTAAAAATCATAAATTTTTGGGCAGCTTTTCCGCCTTCCGTTCCCAATCTTTTTTACCAAAGCTTTTCCGGCCACAAAAAAAAGGATTTCCACTCAAGTCGGGCTGCTGTAATTCAACGTGTAAAGTAATCTTATTCGAGTTAACGCCTTTGTGAACTTAAATAGGTTTTAAATAAAAATCTTTGTGCACTTTGTGTTCAAAAAAATTCAAATATAAAAAAGAATGAAAATTTCTAATAATTGGCTTAAAGATTATATCAAAACAGACCTTAATTCTGACAAAATCAGTGCATACCTTACCGATATTGGTTTGGAAGTAGAAGGTGTTGATCAATTCGAAAGCATAAAAGGAAGTCTGGAAGGAATTGTTGTAGGCAAAGTTTTGACTTGCGAAAAACATCCGAATGCCGATAAATTAAGCAAAACAATTGTTGATATTGGAAACGGAAAAGTTTTGGAAATTGTTTGTGGAGCACCTAACGTTGCAGCAGGACAAACTGTACCAGTTGCCGTAGTTGGAACAAAAATCTATGCAAAAGATGGCAGCTCTTTCGAAATCAAAAAGGCTAAAATCCGTGGCGAAGTTTCCGAAGGGATGATTTGCGCCGAAGACGAATTAGGCTTGAGTGATGACCACGCCGGAATTATGGTTTTGGACGAAACAAAATATGAAGTTGGAAAACCATTGGCCGATTATTTTGAATTAACGAATGATGAGGTTTATGAAATTGGTTTAACGCCAAACAGAACCGATGCCATGTCACATTATGGTGTTGCAAGAGATCTACAGGCATTCCTTATTTCAAATGATTTGAAATCTCAGTTTGAAAAAGTGACTTCTGTTGCTTTGAATATAGAAGGTTCTCACGATTTCAAATTAGAAGTTGAAAATTCTGAACTGACTCCGAGATATTTAGGCGCTGTGATTGAAAATGTTGAGATCAAAGATTCGCCAAATTGGTTGAAAAACAGGTTGAAAGCTATTGGGCTTTCAACAATTAATAATGTTGTAGATATTACTAATTATATTCTTCATGGGCTTGGACAGCCGCTTCACGCTTTTGATGCGGATAAAATTGCAGGTAAAACTGTAAAAGTGGGAACGGTAAAGGCTGGAACCAAATTTAAAACTCTCGATGGTGTTGAAAGAACTTTGAGTGGCTCAGAAATTATTATCAAAGACGGCAAAGACAAGCCGATGTGTATTGCCGGAGTTTTCGGTGGAAGTGAAAGTGGCGTTTCATCCGAAACCAAAACGATTTTCCTGGAAAGCGCTTATTTCAATCCGGTGGCGATTAGAAAAGCATCCAAACTTCACGGACTTAATACGGATGCGTCTTTCCGTTTCGAGAGAGGTGTTGACCCAAATAATGCGAGAACTGCTTTGACTCATGCTATCAATTTGATTCAGGAATTAGCTGGCGGAAAATTAGTTGGCGAGATTCTGGAACATTACCCTGAGAAAATCAAAGATCATTATGTGGTTTTCAGATATTCGAAATTAGATCAGATTCTTGGCGCTAAGATCCACAGAGAAAAAGTAAAAGAAATTCTGAAATCATTGGATATTCAGATTCTTAACGAGATCCAGAATGGTTTGGAATTATCGGTTCCGGTTTACAGAGCGGATGTAACCAGAGAAATCGATGTTATCGAAGAAGTATTGAGAATATACGGTTACAACAAAATCGATGCACCTAAGAAGATCTCTTTCACACCGGTGAAATTGAGTTTCGATGATCAGGATGCTTTGGAAAATTCCTGGGCAAGAACATTACAATCCAATGGTTTTCACGAGGTAATGAACAATTCACTTCGTTCTGTAAAAGATGAAACAGACGCTGTGAAGTTATTGAATCCTTTGAGTAATGATTTAGCATTTATGAGAAAGTCTTTGCTGGAGGGACTTTTGGAAAATGCAATTTACAATATCAACAGAAAATCATCTGACATTAAGTTTTTCGAATTAGGAAAAATTTATCATAAAAAAGAAAAATACGAAGAAAGAAAGCAATTAGCAATTCTGACATCGGGAAGGGAAGTAGCGGAAAACTGGCTTCAACCAAAAAGTGCGACAGATTTCTACTATTTGAAAGCTTATGTCAAAGTTCTTTTGGAAAAACTAAATCTTGAACTTCACGAATCTGCGTTAGAAGACCAGCGTTTTTCTGATGCTTTGGAAATAAAATCCGGCGATAAAACGTTGGCAAGGCTAGGAAAAGTTTCTCCGCAAATGTTGAAGGATTTTGATATCAGTCAGGAAGTTTTCTATGCAGAAATCGAACTGGAAAACTGCCAGACATTGAGAACAAAAGAAAATCTGAAATTCATCGATATTCCTAAATTCAACAAAATCAGAAGAGATTTGGCTTTGCTAGTGGATAAAACCATTACTTATGCAGAACTATACGATTTGGCGAAATCTAACAAGTCGCCGTTCCTGAAAAATGTTAATCTGTTTGATGTTTACGAAGGGAAAAACCTTCCGGAAGGCAAAAAATCCTATGCTTTAAGTTTTGAACTTCTGAACGAAGAAAAAACCTTGGAAGACAAAGACATCACAGAAGTAATGAACTCTCTTATCAAATCTTTTGAAAAAGAATTCAAGGCTGAATTAAGATAATTAATTCAAATTTATATAAATCAAAATCGGGAAAATTCTCCCGATTTTTTTATTTTTAGCAAAAAATTAAAACCGTGAAAAAAATCTTTATCTCTTTCCTTTTTGTTGCCGGTTTAGTCTCTTCACAAACGTACAATTGGAGCACATTAAACTTTCCCCCTTCAACTACTGGTCGTTATGACGATGTTTTCTTTCTTAATGAAAACTTAGGCTGGGCTGCAAGAGGAGGCAATGGAACTGTTTTCAAAACCACAAACGGTGGAACGACCTGGACAGAACAAATTGTTAGTTCACAAACGGGGCAATACTTCAGGAATATAGAATTTCTGAATGAAAATATCGGTTTTCTGGGAACTCTGAATAATAACTTTTATAAGACGACTAATGGAGGAACAACGTGGACGAAAGTCAACAATATTTCTCCTTACCCAGCCGCAATCTGTGGACTAGATACAGTTGGATCATCCACGGTTTATGGTTGTGGCGCTTGGTTTTCTCCGGCTTATGTTATTAAGTCAACAGATTCCGGTAATACTTGGAAGTTTATCGATATGTCAGCTTATGCATCTGCATTGGTCGAAGTTCAGTTCATTGATGAAAATGTCGGTTTTGTTTCAGGAAGTGATGAACAGGGTGCTGTGATTCTCAAAACGACTGACGGTGGCGACTCCTGGACCAAAATATACAGTGCCGGAGAATACGGCGATTACGTTTGGAAACTACAAATTTTCCCGGATAATAAAATTATTTTCGGTTCGATTGAATCCGAAACTCAAGGCAAATTACTGAAAACTTTTGACGGCGGATTGACCTGGCAAACCAAAAACTTCCCTGACCCATATGTTCAGGCAGTTGGTTTTGTGTCAACTACGCACGGTTGGATGGGCGGTCACAATTCAGGTTTTATGGAGACTTTTGATGGCGGTAATACTTGGATCAATAAAAATCTTGGAGGTTCTCTCAACCGTATTTTTTTTGTTAATGAAACTACAGCTTTTGCATCGGGAAATCAAATCTATAAAATGACCACAACAGGTTTATCAACCAATGAATCAGGCAATGAAAAAGTTGAAAACCTGAAAATAGAAATCGTTCCAAATCCGATAAAAGATAAACTAAATTTGAATATTCATTACATTCATTCGGATCATATTATTGTTGGATTATACGATTTGACAGGAAAATTTTTGGGCAATATTCTAAAAGATGATGTTAGTGGAAAAGGTCTCAAAAAATATTCTCTGGACTTCAAATATTCTGCTGGCGAATATCTTTTGGCGGTGCAATCCAATTTGGGAAGACAGTCTATAAAAATTATTAAGAAATAGTTTTAGTAGCTTAATCCCGCTATTCACTATATCTTTTTCTTTTTTTGCAAAAAAAGAAAAAGGATGCCGTTCCTATCGGGGCTAGGGCATTTGTCATCGATAGAAATCTTGATATCAGAAATAGAAAGCACCAATCAAAAATCATCTCTAATTCAAAATCATTCCAAACATAGTTTTCGTAACTTTGCAGCGATGAATTCTTTAGTTGACAAATACAATATTCCAGGCCCGCGTTACACGTCTTATCCTACTGTTCCTTATTGGAACGAAGCCGATTTTACTGCTGACCAGTGGAAAAAATCGGTTATAAGATCTTTTTCAGAAAGCAATTCCGAAGAAGGAATCTCCATTTATATTCACCTGCCTTTTTGCGAAGCACTTTGTACATTTTGTGCTTGTCATAAAAGGATTACAAAGCAGCATTCGGTAGAAATTCCTTATTTGGAAAGTGTCTTGAAAGAATGGCAATTATATCTTGAATTATTCAATGAAAAGCCTAAACTTAAAGAGCTTCATCTTGGTGGAGGAACGCCGACTTTCTTCTCTCCGGAAAACCTGAAGACACTTTTACAAGGGATTTTTGATACAGTTGAAATTGCAGAAGAACAAGAATTTAGTTTTGAAGGTCATCCGAATAATACGACTCGGGAACATCTTCAGACTTTATTTGATTTAGGCTTCAATAGAGTGAGTTTTGGTGTTCAGGATTATGACCCAAAAGTTCAGAAAGCCATCAATAGAATTCAACCTTTTGAGAATGTGAAAAATGTAACCGAATGGGCAAGAGAAATTGGCTATAAAGGAATCAGCCACGATTTGGTTTTCGGATTGCCGCATCAGACTTGGGAAGCCACCGAATATACGATTAGAAAAACTTTGGAGTTGAAACCTGACCGTTTGGCCTTCTATTCTTACGCACACGTTCCTTGGGTAAAAGGTGTTGGACAAAGAGGTTTTGACGAAAGTGATCTGCCAAGTGGCGATGAGAAAAGAAGATTGTACGAAGACGGGAAAAAACTCTTAGAAGAACTCGGTTATATCGAGATTGGAATGGATCATTTTGCTTTGGAACACGATGACCTTTATCAATCATTGATTCAGAAGAAGCTGCACCGTAATTTTATGGGCGACACTTCCAGCAAAACTGAGTAGATGGTTAGATTGGGAATGTCAGCGATTTCCGATTCCTGGTATGCTTTTGCGCAGAATGCAAAAACGGTGGAAGAGTATCAGAAGATTGTTGAAGAAGGCGAGATTCCGGTTTTCCGGGGACATATTTTGGATGATGAAGATTTGACAATTAGAAAACATATTCTGAATCTGATGTGTCAGTTGGAAACGAGTTGGGATTTACAAACTTCATTTCCGGAAATCGAAGATGCAATTGAAAAATTGAAAGAAATGGAAACAGACGGTTTGGTAGAAATCTTCGACAATCAAATTAAAATCACTGAAAAAGGAAGAGCTTTTACACGAAATGTAGCAATGGTTTTCGACCTCAGAATGATGAGAAACAAACCTGAAACCCGAATTTTTTCGATGACGATATAATGAATTAAAAGAAGTTTTAGTAACTTCTTTTTTTATTTTAAATAAGATTGAAAATGAATTTAATCCAACAAAAAAACATCATTCTCAAAAGTTCCAGAGAATTTTTGGCTGATGCAATTTTTCCTGATTCTGGTGAAAAGCTTCCTCTAATCATTTTTGTTCACGGCTACAAAGGTTACAAAGATTGGGGCGCTTGGGAACTGATGGGAGAGAAATTTGCGAAAGCCGGTTTTTATTTTGTTAAATTCAATTTTTCACATAACGGAACTACGATTGAGAGTCCTGACGAATTTGCAGACTTGGAAGCGTTTGGAGAAAATAATTATTCTAAGGAATTGGAAGATTTGGAAATGGTTATCAATCATTTCAAAAATCAGAAGGAAGTTGATGCTGATGAAATTATTTTGTTAGGCCACAGCCGAGGTGGCGGAATTTCTATCATCAAAGCTTCTGAAAATCAATCGATTTCTAAATTGATTACTTTAGCCAGTGTTTCCACACTTGACAGATTTCCGGAAAATGAAGCTTTTGAAAACTGGAATAATGATGGCGTCTATTTTGTCGAAAATGCGAGAACGAAACAGAAAATGCCACATTATTTTCAGTTTTTTGAAGATTATGAAAATAATAAAGAGAGATTTGATGTTGAAAATGCTTGTAAAAATTTGACAATTCCAAGTCTGTTCATTCACGGTTCTGCTGACGAATCTGTTTCTTTAAGCCATTCTGAAAATCTTCAACGATGGACGAAGGGTTCTCAACTGAAAATCATCGACAATGCCAATCATACTTTCGGCGCAAAAGAACCATGGGAAAGTCATTCTCTTCCAAAAGAATTACATGAGGCTGTTGAAACTTGTATCGATTTTTTGAAAAAGAATTAATTTTTCTTTTTGATCAGGTTATTATTTTCTATCCAGCGTTTGCTGGTGTTGATGTCTTTCAGATACCAAATGTCATTAGCATTCATCAGATAAAGGCTGTAAATAATTGGTATAGCAATCTGTTTCCCTTCCAGATAATTGGCTCTTACCGAGATAGCATTTTTTTTGCGGATAAAATCCCCTGAAAATATGTTGGAATAACTTTGTCCAGTCGCTTTGTCATCAATCAGCTCGATGAGTGTAAGGCTGTTGTCAGCATTAAACTGTAGAATATGACGCTCCGAATGGTCTTCAAAATCTTCTACCAAAACAAATTTTTTATTGCTAATGGTATATCCTGAAGCATCCTTCATCTTTTTATGTTTATTTTCGATCTTTTCCAGGATGTCATTGACCGCTGAAAAATTCTGAGAATAAAAATAAACCGAAGAAATCAAACTGAATAAGAGAAATAATTTTTTCATTTTTTATGTGTCTTATTTACAAAATAAGTTATTGTAAATTGGATACACAAATCTTTGACCAAAAATAATCAGACGTTTTTTAATTATCTTTGCAAAATGATACGGATTACAAAAATTTTCAATTTCGAGACAGCTCACGTTCTTTACAATTATGACGGAAAATGCAAGAATATGCATGGTCATTCTTACAAATTATTTGTTACGGTAAAAGGTAATCCTATCGATAATCTGGATGACCATAAAAATGGAATGGTTGTCGATTTTGGTGATATAAAAAAAATTGTAAAAGAAGAAATTGTAGATGTTTGGGATCATGCAGTTTTGGTAAATGGCGTTTCTCCACACAAATCTCTTGGTGAAAATCTGCGAAACGAAGGACACAAAGTGATTTTCTGTAATTACCAGCCAACATGCGAAAATATGCTTTATGATATTGCCTCAAAAATAAAATCAAAACTTCCCAACCATGTTCAATTGGCCTATCTTAAGCTTCATGAGACAGAAAATTCTTATGGAGAATGGTTAGCTGAGGAAAACTAACATGGTTTTGCTATTTGCTGAATTTTTCTTAAAATTGCAGCCTTAAATTAATAAACTATGAAAAAACTATTTTTAGTTGGTGCTTTGTCACTTTTTGGAGCTATGAACGCTCAGTCGGCTAAGTTTGGGCTTAACGCAGGTATGCTGACAGGGTTTGCAAAAGCAAAAGTCCCTGGTTATAGTGAGACAGATTCTTCTACAGGATTTTATGTTGGAGCTTTGGTAGAAATTAAG